>Ga0334884_1001469_pt1 | contig 34686 bp, 35 predicted proteins | sample GraSluR1_MG_7_FD_207215 | JGI IMG/M metagenome (GOLD analysis project Ga0334884, IMG submission 207215) | Sludge microbial communities from methane-producing bioreactor in Wageningen University, Netherlands - Granular Sludge_12_05 R1 | ecosystem: Engineered > Bioreactor > Anaerobic >... | reverse complement strand
GCTTTGTCCGTACAAGGCGCTCCAGATGTCGGAGGATGGCACCCATATGGAGGTCATCACCGTCTCCTGTAAGGGGTGCGGGACGTGCGCTGCCTTCTGTCCCTCCAACGCCATTACCATCTCGGGATTCACGTACAATCAGGAAAAACATAAACTCAAGGCTGCGCTTGAGGGGGCGATGGAATGACATTTGAACCAAAGATTATAGCCTTCCTATGCAACTGGTGCTCGTACGGCGCTGCCGACATGGCGGGGACCTCCCGCCTGCAGTATCCGCCAAACGTCCGCATCATACGCTTCATGTGCAGCGGCCGCATCGACCCGAACTTTGTCATCGAGGCGTTCCTTCGTGGCGCCGACGGGGTCATGATGACCGGTTGCCATATCGGCGACTGCCATTATATCGACGGCAACTACAAGACGGTGCACCGGTACGAGTTCCTCAAGGACTATCTCGACACCCTCGGCATCGGCTCGGAACGCCTTACACTTGCGTGGTGCTCGGCGGCCGAGGGAGCGAAGTTTGCCCAGACGGTGGCGGACTTCACCGAGCAGATACGTCGACTTGGACCAAGCCCCTTCAAGGAGCGTGGCCAGTGATGGGGACCGAATACTGGGGCTGGGCAGGCGAAGCGCATCTGCGTGAGCATGGCGAGTCTGGTGGGGCGGTCTCAGGACTTCTTGCCAGCGTCCTTTCCTCCTACGACGAGGTCATCGTTATACGAAAGACCGGAACGGTGTTCGAGGCGGAGGTGCACACGCTTGATTCCCCCCAAGGCATCGCGCGCGTGCAGGGAGCGCTCCATGCGGTGAGCATAGAGCTTTCTCATTATCTGCAGCTTGGAAGGAAGACGGCCATCGTGCTCAAACCGTGTGAGGCGCGGGCCGTCATCGAAAACATCAAGCGCAACCATGTGCGTCGCGAGGATGTGCTTCTCATAGGCCTGAACTGCGGCGGCACGCTTCCGCCCGTCAAGACAAAGGAGTACCTGCGAACGCAGTTTGGCGTCTCGCCAGGTGACATTGCCAAAGAGGAGATTGCCAAGGGAAATCTCATCTTTTTCACCACCGACGGGCAGGAGCTGTCGCGTTCCATCGACGAACTTGAGGAGGCCGGCTACGGGCGGCGCGAAAGCTGCCGATACTGTGACGTGAAGATTCCCTCCATGTGCGACATCGCGTGTGGCAACTGGGGAACGCCTGCAGAAAAGCATATCACGTTTCTTGAGGTCTTTACCGATGCGGGTGCGGCGGCCCTTGAAGCCGCCGTTGACGGAGGGTATGTCTCGGTCTCAGAACCGGGGGAAAAGCTTGCTGCCGTGAGGAAAAAGATCGAGGGCATCATGGTTAAGATGGCAAAGGGATGGCAGGAAAAGATGCTTGGTCCCTTCATGGCCATGGAGCCGAAGGAGCGCCTCGATGCCATCCACGCGGCCCTTGCCCCCTGCATCGGCTGCTACGCATGCCGCAAGGCATGCCCGGTCTGCAAGTGCGGTGACGACTGCAAGTGTTTCCAGGCCGACCCTGACGACCAGCTTCCCATATCCATGTTCCATGCGGTGCGATTCCTCCACCTTATGGAGTCCTGTGTGGGATGCGGTCAGTGCAGTGACGCATGCCCCATGGAGATACCCCTGGCGCACCTGCACCAACTCTTTGCCAAGGCCTATGAGGGCCGAACCGGCTACAAACCGGGCATGTCCTGCGGCGATATCCCGCCGCTTTCACGAGGTGATTTCCCTGAAGGTTACTAATTCCCACTGCCCCGGGTGCTCGCTTCTCTGCGGCGTCCAGATGATTGAGCGCGAAGGGTTGCTTGATGTCGAGTTCATGAAGGACTGCGACATAAACAGTGGCAAGTTGTGCCGGTTCGGCATCGAGCTTGCCCGCTATTACGGCGAGCTTCAGACGTCGGCTCTTGCCGGCGGACGGGAGGTGTCCTACGAGGAAGCGGTGACGCTCGCCGCGAAGGCGCTCTCCTCGTCGCGTGGTGCCGGTGTGGCGCTATGTACGGGGGATGCCACTACGGAGGAGCTGTATGCACTCTCTCTCTTCGCCGATGCCGCCGGGCTTGCAACGACCCTTGGACTTGGCCATCACATGCATGCCGTCGGCTTGGAGGCGTTCCACAAGACCGTGACACATCCTGATGTCCTTGATCATGCACAAATGATCGTGCTCGTGGACATCGATCCCGCCTACCAGTACCCGCTCCTCGCCAGGCGGCTTATGCTCGTGCGCGAGCAGGGCACAACCATCGTGAGCATCGGGCCGGAAAAGGAGCATCTATCCTTCTACACAGACGCCCGGTACCCCTGTCATCCATCGCGTACCGTAGATGCCCTACGGGCCTTTGTTGAGCACGCCATGCCCCATGCGCTCTACGTCGTGCCTTGTGGCATGTACGGGGACGCCGCCCTCACGGCGCAGGTGAACAACATCTGTGCCGCCACATCTTCCCGGGCGCTGTTTGTCACCGATTTCGCCAATGTGCGTGGCGGACTGGCATTGGGAATGGAATCTCTTTCCCATGGCATCGACGGGCTAGTGGCCTCCATCGAGGCCGGTGACGTCACGTCGCTTGTCCTTGTGGAAAGCCCGCTCTTTTCATCGTACCTTGATGATGCGCGCTTCTGGGCAGCATGCGAAACGCTCGATGCGCTGGTCGTGCTCCAGTCGCACCGGTGCGAGGCATATCCCCCGAATGCCATCGTCCTGCCGCTCCCACCCTTCTATCAACGGAAAGGCACGCTCAGGAACGTATGCAATCGCCGTCTTGTCCTTTCTGGAGAGGCCGAAGGCGCGGTTGCCGTCCTGCGCGACCTTGGTGCCGCCATGGGCCATGGTCTTTCCCCCTTTGATGCGGTGGCGAAGGAGGCACGAAGCCTCTGCGATGCGTGGTATGAGACGGTTGCGACCTTTACCCCCGTGGAGCTTCCTCCCCAGGCCGGCGTCGAGGGCCCATGCCATCGCTATGTGCCCAATCCCTACCTCGTACGCGGCATGCCGAATCCGAGAAGCAAGCGCGTGGGATTGGATCTCTATGCCGTCGCCAAGGGGAAGGAGCGCTACGTCATACGTGAGGATGTGGCCGAAGACGTTGTCTTTGCCTATGAAAAGGATCCCCGGTACACGCTTCCTCTGCAGCCGTATGAGTGATTCCTCTCCATATTGCACTCTTTTCTTTCCTTTTTTCCTTTAATGCACGTTTCTTTTTCCCGCTTTCGGAATTGCCCGTGTGGGGGATGGCATACATAAATCAGATATGATTATATATCTGGAAGCTACATAGAATTACGGTGGTAAACATGGTAGATATTGAAACATACGTAGAAGACGCCATTGGCGATACTGTAGCATTCCTGCCAAAGCTTGTCGGGGCGCTCATTATCCTCCTCATAGGGTGGCTGGCAGGCAGAATGCTTGGGAAGTACCTTTCCAAGGTGCTGGACCGGGTGGGGGTGGACGATGCCATCCGAAAAACATCCATCGGACAAAACATTGAGAAGTCCGGCCTTAGCCTGGTGCGGCTGTTCGACCTGCTCATACGCTGGTTTGTGTACCTCATAGCACTCATGGGTGCGACAAACGTTTTGGAGATAGAGTTTCTCAGTACCTTCATGGACCGTCTCGTGTCTTACATACCCAATGTCGCAGCATTTCTCATAGTACTCATGGGTGGCTTTGTCCTCGTCGACTTCTTTGCCGACTTTGTACACAAGTTTGGTTCCGCCTCTGAAATAGGGCTTATGGGCCCAGCCGTCACGTTGCTGCGGATATTCTTCTCCTTTGTCGTCGTCGTGCTGGCGCTCACCCAGCTCAAGATAGACCTTGAGATAATATACACCTTCGTGAAGCCCGTGGCGTGGGGCGTTGGCATCGGGGTCGGTGCGGCAATTGCCATCATCTTCGGATTCGGGCTGCGGGACCGGAGCAAGGAGATGGTAGACACCTTCCTCACTAAGGTTAAGAAGTAGGCATTCTTCACCTCTTTTCTTTTTTCCCCTCTCTTCGAATGCGTATTCGAACAACATTTTTTTTCTGCCATGTCCGAATGCCGTAAAGGGCCCCCTGGTGCCCTTATGGTGAAAAAAGGAGTATTCGTACTACTTTTTCTTCGTGCATACGTAATTGGTAACACGCCGGTACGATACGTTTTTATAGTGATTATTTTGGTTCAATGGTAATACAAAAATAAAAATAGTGACATACTAGACAGGATGCATGCACATGGAACGGGAAATGAGTGCTCATGAGCGGCTAGTGCCCCGCGCCACGGGAACAGGGGACCTTTTTGCCGTGCGGGGGAAGCAGCGGTACCTTCTCATCTTGATGTGTATGCTTCTTTGTTCCATCATGCTATCCTTGGCGCTAGGTGCGTATGCCGTTTCTTTGAAGGGCACCGTATCCGTTCTTGTAGCGCACCTTACTCCTTTTGGGGACGTAGGCAGCCTCCATCCCGTGCAGGACAAGGTCATCTGGAACCTACGCTTTCCACGGATACTCGTGGCGATTGTCGTGGGCGTGTCGCTTTCCGTTTCTGGTGCCGTCTTCCAGAGCGTGTTTCGAAACCCTCTTGTCGAGCCGTATATCCTCGGCGTCTCATCGGGGTCCGCTTTTGGCGCAGCATGCAGCATCGTCTTTCCCACAATTTTTTTCTCGGTACAAGGCACCGCTTTTCTCTTTGGTTCCGTGGCCGTCGGTGCGGCTTACGCACTTTCTCGCGTGCGGGGAGATACGCCCGTTATCACGCTCGTCCTCTCAGGCGTTATCATCGGTTCTGTTTTCTCCTCCTTTGTCTCTATTCTCAAATATGTCGCATCCGACACGGCGCTTAGGGACATCGTGTTCTGGCTCATGGGAGGGTTTTACTATGCATCATGGGACGACGTGTTCGTATCATTGCCGATAGTCACCCTCTCGATTCTCTTTTTATGGTCCTATGGGTGGAAACTAAACATCCTCTCCATGGGCGACGAGGAGGCGCGCTGCCTTGGCGTCAATCCAGAACACGCAAAGCTTGCAGTGGTATCTGTCGCTACGCTCCTTACCGCCTATGCGGTGTCACTTGCCGGCATCATCGCGTGGGTCGGGCTCATGATGCCTCATGCCGCCCGATTGCTCTTTGGGCCTGACAACAGATACGTGCTTCCTGCCTCAGCGCTCATGGGTGCGATATATCTCATCGTCTGTGACACGATTGCACGGACCGTAGCATCGGCTGAGATACCGGTAGGCATCATCGCCTCGATTCTTGGCGCCCCTTATCTATGCTACCTTCTGCGCAACAAGGGGCGAGTTATATACGGGTGAATACCATGAACATGATGGATGTTGGGGACCTCTGGTTCAGCTATGGAAAAAAGCCGATTCTTTCAGGGGCCTCTTTTTTTGTAGAGGAGGGCACGCTGTGCGGGCTCTTTGGTCCGAACGGTTCGGGAAAGACGACGCTATTTAAATGCTGCCTCAAATTCCTTGCGTATGCCCGGGGAACAGTCTGCATGGACGGTACGGACATCTCTGGCCTTTCCGTATCGCAGATGGCACGGCTTGTTTCCTATGTTCCCCAGGACCATGCACCACCGTTTCCCTTCTTGGTGAAGGAAATTGTGCTCATGGGGCGTTCACCCCATCTTCGGGGCGTGTTTGGCGCAAGCAGCGAGGATAAGCGGAAAGTGTGTGATGTTCTTGATTCCATGGGGCTTCTCGATATTGCTGACTCCCCTTACAATCAGCTTTCGGGCGGACAGCGACAGCTCGTGCTCATGGCACGGGCCATAGCGCAGGAAACCCCGCTCATGTTTCTTGACGAGCCGACCGCAGCACTCGATTTCTCGAACCAACTCAAGGTGTGGAAGCTGGTACGATCGATTGTCGACGACGGGGTTACGGTTCTCGCCTGTAGCCATGACCCCAATCACGTATCATGGTTTTGTGACAAGGTCGTAGTCATGGGTTCCAACAAGATACTCGATTCGGGACCCCCCGAGGACGTGATAACTGACGCAACACTCGGCACGCTCTATGCCGAACCATGTGTACGTTCATACAGTGGTTCTGTACCCGTCATCATACCCCGATTCTCGCCGGGCCAGATACCTTCTTTCCCGTGGGGGGCATGCCCATGAGAGGTGGCTCCCCTGTCGACTGGAACGATGAGTGGAATGCACGCCTGGATAGCAATATGTCTTCGCGGGCGTGGGGGGACTGTGCCTCGATGTGGGTGACAAAAGAGCAAGCGCTTGCCTATCTCAGGATGTCACGGGAGGATGAAGGTCGCACGAGAGAGGAATTGAACTCCTTGCCCCTTACCCCGGGCTCACGTGTTCTGGACATCGGTGCAGGGCCCGGTACCCTCGCCCTACCCCTCTCACGAATGGTGGCGCACGTTACCGCCGTGGAGCCTGCAGAAGGCATGATTGGAGTGCTCAGGGAGCGCCTTTCCCAGGAATCGGTGACAAACGTGGCATGTATACAGAAGCGTTGGGAGGATGTCTCAGTGAAACGGGAGCTGCCTCAACCGTACGACGTTGTCATCGCTTCGTATTCACTAGGAATGAAGGATATTCGAACAGCGCTCTCTGCCATGAACCTCGCTTCATGCGCCTGGGTCTACATATATTGGTTTGCGGGCATGAAATCATGGGAACAACTGATGGCAGACGTGTGGCCCCGGCTTCATGGGAGGAAATATCAACCTGGGCCAAAGGCAAACGTCATCTTCAACGTCCTTTATGACATGGGGTATTGCCCCTGCATCGATGTCGAGCGCGTTGAGCGCACCAGGGAGTATGGTTCGCTCGATGAGGCAGTCGCTGACTTTAGTCAGCGATTCCGTATCGATACGTCGGAACAAAGGTGTGAGCTAGCAGCGTATCTTCAGGATACACTCGAGCGTGAACATGCACGCTATGTCTACCATGGTTTTCACAATCGTGTCAAACTGTGGTGGCATGTGCATGATTCAAAAGTTATAGACTAGGTGAACCGTATGAACGTACTACGAAAGGGACTCATATACGCAATGATGGCCATCCTATTACTCTCCTTGGCGGCAGCTGGATGCATAGGCAAGGCTGAAACGGGGGACACATCACCGAATGCCCAGCCAACTACCCGCACGATTACCGATATGCGGGGCGTTGAGGTCACGATTCCCGCGACACCCTCGCGTGTTGTCGATATCAGCAGGGGTCTTGTCGATGAGGTCATGTATATCTTTGGGCTTGATGATACCATTGTAGGAGGTAGTTTTTATCAGGGGTCGGTGAAGCCGGGCGAGTATGTATGGGATGACGTAGACTATACCGTCAACACGTACATTTCGATGGTGCTCATGCCACGCCTTGCCGATGCGAGCGAGGTCACCAACGTGGGTGGCTTCGGGGGACCTTATGGTGGTGTCCCTAAAGTTGAGACCGTTCTCTCCCTCGAACCGGATCTGCTTATCCTGCGTGATTTTGGCGGGGATGACGAAAACACCTCGAATTTTATCTCGCTCATTGAGGAAGTTGGCATACCAGTCGTTGTGCTCAAGTACCCCGATTGCTATGCCGTTCCATCCCCCGATAGCATTTACGAGGAAGTACGAGTACTAGGGGCAGTATTTGGGTATGAGGAATCTGCAGAATCCATCATTGTTACAATGAAAAGCCGGGTAGATACCGTCATAGAGCGCACATCAACGGTCCCCGTTGATGAGCGGCCCTCAGTCCTGTTCTTTGGAGCGCCTACCTGGGCAGGAGACCAAGGTGGCGTGGGTGTCGCTTTTGGAACTGGCACTATCGAAGTTGCTTTCCTCAACTCTGTGCTTCACGGATGCTCGGCGTACACGGGCAGTGGCCGTACCCTTGTCTCCTCTGAGCAGGTTCTTGCCATGGACCCCGATGTAATACTACTTCCCACCTGGAGCGGGTACCACCCCCCTCGCCAGCTCTATGAAGCAGCATACAGCGAGATTGCGGACTTGCGCGCCCTGCGGGAAGGGTCAGTCTATGCCCTTGCCACCACACCCGTCAACTCACAGAGGCTCGAATTTCCTATCAACCTCATGATAGCTGCCAAGGCACTGTACCCCTCACTCTTTGATGACATCGACCTCGGTACGTGGATACGTGCGTACCTCTCCGATCTGTACGGCACCGACGAGGCAATGATAGAGGAGATGGTGGATGCCCTTATGCTCGCGTATCTCGAGATAGCATAAGGACTATCAATGGGCACGCGTCGTGCAGTGTCCGTTAGAACGATTAAGAGGTAAGACTATGAAGATAGTTATCTGTGGAAAAGGAGGAAGCGGCAAAAGCACCATCGCCACGCTTCTAGCAAACGATTTTGTTGCAGCAGGAAAAAAGGTCGTCCTTGTGGATACCGACGAGTCCAACAAGGGGCTTCATCGGTTGGTAGGGACGACACCACCCCGGGACCTTATGGATCATTTAGGCGGAAAGAAGCACGTGATTGAAGCCATGCGGTCATCTCCGCGTGAATCCTGGCCTATGAATTCGCTCACGAAAGGATTCACCCTTGATTATTTCCCCGAAGCGTATGTTAGCCGAACTCGTTCGGTACGCCTGGTGTCCATAGGCAAGATTCATGATTTTGGCGAGGGGTGTGCCTGCCCAATGGGGATGCTGGCGAAAACTTTTCTTGAGGGCCTCACCCTTGCCCCAGATGAGGTTGCACTGGTGGACACCGAAGCTGGTATCGAGCATTTTGGGCGGGGGGTAGAAGAGCGTGCAGATGCAGTGCTCATGATCCTCGACCCTTCGTACGAGTCTGTTCTCCTTGCCAAACAGGTCGCTGAGTTGGTGGGTGTCAAGGGCATTCCGCTCTACTATCTTATCAACAAGGCAGATGAGCAAGTGGCAGACCACATCCGTTCCGCCCTTTCTGAAGACCCGCGAATCGTAGGTGTTATACGACCGGACGAAACCATTTTGGTCAGTGGATTAAAGGGGGATAGCCTCGTTGGAGGGCATCCGGTGACTGCCGCTTTTGTTGCTAAGATGGTATCGGGCTGAGAAGGCCCGATTCTTTTTTCTTTTATACCCGTGTTATCTTTGCTTCAGCCTCGTCAAGCATCTTGGTGCATGTCACCACTATTTCCTTTCCCTTTTCAAAGAGTTCCACGGCTATTTCTAAGGGAAGGTCCCCTTGCTCGAGGGATGACACAATCATTTCCAGTTCCTTGATGCCATCCTCGAAGCTGGCCAGTTCATTGTTCATGGTATTCCTCCTTTTCAATGATTTTTGCGGTCAGTGATCCGTTTTTCACCCTGATAGACACTATGTCGCCTTCGTGCACATCCTTGGTGGTCCGCAGTGCCTGCCCGTCCTTCATGACGATACAATATCCGCGCTCTATGACGGCAAGGGGGTCGAGCGTGACAAGCTTGCCTTCAAGACGCTGGACGAGATGGCGCTGCCGGTCGATATGTCGCCGGTATGCCGCATCGAGTCGCTCGGCACCGAATGCCGCCCCCTGGCGGTGTCGGTCAAGCACCATCCGTGGATGGACCGTTTCCATGCGTGCCAGGAGGGCGGCCAGTTCCGACCTTCTCATATGGAGATACATGGCGGCCACCGAGCGTGACCGTGCATGGAGCAGCTTGAGCCGGTCGAGCTCTTCTGACATGTTGCGCGTCACAAGCACCGCCGCCTGTGTGGGCGTTGTGGCGGCCACGTCTGCCACGTACTCGGCTATGGTATGGTCAATCTCGTGCCCGACACCGCAGATGACGGGTATTTTGCATGTGGCAATGGTGCGTGCCACCTCCTCCTCGTTGAACGGCCAGAGCTCCTCGATGGAACCGCCGCCTCGTGCCAGGATGATGGTGTCAACCCCTGGTATCCCTTCAGCCTTTTTCAGTGCCGAAACGATGTCGTCTTTTGCATACATGCCCTGGACTTTAGCAGGTACGACCACCAGCTCGACGAAGGGGTTCCTGGCAATAAGCTGATTGATGATGTCCTGGAGCGCTGCACCTTCCGGGGAGGTGACAACGGCTATTTTTTTGGGGTATTGCGTTGGTTTTTTCTTTCTTCCGAGGTCAAAGAGCCCCTCTTTTTCCAACATCTCCTTGAGCCGGAGAAAACGGGCATAGAGGGCCCCTTCCCCTTGGTCCTGCACCGTCTCGACAATACAGGTCAGCTTGCCGTAGGGCGCGTAAAAATCGATATAGCCCGTGACCACCATGGTCTTGCCTTCTTGGGGCAGGCAGGCTGCTGCTCCCGCCCGATTGGAGAAGAGGGCGCAGCTGATTCTCGCCGCACTGTCCTTGAGCTCAAAGTAGTAGTGGCCATGGGAGGGCGATACGCGAAAGATTTCCCCAACAACACGTACCCCGCGCAGGTCTGGATTGGCAGAAAGGGTCTTTTGTACAAGGGCGCACAGTTCGGAAACGGTCCGTACCGGTTCCTCCGCGGGGGTAAGCTTCATCTGCATCGGTATTCCTCCCACCTGACGCTTCCGCGTTCAATGGCCTCTTTCAGGCTCCGCTCTACGGGAGAAAGGCGAGACGAACCGGTTTTCACCTCCACAAAGACGACCTCCTCAACACCCTTGCCGTCAAGTCCCTCAAAGACGATGAAGTCCACCGGTTTACCTATGAATCGTGCCTCGGAGGGATTGTGGCCAAAATTGGGTAGGTACGGCGCAAGCTGTTCATTCACCTGGCCGGCAATGACCGCCCTTGAACGTGTTGCGACATCTTTTCTCATGCTGGGAATGGAGCGTTCCCACGCCCTGTTTGCCTTGAGCATGCCGTAATGTGTTCCGATAAAGATGCCGATAAGGGTGGAGACGATTACTGCCACGTAATATTGCCAGTCCATAGGCACCCTTATGTCCATATCCTTATCTGTGTTGTGGTGGCGAGGTGGTAACGAGAACGAGTGGTGCGGGGGAAGGGATTTGAACCCTCGAACTTCTACAAGACTAGGCCCTGAACCTAGCGCCTTTGACCAATCTCGGCAACCCCCGCACTATATGGTGCAGATGAACGTATGTGAATGCGTATTAAAGCTTTTTGCTTTGGGCGATGACCTTTCGTTCGGTGCCGTTGTCCCGTGTTCGAGCGATGGCACCCCCGGGTACCGATACCCGCTATGGGGGTATGAAGACAAAGGAACGGACAATCATTTCCTGGTCTTGGCCGTCTTCGGGCGTCCTTCCCGAATAAAGGTAATAGTTGAGGTGGACCGATTCACCCGCAGGAACAGGCACGTCGCCGGTATACGTCCATGAAGCGTAGGTAAAGCGGGATGCAGCGGGGTCTGAGACATGGCCGGGGAGCGCATGGAATGTTATCGCGTCTTCTGTCCATTCAAAGAGAAGGGTCGAGAGCGCGGGCATCGGTCCGATGGTCCGCCAAGCGATGCGTCCGTGATACGCCGGTTGGACGACAAACTGCACGACCGGCCTTGCGTTTCTCACAAGTACCTCAATGTCAATCTCGTTGTAGTGGGCGGTATCGGCGCCGTATGTGAACAGACCGAGTACCACATGGGGGTCTATGTCGTCAAGCGGGGTATCGAGAAAAAAGACATAGCTGCCGTACCCGAACGTTTCATGGGATATGACTTCTGCGGCATACCATGTCCCGTCACGCTCCCTGATGGCAAGATGAAGGCGTCCCGCCTCGTCTACCCATACCGAATCACCCCTCTGTGAGAAATGGTTGTACTGGGGGCCGACACGGTATGGGGCATACTTCACCGACCATTCGATGCCTGAAAAGAGCACGGTCTCTTGGATTCCTGCCGAGTCGGAAGGGCCCATTGGGGGGTACATCAGCACCGGTTCTGTTCCTTGTGGTGGGGCGACCGGAAATCGCGTCCCAAGGGGGAGGGGGGGTGCGGTGATGCCCACGGCGGGGGGATGCGGCCCCATGTATGCCGCGGCAACGCTTCCAACCAAGGCCACAAGCACAAGGGCAAGCACCACTTTCCCTGGTCGAAAGCGCATATAGTATCCAGGGGGTGCGCGCTACTTAAGCCTTGCGAGGGCGTAACAGTCACGGCTGTGCACATACCGTATCCTCCCCTTATGTGCATTCACATGCGAACCCCATTGCTCCCCATGCCGGATGCACGCTTACATCCTCTCTCCACTTCGCAAACGCCCCGGGGAATACCTTCCGTATCACGGTACAGGTGGCGTTGACGTCCGCGTTGATGGGCGTAACGGTTCCCGACACGAAGAGCCCGCGGTGCCGCGCCTCCCCGCGTATTCCTCGCCGTGCGTGAGGGTGTGGTGGACGTTTTTTGCCGTGCGGCACCAGTACGGGACGTGACCACCCTTACGAGCAACCCTCTGCTGTGCGTGACTAGCATGGCACAGGCGCGAGTACGGTGCATCTATCACCGGTACGAGTGTACGGCAGTAACATGAACAGGCACGTTATGTCCCCAGGGGGGAACGTTATGTTCAGATGTGACTTTTTGTGCGATGCCACAGCACAGCCACGAAAGGTTTATATTGATGCATCCGACTGTTCCCCGTATAGGTGTGTGATATGTACCAATTTTGACTGTTGCACCCGGACTCGCGAACCCATACATGAGGATGCCGTCTGGCAGGGGGTCTCTTTTTGAATAATGGAACTGTGAATGCCTTGACCAATGAAGAAAAGAAGGTGCTGCTTCTCCTGCTTTCGTCGGAAACCGGCGCGGCGTCCCCTGAGGCGCTTGCATCCGGCGATATGGTGGCTGTCGCCATACACCGCGCCTCCCTTGGCCTTGCCTCCCGTGGTTTCATCACCATTGAAGAATCGGTGAAGACCACGCTGCGTATCACGAACGAGGGCGAGGAGCTGCGATCGGTTATACCCGAACGTGCCGTTGCCGAGGCCATACGCGCCACCGGGGGCACGAGCGCCTATCTTGACGAACTGGCAATCGACAAGCGCCTTTCCGGCATCGCCTTGGGATGGCTCAAGAAACGCCAGTGGGCGGAAATGGAAAAGGAAGGCGGCCGCATGCGCGTCACCCTCACCGAACCTGCCATCGAGGCGCTCGGACGCCCGTCCCCGCTCCAGGATGCGCTCGAACGTATCGCCACCGAGGTCGTTATGCTGGAAGAGGTTGACGCCTCCATCGTCTCGGACCTCAAGTCCCGCAAAGCCATCGAGATGCGAACCGAGCGTACGAGGACCCTGGTCCTTACCGACGCAGCACGGGCAGTAGACCCTGCTTCCATCATCATCCGCGAGGAGGTGACCCAGCTTACCCCCGACCTTGTGCGCAACGGGCGCTGGAAGGACGTGCAGTTCAAGCGCTTCGACGTGAGCGTGCCCGTAAAGCCGTTGTATCCCGGCAAGAAGCAGCCGTACCTTGCCTTCCTTGACAGCCTCAAGGCGCAGTTTGTCGCCCTGGGATTCCAAGAGATGCGCGGACCACTCATCGAAACGGAGTTCTGGAACTTTGACGCACTCTTCCAACCGCAGAATCACCCTGCCAGGGACTGGACCGATACCTACCGGCTCATCTCACCAAAGCAGGGACGATTGCCGGATGACGGTACCGTCGAGGCAGTGAAGCGTTCGCACGAGTCGTCGTGGAAGTATGTGTGGGACCCGGAAAAGGCTCGGAATCTCATGCCCCGTGCCCATGGAACATGCCTGTCGGCGCGCCAGTTGCACGCTGGCGTTTCGCTTCCCGGCAAATACTTTTCGATTGCCCGCTGTTTTCGCCCCGATGTCCTTGACCGCACCCACCTTATCGAATTCAATCAGATAGAGGGCATCATCTGTGATGAAAGCCTTACCTTCCGCAATCTGCTTGGTGTCCTCAAACAGTTTGCCGAAGAGATAGCGGGTGCCAGGCAGGTACGATTCTATCCCGATTACTATCCCTTTACCGAACCGTCGGTCCAGATGTCTGCAAAACATCCCGACCTTGGATGGGTGGAGTTTGGCGGTGCAGGCATCTTCCGGTCCGAGTTGACACGCCCTCTTGGCGTTGAGGAACCGGTCATAGCGTGGGGTCTCGGTGTTGACCGCCTCGCCATGTTCAAGCTGGGAATCGACGATATCAGGTATCTCTTCTCAGACGACATCACATGGCTTCGACGAGAGGTGATGATGTAATGCCTACCTTGGAAATATCATGCAAAGACCTTTCACGGCTTCTCGGACGCACCGTGACCGTCGAGGAGCTCGACGACCTCATCCTGTATGCGAAGGGGGAGATAGACGGCGTCGAGGGCGACACGGTGAAGGTGGACCAAAAGGACACGAATCGCCCGGACCTCTGGTCGACAGAGGGCATCGCCCGCCAGCTGCGCGGCATCCTGTCCCTTGAGACGGGGCTTCCCGACATCACGATAGAGGAAAGCGATGTCGAGATCTTCGTAGACCCCGCCCTAGCCGATGTCCGTCCGTACTGTGTCAACGCCGTGGTGAAGGGCCTTGACATTGACGAGGCGTTCCTTTCCCAGATTATACAGCTTCAGGAGAAAGTGGCCCTCACGTATGGCCGCAAGCGCCGGGAGGTGGCGGTGGGCATCATCGACTACGACCGCATCGTGCCCCCCATCTACTATCGAGCAACGGGACCGGAGGAAAACGCCTTTGTCCCCCTGTCCTTTTCCGAGGCGCTCACGCCGAGCGAGATCCTCTCCCTGCACCCCAAGGGGCAGGAATATCGGCACCTTGTGGAGGGGCACGACGTCTACCCACTGCTTGTCGACTCGGAGGGCACGGTCCTTACCATGCCCCCCATCATCAACTCCGAGCACACGGGGAAAGTCACCACCGAGACGAAGAACGTGTTTGTGGATGTCACCGGTTATGACATCGAGACACTCAAGACGGCGCTCAATGTCATCGTGTCTGCCTTTGCCGAGCGCGGGGCAACCATCTACAGCGTCACGGTCCACTACCCCGGAAGAAAGGAGCGCGTCCCCGACCTGACACCCCGGACGTTTTCCGTGAGCAAGGCATATGTACAAAAGACCCTTGGCATGGCGCTTGACGACCGCGACCTCGTGGCCCTCCTGGCCAAGATGCGTTACGACGCGTTTGTCGACGGCGACGACATCGTGGTCTCCTACGCACCCTACCGTGACGACATCATGCATGAAAACGACGTCCTTGAGGACCTGGCCATCGCATATGGGTATAACAGTATGGTGCCGGACGTACCCGACCTCTCGACAACGGGCAGGCTCCTTCCCCTTACGTCCCGTCTTCTCATCGCACGGGAGCTCATGGTGGGGCTGGGATACCAGGAAATCGTCACATTCACGCTCTCCAGCAGCGAGATGCTCTTTGAGCGCATGGGGGTCGCTCGACCGGACGATGTTGTGGAGATAGAGAATCCCGTGTCCGCATCCTGGTCGGTGCTGCGCCCCGCGCTTTTGCCTTCCCTCATGGCGTTTCTATCGAAAAACACGCACAACGACTATCCTCAGACCGTCTTTGAGGTATCGGAGGCGGCCCGCATCGACGAGTCACAGGAAACGGGTGTCGAAAGCGCCTACCGTCTTGCCTTTGCCGCCTGCAGCGCAACGGCAACGTTCACCGAGGCGCGACAGGCACTTGACGCGTTCATGGCCAACTGCGGCATTGCCTTTGAGGTCAGGGGCATCGAGCACCCCTCCTTCTTGGAGGGAAGGGTCGGTGCCATCGTTGTCGACGGCATCGAGCGGGGAATCATCGGAGAGATACATCCCCGTGTTCTCGAGGCATGGGGCCTTGAGCATCCCGTCGCCGCCGTGGAGCTAGCGCTCGAGCGGCTCCTTGAATGAGGAAAGCAGCATGTCAAGGGGGCCTATGTTGCCTGCCTCCTTGGCTTTTTCTGCCGTAAATCCTTGCTCTTTGGCCATCTGCTTTAAGAGGGCGTGCAGGCCGCTGCCGTACTGCATGGCCTTTTTCTTCCGTTCGCAGATTTCCATGGGCAGCCCTTCTCGTTCGGCAAGCTTGCGCAGCACTATCTTGTTCTTTGTCACGTTGATGCGCGCTAGCGTCTCTGTCGAGAGGACGACCGACGCCATACCGGGGGTGAGGTACGGCGTGGTGATGTGGCAGCCATTGGCGTGCGCTGCGAGCTGGTCGCGCTGGAGATTGGTGCGTCCGATGCGTCGGAGGTCCTCAAGCTGCATCTTCTCAAAAGCGGCGGGTGATTCCTTGTACGCTTCCTGATAGCGGTGATAGCCTCCGAAGAGCTCATCGGCCCCCTGCCCAGAAAAGATGAGTCTTGTCTTTGCATGCTTGGATGCAAGGTAGGCGGGAAGGGCAAGCTCGAAGTCAAGGACAGAACACGACGGGCCGATGGCTTGTATGACGTCGCGGGCGATGTCGGCAACCACGTCCTCGTCGAGCTCGATGAGAGAAAGCGACGCACCCATCTCTTCCTCCATCTGGACGGCAAATGCGCAATCCTCTGCGAGGTCCGCGCCGATGGTGAGCAGGCAGACGTCGGCGTGTGAAAGGCTGAGCTTTGCCAGGAGCGCGCTGTCTATACCCCCTGAAAACATGATGGAAAAGGTCGGGGCATGCGCTGCTCTCCGCCCCAGGGCCGCGTCGAGTTCCGCGCGTATGCGGGGCAGGCTTTCATAAAAGTCGGTGCGGTGCTTGCCGAAGGAGAGCTTGGGCCGGCGGTATGTCTTCGTTACACGGCCCCGCTTGACGAGGATGGTGGAACCGTCCTCCATCTGGAGCTTTGGTGGCGCATCCTCGAATCCGCCAAGGGAAGTCGAGAAGCAAAAGGCAGGGTCCTTTTTTATGAAAAGCGGATACTTGCCGTAATAGTCACGTGAAAGGCACAGCTTCCCCTCCTCGAAGGCGGCTGCAACGTATTCCCCGTCGGCGGTGGCCGCGAGCGCGGAGAGCGCCTTGGCGGCATCTTCAACGGTCCCCTCCCGAAGGATGTCAAGCTGTTCATCCGAGTACAGTACGCCGTAAAAGAATCCGTTGCCAAGGTAGGTGCCTTCTTTGCCAACGAGGGCCACACCGGGGTCGCGCACAAAGAGTTCGCGTTCACCACCTTCCTTCACGAGGGCCACAAGCGACTCAAGGTCCTCAAAGGAACCGAACGATCCGCACAGTCCTCCCATGCCCTTAGGTGGGTTGCGGTCTATATATACTTTTTGAAAGTACCTATATTAAGGAAGACACCCTACACCTATGGCATGAAGCAATGGATGCTCGTCCGTGTGGAGGGGAGGGTACAGGGCGTGTATTATCGGGACTCCGCACGCACGGAGGCGAGAAGGCTTGGTGTCACGGGGTGGGTGCGCAACGTGCCAGATGGTTCTGTCGAGGCGCGGATAGAAGGTGACGCCGGCCAGCTTGACGGCATGCTCCGCTGGCTCAGGTCGGGGACCCCCGCTGCACGGGTCGATGCCGTCGTTGTCCGGGCACGTGGCGAAGGCGCTGTTCATGAGGCGTTTACTATCGAGCGGTGAGGCCTATTCTTCTGCGCACTTTTCTAGCTCGATGATGACATTCTTCGGAACGGCGAGGCCTGCCTCGACCTCTACGGCCTTGAGGATGGCGCACGGGACGGGACAGGCCATGTGTTTGATGCATTCCTTGGCCTTTCCGTACACTTTTGAGGTCTCATAGCCATTGTACAGGTCTTCTGCCGCATTGACAATGCCAATGGAGAGCTTCTTTATATGGGCGCAGTCTGAGGTAACGGAAACATAGACATGCTCGGGTGCCACCTTCTTGGCTTCGATGAAGGTTATGAACCCGCATGGCCCGGGGTCGACCTTTGCTCGTGTGGTCATGAACGAGCGTTTTCATCAACATTAATAAGGGTTCGTATCTTGAAATGAATAATATTCAATATAAATAGAATAATATTCTTTCTATATAAAAATACACGTACATATGCAGTACTTATACACCTTGCCCCATATCTCCGACGAAAGTTTTTTATATTACATTTTGAATGTTTGGGGCAACGGTAGTTATTCCATTATTATTTTTGATGACGCTACCGCATTAATCGAAGAGGAGGAAGAAATTTGGTATCTGATCCAAAGATCTTAAAAGAACTTCAAGGGATTGTCGGCGAAGAGCACGCTACTTCTGATACGCACGTTATGTACGCGTATTCGTACGACATGTCCTTCGTCAAGAATAGGCTGCCCGGCTATGTGGCCATGCCTAAGACTGTCGAGGAAGTCCAACAGATCATGAAGATGGCAAACCGAACAAAGACTCCCGTCATTCCGTACACCGCCGGTTCGAACATCGGCGGATTGTGTATCCCGGAAAAGGACGGAAGCATCGTCATGGACATGAAGCGGATGAACAAGATTATCCGTATCGACGAGGAGTCCCGGTTCGCCGTTGTCGAGCCCGGTGTGTCGCACGCCGAGCTTGCTGAAGAACTCTACAAGCGCGGTCTCCGCTTCGGATGGCCGGTCGGCCCACCATCCGCATCCGTCCTTTCATGTGCCATTTGTCACGGTATTGGCGGCATCACTGGCCGCTACGGTCTGAACAGCGAACAGATAACGAGCATGGAAGTAGTGCTCCCCACAGGTGAACTTACCCGTGTCGGTTCCTGCGCCATTCAGAAGGATGCTTGGCACTCGCTCCTACCCCTGCCGCTCGTCGGAGGTCTCTTTACTGGGTGGCTCGGTACTACCGGTGTCGTTACCAAGCTCGGTATCTTCACACCAGCCGTTCCACCGCACGTTGAGATTGTTACGACGGCTACGGACGACCTGCAGGACATGTACAAGTATATGCTTGAGTTCTCCCGATACGAGGCTGCTGACGACCTTACGGCCGTGAGCTGGTGGCTTTCCCAGGTGCCTATACCGTATCCCTACAAGGAAAAGCCGAAGGATGCTCCCGAATGGAACAGCTATGCTGTCCTGTACGCCTACACAGAGAAGGAACTTGAAGCGAAGGTCGAAATGTTCGAGCGGACGGTCAAGAACCAGCAGAAGAACGGCAGCTCGCTCCAGGTTACCCAGTACCCTGAAGAGGCAAAGCGCGCCCGTACGGAGCTTCCGTCACAGATTGTCGGTTCCACAAAGAACTACTCCAAGCAGGCTGGTGGCGGCATTTCATGGCCGGGTACCTTTACCCCTGCAAACAAGTGGGTCCCTGTATGGGAAAAATGGAGAGAGATTTATAAAAAGAGGAATCTTTCCCCATCAGTCCGCGTGACCATGTACCGCGGAACGCACTATGGTATGCTTAGGGCCATGACCCCCATCAACAAGCAGTACCCGGACCAGGTAGAGAACGCACGGATGGCCATTGTTGAAGCGCTGAAGGTGCTTCTCGATGAGGGAGGTATACCCTACAAGCCGCCTGTGGACTTTGCCAAGGAGATTTATTCACGTGCTGACCCAGGCTACGTTGACCTTATAAAGAAGGTTAAGGACTTCCTTGACCCGAACGAGATCATGAATCCCGGGAAGTTGTGGATTAGGTGATACAGATGGAATGGAACTTTAGGAACGTAGACGACGAGGGAGAACTCAACCTCAAGCACTTCTTCTGGAGGTGTACTGCGTGTGGTACCTGCCGTAGTGGTTACACGTACGGTCCGCCACCCACTTTCAGGAAAATCTGCCCACAGGGTGAGAAGTTCGGATACGAGGGATTCTTCGCTTCAAAGGGCAAGGCTGCCCTTGCCCGCTGGATGACCTCAGACCCCGTCCTCAAGAACGAGTTTGAATGGACCCCAGAGTACCTTAAGACCCTTTACACCTGTATCGGCTGTGCAGGATGCCAGAACCAGTGTCTTATCGACTTCAAGCCCCACATTATCGACACTATCGAGGCCATGAGGGCTAAGGCAGTCAATGACGGCGTCGGCCCACTTAAGGAGCACCACATCCTCATCACCTCAATGAAGAACAACGACAACCCCTACACCGGGCCTCGTTCCGTTCGTGCGAAGTGGATGAAGGGTCTCGAGGGCATCAAGGACATAAACAGCGAAAGCGCGCCTGTCCTGTACTTTGCCGGCTGCACGCCTGCATACAACGCCCCAGTGAAGAATCTTGCTCTCAAGACCGTCAGCGTCTTCAACAAGATCGGCATCGACTACGGTTCACTCGGGAAGAAGGAACTGTGCTGCGGTTCCACCGTGCTCAGGCTTGGTGCCCGCGACGAGTTCAAGCGCATTGCTGAGAAGAACCTTGAGACCTTCAAGTACCTCCACGACGAGCGTGGTGTAGACACTATCGTCTCATCGTGTGCAGGCTGCTACCGGTCACTCCTTGAAGACTATTCGCTCTCAGAGGGATACAAGGACTACATGGACGGCATCAAGGTCATCCACACCGCCGACTTCCTGTACGACCTGTACAAGAAGGGCGAGTTCGAGCCGAAGAATGAGATCAAGATGAAGGTCACCTACCACGACCCCTGCCACCTTGGACGACATGTCAAGGAATGGATCATCGACTGGGATGGCAAGGAGCAGTGGAAGGGTTCCTACATGGGTGTAGAGGATCACGGTACCTTCGAGTCGCCTCGTGAGCTCATCAAGGCAATCCCTGGTATCCAGTTTGAGGAGATGCGCCGCAACCAGAACAACTCGTACTGTTGCGGTTCCGGTGGCGGTGTCAAGACTGCCTTCCCCGACTGGGCTGCCGAGAACGCCGCGCTTCGCGTAGAGGAAGCAGAACAGACTGGTGCAGAAAAGATCATCACCTGCTGCCCGTTCTGCCACGCCAACCTCAACGACGGTGCCAAGGTGCGCAACTCGACGCTTCGGACCATCGACCTTGTAGAGCTTCTTGATGAGGCTCTCTAATCTTTTTTTCATTTTTTTCTTTTTTAGGAGGTTACACAAATGGCTATACAGATAGAACCACTCAAATGCATCAACTGCGGCGCCTGCGAGCTTGGTTGCAGCTTTTACCGTGACGAGGTTTTCACCACCATGTCCGCATCCATCATGATGTACAGGGAGGAAAAGCGCAACTACTTCGGGCTCATGCTCAAGAAGGAGGAGGAAATGGTCCTCGGCAGGCCGGAGGGTGTAGAGGTCCAGAAGGACGGTGAATCGTCCGGTGAGGAGGAGGCCAACGCCTCAGCAAAGCCCATTCTCATGCGGGAGCCGTGCGACGAATGCAAGAACGCCATGTGCGTTCGTTTCTGCCCAACCGGCTGTTTGACAGAGGTGGACTAAATGGATAACATGTACACTGAATATTATCTCGTCGTTGACCTTGCAACCGGTACGGCCGAGGAGATCGAGCTTGAGGAGGAATTCGTCCAGGAGTACGTGGGCGGAGCAAAGCTCAACATGGCCCTGTACGAGGAGCACAAGGACGGAGAACCCATCGTTCTCGGTACCGGCCTCTTCACCGGCACGCTTGTCCCCGGGTCCTGCCTTGGCGTCATCACAGCCAAGAGCCCCGTCACCGGAAAGGTTGCCCACGCCCCTTTTTCATGGGGAGCAGGCGCTGAACTCAAGCTTACCGGATACTCCTTTGTCGTCATCAAGAACGCCGCCGAGGCGCCGACGTACCTCTGGCTCCACGATGAGATTGCCGACTTCGTAGATGCATCCGCCCTCTGGGGCAAGAACGTCTGGGACGCGGTAGACATTATCCGTGACGAGCAGGGAGAGGACAGGATCCAGGTTCTTTCCATCGGCAAGGCTGGCGAGAACAAGGTCACCACAGCCCAGATAGTGAACAACTACTGGGGAGACGGCGACCGGTTCGGATTTGGTGCCCTCTTCGGTGCCAAGAACCTGAAGGCCGTAGCCATGCGCGGCATGGGTGAGCTTGAGATCGACGACGCCGATGCATTCATCGAGAAGACCGAGGCGCTTCTCGGGGTTGTCAAGAAGCAGATTGCAGGAAAGTCCGGCTTTTCAGCACTCGACTTTGCAAATATCCCCGCAGCGCTCAAGGCAGCAGCCGAGAAGCAAATGCACCGTGTCGAGGCAGACTTCAACAACCCCCTGCCATACAAGTTCTTCCTCAAGTACCGGGAGGACCCTACGACCATGGCTTCAACGAAGGTTGAGGAACCTGGCGTGCTCGTCTCCGACCCCATCGGATACGCCGCCCTTGGTGCAGCTGTCGCCCCGGAGGATGCGGCAGAGGTCCTTGAGGCGTGCTTCAAGCTTGGGCTCAACCCCGTCGCTGTTGCAGGTAAGCTCACTGCCAAGGACAAGGCAGGTGCCATTGCAGAGCTCGAGAAGATGGCTGAATCGTCAAAGGCAGACGCATTTGACGCGGTCTTGAGTCCCTTCGCTCCAGCGAGCGAGCGCGCAGAAGCGGCATACATTGCCGGTATCTGCCCTGTGCTTGCCGCCGCGGCAGAGGCGCTCAACGCAGAGGCACTCGCAGAGCTTGCATCAATCGGCACTGGACTCGACTTTGATGCAGATGCTTTCAAACTGTAGGAATCGTACTTTTTCGATTCCTTTTTTTTTCCTTTTTAAGGTGGAGTGGACGGTTGGAACGCATCACTATGGCGAAGTCTCTAAAGATAGGCATCTTTATTGGAAAGGGTGCTTCATATTCGTGGATATGGTTTGTAAAAACGTTCGATGCCCTAGATTTTAATGATATTTTCTTCTTGGACGAGAACGATGTTTTGCACGGTCAGCTTGACCATTTCGACTGCTTCATCCTCCCTGGGGGGGATCCCTTCCAGGTGGCCGAAGGTCTGGGGGAACAGGGCCTGTCCCTCGTCAGGTCGTTTGTGGAACGGGGCGGCACGTACATCGGAGTGTGTGCGGGCACGTACCTTGCCCTGCGATTCTGCGAAGATCCCATGCCGTGGCTAAATCTGGTGGATGTTCCTATACGGAACTATGCCAGAACACCTCCTGAGGCAGTTCGCATGCAGTACAAGTACCTTGTGCCGTACCGGGATGGATTCGTCTTCCATCCGGTGCGCGGCTCGCTCGAGGTGACAACGGGGGACGAGGTCTTTAAGGCCCCGCTCTATGGAGGGCCCCCCATGGTGGCACCACCGGAGATGCGGCTGCTTGACTACAGCGGATTCGATGCAAAAACCCTCTATCTTATTGATGAACATGAGGCACAACGGACGATGCTCGGGCATGCTGCCGGCATACGAGTGCCGGTGGGAGGGGGCAATCTCTACCTCTTTGGCCCCCATTTTGAGCATCCGCATTATCCGCGGGCAAACCAATTCCTGCACGAAATTCTCTGCACGATATCTCCTCTGGCCGACGGGCCCCCGGCTTTGCCGGTGACCCTGCTCCAAGGACCGGAACTGCGGCGGTGGGTCACCTCACTGCGGCGTGACGTATCGTCGTCCCGCGTCCTTGCAAACGGGTTGACCGACCTGCGCTGGAAAATCGGGGAAAAGGTCTGGGAGGATGAGAAGATTCTTTACTTTGTGAACGAGCTTCTCAAGCTGCTCAAGGACCTTACACGTTACGACGTGCTCCCTGTCTGCGACCCCGCGTCGCTTCGTCGGGAGGCGCAGAACATGCGTATGCATCTTGCAGAGATACGCGTCCTTTCCAAGGATGGCATGGAGACTACTCGCCAGGCCAGTGCGCTCATAGATTCCACCAAGAAGCTCTCAAAGGGGCTGTATGAATCGTATTTTATGTTCAAACGTCAACATTGGTGGTCAAATGGAGAAAACAACAGAACTCATAGTTAAGGAGGGAAATGGCTTTGCGTGCATCCAATGCGGGCGATGCACGGGGTCCTGTCCTTCCGGAAGAGAATGTGGGCTTCGAACACGCCGCATCGTACACATGGCCAAGCTCGGCATGGAAGTGTACAAGTGTGACGAGCTGTGGGACTGCACGACCTGCTTTACCTGCCAGGAACGCTGTCCAAAGGAAGTGAAGATTACCGATATCATCATCGAGCTGCGGAATCTTGCCGTCAAGAACAGCTTCTACCCTACGATGGCCGACGTGCCAAAGATAATCATCCAGAATCTGTACCGGACGGGAAATGGGCAGCCGCTCTCACCGGAGGTATCGAAACTGCGTTCAATCATCGGCCTGGACAAGGAGCCCAACGACATTGCCAAGAATAAGGCTGCCTTAGCCGACTTCCAGAAGCTCCTCGACGGGCTGCCGCTCATGCGCTGGGGTGGTATCTGATGGACTACGCCTTTTTCCCAGGATGCATCGCGAAGAACGTCTATCCCGGCATCGAGAAGGCGACACGCATCGTCTTTGAGAAGATGAATGTCGGCCTTCACGACTACCCGTACTCGTGCTGCCCTCCGCCTGGCGTCGTCGCCTGCTACGACAAGGACACGTGGTACGCGCTCGGCGCGCGCAACCTCGCCCTTTCCGAGCCGGACAACAGGGACATCATGACCATCTGCGCCGGTTGCTACGGCACGCTGCACAACGTCTGGCACGAGCTTCAGCACAACGATGCCAAGCGCGCCTACGTGAACGAGCATCTCGGCCGCATCGGCATGACCTACAAGGGCACGTCGCGTCCCATCCACTTCGTCGACCTCCTCGATGGCATGCGTGACACGATAACGCAGAACAAAGAAGTGGATCTTGATTTGCGCGTCGCCGTCCACTACGGCTGCCACTACCTCAAACCGACGACCGTGACCGGCGAGAACAGCGAAAGCCCCATGCTGCTCGATGAGATAGTAGGTCTTGTGGGCTGCAAGAGCATTCCCTTCAAGGACCGCCTCACCTGCTGCGGTGCCGGCGGTGGCGTCATGAGCGGGGAGCCGGAGCTTTCCCTCAAGATAATGGAGCGCAAGCTCAAGAACATCAAGAAGGCCGATGTGGACTGCATCGTCAACATCTGCTCGTTCTGCCACATGAACTTCGACCAGAGCCAGAAGAAGCTCGAGTCGTTTGACATTCCCGTATTGCACCTCAATCAGCTTCTCGGCCTGGCTTTCGGAGTCAAGCACAAGCACCTTGGGCTGCACATGAACCTCGTATCGACACGGGACTTGGTGAAGAAGGTCAAGGGTGCCAAAAAAGGTAGGGATGAAGAATGAAGATTGGCGTCTATGTCTGTCACTGCGGTGTGAACATCTCAAACACCGTGGATGTGCAAAAAGTTATATCAGAGGTTTCAGCCCTGCCGACCGTTGCGGTATGCAGGGATTACCAGTATATGTGCTCGGACCCCGGCCAGGAGATGATTGCCAAGGACATACGCGAGCTTGGCCTTGACCGGGTCGTCGTTGCTGCATGCTCGCCGCGCATGCACGAGCCTACGTTCCGTGGGGCCGTCGAGGCCGCCGGCATGAACCCCTACTGCTTTGAGATGGCCAACATCCGCGAGCAGTGCTCATGGGTCCATGAGGATAAGGAGCAGGCAACACGCAAGGCAGCAGACCTCGTGAAGAGCTCGGTAGCCCGCGCGGCGCTCCTAGAACCGCTTAACTCCACGGAGGTGCCGGTCACCCACGCCGCCCTTGTCATCGGCGGCGGCATTGCGGGTATTCAGACGGCGCTTGACATCGCGAACTCCGGCTATCCCGTCTACCTCGTCGAAAAGGACCCTTCCATCGGCGGGCACATGGCCCAGTTCGACAAGACGTTCCCGACGCTCGACTGCGCCGCCTGCATCCTTACGCCCAAGATGGTTGATGTGGCACGCCACCCCAACATCGAGCTGCTCACCTACAGCGAAGTAGAGAGCATCGAGGGGTCTGTGGGCAACTTCCACGTGCGCATCAGGAAAAAGCCACGGTACGTGAACGTATCGCTCTGTACTGGCTGCGGGTCGTGCGCCACGGCATGCCGCCTTGTCGGCCGCATCCCTTCGGAGTTTGACATGGGTCTAGGAAAGAGGGGCGCCATCTACGTCCCCTTCCCCCAGGCCGTTCCGCTCCGCTACACCATCGACCCTGAAAAATGCCTCATGCTCAAGCATGGCAAGTGCGGGACGTCTCCGAAGTGCGTGGATGCCTGCGACAGGGATGCCATCGATTTTTCCATGACCGAGGAGATTCTCGAGGTGGATGTCGGCGCCATCGTTGTTGCCACCGGCTACAAGGAATTCGACCCCACCATCAAACGCGAGTACAAGTATGGTACGTTCAAGAACGTCATGACGGGTCTTGAGCTTGAGCGTATCTTCGCGCCCTCGGGCCCCACCGGAGGAAAGGCGCTGATAAACGGCAAGGTGCCAAAGAAGATCGTCTTTGTTTCCTGCGTCGGTTCCCGTGACAAGCGCATCGGCAATCCGTATTGTTCCCGCGTCTGCTGCATGTACATCGCCAAGCAGGCACACCTTCTCAAGGAAAAGATACCCGATGCCGACATCACCGTGATGTACACCGACATGCGTGCCTTCGGGAAGGGTTACGAGGAGTTCTATGAACGTGTCCAGAAGGAGGGCATAAAGTACCGGCGTGGAAACGCCGCCGAGGTCTATGAGGAAGACGGTGTCCTCCACGTCCGTGCCGAAGACACGCTGATGGGGGAGCCCTACGAGCTTGAGGCAGACCTGGTGGTGCTCGGAACGGGTCTTGAACCAAGCGATGCCGCCGATGCCATCGGCCATATGCTACACCTTTCCCGCAGCGCCGACAAGTTCTTCCTCGAGGCGCATCCGAAGCTGCGCCCGGTGGACACGGTCATAGATGGCGTTTTCCTTGCCGGTGCGGCCCAGGGTCCAAAGGACATCCCCGACACCGTTGCCCAGGCTTCCGGTGCAGCGTCCCACGTGGTCAATCTCCTCTCAAAGGATGTCATCCTCGCGGAGCCCATCGTTGCTGAGGTCAACACCGACGTCTGTGCGGGGTGCAGGATCTGCGAGATTCTCTGTCCGTACGACGCGCATGCCTTTGACGAGGAGCGCAACGTCATGACTATCAACAAGGCCATCTGCAAGGGTTGCGGAAGCTGTGCGGCGGCGTGCCCCTCCGGTGCCATCGCCATGAATCATTTCCGCGACAGCCAGATTGTCGCCCAGATCCTGGAGGTGATCTGAATGGCGGAGACGTGGAATCCCAAGATTGTCGGGTTCCTGTGCAATTGGTGCTGCTATGCCGGCGCCGACATGGCAGGGACATCCCGCATGAAGTATCCCCCGAACATACGCATCATCCGTGTCATGTGCTCATCGCGCATCAACGCGGAAATGGTTATCAAGGCATTCCAGATGGGTGCCGACGCCGTCTTTATCGGCGGCTGCCACCCCGGCGACTGCCACTATGTCGACGGGAACTACCGGACTCAGAAGCGGATAGCGGTCCTCAGACGCTTATTGGAGCACCTGGGTATCGACCCCCGTCGCCTGCGGCTTGAATGGGTCTCGGCGGCAGAAGGTGAAAAGTTTGCCCAGACCATGGACGAGTTTGCCAAAGAAGTTGCCGAACTCGGCCCGAGCCCCCTCGCGGCGCTCCAGAGGGAGGTGCTGTAGATGGAACAGGAACTCAAGGCACATCTCAAAAAACTCATGGCCTCCGGCGACGTTGCCGGCATCATTGCGCTCAAGTCGGAGCGGGGCATGGCCAAACCCTATCTCTTCGCCGACGCCTCCGAGCTGGAGTGCCTCTGCCTCACGCCGAAGTACCCTATGGCCTCCGTTGCCCGCCTACTCCTCGATGAGGATGGCGCAGCACGGTTTGCCATCGTGTGCCGAGGCTGCGACGAGCGCGCACTCAGGGAGCTTGCAAAGCGCCACCAGGTAGACCTCGACCGCCTTGTCATCGTCGGCATACCCTGCGACGAGGAAATGGCGCGAGAGTGTGCCTGCCCCGAGCCGTTCCCCTCCGTTGTTGCGGTAGGGACAAAACTCGAGCAGTGGGAAGCGGAAGATATCGGTGCCGCCTACCGGGCTATGGAGCTTGACGAGAAGCTCGCCTTTTGGAAGCACCAGCTCGAAAAATGCAACAAGTGCTACGGGTGCAGGAATGCGTGCCCGATGTGCTTTTGCAAGGACTGCGAGCTTGAAAATGCCCTGTGGGTGAAGCACGGGCGCCTGCCGCCCGAATTCCCCATCTACCACATGATACGGGCGTTCCATCTGGCTGGAAAGTGCATCGCCTGCGGCGAATGCCAGCGCGCCTGCCCCTCGGACATACCGCTCATGGTGCTTAACACCCTCCTTCGTGAGGACATGGAAGAGCTCTTTGGGTATGTATCGGGCACTGGCGCGGATGCGGAGAATCCGCTTTACACCAAGGAGGAGATGCAATGAAGTACGACAACATCCTCACCACCTGCCCCTTCTGCGGATGCGGGTGCAAGTATTATATCCAGGTGGTGGACGGCGTTGCCAAGTCGGTCCTGCCCTGCAAGGAAGACCCCATCAGCGAGGGGCACCTGTGCATCAAGGGGTGGAATGCCATCGACTTTGTCTACAGCAAGGAGCGGCTTACCACCCCCCTTATCAAGGAAAACGGCGCCTTCCGGGAAGCCACGTGGGATGAGGCGTATGGCCTCATTGCCTCGAAGTTCAAGGAGATTAAGGCGCGGGACGGGGCAAAGGCATTTGGATTCTTCTCGTCTGCAAAGACCACGAACGAAGAAAACTACCTGATGCAGAAGCTTGCCCGCGGCGTTATCGTCACCAACAATGTGGACCACTGCGCGCGCCTCTGCCATGCCTCTACCGTCGCCGGCCTTGCCGCCTCGTTTGGGAGCGGCGCCATGACCAACAGCATTCCCGAGGTCGAGGATGTGGACTGCTTCCTCATAACGGGTTCCAACACGACGGAGCAGCACCCCCTCATCGGTTCCCGCATCTACAAGGCAAAGGAGAAGGGCGCAAAGGTCATCCTTGTGGACCCTCGCTCCATACAGCTTGCCTCCATAGCCGACATCCACCTGCGCCAGAAGCCGGGTACAGATGTCGCCTGGCTCAACGGCCTCATGCATGTCATCATCAAGGAGGGCATTGCAGACGAGGAGTTCATCGAGCAGCGTACGGAGAACTATGGGGAATTCAAGGCAGAGGTCATGAAGTATACACCGGAACGTGTCGAAGAGATAACGGGCATCCCCAAAGCGGACCTCATCGCCGCTGCGCGCATGTTTGCCAATGCTGAGGCAGCATCCATCATCTACAGCATGGGCATCACCCAGCACACGACGGGCGTAGACAATGTCAAGTCGTGCGCGAACCTTGCCATGCTCACGGGAAACCTGGGCAAGCCAAGCACCGGCGTCAATCCCCTGCGTGGCCAGAACAATGTCCAAGGGGCGTGCGACCTAGGCGCTCTTCCCAACGTGTTCCCCGGGTACCAGGCTGTCACCGTGCCGGAAAACAGGGAAAAGTTCGAAAAGGCATGGAACATGGCGGAGCACATCCCGGAATCGATAGGCCTTACCGTGGTGGAGATGCTTAACGCCGCCCACGATGGCGCGCTTAAGTGCCTTTATATCATGGGGGAAAATCCCATGATATCCGACCCCGACATCACCCATGTCCGGGAGGCGCTCGATGCGCTTGAGTTCCTCGTGGTGCAGGACCTTTTCATCACGGAGACGGCAGAGCATGCAGATGTTATCCTTCCAGGGACCTCGTTCTTGGAAAAGGACGGCACGTTCACCGGGACCGACCGGCGCGTCCAGCGCATCAGAAAGGCCATCGAACCCTTGGGCAACGCCCGCCCTGACTGGGAAATCCTCTGCGATGTAGCGAAGCATCTTGGTTCTGACCAGTTTGTCTATGCCTCGCCCAAGGAGATTCAGGACGAGGTGGCGTCGCTGACCCCCCTTTATGGCGGTGTCACGTACGAGCGCCTCGACAAGGAAGGATACCTCCAGTGGCCTTGCCCGAATGCCGAGCACCCGGGAACGGTCTTCCTGCACAATGGCAAGTTCTCACGAGGCCTTGGTCATTTCTTCCCCGTTTCGTACAAACCACCCGCGGAGGAACCCGACAAGGACTACCCCTTCATCCTCACCACGGGGCGTATCCTCTTCCATTTCCACACGGGGACCATGACACGATGTTCGCCGAAGCTGAACAAGGAGGTCCCCACGGGCTATGTTGAGATACACCCTTCGGATGCTGAGGCCATGGGCATTGCCGACGGTGACCTTGTCCAGGTCTCCACAAGGCGCGGAACGATACAGATACCGGCATACGTCACGCGAAAGGTACCGGAAAAGACCGTCTTTATCCCGTTCCATTTCAAGGAATGTGCCGCCAACATGCTTACCAACCCGGCTCTTGACCCCATTGCCAAGATTCCCGAGTTCAAGGTGTGCGCATGCAAAGTAGAAGCACTAGGTGAATCATCATGAACTACCAGAAACAAGACCTCCTTTCAATACTCGCGGTCGTTGCAGGAACAGTGCCGACCTGGTACCTAAACAACGAGGTCCTGAACACGAAGTCAAATGCCGTCGTCGCATCGGCCATCGTAGGCCTTGTGGCGGGATTTTTCATCAAGAAGTATGCGGGACAGATTTACTGCGGCTCCTTCGTGGGCATGTGTTCGGCGATGGTCATCGAGTCTGTGGCATATTCCGTGGTATTTGGTATCGTGGCAGGCCTTATCTTCGTGACCTGGAAAGGATACCTCAACGGACACGGCGGCAAGTTTGGAACAACGGCGTACATGGCCGTTCTTGCCATGACCATCATCCTCAGCCTCTTTGGCAAGGAGTATAACGCCGTCTTCCCTGCAGCAGCCTCTGTCATCACGATAAAGTGGTTCGTCCTTGTACTTGCCACCGGCATCATCGCCACGGTCCTCACGTACTATGCACGAAGGGAGCTTTTCATGAGGATCTTTGCTGACAAGTGTTCGGACGCCGTCTTGGGGTCTGCACTCGTGGGCCTGCTTGCGGGACTCGTCCTTCCTGCGGTCTCTTCGACCTACGGGACGACCCTGTCCCTCGTGGCGTTCTCCGCCTCCTTTGCCGGCATGACCGCATTCCCTGCGGTCTTTGACAAGGCAAGCCACTTTGCCTCCGCAGGAGTCTTTGTGGCGTTCCTTTACACGGCAACGGTGCATATCACGCCGGGGTGCGGGGGAAAGCTTGGTACCATAGGATTCACGTCTGTCATCCTTGTCAAGTACATCCTCGAGCACTACCGCGAGATACGGAGAAACATCTGCGAGGCATAAGCTTCCGGCGACTAAACGTCGTCCTGGTAGTTTATGTTCTTGAACACGGTGGCATCGATGAGCCCCGATGCGATAAGGGGCTCTATTCTTATTTTTTTTACCTCGACCTTCGCAAAGAGTGAAGATATTCTGAGGTCGTCTGAAAGGATCTGGTATTCCATGAGGGAAGCCAAGCTTTTTTTGTAGATGGCACAGAGCGGTTCAGTGTGCCCCGACGCCCATTCCGGGACAACGATGTCCGGGGTGGCATAGCGTGCCAAATGTCTGACAAGCGCCGCCGTGACGTTGGGCATGTCACAGGCGACAACGGCGACACGTGGGTACCGTGCGTGGCGAAGTGCCGAATAGATGCCACTGAGCGGACCGAGGTCGAGATAGTCATCGTTGTGGCGCTGTACGCCATAGAGCGAGGCGTCCTTGCTTCCGCATTGGACGAAAATGTCATCGGTGAGCGGTGCGAGGGCATCGTATGCATGACGGTATAGCTCCTTGCCGTCCAAGGGGTGAACAGACTTGTCGACACCGAATCGCCGTGACTTTCCCCCGCAGAGGATGGCGATGCTTAGGTTGGTCATCCCTCCACCTCTGCGGCCCCTTCCGTGTATAGGGTGAATCGTCCCTTGCGTGCGAATCCGATGACCGTGATGCCCGCTTGTCGTGCAAGCGCTATCGCCTCGAGAAACGGCGGGGCCTTTGACACGATTGCCGGGATGCCGAGTGCCTGTGCCTTGCCGATGGTGCGTACCGATATTCGGCCCGTGGTGAAGAGCACCTTGTCGTTGAGGGCCATCCCCTTGCGGATGCAGGAGCCCGCTGCCTTGTCAATGGCGTTGAAGCGCCCGATGTCCGGGGCTTCGGCAACACACGTCCCTTCCCCGTCAAACATGAACGCATAGTGGAATGCACCCGTGTCCTCAAAGAGCGGTGAGGCCGATGCCGCGAATGCCGCCATGCGCACGATGGCCGATGCCGCTACGGTGAGATGCTGGGGGGCTATGTGCTCCCATGTCCCCCCGGTCCCGTGGGCATCAATCTGGTCGTATCCTTGGTGGTGCGTGACGGTAATGGCGGGAATGCAAGACCGCTCGATACCTTCCGCATGAAGGTGGCCCGTAGCAAGATCCTCATAGGCGCATGGTGTGGCATACGTGGTAAAGGTGTAGGTACCACGTGTTATGGTTACCTTGCGCTCCTGTGCCACATCGTCGATACGGTGTTCGGGGATGCCGCCCTCCCACCGCACAATGGGTATCCGCTCTTTCATGCGTAGGATTCTGCGCTGGGGTATTTAGGGTTTTTCTTTGTCCCTTTTTTTCGAAAAACCTTATATATTGCCGAAGAAAGTCATGCATGTGAGCACGCACATAGAGGAGCACATCATCCGTGAGGCACAGGCATTTTTTGCCCATGCCCGGCCGACGCACGACTGGGCCCATGTTCTGCGTGTGCATGCGCTTGCCACCCATATCGGCGCCGTTGAAGGCGCTGACGAGATGGTCGTTTCCTATGCCGCATATCTCCATGATGTCGGCCGATGCCAGGAGGAGGCGGACCCCTCGTTGTGCCACGCCCTGTGTGGTGCGCAGATTGCTCGAGATATCCTTCGTCGCTGCGGTCTGATGCCCTCATGTATAGAGGCCGTCGTGCACTGCGTGGAAACGCATCGATTCAGGGGCGGTCTCGTACCGCGTACCCTCGAGGCACGCGTACTGTATGATGCTGACAAGCTTGATGCCATAGGCGCCATTGGCGTTGCCCGCGCTTATGCGTATGCCGGTGAGCACAATCAGCGGCTTGTCACACCCTTTGAACCTGACTCCTATGGTGGTCTCGGTATCAACCATGCCGAACACTCGCCCGTAAAGGAATATTATGTCAAGCTCTCAAAGCTTAAGGATCGAATGCTCACATCAGAGGGCAGGCGTATGGCCATGGAGCGTGACGCGTTCATGCAGGCGTTTTTCCATCGGCTGGAAATGGAAAGCAGGGGGGAGCTCTAGATGCGAAGAGATGTGTTTTATAAGATATACCGAAGGCTTGAATCACGTAAGGATATATCCTATGTATCGGAGAAGTACGGATTCGGCGAGGACGTCCTGTACAGTATCCTGTCACAAAAGATTGTCCGCAACACAAAAAAGGACTATTACCTCATCGCCCGCCAGGCGCGCGCAATGGCGCGGGAATGGGAGCGGGGCAAGACCCTGGTGCAACTTGCCGAGGAGCGCAAGTTCCCCGCCATATTGACCTCGGGATTTGTTCTCGCAGAGCTAGGACATGGAAAAAAGGCTGTCAAGCAGTATGTCCAAGACCCCTCGCTTGCCCCGACTCCGCGGCTTCGGGCAGAATTGGAGGACGTCCTTGCCGAGGATTTCATCTATTCGCCTCGCGGCATCACCTGCCAAAAGGACAGGGGTATCTTTTGCGAGTCATGCATCAAGTCGTGGCTTGATGAACAGGGCATCACCTACATGACCGAGCAGGATTCCCGTGACATGGGACGGTCAAAAACCCCCGACTTTCTTTTTCATGAGCCGCACGAGCTCCTCGGCCGCGAGTTCCAATGGATGGAAAGCAAGGGAAGCTTCGGTTCGCCTTTCCAGGCTCGTCATGACTACGAGAAACAGCTTTCAAGCTACGTTGAGCTTTTCGGCCCAGGTATTGTCGTGTACTGGGTGGGATTTGTGGACGACATCGTTCTTGACGAGGACGTCGCCATCGTCGACCGGACTTTTTTCGACTGATGTGCGGCGGATTCCCCGCCATATAGCATTCATCAACATTTCTACCGAAATATTTATATAGCATTGATGAGCAATACTACATACACATAGTATCTCCCCTCGAATACGGGACAGGAGGATCTCCAACATGCTCCTGTCTCCCTCCCTTTGGTGAACACACATGAGAAACATCGAGATAAAAAACTGTGAAGAAACGCTGTATGAAAAAGCATGGGATATGCGCGTGCGCATCAAGGCACGCACATGGGCTGAGTTTCTCGAGCGTGCCATGGAACACGTAGAAGAGGGGCAAAAGTGCCTGTAGGGCGTCCTTATCCTCTTTTCTCGTACCAATACGCAAGTATCTTGTAGAGGAGCTTTGCCGCGGCATAGGATGAGCTTTCGGTCGTGTCGGCGCATAGCTCCACGATGTCCACGCCGATAACATCCGTTTCAGACATAATCGTCCGTATGGTGGCACAGAGTTCCCTGAACGTGAGCCCCCCCGGTACCGGATTGCCGACGTTCATATTCTCCAGCACGTCAAGGTCTATGGAAAGATAGGTACGCTTTCCCTTGGGCGGCAGGTAGGACGAGATTTCGTCCGGAGCAACAAGGGGTATGCCGTGTTCTGCCGCATAGTCATGCTCCTCCAAAGAGCATTCCCTCACCCCCAGCACCTCCACCTCGATGCCGTGTTCGTGTATTCTTCTCATGACCCCTGCATGCGACTCCTTGACACCCATGTATCCATTGCGCAGGTCGGGGTGCGCATCAAACGACACGACAAGGTCGGGCGCACGGGCGGCGACGATGGGTGCCGTTATCGAATGCTCGCCTCCGAGAATCACCCAAAGGGGAACGCACGGGAGCCGTGCAGCCGTGTCGGCGATCCGTTCCATGGTACGTTCCGGGGAACCAGGAACACAGTCTATATCCCCTGCATCGTATATCGGGCGACCTGCAAGGTCGACGCGCGTTTCTAAATCATAGAGCTCAAG
>Ga0334884_1001468_pt1 | contig 34724 bp, 41 predicted proteins | sample GraSluR1_MG_7_FD_207215 | JGI IMG/M metagenome (GOLD analysis project Ga0334884, IMG submission 207215) | Sludge microbial communities from methane-producing bioreactor in Wageningen University, Netherlands - Granular Sludge_12_05 R1 | ecosystem: Engineered > Bioreactor > Anaerobic >... | reverse complement strand
ACAATCATTCTGATTTGGAACGTTTTAACCCATATTCATTGCAGATGATCTTCCTTTAATCCGGCCTGATTTTGTAAGACCATCATAATGACGCATCAGCAAATAACTTTCAATTTGTTGTAAGGTATCCAGTACAACTCCAACGAGGATCAACAATGAAGTGCCACCATAGAACTGAGCAAATGCAGTGCTTACACCAAGCTGGGATACCAAAGCCGGCATAATGGCTACAAAACCCAGAAAAATTGATCCGGGAAGTGTTATTCTCGACATCACATTATCCAGATACTCAGCGGTTTTCTTGCCTGGCTTCACACCAGGAATAAAACCACCATTTTTCTTCATATCTTCAGCCATTTGATTTGGGTTAATCGTTACGGCTGTATAGAAATAAGTGAAAAGGATAATCAAAATGAAGAAGGTAAGGTTGTACCATAAGCCGTTGATGTTCGTAAAGGCGGCAGCCATTCCGGATAAACTTTCGGAAGATGTAAAACCAACCAGGGTAATGGGCAGGAACATAATTGCCTGCGCAAAAATGATCGGCATTACACCGGCAGCATTTACTTTAAGCGGAATATACTGACGAACGCCACCGTACTGTCGGTTTCCAACGATACGTTTGGCATACTGTACTGGCACTTTTCGTGTACCCTGAACCAGAAGTATAGTCAACAATATTACAAACACCAAAACTGCTATCTCTACCAGGAAATACACCAAACCACCTCCTACCTGCTCAAGTCGGGCAACAAGTTCGCCAAACAAAGCAAAAGGAAGATTGGCAATGATACCAATCATGATGATCAGCGAAATACCATTTCCAATACCTTTATCCGTAATCTTTTCGCCAAGCCACATCACAAAGAGGGTGCCTGCAATCAGGATAACTGTTGAAGAAACCCAGAAGAAAAGTGAGGGATTGGTAAAATTAGGGTCAAAAGGTGTGATGGCTTCCGGAGGCAGTTGCGAAATCATATTGGCGATATAGCCAGGAGCCTGCAACGCCACTATTGCCACAGTAAGATACCGTGTAATCTGATTAATCTTACGTCTTCCACTTTCGCCTTCGCGTTGTAATCTTTGGAAATACGGAATTGCCATCCCGAGTAGCTGAATCACGATGGATGCTGAGATATAGGGCATGATTCCCAATGCAAAAATGGAGGCATTGGAAAATGCACCACCCGAAAACATATTCAGCAAACCGAGTAATCCGCCGCTGGCCTGATTTTGCAAATTAGCCAGCATGGAAGGGTCAACTCCTGGAATAACCACATACGATCCAAGACGATAAATAAGGATGATTCCCAAGGTATAGAGAATACGCTTCCTTAGTTCGTCTATTTTATTAATATTTCTGAGTGTTTCGATTAACCTTTTCATTCAGTTTAATATTTTTCAGCAGAACCACCGGCAGCTTCGATAGCAGCAATAGCCGCGGCAGAGAATGCATGAGCTTTAACTTCCAATTTTGCTTTGAGTTCGCCTTTAGCCAGGATCTTAACCTTGTCATTTTTCCCGACAAGGCCATGATCTACTAAAGCCTGAAAATCAATGGCAGCAAGTTTAAACTTGTCGGCAAGATTCTGTAAAGTTTCCAAATTAATTGCGCTGTATTCCTTGCGATTAATATTGTTAAACCCAAACTTAGGCAAACGGCGAGCAAGTGGCATCTGACCACCTTCAAAACCCAATTTCCTAGAAGTTCCTGAACGTTGGCCTGCGCCTTTGTGGCCACGTGTAGAGGTGCCACCAAAGCCTGAACCTTGTCCGCGTCCGATTCTTTTGCGGTTCTTTACCGAACCTTTTGCTGGTTTTAGATTACTTAAATCCATTGTATCGTGTAATTTCCGGTTATCAACAATTAAATTTCTTCCACCTTAAGCAGGTGTTTCACTTTATCAACCATACCGGCAACAGCAGGTGAAAGCTCTATTTCAAGGGTTTGATTCATGCGCTTGAAACCAAGTGCAGTGAGTGTATCCTTCTGTTTACGGGTACGACCGATGCCGCTTTTTATCTGTGTTACTTTTACCTTTTTCATCTTTTGATCGTTTATCCGTTAAACACTGTATCCAAATCAACACCACGCAGTTGCGCTACAGTATAAGCATCACGCAAACGAGTGAGGGCATCAAAAGTAGCTTTTACAACAGAGTGGGGGTTAGATGAACCTTTGGATTTTGCCAATACATCGGTAATTCCAACACTTTCGAGTACAGCACGCATAGCACCGCCTGCAATTACACCAGTACCAGGGGTAGCAGGTTTGATATAAACCAGGGCTCCACTGTATTTTCCGTATTGATCGTGAGGAACCGTACCTTTCAGAACAGGCACTTTCACCAGATTCTTCTTTGCATCGTCAATACCTTTCTGGATAGCAGCCGTTACCTCTTTTGCTTTTCCAAGGCCATAACCCACAACACCATTTTCATTCCCAACAACCACAATAGCTGAAAAGCTAAAGGTGCGACCCCCTTTTGTTACTTTAGTGACGCGCTGGATGCTGACCAACCGATCTTTAAATTCGATTTCGCTGGATTTTACTCTTTTTACGTTAACGTCTGACATAGTTTTTTAGAATTTTAATCCTCCATTACGGGCAGCTTCTGCCAACGATTTCACTCTTCCGTGGTACAAATATCCACCACGATCAAAAACAACCTGTTCAATACCGGCAGTTTTGGCTTTTTCGGCAATAAGCTTACCCACCATTTGTGCCTGTTCGATTTTTGATCCCTCTTTCTCAATAATGCCTTCTTCGCGCGAACTGGCCATCACCAGTGTTTTTCCTTCTAGGTCGTCAATCAATTGAACGTAAATCTGTTTATTACTTCTATATACAGACATTCTGGGGCGCACGGCTGTTCCTTTCACAATCTTGCGAATCCTTTTACGAATGCTGTCTCGTCTTTGTGATTTCTTATTTTTTATTGCCATCTCAACTGGATATTAATGCGTTATACTCTCACTATTACCTGCTATTTACCAGCTGCTTTACCAGCTTTTCTCCTCAACACTTCACCCTGGAAGCGAATACCTTTACCTTTATAAGGCTCGGGTTTGCGTAATGAGCGAATCTTGGCAGCAACCTGACCGAGCAACTGTTTATCATGCGAACGCATTTTCAGTATGGGGTTTTTACCCCTTTCGGTAATGGTCTCAATTTTTACTTCAGCAGGAATTTCAAAGACAATGTTATGAGAGTAGCCCAGTGCCATTTCCAGCAACTGACCTTTGGCTTCGGCCTTATAACCTACACCAACAAACTCCTGTACAACTTCAAAACCTTCTGAGACACCTTTGACCATGTTTTGGATCAACGCTCTGTAGAGTCCGTGTTTGGCACGGTGGTCGATGGCATCAGACTGACGCTCGAGAATAACCTGATTTGCTTCTACCTTCACGTTGACAGCTTCATCGAGCTGTTGCTTCAATTCACCCAGTTTTCCTTTAACGGTAACTAACTGATCTTCAATTTTGATCTCAACACCAGCAGGAATATCTATGGGTAATTTACCTATTCTTGACATTGATCTGTTCTCCTTGTTATTAACTAATGTAACACAACACTTCGCCACCAATATGCAGCTTGCGTGCTTCTTTATCACTCATGATGCCTTGTGAGGTAGAAATAATGGCGATTCCAAGGCCATTCATCACACGTGGCAGTTTTTCGGCATGAACATATTTACGCAGGCCCGGACGTGAAACGCGTTCGAGTGTGGTAAGTGCCGACATTTTTGTTGTGGGATGATATTTCAGGGCTACTTTAATGAGGCCTTGTTTGTCATCCTCTTCAAATTTATAATTCAAAATATACCCTTTTTCGAAAAGGATTTTTGTTATGGCTTTTTTCACATTGGAAGCAGGAATTTCTACTACTCTGTGTTTGGCCATGACACCGTTACGAATGCGTGTCAAATAATCTGCTATCGGGTCAGTATTCATTGTAAACTTCTTCAAAAAATTAATAATCTACCAACTTGCCTTTTTCACTCCCGGGATCAAACCTTTCAGGGCCATTTCCCTGAAGTTGATACGAGAAATACCAAACTGCCTCATATAGCCTTTGGGTCTGCCAGTGAGCTGACAACGGTTGTGCAAGCGCACCGGTGAAGCATTTTTAGGAAGCTTCTGCAGTGCCTCATAGTCGCCGGCTGCTTTAAGTTCGGCACGTTTGGCGGCATATTTCTCAACCAATCTTTGTCTTTTACGCTCACGCGCTTTCATTGACTCTTTTGCCATGCTTTATGATTTTTTTTGATTTTTAAACGGAAGTCCAAATCCTTTTAAAAGAGCAAGGGCTTCTTTATCTGTATGGGCAGTGGTAACAAAAGTGATATCCATACCATTGATCCTGTTCACTTTATCAATATCGATTTCGGGGAAAATGATCTGTTCGGTGATACCAAAGCTATAGTTGCCACGGCCATCAAAACCTTTATCGCTGATACCTCTGAAGTCGCGAACACGCGGTAAAGCTACAGCAACAAGACGTTCGAGAAACTCGTACATCTTTTCGCCACGCAGAGTAACACGTACCCCAATTGGGTTGCCACGACGCAACTTAAAGTTAGAAACATCCCTTTTGGAGATGGTTGGCACGGCTTTTTGTCCGGTGATAGAGGTCATTTCCTCTATTCCATAGTCGATCAGTTTCTTATCGGTCAAAGCTGCGCCGATACCCTGATTGAGTGAAATTTTAACAAGCCGCGGAACCTGCATCACACTGGAGTAGCTAAACTCTTTCATCAACGCAGGCACGATTTCACTCTTATACTGCTCTCTTAATCTGGGCTGATAGCTCATTACTTAATTACCTCCCCTGTCTTTTTTGAATAACGTACTGATTTAGCTGTCTTTTCATCTTGTTTGCGACCAATACGTGAAGGTTTTCCTGATTTATCCACTATCTTCAGGTTCGAGACGTGTACAGGAGCTTCCTGTTTCAGGATTCCACCCTTTGGGTTTTCGGCATTAGGTTTGGTGTGTTTTGAAACCAAATTGACACTTTCAACGAGTGCACGCTGTTTCTCTACATCAACCATCAACACTTTGCCTTGTTCGCCCTTATGGTCGCCGGCAATAACGATCACATTATCGCCTTTTTTTATGTGTAACTTTGTCATACTGCTTCTGCTTTTTGAGATTAGAGTACTTCCGGAGCGAGTGATACGATTTTCATAAACTGTTTCTCTCTGAGCTCGCGTGCCACAGGTCCGAAGATACGTGTACCAATCATTTCGCCGGTATTGTTAAGCAGCACCACCGCATTGTCTTCGAAGCGGATATAGGAACCATCGTTACGTCTGGTTTCTTTTTTAGTGCGCACAACAACAGCTTTAACCACGGCACCTTTCTTAACGTTTCCGCTAGGTAAGGCATGTTTCACCGTTGCCACAATTTGATCACCAATGCGGGCATATCTTTTTCCCGTTCCACCAAGCACACGGATGCATAACACTTCTTTTGCCCCGCTGTTATCTGCTACTGAAAGCCTTGATTCTTGCTGTATCATATTACTTCGCCCTTTCGATTATTTCAGCTAATCTCCAACATTTATTTTTACTCAACGGACGGGTCTCCATGATGCGAACCGTATCGCCGATATTGCAATCGTTGGATTCGTCATGAGCCATAAAAGTGCTGGTTCGTTTAACGAATTTCCCATACATAGGGTGCTTTACACGACGAACGATCTGCACAGTAATAGATTTGTCCATCTTATTACTGACCACCACGCCGATTCTTTCTTTTCTGAGTTTCCTGGTTTCCATCTGTCTACTCGTCCTTATTATTGATTAGTTTCTGTCAACTGACGTTTTCTTACTTCTGTCATCAAGCGTGCAATTGTTTTGCGATACGCTTTGATTTTATTTGGGTTCTCGAGAGGCGAAACGGCATGATTCAGTTTTAAACGAACCAATTGTTTGCGTTCTTCTTCGAGACGCTCGATCAAGTCAGCTGTGCTTAACTCTTTGATTACTTCCTGTTTCATAGTCTTTGCCTAGTTATTTTCAACGTAATCTCTTCTCACAACAAATTTGGTGGTAATCGGCAGTTTTTGAGCAGCAAGACGCAAAGCTTCTTTTGCTATTGCCAAGGGAACACCTTCGGCTTCAAAAATAATTCTGCCGGGAGAAACCGGAGCTACGAAATACTCAGGAGCACCTTTACCTTTACCCATACGAACCTCTGCAGGTTTTTTGGTGATAGGTTTATCGGGGAACACCCTGATCCAAATTTGTCCTTCACGTTTCATATAGCGGGTTACCGCCTGACGTGCTGCTTCAATCTGACGACCGGTAAGCCATGCTTCTTCCAGGGCTTTTATTCCAAAAGTACCAAAAGCAAGCTGGTGGCCACGTTGCGACAGGCCTTTCATCTTCCCTTTTTGGTGCCTTCTGAATTTTGTCTTCTTCGGTTGTAACATTGTTACTGATGTATTAAAATTCTATAATTAACTTATTTACGTCTTCCTCTTTGGCGTGGGCCTCCACCAGGTTTTGGCGAGCCACCCGGCTTTTTCGACTGTCCGCCAACGGTAGTTGGAACAAGCTCTGGCTTACCATAGATTTCGCCTTTGCAAATCCATACTTTAATTCCGATACGTCCGTAGGTAGTATGTGCTTCAACCAGTGCATAGTCGATATCTGCGCGCAAAGTATGCAAAGGAATACGACCTTCTTTATAGGTCTCCTGGCGTGCCATCTCAGCACCTCCAACACGACCCGAGATCATTACTTTGATTCCTTCTGCACCAATACGCATACTGGAACTGATGGCGGTTTTGATTGCCCGACGGAATGAAATACGTCCTTCAATTTGTTTGGCAATCGTGGCTGCCACGATATATGCATCCATTTCGGGGCGTTTGATCTCGCTGATATTGATCTGCACTTCTTTACCGGTGAGTTTTTTCAACTCTTCTTTAAGCTTGTCAACTTCCTGACCTGCTTTACCGATGATCATACCCGGCCTGGCTGTTGATATGGTAACTGTAACCAGTTTCAATGTACGCTCGATCGAAATACGTGATATTCCTGCTTTTCCCAAACGTGCGTTGAGGTACTTTCTGATTTTGTCATCTTCAACCAATTTGGAAGAAAAATCTTTTCCACCATACCAGTTAGAGTCCCAACCTTTGATGATTCCTAACCTAAGACCTATTGGATTCGTTTTCTGTCCCATTCATTTAAAACTTATCGGATTGATTCTGTCTGATTATTCTTTTATTCTGCTGTCAACAACTAGGGTAACATGATTCGAACGCTTTCTGATACGATGAGCCCGACCCTGAGGTGCAGGCTGAATCCTTTTGAGCATCCTACCTGAGTCGACATAAATCTCTTTCACAAAAAGGTTACTGTCCTCAATACGTTTTCCTTCGTTTTTTGCTTCCCAGTTAGCAATGGCCGACCGCAACAGTTTATATACACGGTTGGATGCTTCCTTAGAAGAATATTGAAGTACATGCAATGCCATTTCAACATCCATTCCTCTCACCATATCCGCCACAAGGCGCATTTTTCGTGGTGAGGTAGGCACATTACGCAGCCTGGCGAATGATGTTGTCTTCTTCGCAGTTTTGATTTCTTCTGCTTTATTATGTTTTCTAGCTCCCATTTTATCGCAGTTCTTTATTTTTTACCTTTATCTTTTTTTCCAGCATGACCCCTAAAAATACGCGTGGGGGCAAATTCTCCCAGTTTATGTCCAACCATATTTTCTGTTACATACACAGGGATAAACTTATTTCCGTTGTGCACAGCAATCGTCTGGCCAACAAATTCAGGAGCAATCATTGAAGCTCTCGACCAGGTTTTGATCACAGTCTTCTTTCCGGATTCAACATTAGCCATCACTTTCTTTTCAAGTTTGTAATGGATATATGGACCTTTTTTAAGCGAACGACTCATTGTATAAGGGTTTCTTCCTGATTAAACAATTATTTCTTCCTTCTTTCGATGATATACTTATCAGAAGCATTCTTTTTGGAACGCGTCTTATAACCTTTGGCCGGCAAACCTTTGCGGCTTCGTGGGTGACCACCAGAAGCACGACCTTCGCCACCACCCATGGGGTGATCAACGGGGTTCATTACAACACCCCTTACGCGTGGTCTGCGACCTAACCATCTGCGACGTCCGGCTTTACCAGAAACTTCGAGACTATGATCAGCATTGGATACCATGCCTACAGTGGCTTTGCACGACTGCAAAATCATGCGGGTTTCACCGGAAGGCATCTTTAAAACAGCAAACTTACCATCGCGCGACATCAACTGCGCATACGATCCGGCACTTCTGGCCATTTTGCCACCCTGTCCGGGACGCAGCTCAATATTGTGCACTACCGTTCCAAAAGGAACCTCACTTAATAATAAGGTATTTCCAACATTTGGAGCAGCACCCTGTCCGGATACAATTTCCTGTCCTACTTGTAATCCCTGAGGAGCAATGATGTAACGCTTTTCACCGTCTTTGTAAAAAACCAATGCAATACGTGCCGTACGATTTGGATCGTACTCAATGGTTTTTACCACACCAGGAACACCATCCTTATCGCGTTTGAAGTCGATAATACGGTATTTCTGTTTGTGACCACCACCAACATTGCGAATAGTCATTTTACCTTCTTTATTTCTGCCACCAGTACTTTTTCCGGGAGCCAACAGGCTCTTTTCCGGCTTATCTGTAGTGATGTCGTCAAAAGCGCTTATCAGTTTAAAACGCTGCCCAGGAGTTGTGGGTTTGTACTTCTTTAAAGCCATTTATCTAAATGTTGCTAAAAAAATCAATATTTTCACCTTCAGCCAAAGTCACTACTGCTTTTTTAAAAGCATTGGTTTTACCAGCAATAATACCGGTTTTTGTGTAGCGCGACTTTCGTTTTCCAACATAATTCATTGTGTTGACCGCTACCACTTCCACCTCATAAAGCTCTTTGATAGCCTGTTTGATCTGCAGCTTGTTGGCGCGTTTGTCCACGATGAAGCCGTAGCGGTTGAGCTTTTCGCCCTGTGCGGTCATCTTCTCTGTAATTACCGGCTTTTGAATGATTTCCATTGCTATATTTCTTTTTATATTCCTAAATTAAGCCAGAATCTCTTCAATAGTTTTCAACGAGCTCTCCAGCACAAACAGCTTATTCGCATTGAGAATATCATAGGTATTCAAGCTGTTTGCTGTCACCACTTTCGTACGTTGCAGGTTTCTTGAGGAGAGTACAATATTTTGATCTGCCTTGGGCATCACAAACAAACTCTTAGCACCTTCTAATTTAAAGCTGTTAAGAATCTGAGCAAAATTCTTTGTTTTGGGGGCTTCAAAACTGAAATCTTCCAAAACAACAATCTGTTGCTCTTTTGCTTTGTAGGACAAGGCTGATTTACGGGCCAGACGTTTTACTTTTTTGTTGAGCTTAAAGCTGTAATCACGTGGTTTGGGCCCGAAAATACGACCTCCACCAACAAAAACAGGCGACTTAATGCTTCCGGCACGTGCAGTACCAGTCCCTTTTTGTTTTTTGATTTTACGAGTACTACCGGCCACTTCATTTCTCTCTTTCGACTTGTGTGTACCCTGACGCTGATTAGCCAAAAACTGCTTAGTATCCAGATAAATCGCATGATCATTGGGCTCAATGCCGAAAACATCGTCGTGCAACGTAACTTTACGATCTGTTGCTTCGCCGCTGAATTTATGTACTACTAATTCCATCTTTCAATTTTTAAAAATCCGTTCTTAGGTCCTGGAACAGCACCTTTTACTAAAATCAAATTTTTCTCGGGTATGATTTTTACTATCTGGAGGTTTATCAACTTCACCCGGTCGCCACCCATTCTGCCTGCCATACGCATTCCTTTAAAAACGCGTGAAGGATAAGAAGATGCACCAATTGAACCAGGAGCCCTGAGCCTGTTGTGCTGGCCATGAGTAGCCTGACCAACGCCGCCAAATCCATGACGTTTTACAACACCCTGAAAACCTTTTCCTTTGCTGATACCGACAACGTCAACAAATTCGCCTTCCATAAACACCTCAACGGTAACAGCCTCACCAAGCGATTTTTTCTTTTCGAAACGGGTAAACTCTGCAACCATGGCCTTAGGGCCAGTTCCAGCCTTACTAAAATGACCCTTCATAGCACTTGTGGTATGCTTTTCCTTTTTCTCGCCAAAAGCAAGCTGCACTGCATCATAACCATCTATTTCTTTGGTTCTTATTTGTGACACAATGCACGGACCGGCTTCTATAACAGTAACAGGAAGATTCTTCCCGCTTTCGTCATAAATGCTGGTCATTCCAACCTTTTTTCCAAGTATTCCTGACATGATACTATACTTTTGTATTTCTTGCTGCTAATGCAACAGGTCAAACTTTAATTTCTACTTCTACACCACTTGGAAGCTCAAGCTTCATCAATGCGTCGATCGTTTGTGAAGTCGAGCTGTAAATATCGAGCAGACGTTTGTAGGACGAGAGCTCAAATTGTTCTCTTGACTTTTTGTGCACGAATGTCGAACGCAACACAGTGTAAATCTTTTTGTCTGTTGGCAACGGAATTGGTCCGTTTACCACAGCTCCTGTGGTTTTAATGGTCTTCACGATCTTCTCAGCTGATTTATCAACCAGGTTATGATCGTATGACTTTAATTTTATTCTAATCCTTTGGCTCACGTTGAAGAGTTATTATTGTTTACAATTATTTGATGATTCCTTTTGCTTTATTCACTACCTCTTCGGCAATATTATCGGGTGCAGGTGAATAATGACTAAACTCCATACTTGAAGTGGCCCTGCCCGAAGTTAAACTCCTCAGCGAGGTAACGTATCCAAACATTTCGGATAAAGGCACATCTGCTTTGATTACCTGTCCGCTTACTTTTGCTGTCACCTCACGTAGAATTGCACGCCTTTTATTAAGATCGCCTGTTACTTCTCCCAGAAATTCATCCGGAGTGAGTACTTCAATCTTCATGATCGGCTCAAGCAAGATTGATTTGGCTTTGCGACAGGCTCCTTTATATCCAAGCCGGGCAGCCATTTCAAATGATAATGCATCGCTATCCACCGCATGGAAAGAGCCATCGATAAGCCTTACCTTGATGCTGTCAACCGGATAACCAGCCAACACACCATTCGAAAGCGATTCTCTGAATCCTTTTTGTATAGCAGGGATAAACTCGCGTGGGATATTGCCACCCTTTACCTCATCGACGAACTGCAATCCAACCACACCTTCGTCAGCAGGTCCAATCTCAAAGATGATATCAGCAAACTTACCTTTACCACCTGTTTGTTTCTTATAAACCTCACGGTGGTTTGCTTTTGCTGTGATGGCTTCTTTATAAGCAACCTGGGGACGTCCCTGATTAGCTTCTACTTTGAATTCACGCTTCAAACGGTCAACCAGAATTTCCAGGTGTAACTCACCCATTCCGGAAATAATCGTTTGCCCTGAATTTTCGTCCGTTTTTACATGGAAAGTAGGGTCCTCTTCGGCCAGTTTTGCCAGGGCAACAGACATTTTATCCATATCAGCCTGAGTTTTAGGCTCAATGGCCACAGCAATTACAGGCTCGGGAAATGACATTGATTCCAGCAAAATCGGTTTATTCTCAACACAAAGTGTATCGCCGGTACGTATTGTTTTAAAACCAACAGCTGCTCCGATATCTCCGGCTTCTATACGATCTAACGGATTTTGTTTGTTGGCATGCATCTGCATGATACGCGAAATACGTTCTTTTTTGCCGGTAGAGGCATTGTAAACATAAGATCCCGCTTCGAGCACACCTGAATAAACACGGAAAAATGCGATACGCCCAACAAAAGGATCGGTAGCAATTTTAAATGCCAACGCACTGAAAGGCTCATCAACACTTACTTTTCTAAGCTCTTCTTTCTCTGTGCGGGGGTTAATCCCTTTTACCGCATCCACTTCGAGTGGGCTCGGCAAAAACTGTACGATACCATTCAGTAGCATCTGTACGCCTTTGTTTTTGAAAGCAGAACCGCACATTACGGGTGAGATACGCATCTCAACAGTAGCTTTACGGATCTGTGCAATGATCTCGTCTTCGGTGATGCTATCCGGATCATCCATGAATTTTTCCAATAACTCATCGCTATCCTCAGCAACACCTTCTATTAACTTAAGGCGATACTTCTCGGCTGTTTCGATCAGATCATCCGGAATAGGCACTTCAACCACAACAACGCCTTTTGAACTATCGTCCCAGAGAAAAGCCTTGTTGCTGATTAAATCCACAATACCTTTGAATGATTCTTCTTCGCCAATGGGTATTTGAAGTGGAATAGGGTTTGCGCCCAGTCTTTCCTTAATCTGATCGAGTACACTGTAGAAATCAGCACCTGAACGGTCCATTTTATTCACAAAACAAAGCCGGGGTACCTTATATTTATCTGCCTGACGCCATACTGTTTCGGATTGAGGCTCAACGCCACCCACAGCACAAAACAGGGCAACAGCACCATCCAGCACACGCAACGAACGTTCCACCTCTACGGTAAAGTCAACGTGGCCGGGGGTATCAATGATATTAATCTTGTATTTTTCCTGATCAAAATCCCAGAAAACAGTCGTAGCAGCTGAGGTAATGGTGATGCCGCGCTCTTGCTCCTGAACCATCCAGTCCATGGTAGCAGAACCCTCATGCGTTTCACCCAGCTTATGGCTGCGTCCGGTATAATAAAGGATACGCTCAGTAGTAGTAGTTTTACCCGCGTCGATATGAGCCATAATGCCAATATTACGGGTAAGTTTCAAGTTCTGTATGGTCTTTGCCTCTGCCATTTTTGTATTGTAGCGTATTAACCTTTTCTATTAAAATCTGAAGTGAGAGAAAGCCTTGTTGGCTTCTGCCATTCTGTGGGTATCTTCTTTTTTCTTATAAGCAGCCCCTTCTTCTTTGTAGGCTGCCATTATCTCGCCTGCAAGTTTTTGTCCCATCGATTTCTCGTGACGCTTGCGGGCATATCCGATAAGGTTTTTCATGCCGATGGATTGCTTACGTCCGGGACGGATCTCAGAAGGGATCTGGAATGTAGCCCCGCCAATACGACGGCTTCTTACCTCAACAGCAGGTGTTACATTTGCCAAAGCCTTTTTCCATACTTCAACAGCATCTTCGCCGGTTTTTTGTCCAACGATTTCCATCGCTTCATAAAAAACCTGATAAGCAATATTTTTCTTGCCTTTGAGCATGATGTTGTTCACAAACTTCGTCACCATGACATCCCCAAATTTTGGGTCGGGCAAAATGATTCTTTTCTTTGGTTTAGCTTTTCTCATTGATTAAAATCTTAGTCTGAAAAACATTCTTTTATGACTGTCTTACTTTTTCTTTGGGCGCTTGGTGCCATATTTTGAACGACGCTGCGAGCGACCTTCCACTCCTGAAGTATCCAGAGCACCACGAATAATATGGTAACGAACACCAGGCAAATCCTTCACACGACCTCCGCGAATCATCACGATAGAGTGTTCCTGCAAATTATGACCTTCACCAGGAATATAGGCATTCACCTCTTTACCATTTGTTAAACGAACCCTGGCCACTTTGCGCATGGCCGAGTTAGGTTTTTTAGGTGTAGTGGTATAAACCCTCACGCAAACTCCACGGCGCTGTGGGCATGAATCCAGTGCAGGAGACTTGCTTTTATCAACCAGTTTTTGGCGTCCTTTTCGCACTAATTGTTGAATAGTCGGCATTGTAAACTCTTTAATTTATTGATAATTTAACCCAATTTTGGGAGCGCAAAAGTATCACAAATTTGTTAACAAACAATACTTTGCTCTAAATTAATTTCTTAACACAATATGGGATGTAGTTGAAGGAGGGATAAACCTTGTGGTGAAGGCTCTCAAAACACATGTGAAGCTCTATTTTAGGATGACTCCGGCTTTACACATGAAGAAACCTATTACGTTTTAGCTTATCAGGTTCCTTTAACTATATCGTTTCCAGTTACTTTTAACTTCCCAACGTTTTGGGGCTGCAAAGGTAAAAAGTTTTTTTTATCTGACAAGGGCTTGTTTAATTTTTTTGAAAGTTTTTTTGTTTGGCTTGTCAAAAAAAATCATTGAATAACCCATTAACAGTTCTTCTTTTTCCTTACACTTATAAATTAATTCTTAGCTATCCTATCTCTCTTAGTGTCGTTTTATTGCCCCCAAACCCTTACCTGGCATTAGGCAAGCCCAAAAATGGGTGCTTTAAAAACCTGCTTAACCAAACGATTTAGTTTTTTGCTTCCAAAAATCAAAACCCTCACTTCAAAATCACCACAGGGCTAAGGTGCAGCGCACCGCCCTCTTTATAAAAGAACCTGTTTAATAAAAAAACAAGGTGCAGCCCCGCAATACTTGACGGGGCAGGCGCACCGCCCTATTTGTAATAAAACATGCTTAAGATTCGTCAAACCAAACACAATCCCAAAATAGCGCAACCCCTCCAGCCTGTCCCGACTGAAATGTCGGGAGGTTGAAATCCTTTTTTTAAACACCTTTGCTACAATAGCAGCAACCCTGTCTGGGTTGCGCTATCAAGCCAAACTAAACCATCACTTCAAATCACCACCGGGCTGGGTGCGCAGGCCTTGCGCGAACGGCGGGCAGCGCCAGGGTGAATGAAAAAACAGCAGAAAATCCTCGAAGCTGGCCGCTGACAAGTGGACATCTCGCCCGTTCAGGGCGACGGTTCGAAGGATTTTCGCTGTTTTTTCAGAGCGGGAGGGCACTTTGTTCGCGCTTGATTTTTGGGAACTTTTGATCAAGCAAAAGTTCCAACTAACAGATATTCAACCCTTATTCACCACAATCGCGACCTAATTGTTCATGTTCCTAACGTGCAAAGATTCAAGATGTCAGGGCGCTGCCCCTCAATCCAAATTTCCACCAAATATTCTAAGATTACAGGGCTCTGCCCCTATAAAAATCCTAAAAATTTTACGCACATACAGCCCTCAATACACTTACTCAATCTCTTGCTTCTTCAATCGCACTTGTTTTCTGGGAACTTGGAACATGTCCCGATGCATTAGCTATCGGGAACAAGGAAAAGTTCCAGAATAATTTAAGATATGGCGCAACCCTGTTTGGGTTGAAATCCCTTTTTATCTATATTAACTACAATAGCAGCAACCCCTTCAGGGTTGCGCTATTTGGCCAAACCAAGCCATCACTTCAAAATCACCACCAGGCTGGAGCCCCCAAGAATTGGGCTTACCTACTGCCAGGTAGGTGGTGGGAGCAAGAAAATGACAAAAGACCCACTCTCCACCTAATCTAAAATCACTTCTCATCATCATTCATGTCTTTAATTGCAGAAGACGTTCGAATCTTTGCAGAAGACGTTCAAGTCTTTGCATAAGACGTTCGAGTCTCTTTGCAAGTCCACATCGCTGACCAAATAGCATCTACCAAAAAACATAACAACGACTTCATATCAGCCCCCCAACAAATATCCCCGCCAAGTTCACCCTTCTTATGAAATAATGTAGTTTTGCATTCCAAAAAAATAAGTTTAGTGATTGATCTATTACAACAGTTGAACGAACCGCAGCGTACGGCTGTACAAACAATTGAAGGGCCTGTTATGGTTATTGCCGGTGCTGGATCAGGCAAAACGAGAGCCTTAACTTTTCGTATTGCCTATATGTTGCAACAGGGTGTTGATGCCTTTCAGATTATGGCACTTACTTTCACAAACAAAGCTGCCCGCGAAATGAAAGACAGGGTTATGCAACTGGTTGGTGATCAGGAAGCCCGCAATGTTTGGATGGGAACTTTCCACTCCATTTTTGCTCGAATTCTGCGTGTGGAAGGTCACCATTTGGGCTACCCTTCCAACTTTACTATTTACGACACCGACGATACCAAACAGCTGATTCGTAATATCCTCAAGGACATGAATCTTGACCCCAAGGTGTACAAGCCCTCTTTTATCCTTCACCGCATTTCAAATGCCAAGTCGAACCTGTTTTCTGCCGAAGATTACCTCAATAATCCCGACATCCGCATTGCCGACCAACAAGCCGGAAAACCTTTGATCGGTGAAATCTTTAAAAACTACAATGCCCGGCTCAAGAGGGCCAACGCAATGGATTTTGATGACCTGCTCTTTAATACCAACTTGCTTTTCAGGGATTTCCCGGAGGTATTGTATAAGTATCAGCACCGTTTCAAATATGTGCTTGTGGATGAATATCAGGACACCAATCACGCCCAATACCTTATCATAAAACGCATCGCAGCCCTCAACGAAAATATCTGCGTGGTTGGCGATGATGCACAAAGTATTTACGCTTTCAGAGGAGCCAACATCCAAAACATCCTCAACTTCAAAAATGATTATCCAGATCATACACTGATCCGGTTGGAACAAAATTACCGCTCCACCAAAACAATTGTTGAAGCGGCCAATCATGTTATCGAGAACAACAAAGACCAGATCAAAAAGACCGTATGGACCGACAAGGAACAGGGCGAGTTGATCAGCTTGCTCAGAGCCACATCCGACAACGAAGAGGGCGTACTGGTAGCCAATTCCATCTTTGGTTATAAAATGTCGAAGCAGCTCAAAAACAAAGATTTTGCCATCCTGTACAGAACCAACGCACAATCGCGCTCGATCGAAGAGGCACTGCGCAAACAAGGAATTCCCTATCGCATCTATGGCGGCCTGTCCTTTTATGCCCGCAAAGAAGTAAAAGACCTGCTCTCGTATTTCAGATTGGTGATTAATCCCCTGGACGAAGAAGCACTACTCCGCATCATCAATTATCCTGCACGCGGCATCGGCAAGACAACTATCGAAAGGCTGATCGTTGCAGCAAACGAACAGCAAATCAGCGTTTGGAATTTGATCAACACACCCAATCTCATCCCGACCGACATCAACCGAGGTGCCCTGAGTAAGCTGAATGATTTTGCTACCATGATCAAGAGTTTTCAGGCCATGCACGAAACAAAAACTGCCTTCGAACTGGCCAGGCATATCAACAGCAGCGTAGGACTTGTTGCAGCCCTCAAAGATGACGACAGCCCCGAAGGGATCAGCAGAATAGAAAATATTGAAGAGCTGCTGAATGCCATCATGGAGTTTTCTGACAAACAGGTTGACGAAACCACCGGCGAACAGATGGGTGTGAAACTATCTGATTTTATGCAGGATATAGCCTTGCTCACCGATGCCGATAGCAAAAACCCTGAGGATGATGACTATGTGAGCATGATGACCATCCACTCAGCCAAAGGCCTTGAGTTTCCTTATGTTTATGTGGTTGGTATCGAAGAAAACCTTTTCCCGTCAATTCAATCCTTAGGAACCAGAGCCGAGCTGGAAGAAGAACGTCGGTTGTTTTATGTGGCCATCACCAGGGCCGAAACAAAACTCACACTAAGCTATGCCGAAAGCCGCTACCGGTGGGGAAACCTGAGCCTGTGCGAGCCTTCGCGCTTCCTCGAAGAAATTAAGGATAACCTGATCGATAAACCCCGCAAAGCAAGTTTCAGAAGAAAAGCAAACGCTGATGATCTTTCGGTACTTAATGTTCCCTCGCACCTCAAATCGATGCAGCAGGCAAGCCAGTCAATAAATAAACCAAAAGCCGATGCTGATTTCGATAACTTTGAAGCTTCTGATCCTGAAAGCCTGCAAAATGGCATGGAAGTGATACACCAGAAATTTGGCAAAGGCAAAATTGTCAGTATCGAAGGTGCCGGTGCCAATCGCAAAGCTACGGTGCATTTTGTGGCTTATGGCCAAAAACAATTATTGCTCAAATTTGCACGACTGAAAATTGTGTAAACATACTTTGTTTATATTGTGTAATTTTGCAGCTGATTAAAAAAAATACTTACACCATAAATTAAATGGGTGTCAAAACCCAGTAAAGACAATTTTTACAGCATGACAAACGAATCATTGACATACAACACGGCAAGAGCCAGGATGGTAATTCCCGAATACGGCCGCAACATTCAAACCATGATCGAACATCTGTTGACCATAGAAGATCGTACCCAGCGCACCGGTGCTGCCCATTTTGTGGTTTCGGTGATGGCACAGATGAACCCACAGGTGAAAGAAGCCGATGACTACCTGCATAAGCTTTGGGATCATCTCCACATCATTGCCGATTTCAAACTTGATGTTGATGACCCCTACGGAATGCCCGCAAACGAAATACAGAACAAGAAACCAAATCATCCGGGCTATGGCCAGGAAAAACCAAAATTTGGTCATTACGGGCATTACCTGATGAAAATGATCGACTTTGCCAAAAGCCTGGAAGATGGCGACGAAAAACATGCTATCTCGCTTGCCATTGCCAACCAGCTCAAAAAAGACTACCTCAACTGGAACCGCGAAACGGTGAACGATCCGATTATCATCGCCGAGCTCGAAAGGGTATCAGGCAGCGCACTTACCCTACCCGAAAACACTAAGTTGGTTTCTCCCACGGAAGTGCTTGGTAAAACACCAGCCCATCAGGCAGCCAACAAAAAGAAAAAACCCAATAAGAAAAAAGACAACTTCAAGGGCAGAGGCAACTCAAACAGACGCTAAAAATCTATTCAATCAGTAAAGCATACGCATCATGGGCTCATTTATTATTTCGGGAGGCAACACCTTAGATGGAACAATTAAGCCACAAGGAGCAAAAAATGAAGCCCTTCAGATTTTATGTGCCTGTCTGCTCACTGAAGAAACAATTCACATTTCAAACCTGCCTGACATACTCGATGTAAACAACCTCATTGAGTTGCTGAACGGATTAGGAGTTGAAGTAAACCGGACTTCCAGGTCAGAAGTTAGTCTTACGGCCAAAGATATTCAGCTGGACTATCTTAAATCGGATGCCTTTATCAGCCGTGCCGCCAGCCTCAGAGGCAGCATAATGATACTGGGACCTCTGCTGGCCCGATTCCACAAAGCCTACCTGCCGCATCCCGGTGGAGACAAAATCGGCCGACGAAGACTCGACACCCATTTTATCGGTTTGCAAAAACTGGGGGCCCGCTTTAATGAAGACATTCAAAACAAATGTTACGATATTACTGCACCACACGGACTGGCCGGCACCTATATGCTGCTCGATGAGGCTTCAGTGACGGGCACAGCCAATATCATAATGGCAGCTGTTTTGGCAAGTGGCACGACAACAATTTTTAATGCTGCCTGCGAACCTTATATCGTTCAGCTGTGTCAGATGCTCGAACGCATGGGAGCGCAAATTCAGGGCATCGGATCCAATCTGCTTTCGATCACAGGCGTTGAAAAACTGAGTGGAACCTCGCACCGGCTTTTGGCTGATATGATTGAGGTGGGCAGCTTTATCGGTATGGCAGCCATGACGCGCTCTTCGATAAGGATTGCAGAAGCCGGCATCAATTCGTTGGGTATGATTCCTCAGGTTTTTCAAAAACTGGGAATCAAATTACAATTCGATGGAGACCACATTATCGTTCCACAACAAGACAGTTATCAGGTGGAAACCTTTATGGATGGAGGCATCATGACAATTGCCGATGCTCCCTGGCCCGGATTTACACCCGACCTTATCAGCATAGTGCTGGTAGTGGCCACCCAGGCTAAAGGAACCGTGCTGATCCATCAGAAAATGTTTGAGAGCCGGCTGTTTTTTGTGGACAAATTGATTGATATGGGTGCGCAGATCATTCTTTGCGACCCGCACAGGGCCAATGTGATTGGTTTAAACCATGCACACACCCTCAAAGGCATCCGGATGAGCTCGCCCGACATCAGGGCAGGTGTGGCTTTGCTGATTGCAGCACTCTCGGCCAAAGGCGAAAGTATTATCGATAATATCGATCAGATTGACAGGGGCTATCAATTCATCGACAAACGTCTGCAATCACTGGGAGCTAAAATAGAACGGATATAGTTGAACAGACTTCAGCTGTCATTTTGACAAAACAACATGCACTGGCAAACTCTTTGTTGAGCCATGCAGAAAAATATTTATAAAATTTATGGAAGAGAATAAAACTAATAGCAGGGAAATGGAAGGTTTTGAAGATGTTCGAATCGACGAGAACAACAATCAAAAACAGGAAAACAGCCACCAACAGGATGATCAGAACGATCAGACGAAGAAACGTACCCGCATGAGAAAAGATCGTAAAAAGAAGCAGGAAAATACTGTTTCAAAAGAACAGTATGACGAGTTGAACGACAAATTTCTCAGGCTGTTTTCTGAGTTCGACAACTACAGAAAAAGAACCCTCAAAGAAAAAATAGAGCTAAGCAAAACAGCATCTGAAGAGGTGGTTACCGCCTTGCTTCCTGTTGTGGATGATTTTGAACGTGCCATGCAAGCCATGGAATCGCAGCAGGCTCCCGAAGCCACGGCCGAAGGCATCAGACTCATCTACAACAAACTAATCAAAACACTACAACAAAAAGGCCTGTCCGAAATAGAAGCACTTCACAAAACTTTTGACACTGATTTTCATGAAGCCCTAACAAATATTCCGGCTCCTGAACCATCACTCAAAGGCAAAGTAGTGGATGTCATTCAAAAAGGTTACCTGCTCAACGGCAAAGTGATTCGTTTTGCCCGCGTAGTAGTAGGAAACTAATTCAATACAATTTATTTATGTCGAAAAGAGACTATTACGAAATACTTGAGATAGAACGCAACGCTTCGGAAGCGGAGATAAAAAAAGCCTACCGCAAAATGGCTCTGCGGTATCATCCGGATAAAAATCCGGATGACAAATCTGCCGAAGAAAAATTCAAAGAGGCTGCCGAAGCTTATGAAGTGTTGAGTAATCCGGACAAAAAAGCCAGATACGACCGTTATGGTCATGCAGGTGTTGGAGGTGCCGCCGGAGGTGGTTTCAGCGGAGGCGGCATGAGCATGGATGACATTTTCAGTCAGTTTGGTGATATTTTTGGAGGTGCTTTTGGCGGCTTTGGTGGATCAAGAGGTCAGCGACGTCGCGTGAACAAAGGCTCCAATCTGAGGGTAAAGGTAAAACTCAACCTCAGAGAAATTGCCAACGGAGTTGAAAAAAAGATCAAAGTAAACAAATACGTCTCCTGCAAACATTGCGAAGGAACCGGTGCCGACAATGGTAGCAGCTATGCCACCTGCTCAACGTGTAACGGAAGTGGCCATATCACCCAGGTCACCAATACTTTTCTTGGCCAGATGCAAACCAGCTCTACCTGCCCAAGTTGTGGAGGCGAAGGTCGCATCATCACAAAAAAATGTACCTATTGTCAGGGCAACGGCGTGCTAAGAGACGAAGAAATCATCAGCCTGAATATCCCTGCAGGTGTTGCCGAAGGCATGCAGCTATCGCTGAGTGGCAAAGGTAATGCCGGTGCCAGAGGCGGCATTCCGGGTGATCTGATCGTATTGGTAGAAGAAGAAAAACATCCTGAGCTGGAACGTGATGGCAACAACCTGATTCACAACCTATTCATCAGCTTCCCGCAAGCCGCGCTGGGTGCTCAGGTGGAAGTGCCAACGATTGATGGCAAAGCCCGCATGAAAATCACCCCCGGCACACAATCCGGAAAAGTGCTCCGCCTCAAAGGTAAGGGGCTGCCCAGTGTAAACAGCTACGGAACAGGCGACTTGCTTGTGAATATCAATGTTTGGACACCAAAAAATCTTTCAAAAGAAGAGACTCAAATACTGGAAAAACTCGAAAATGCTGAGAATTTCCAGCCCAATCCGTCGGCAAGCGAAAAAAGTTATTTCGACAAAATGAAAGATTTCTTCAATTAAACCCATTCGGTTTCATGCAGTCCTATCTAAGCATAAACGAAGTTACAAAACGCTATGCCAACCACCTGGCTCTGGATCGTGTAAGCATCGAAATCCCGCAGAATAAAATTTTTGGTTTGCTGGGACCCAATGGAGCCGGCAAAACTTCGCTCATCCGTATCATCAATCAAATTACGGCACCGGATAGCGGAGAATTATTGCTTAAAGGACAAAGGCTTCATGCTGATCATGTTACGCAAATTGGCTACCTGCCCGAAGAACGTGGCTTGTACAAGAAAATGAAAGTGGGCGAACAAGCCATTTATCTTGCCCGGCTCAAAGGCATGTCCAAATCGGAGGCGCAAAAAAAACTAAAAGTCTGGTTCGAGAAATTTGACATCCTCAATTGGTGGGATCGCAAAGTTGAAGAGCTTTCGAAGGGTATGCAGCAAAAGATCCAGTTTATAGTAACCGTATTGCATCAACCCGAGTTACTCATTTTTGATGAACCCTTCAGCGGATTCGACCCCATCAATGTAAACCTGCTGAAAACCGAAATACTGAAACTAAGAGATCAGGGGGCTACCATCATTTTTTCGACACATAATATGGCTTCCGTAGAGGAATTGTGCGATCAGATTGCATTGATCAACCAAGGGGAAAAAGTGCTCGAAGGCGAAGTGAATGCCCTGAAAGAAGCCAACCGAAACTACACTTATTCCTGCGAGTTCTATCATCCTGTTAGCAATTGGCAAACTGCACTCGAGAAACTTCCGCTAGAGTTGCTTGAGTCTGACCCATTATCCAATAAATTAAAGCTCCTTCTCAAAACAGATTCCTCACTGAACAGCAACGAGTTACTCAGGATGATGCTCCCGCTTGGCGAGCTCACTTCTTTTCAGGAACTATTGCCCAGCATGAATGATATTTTTATTCAAAAGGTTGGAAAAACTACAAAATCTGCCGGCGATGAATAAAATCATACTGATCTTAAAACGCGAATACCTCACACGGGTAAAGAAAAAGAGCTTCATCATCATGACCTTTCTTGGTCCGCTTTTGATGGCAGCCCTGATGATCGTGCCCGTTGTGCTGGCCACCATGCAAAATATCGGAGAAAAAAAAATCGCCGTACTTGATGAAACAAATTGGTTTATCGGCAAGTTTGAGCAGGACGAAAATATGCAGTTTCATTATGTTTTTGACGCTGTTGACAGCCTGAAAAAACAGGTTTTGCAAGGACAATACGATTTGTTGGTTTACATCCCCCGTCCTGAGTTAAATATACCTGTGAATGCCGAAATATACAGCGACAGGCAAATTCCGCTCAATGTTTCGTCCTACATCAAAAACACGATGCGCAAAGAGGTTGAAACCAAAAAATTGCTTGCCAGCGGCATCGATCCGGATGTAATAAAATCGGCCAAGGCTACCATCAACCTGGTGACGATCAGATTGGATGAAGACGGAGGTGAAACCAAATCCTTCACCGAGATCAATGTGGCGTTGGGGCTTTTTGGTTCAATTCTGATTTACTTTTTCATTTTCATTTTTGGTTCTCAGGTTATGCGGGGCATCATCGAAGAAAAAACCAGCCGCATTGTTGAGGTGATAATAAGCTCTGTAAAGCCTTTTGAGCTTATGATGGGGAAGATTACCGGAATTGCACTGGTCGGGCTCACCCAGTTTTTGCTTTGGGTGGTGCTTACCGGAAGTATATATGGTGTTTTTATGTTGATATATGGCGTTGCCGAAGGGCCACAGGTTTTAACAACCGAAAGTGCAATGACAAGCTCGGCAGAATCCATGCTTCCGGATATGAATAATGAAGCACTAACTGAAATAATTGAGGTAGTGGATGCCATCAATTTTCCGGTAATCATCGGTAGTTTTATTTTTTATTTCCTGGGAGGCTATTTACTTTATGCGGCTTTGTTTGCTGCCATTGGTTCAGCAGTTGATAATGAAGCCGATACACAACAATTTATGCTGCCAGTCTCTATCCCATTGATTTTGGGTCTTGTTGTAAGCAATTTCATCGTAAATAATCCGGAAGGATCTTTGGCATTTTGGCTTTCTATCATTCCCTTTACCTCACCCGTTGTAATGATGGTACGCATTCCGTTTGGTGTGGCTTATGGCGAACTGGCCTTGTCGATGGCACTGTTAATTGCAGGTTTTTTATTCACCACCTGGATTGCGGCAAAAATTTACCGCACAGGCATTCTGATGTATGGCAAAAAGCCGGGCTACAAAGAATTATGGAAATGGCTGAGGTACTGATGCGGAGTATTATCGGCCAAATTAAATAGCACTAAAGCCTCTTTTACAATAAGTTTTGCCATTTCGATCAGGGGATAAAATCCCTTCATCTTTTATGGGCTGAATTATTGGGAGTTGTCAAATATTATTCTAATTTTGCACCCTCGAAAAAAATTCAGTAGAATATAGAAGTTAATTTAATTCACAATTCAAATGCAGAACAAAGGAGCAATCAAGGTATTTGCCATCGCCTTTGCACTCGTATCGCTTTATCAGCTATCTTTCACATTTGTTACTCAAAGAATTGAAAGAAATGCCAGGGCATACGCCCATAGCGAAGCAGCTGCAAAGCAGGCCGATGCACTTGCGCAGGGAGATGATTTGTTGTACGGTCATTACCTCGATTCGATTACTAAAGCCCGTGAAACCTATTACCTCGATTCGATGGGCAACCAGGTGGTGTACAATATTTTACTCGACAAATACACCTATCAGGATGTAAAAGAACGCGAAATCAATCTGGGACTCGACCTCAAAGGCGGTATGAACGTAGTGCTGGAAGTTTCTGTTAGTGATATTATTCAGGCACTCTCGGGCAACAGCACCGATGAGGTTTTTGTTCAGGCCATGCAACTTGCCAGAGAAAAACAAAAAAATAGCCAGGAAGATTTTGTCACACTTTTCGGGCAGGCTTTTCAACAAATTGATCCAAACGCCAGCTTGTCTTCCATCTTTCTGTTCGAGTTTAGAGACAAAGGTATAACCGTAAACTCAACGAATGCAGAAGTTCTGGCGGTGATCAGAAAAGAAGCAGAAGGTGCTATTGATCGTTCTTTCCAAATCCTGAGAACCCGTATCGACCGTTTTGGAGTGACGCAACCCAATATCCAGAAACTGGCTACCTCCGGACGTATCCTGGTTGAGCTTCCGGGCATTAAAGATCCCAAGCGTGTACGAAAACTGCTTCAGGGAACTGCACAGCTGGAGTTTTGGGAAACCTATAACTTCTCCGAAGTATATGGTTTTTTTGATGAAGCCAACCAAAGACTTAAAGAACTGGAAGGGGCTACAGCAGCAAAGAAAACTACTTCAGATGAAGACTCTCTTACCGAAGAAACCAAAACTGAAGCCCCTGCTGAAGAAGGTGTTAAAGAAACATTATCTGAGCAAATCGCTGATGCCGATACCAGCTCCTTGATGGATCAACTCTCATCAGACGCAACAGCACAGGACGATCTTTCCTTTGAAGAATATGCAGCCCAGAACCCGCTTTATGCCTATTTGATGCCTTCGTATGTACAGGACGAAAGTGGCAGGTTCTTCCCGGGAAACACAGCACGCGTTGGTAGTGCCGCCGTAAAAGACACAGCTCGTATCAATTATATGATTAGCAAGGTAAAATCTATTTTCCCGAGAAATATGATCCTTGCCTGGACTGTAAAACCCCGCGCAGCCGGACAGGCCGACCTGCTCGAACTGGTTGCATTAAAATCCTCACGCGATAACAAAGCTGCCCTGGGTGGTGATGTTATTGTGGATGCCCGTCAGGACTATGACCAAAATGGTCGCGTAGAAGTTACGATTCAAATGAACAGCGAAGGTGCCAAATCATGGAAACGCCTGACAGGTGAAAATATCGGCAAACAGGTTGCCATCGTTCTTGATGGCTATGTTTATTCTTACCCCGTTGTGAATGATGAGATTCCTAATGGCCGCTCTTCTATCTCCGGTGGAGATATGACAGTGACCGAAGCGCAAGACCTGGCGAACATTCTGAAAGCTGGTAAACTGCCTGCTCCATCACGTATCATGGAAGAAGCCGTTGTTGGCCCTTCTTTGGGTCGCGAGGCCGTTAATGCCGGACTTTGGTCCTTTGTGCTTGCTTTTGGCCTGGTACTGATTTATATGGCATTCTTTTATAACAAATCTGGTTTGGTTGCCGACCTTGCTTTGTTTACCAACATTTTCTTCCTGTTTGGTGTGCTAGCTTCCTTGGGTGCTGTACTTACATTGCCCGGTATTGCCGGTATCGTACTTACCCTGGGTATGGCAGTGGATGCCAACGTAATTATCTACGAACGTATCAAAGAAGAAATAAGAGCCGGAAAAGGAATCCGACTGGCCATTGACGATGGATATAAAAACGCCTACTCGGCCATCATTGACGGTAACGTAACTACTTTGCTCACTGGTATCGTACTCTATACTTTTGGAACAGGCCCTGTTCAGGGTTTTGCTACCACACTGATCATTGGTTTGCTCACCTCACTCTTTACGGCCATCTTCATCTCAAGAATGATTTTCATCTATCTGCTTGATAAGAATAAGACCGTTGTTTTTGATACTAAGCTTACCCGTAATTTCCTGGCTAACACCAACTTCAACTTCCTGAATATGCGCAAAACGGCATATACCATTTCTATTATTTTGGTGATTGTAAGTTTGGCTTCACTCACCTTTAGGGGATTGAATTATGGCGTTGATTTCACTGGTGGACGCACCTATCTGGTTCGTTTTGATCAGGATGTTACCGTGAATGAGATTCGTGATGCGCTGGCTATTGAGTTTACTGAAGCTGTTCCGGAAGTGAAAACTTTCGGGCCAAACCGTCAGGTAAAAATCACTACCAAATACATGATCGAAGACGATGGCCGCGAAGTGGACAGCATCATCCAAACGATGCTTTTCAAAAGCCTGGAGCAGTTCTATCAAACCGATATCAACTACAACGATTTCACTTCTGATCAGGAAGCTGACGACAAATTGATCGGAATTCTCAGTTCACAAAAGGTGGGTCCAACCATTGCAGATGATATCCGCAACAAAGCTGTTACTGCTATCATCATTTCGTTGGTTATCATCTTTGGTTATATCGCCATTCGATTCCGGAAATGGCAATATGGTCTCGCAGGTATTATTGCCTTGTTCCATGACACGATTATTGTGCTGGGTATTTTCTCGCTCTTCTATAATATACTGCCGTTTAGTATGGAGATAGATCAGGCATTTATTGCAGCTATCCTTACCATCATAGGTTACTCAATCAACGACACGGTTATTATCTTCGACCGCATCCGCGAAAATGTTTCATTGCACCCGAAGAAGCTCCTGCGCATCAACATCAACGATGGATTGAACAGCACCTTGATGCGTACCTTCAACACTTCTGGAACCACAGCACTTGTGCTTATCATCATAGCAATTTTTGGTGGTGAAGTTATCCGTGGATTTGTATTTGCTTTGTTGGTTGGTATTCTTATTGGTACTTATTCCTCTGTGTTCAATGCAAGCCCCATCGTATTTGACCTGCTAAAAGGACCAAAACAGGAAAAAGAAGCTGCTGAAAAAGAAGCTGCCAATCCGAGAAATAAAAAGAAATAAAACCATTTCTAGCCAAAAAAAAACCGTGTAATAAATTGATATTACACGGTTTTTTTGTTTTCTGCTTTCATTCAAGCCTACTTTATTCATTATTCTCCGGTATTGTTATATTTTCTATTTTTGTTCACTGAAAAAGCTTGAGATGATATTGTTATTCTTCGATTTTGGTACAGGTGAAATACTGATTATTATGTTGGTCTTATTTGTTGTGCTCGGGCCTAAAAAGCTTCCTGAAGTGGCACGTGCGGTAGGCAAAACCATCAACGAAATGAAACGCGCTTCGGCCGGTTTCAAAAATGAAATAAATAAAGAGATCGACCGTATTGAGCGCGACACAACCATAAAAGATGTAAATCTTAATACCAATCAGTCAGCTCATCCAGCTGAGAAAACTTTTGCACTGGACGATTCTATTGCTCAGGGAAGCATTCCAAAACCTGATGAAACAGAAAATAATAATCAATCAATAAAACCCACAAATTAGCGTTCTATAGTTCAAATAAGGATAATCAAGCATGAAAATCAGTCTGCAACTTTTCATATTTTTCTTTTTAAGTCTGACGGCTTTTCAGGGACTTGCACAACGCAATCCTGCCAAAAGTGCCGATGAAGCTTTCGAAAAAAAACAATTCACTATAGCTGCCGAGCGCTACAAAAAAGCCTACAACCGCGTAAAACGTAATCCGGAAGAACGTATGCGGGTGAGTTATCAAATGGCCGAATGCTACAGGCTCACAGGGCTCTTCAAACGTGCTGAGGCCACTTACAAACGCGTCATCCGTTCTGACTTCCCTAAAACAAATCCCGAAGCCTACCTTCATTTTGCAGAGGTATTGAAAATCAACGAAAAGTTTGATGACGCCATCATCAATTACGAATTATATGCCGAGGCCATGCCGGATGATCCCCGTGGAAGACTTGGTGCCGAAACAGCAGCGATGGTAAAAGAATGGATGGAAAATCCATCAAAATATGAGCTCACCTTCTTGAAAAAAATCAATTCACGCGAATCGGATTTTAATGCCATCTATTCGGCAACAAATTTTAACGAGATCATCTTTACCTCTTCGCGTGAAAATGCCACCGGAAAAGAAAAAGACGGCTACACCGGACAGGATTTTAGTGATTTATTTACCTCACGCATCGATCGCAAAGAAGAATGGAGTGCCCCCGTCCTTCTCGATGAAAATGATGTTATCAACACCGAAGCTAACGAAGGAGCTGCCTTTATGAATGCCAGCTTCAACAGCTTGTATTTTACAAGGTGCAAAAACGACCCCAAACAACAGTCGGGCTGTCAGATCATGGTTAGCAACAGAAGCGGACGCAACTGGAGCGAACCCGTTCCGGTCGATATCATTGGCGTGGACACCCTCGATATCGTTGGGCAACCCACCCTGAGCGAAAACGAACTGATCATGTATTTTGCTGCCGAACGCAGAGGCGGCTTTGGCGGAAAAGACATCTGGGTTTCGTTGCGCGATTCCAAAACCCAGCCTTTTTCACGACCTTTAAATATAGGGCCAGTAGTGAACACCAAAGGCGATGAGGTTTTCCCCTTCCTCCGAAACGATACCACACTCTATTTCTCTTCGAACGGACATGGCGGCATGGGTGGCCTGGATGTTTTTATGACGACGGTTGATACAGCAGGAAATTGGGGGAAACCCGTAAACCTAAAATACCCGATCAATTCTACGGCGGATGACTTTGCGATCACCTTCCATCCCGAAAAGGAAGAAGGGTTTATCTCGAGCAACAGAGACAACATCCGTGGAATTGACAATATTTATCATTTCATCGAACCTCCGATTCTTTTTACACTTTCAGGCACTGTGAAGGATGTGCAAACCCTGCAGTTTGTCGTAGGAGCAACAGTTCAACTGATTGGCTCTGACGGCATGAGTGTGAGCACACGCACCAGCGACAAAGGATATTTTCTATTTTCTGACAGCCAGATTGCAAAAAACACCACTTACGAAATCGTAGTGGATAAAGACAATTACTTCACTGCCACAGCGGTAGAAACTACTGTTGGTGTTGAATTTAGCAAGGATTTCACAAAAGATTTTGATCTGGAGCCCATTCCGGAAGAACCCATTGTGCTGCCTGATATCCTCTACGATCTGGCACGCTGGGAGCTCAAACCACAATACGAAGATTCGTTGCAGGGTCTGATCGAAACCTTACAGAAAAACCCAACCATCACTATCGAACTGGCTTCTCATACCGATGCCCGTGATACCGATGAAAGAAACGACATCCTTTCGCAACGAAGAGCCCAATCGGTAGTGGATTATCTCATCATCAGAGGCATTGATGGTGCACGGCTGGTGGCCAAAGGATATGGCGAAAGTGCACCCCGAAAACTCACTAAATCAGTAACTGTAAACGGTTTTACATTCGATGAGGGAACCATCCTCACTGAAGAATATATCAACGAACTTGAAAGTAATGAGAAAAAAGAAGCCGCCCATCAGCTCAACAGAAGAACAGAATTCAAAGTGCTGAGCAAGGATTATGTTCCAAAATCAGCCAATCAGGAAGTTTCTGAAACGGTTGCAATCAAGCTGAATCCAGAGGATAATCAGGTAGGTTTTGTTGAAAATGAGACCGGATTTTTCGTAGTGCAATTTGTCCTGGATGGCTATAACGAAAAGTTTGTTTACGACCGCACTTCCGATGTCACTATATCACTTCAAAAGGCACTCGAATTGCTAAATGCAGGCCGCATCACCAAAGACAATTTCAAAGGCGATATCGAACGCGTGCTTACAGCCGGTAATATTGCTGATCGGGCTGTGATCGTATTCGATGAAATCAGAATTGCAAATCGTAGCCTTCAAAATGTGGAGATGACGGTTTTCCATAACAGCCGCTATAGCTTTGTTTTCGGCCAGCAATTGCTAAATCAAATGGGTGAATTTGAATTCAATACACAAAAGAAATCCCTGATCTTTAAGTAATTATGAGTGATCTGCGCTATCAACAGAGGGGAGTTTCGGCAGGAAAAGAAGATGTGCATCGCGCTATAAAAAACCTGGATAAAGGCCTCTTTCCAAATGCTTTCTGCAAGATCATACCGGATATTCTTGGTAAGGACCCGGAATACTGCAACATCATGCATGCCGATGGTGCCGGAACAAAATCAGCACTGGCTTACCTTTACTGGAAAGAAACCGGCGATTTGAGCGTGTGGGAAGACATTGCACAGGATGCCATCGTGATGAATACCGATGACTTACTTTGCGTAGGTGCCACCAACGGTATCTTGCTTTCGTCAACCATTGGCCGCAATAAAAATAAAATTCCAGGCGAGGTGATTGCGGCTCTCATCAACGGAACAGAGAAATTTCTGGAAAAGATGCGCAGTTGGGGAATTGGCATTCACCTCACCGGGGGCGAAACAGCCGATGTAGGCGATCTGGTACGTACGGTGATCGTTGACAGCACCGTTACTGCCCGGATGAAACGCAGCGAAGTGATAGAAAATAACATCCAGGCAAGTGATGTGATTGTTGGTCTGGCTTCTTTTGGACAGGCCACTTACGAAGATCGCTACAACGGCGGCATGGGAAGCAACGGACTAACTTCTGCCAGGCATGATGTTTTTGAGAAATACCTGGCAACAAAATATCCTGAGAGCTATGACCCCGAAATACCTTCCGAATTGATTTATGCCGGAAAATACAAGCTCACAGATGCCACTGCTATTTCGGGTGTTGATGCCGGCCAAATGGTGCTTGCTCCCACCCGATCTTATGCCCCTGTTATGAAAGCTGTGTTGGAAAATATGCGCAGTCAGATTCATGGCATCATACATTGCAGTGGAGGTGCACAAACCAAAGTGCTGCATTTTGTGGATAAGTTGCACCTCATCAAAGACCAGCTTTTTGAAACTCCTCCCCTGTTCAGAATGATACAGCAAAGCTCCGGAACACCCTGGCAGGAAATGTACAAGGTGTTTAATATGGGTCATCGCATGGAGATTTATACCGACAAAAAAACTGCCCTTGAAATAATTGAAATTTCAAAACAATTCAAGGTAGAGGCGCAAATCGTTGGTCGTGTGGAGGCTTCGAATGCGAAAAAACTGACCATCCTTAGCGAGCATGGCGAATTCACTTATCAGTAGTGTGATTTTGCGATTCTTAAAACACGCGGGATTTTGTATCTTTGCCAACCAAAAATTTAGGCTGTGGACATCATAGATAAACTGGAAACCATCAACCGCCGCTGGGAGGAAATGAGCGAACAACTCAATGATCCTGAGGTGATGTCGGATATGAAACGCTATGTGAAGCTCAACAAAGACTACAAAGACCTGGAACCTGTTGTTCACACTTTTACACAATACAAAAATGTAGTCGCAAATATTGAAAACGCCCGCGAAATCATCAAAAAAGAGAAGGATGAAGATTTCAGGGAAATGGCGCGTGAGGAACTGGACAGTTTCATCGAAGAAAAGAAAAAGCTGGAGGAAGAAATTCGTATAATGCTCATTCCCAAAGACCCACAGGACAGTAAAAATGCTGTGGTAGAGATCAGAGCCGGTACGGGAGGCGACGAAGCCAGTATTTTTGCCGGAGACCTCTACCGGATGTACATGAAATACTGCGAAACCAAAGGATGGAAAACTGAAGTGGTTGATATGAACGAAGGCACCGTAGGTGGTTTCAAAGAGGTGGTTTTCAATGTTATCGGTGATAATGCTTATGGTATCATGAAATTTGAATCGGGTGTGCATCGTGTTCAGCGTGTGCCCAAAACAGAAACACAGGGACGTGTTCACACCTCTGCAGCTTCGGTTGTTGTACTTCCGGAAGCCGAAGAATTTGATATTGAGCTGCACGACAAAGACATCCGCAAAGACACCTATTGTTCATCTGGTCCTGGCGGCCAGTCTGTTAACACAACTTATTCGGCTATCCGGCTTACCCACATTCCCAGTGGCATAGTGGTGACTTGTCAGGATGAGAAATCTCAAATCAAAAACCTGGCAAAGGCCATGAAAGTATTGCGCACCAGGCTTTTCGAAGTGGAATACAGCAAATACCTCGAAGAGATTTCGTCCAAGCGAAAAACCATGGTTTCAACCGGTGACCGCTCGGCAAAAATCCGCACCTACAACTGGCCGCAAGGACGCGTGACAGATCATCGTATCAACCTGACACTCTACAATTTAAATGCTATCATTGATGGCGATCTCGACGAACTAATTGAGAAATTACAGATTGCTGAAAATGCCGAACGTTTGAAAACTGAACTTGATAATTAAGTCATGACCAAAGCTGATATCATCGCTCAAATCAAACGTAAACGCACCTTCCTTTGTGTTGGGCTGGATACGGATTTCGAAAAAATTCCGGCTCACCTTCAAAAAGAAAACGATGCTGTTTTTCAGTTCAACAAACACATCATTGATGCCACAGCAAATTATTGCGTAGCCTACAAACCCAATACCGCTTTTTATGAAAGTGAAGGGCTGGAAGGCTGGGAAAATCTGGAAAAGACAATCCATTACATCAAAACAAATTATCCCCATCATCTGGTGATTGCCGATGCCAAAAGAGGTGATATCGGAAATACCTCAAAACGCTATGCGAAAGCCTTTTTCGAAAAACTAAATGCCGATGCCATTACCGTTGCGCCCTATATGGGATTTGATTCGGTAGAGCCATTTCTGGACTTCAACAACAAATGGGTGATACTGCTGGGTTTGACCTCCAATAGCGGATCTGAAGATTTTCAGCAGCTAAGTTTAAAAGCAGGTCATTCGCTTTTTGAAACCGTTGTGCAAAAGGCTACTACCTGGGCTTCAAGTGATCAGCTGATGTTTGTTACAGGTGCTACCAAACCTAACATGATTCGTCAAATCAGGGCTATCGCACCCGATTATTTCTTTCTTGTTCCGGGTGTGGGTGCACAGGGAGGTGATCTTGAAGCCGTTGCCGAAGCGGGCTTGAACAAGGAAATTGGCTTACTTGTAAATGCGTCCCGCAGCATCCTTTATGCTTCATCAGGAGAAGATTTTGCCACAGCCGCTGCCAATGTAGCTTCAAGTCTGCAAAAACAAATGGAAATGCTTTTGGCAAAACAACAACTCATTTAAAAAACAAACGCCTTACTACAAAATAGAAAGGCGTTTAATTCTAAAGTTTAAAACAACTTATATCCCTTCCAGAACTGTTGTCCAGCCGTGTTTATCTTCCAGTTCACCTTCCTGTATTCCTCTTAGGGTTACGTAAAGCTTTGTTGAATAAGGTCCGGCAATATCACCATAATGATATTCCTTTTTGGTTTCTCTGTCAACAATCTTCTTAATCGGCGAAATAATAGCAGCAGTTCCACAAGCACCGGTTTCTTCAAAGGTTTCAAGTTCTTCGATTGGCACTGGTCGCCGTTCAACCTTCAGTCCAATATCTTCCGCAATCATTTCGAGGCTCTTGTTTGTGATTGAAGGCAAAATAGTGCACGATTTTGGGGTGATATACTTACCATCCTTGATTCCAAAGAAGTTGGCAGGACCTGCTTCGTCGATAAATTTCTTTTCGCGGGCATCCAGGAACAACACTGAGCTGTAGCCATCTTTGTGTGCGCGATCTGCAGGACGCAAACTGGCAGCATAATTACCACCCACTTTAATATGTCCTGTTCCCTGAGGTGCCGCCCGATCGTAATCATGCACCAGCTCAACAGCAACCGGATTGAAGCCTTCTTTGAAGTAAGGACCAACTGGCGTAACAAAGACTACAAACATGTATTCGGTAGCTGGTTTTACGCCAACCTGTGCGCCTGACCCAAACAGTAATGGCCTGATATAGAGCGATGCACCTGTTCCATAAGGAGGAATAAAACGGGCATTCAGCCGCACTGCTTTGTCGATAGCAGCAAAAAACAATTCCTCAGGCACTTTCTCCATCATAATGCCGGAAGCCGACATCCGCATCCTTTTGGCATTGTCCTGCCAACGAAACAAACGTACTTTGCCATCTTTTCCACGATAAGCTTTCATCCCTTCAAAGGCTTCCTGCCCATAATGCAAGGCTGTGGCAGCCATATGAATACTGATGTATTCGGAAGAACTCACTTCCAGCTCGCCCCACTTACCGTTACGAAAATAACAGCGGACGTTGTAATCTGTTGGATAGTAACCAAATGGAAGATTTTTCCAATCAATATTTTCCATAACTCTTAGCGTTAATAAATATTTTTAACGCGACTAAGGTACGAATATTTTTAGTGCTCACTTGTTAAATTGTTAAGGAAAAAACAATAGAATTGTGTAGCGATACT
>Ga0334884_1001467_pt1 | contig 34740 bp, 33 predicted proteins | sample GraSluR1_MG_7_FD_207215 | JGI IMG/M metagenome (GOLD analysis project Ga0334884, IMG submission 207215) | Sludge microbial communities from methane-producing bioreactor in Wageningen University, Netherlands - Granular Sludge_12_05 R1 | ecosystem: Engineered > Bioreactor > Anaerobic >... | reverse complement strand
AGGCTTCAGCGCAATCCGGATCAATCGCCAAAGCCCGGTCAATGTTTCCCAGCCCTTCGTCAATCAAATCCTTCTCAAAACAGTACCCCGCCAGGTGAACATAGCCTTCGGCATGGTCCGGGAATCTATCAAGCGCGTCCATCATCACGCGGCCGGCCTGTTCCAGAGCCAGGGAGTCATCCTCCGTGAAACCGATTTCCATGAAGGTCTTTCCCACCCAGAAGGGGAAAACCGGTGACTCCGGGAACAGCACTGTCCCCTCGGTGAAAAACTCCAGAGCATCGGCGTATCTTTGTGCGTAAAAACTGTCCAGTCCCGATTCAAAAAGCCCGTCGTGGCTCTGCGCCTGAAAAGCTGCTGCAAATGAAAGCAGAAGCGCGGTGAGCAGCCGATGTCTCATTCTCCACTCCTCTCCAGCAAAAAACCGGAACACTTCATGGCCGGATTTCCCTCAGGTATGAAAGGGAGTTGTGGCCCGCGCCCTGAATGACCAGAATCTCCGCCACTTCGGGCTGGAAGGCACGGTAAAGCCGCATTGTGCTTTCCATGGGAACAACCTCGTCGTGTGAAGCGGCGACAATCATCGTTGGCGCCACGACCTCCGGCGCGAAACGCCATGACTCGAAGCGGTCTATCAGAAGAATGCCGACGGGAAGGAAGGGGAACCTCTGTCGCCCCAGATTCAGTATGCTGTCGAACGGGGTAACCAGAACCAGGCGGCTTACCGGAGCCGTGGCCGCCAGGCGGACCGCCACGGCGCTGCCGAGGCTTCTACCCACCACCATCACATCCTGATGCGACTGCATCACCCAGTCAAACACATGCCGGGCATCGGAATGAAGCGCGGCTTCCGAGGGTTTTCCGGAACTGCCGCCGTAGCCCCGGTAGTGTGGCATGTATATGGCGCGATCGGGAAATGCTTCCACGAATTCCGGCAGGGTGAAGTACACATCCTCTGCGTTGCCTCCGAAATAGATCAGGGCTCCCGGGCCTTCAAGCTGCCTTGCGGTGATGTGCAGGGTTGCCTCGCGGGTTTGCAGGACGAGCACCGGCGCGGAGGGGCGTGCCTCGGTTGGAAAGTAGATGAAGGACCGCTGTATAACAAAGAAGAGCAGGCAGATTCCCCCGTAGGCCGCCCCGAGTACCAGCACGGCCCGGATCGGGAAGCTTTTCATTCCGCTTCGAGTTCCGGTCATGGTATCCGCATCAGAAGTTGAATTCCCGGTTCCAGTCGAACTCCGCGGAATCCTCCAGCCATTTCGGCCAGTGGGCGCACCAGTCCGGAGTTTCCACTGTGCGCAGCCTGTCTATGGAGGGGTGGTAGGGTTTGATGTCAAGAATCGGGGTGCCGTCTTCGGCATCGATGCAGGGGATGTGGACAAGGCCGTTCTGAACATCAAGACGAGTTACCTGAACCGGTGTAATGCCGATTGGGTTGGGCCTTACCGGTGAACGGGTGGCGAAAACACCTACATGATCCGGTCCCATGGAGTAGGGTTTGTCCATCTCCGTGATGCTCCTGCAGTCGGCGTTGTCGGTGAGATGGCACCAGAAAACAACCAGCACATGGCTGAAGCCCGAGAGCCCGTCAAGCGCCTGCGAGAACTCCCTGTCCAGCTCGAGCCGGGTGTTTCCGTCGGCGTTTCGAATGTAACCCACAGGCTTCATGTGAAACTCCTGACCGCTCATTCACCGCCTCCTTTCTTCATGTCCTCTGAAGGAACACGATTTCGGCGCCTTTTGGCAGACCGGCCTTTTTGGATGGGTTCAGAACTACCCTTCTGTCCGGGCCCTCCACCCATCCCAGGGGAATGCAGCGTATCGGGGGATGCCGGAGCAGATCCGCGAAGGATGCCTTCCCTTCCGCCAGCCCGGGAATCAGCCGCCGCACCTCCGCCAGTGGACGGCAGACAACATCCACGTCCCCGGTCTGGATAAGCCTTCGGAAGACCATCTCCATATGGGGGTAGAGGGTGAAGGTTGCAAGAAGTCTCCCTATGAAAAGCGGCCCCACAATGTGCGAGCACCGTTCGAACTCGGCGACAACCTCCTCCATGTCCTTGGTCAGAATCTCAACTATGAGATGAATCTCCCGGCGCTGTTCGCTCAAAAGCTCATCCAGCATGTGCTGTGTCATCAGCAGCCTGGAGAAGGTGTCGGCGTCTATCTGGTCCGGGGGCGTTGCCTTCAGCAGCAAACCGTCCGCCAGCAGAATCACGGTGGAAACCCCGCTGCGGGGGAAAACCCTTTCCAGCTCTCCGGCGTTGCGGAAGTGGCACTCCGCGAACTCTGGAACCAGGTCGGCTTCCGGTTCTTCATCGCAGGAGCGTTCGGAATACCATGCCCTGAAAGCCTCGGGGGGCTGATTGTCGATGACCAGAACCCCTCCGCGGCCCTGACGCCGCATTTCCTCGATGATCCGGGGCAGTTTGTCATTCACGCCCATGACAACCACAACGCCCCCCGAGGCTGCGTCGGGCAGCGGTGCGACAGGTTCATCGGGGACACCGGCCCTTGAAGACGCCGCAGGGGGTTCCATCTCGGAAGCCTCGTAGGAACTGGGCCCAAGAACCACCAGTTCCGCGCCCGGGGGAACCGCTTCGTCCGGCGACGGGACAAGCCGGCAGATGCCGTCGGTTCTGAAACCCACCGGGATTCCCTTTGGGAACCGCAGCATCAGGCCGTCGAACCGGGTGTTCGCGGGCAGATCCTTCCGAACCGAATGGAACTCGTTGCCTTCCGCGGTGAGGAGTTCGTTGTAGATTGTGTAGGCGTGAGGATTGGCGCAGAGGCAGGCAATCAGCTTCGCTGTGTAGAAAACCGGGTCAAAGAACACTGGGTTGATTCTTGCCGCCCCCCGTTCCAGGTATCCCCGGGCGTACCGTGCCCTGGCTGCTTCGGTGTAATGGAGCACCACCGAAGGCCCGGGTTTGTCCGGTGGATGGCGCCGCATCAGGGAGTTGATGCAGACCAGGGTTTTGGTGACCAGGGCATCGTTGAAGCGCTGGTCGTCGTAGGAGTGTGAGACGCCTCCGAACACCACCACTCCCATGGCGTTCTGAAGCGACACCCTTTCCAGCCCCTCGGTGCTCCAGGCACCGCCGATTCTGGGGATGACTTCGACCCGGGGCCTTGAGCGCATCAGCAGGTCGTCATCCTGCCGGGCCGAGTCCCGGACTACAACCACCTTCATGGAGCTTATCCGTTCAACCCGGCAGAAAGTGTTCATTTCATCAAGAATGTGGGGAACGAACTCGCTTCTGCCCAGAAGCACCAGATGCCCTTTTTCCCGAACTTCGCCGTGACCTTTCTTCAGTTCCTCAAGGTGGCCCATGAGGCTGCCTATGATGATGGCGATGAGAATACCGTTGAACACCACGATGCCCACCGAACTCAGGATGAGAACCAGGCTCTTTATTGCCGGCGTCTGGGTTTCCACCTCAAAGAGACTGTCCGAGCTGAACATGGAGATAATCGAGAACCAGAGGTTGCCTCCGTGTCCGAATTCGGTTTGCAGGGTGTTGAAAAGAATGGTGAATCCTCCGATGACCAGGGCGGAGAGCACGCCGAGAACCAGAAGCTGCCTGGGCAGTGAACCTTCCACCAGGCGTTTCACCCGGTATCTGAGGAGTTGGAACAGAGGGCTGTTGCCGGCGTGCCGGAATCGCAGGATACGACAGATTCGAAGCAGCCGAAGCAGCCTGGCCACCAGCGGCCCCGATCCGGCGAAAGCAAGCCCAAGAAGAAGATCCCATGGAATCGTTGCCACCCAGTCCAGCCACCATTCCCGCAGGTAGGCGCCCCCTGCGCCTGCAAGTCCGGAGTGTCGGAAAGCGAAATACCTGAGCGTGAGTTCAACCGCGAACAGCAGGGAGAAGAACAGGTTCGCAAATTCAAGTGCCGGGGAATCCACCAGCATGGAGATCACCGCCACCGCTGATGCGGCCAGTATGGCCGCTGCCAGAACGGTGTCCGTTAAATGGTGCCTGAAGAGGCGGGCTGCCCACGATATGTGTCCGGAACCGCCAGGCGGCGGACAGGTGCCTTGAACACATCCATCACGATTTCGAACCAGCATGTATCACATCTCCGGGTTGCTCCCCCGCAGGGAGCCGGTGACCGTTATGACAGGTTTGAATTATAGTTTCGGTGGTGATGTTTACAAAACACGGTTCAGGAAGTGGTTCGCGTTGAATCCCTTCAACTCGAGGCAACCAGTGAATAGAGGTTGATCGAACATGCCCGCTTTAGTGTCGCTGGCGCTTCTGGCATTTGCATTTTCCGGACAGGGAGATCTTGTTTTCATTGAGAGCGACATCCGCCAGGTGAGGGGGAGGCCCTGGATGGAGGGTATGCAGCTTCTGCACATAGAGGCGGGATGCTTTCTTGCCCTTTCGGGAGAGAGTCCCCCCTCCGGGGTGGTATGGTGGGTGGTGGATCGGGCTCCGGTCGATCCGGAATCCTACAGGATTCTTCATCAGGCTCAGTGCGGTGGAGTGCTGCCGCCGCTTCCCGGCGAAGTGGCGCTGCTGACCGGGGACTTTGCTCTGATACGGTTGCCCGAACCCGAGACCGGACCGGTCAGCATTCCCGGCATTGGAATACTCAGACCCCTCAGGGTTCACCGGGAGCCTGGCTTCGCATCGCCCCCGGAGTTCCTGCGGGGAGACAGCGTGCTGGTGGACATGATCGTATCCGCTGTAAACCAGGACAGCATAATTTCGGGCATCAGCCACATGGAAGGCTACGGCACCAGGTACATGTTCAGCCCGGAGTACGCCGCCTGCGCGGACTGGGCAGACACCAGAATGGCTTCATTCGGTATTTCCAGCGAACAGCAGCCTTTCGTGTATCAGGGTGTTCAGATGAGCAACGTGGTGGGAGAAATCACCGGTTCCGAGAACCCGGATCGGATCTACATCATCTGTGCCCATCTCGATTCCTACTCCAGCAACCCCCTGATGGCTCCCGGGGCGGATGACAACGCCAGCGGAAGCGCAGCGGTACTCGAGGCCGCCAGGGTGATGTCTTCCTTTTCGTTCCGGAACACAGTGAGATTCGTGCTCTTCGCCGCGGAAGAGGCATGGATGATCGGAAGCACCCATTATGTGCAGTCCGCTCACCAGCAGGGAGACAACATCCTGGGAGCGGTGAACCTGGACATGATCCTCTACGCCCCCCATCCTTCCGATTCCGTTTACATTCCCTTCAACGAGCAGTCCGAGCCTCTGGCGATTGCGGCGGGTGAGGCCTTTGAAAGGTACTCACCCTCCATACACCCCAGGGTTGTGTACGACCCGGGGGCTCCCAGCGACCAGGCGCCGTTCTGGGAGTACGGTTACGTCGCGACGGCGGTGATGGAGGCCAGCGTGACCGAGATATGGGGAGGATACAACCCCCATTACCACCAGCCGTCGGACCTTCTCGCCAACTACCTTGCGAGCTTTCCCTACGGAACCGATGCGGCAAGGGCAGCCATCGGGCTTGTGGCCTCCCTTGCTGATCCCACGGGTTTCCTCTCCATCGAGGAAGGCGGCGGGCTCAGCCCGGACAGGATCAGCGTTTTCCCAAACCCCTGCAGAACCGGCACAATCAGCATTGTTGCAGAGGGTGACTCCCCTGGAAGAAACAGGCTTTTCATCCTGGATCTCGCCGGAAGGGTGGTGGCCTCGGGTAACACAGACGGTTCAGGGGAGTTCCGCCTCGACGCGGGCTCGCTTCCCGTCGGAGTGTATTCGGTGGTATGCCCCGGCTCCAACGCGGCCCCGGAAAGATTCGTGCGTATCCGATAACCGCGGATCACCGACTCCGGGAACCGGCCAGCATCCAGTGCAAAGTGTCGGACCAGCCCAGGAAACAACGGGCATCCGGTCCATTATCCGAATCGACTCCCGTGGAAGCCGCTGAAAGCCCGGTCAAAGCCGGATGGAATGTGTTCCGGAATTCCGGAGACTGCCGGTTCAGATGTGTCTCCGCCCAATCAATGAAAGCGGAGACTTCCAGGTCCGGCAACAGGGAAAGGTAGAACACCATCTGTCGCCAGGCGCAGGCGGTGTTCTTCACCATGATCAGCCGGGCGCGCCAGGGATGAGTTTTCACCTGCGCCCGCCTGCATATCCAGGCGAAACAGCCCATGGCCATCACGCTCAGCCTGTTTCGAAGCGAATCGGCAAGGTTAAGCCCAAGGAACAGGGCGGCCAGGTTGTGTGTGGTGAGTATCTGCTGCTGCTCGATGATCATGCCGTTTGTTGCGGGGCTTGAGGTTCTCCTGGTGACTCCTGCCCTGGCGGCGCAGAGCCGGGCGAAGGAATCGCCGTCGGGGGTCTCCCGCAACTCCCGGCAGTTGATTCGGTAGTAGGCGGCATAGAGGGAGCCCTCCAGAAACCCCCCGGCTTGCCTGGCCGATTCAGGGAATGTATCGGAAAATGTGCCCGTGAAAATGTCCGCAGCCAGCTCGGCCACCAGGGGAATGCGCAGATCCGCCCCTGTGACAAGCCCGCGCAGTTCCTGAAGAAGCTTGTTAGGAAGGATCTGATGTGGGAAGGAAACCAATGTGAGGGAAACAACCTCCTCAAGGGTTTGTCTGGCCTGATCCCGGGTTGAACGGTTCTCCCTGCGGAACCGTTCGATCGCCCGGACCCATGGGAGTTCTTCAATCTGCACCTGCCTCTGGAGATTGAGCAGCAGAAGAGAACGCCTCTGCCGGAAGGCTCGGTAGATGGCGGCGTACAGCGGTCGCAGCTCGGGATCGTCAATGCCAGCGGCCCGGAGTCCTGATGTCACCTGGGGCAGAGCCCGGGCGAGGGTCTCTCCCGATGTGATCAGACCCCGCTCAATAAGTGTTTCCACCTTCTGGTTCAGGCAGAGTTCAACCTTGCGCCGGATCGAACGGGGTACGGGGGTGCCCGCCGGGATTCCCGTTCCCGCTTCCTCCCCGGGGGATACATCCGCGAGCAGATGGCTCACTTCATCGAGCCCGGAATTCCTCGGATGCCTTTCGAGTCGGGTGGCGACCAGTTTCGCAATGGAATGGAACATGGGCCCACTGACATACTCCTTCTGTCTGAGACGCGCTTCCGCACACTCATGGGAACCGGGAGTGCTTCGCTTTCCGATGTATCCCGCAAGGATGCGACGGACACGCCCCACCTCCCTCTCCGAGAGCGAACCGGGCTCCAGGGCACATCTTTCCAGGAACACCCTGAGCTGGCGCTGGTGGCCGTTCGCTTTCTCCGGCTTTCGGCAGAGAGTGTTCGTTCTTCTCAGGGTTCCGTAATCGTCCAACAGGGCCAGGGCGCGATCCGCCCATCCGCTTCGATAGGTTGCGCATGGCCGTTGGTTTTCAACGGTCTCCAGGAACAGCGCGACGATCCTGTCGTGGAGCGGGGCCCAGACTTCCGCGGCTTCTTTCTGGGCAAGAACCTTGCGATTCGCCTTGATGTTCCGCAGGCTTTCCATGGCCTGCCCCGCCTCCCGCAGGTGTACCCGAAAGCCTGATGGTCGGGGTTTCTCCAGTGGAACCGGGTAAAACCGCAACCTTGGGAAGAAAGGCGACAGTTCTGCCAGGAGTTCGCCAGCCTCGGCGGTGTATCCGTTCTTGACCAGCCACGCCGCAACCGGCAGAGCGCCTTCCTCGGGCACCGTAACATCGTAACGGCGTGTTCGAAGCAGGTTCAGCAGTTCCCTGAATCCCGCTTCGGTCAAGTGGTAGGCGTTCAGTGCGCCGCGCTCCCCGGGCTCCTCGGCTGCGGGAATGCGTGAGAGAAGCTTCCTTTCGTACTCCTGCAAGGGGCCGCCGGCGAGAAGTTCGCCGGTGGCGAATCCGCCGGTCATTACCTCAAGTGTGGCCCACTCGGGAACTCCCTTTACAGGTGTTCTTGAACCGTGTTTCAGCGAGCCGGTGAGAATCCCCCGGAGGAGTGCCTCCCATTTGGAGAGGTTCTCCTTCGAAGGTTCCGGGCTTGAGGGGTTCTTTCGGTGCTCAGTCATCGCTCCGCCGGATGAGTGGGTCCGGGGGCTGGATTCGAACCAGCGCCCTCTCGGTAAGCCGAGTGTTCTTCCGCTGAACTACCCCGGAGCATGATCGCTTTTCGCTGGTCGCCATCATCACGGAATACCGGGATATCTTTGACACCCGCTCTTATTCCGTGTCTCTGTTTATATCCGGCCTGGGTGGGTTGCTCAGGAGATCGAGGGTCTGTCTTGCGGGAAACTCCCGCCCCCAGAAACGGATTATGGCCTTTGACGGGTCTGACCGGGGAACCGGCTCGTCCCCGACAAAGGGGTCGTAGAATTTTGCTTTCAGAATGTCGCGCCATCCTTCAGCGCTGGTGACCTGGTGGAGAGCCCGCTTCTCCGGGGGCACCTTCGGCCAGAACACATTGTTCCAGAACAACATGTATCTTGAATCGGCGAACACATCATCCCAGGTTGTTCCCATGAACTCCGCCATGAATCGGTGGCTGTTCCTTAGTTTCGCGATGCTGTCCTCATTCGGGCCGAAGCTTTCGATGGCCTGGGCGCAGGCGGGGAGCAGGCCCATCACCTCGAGATAGAGGGCGTCCCATGGGTGCTCGGTGTTGGACAGCTCAGCCATTTTCGTCGCCTCGAACTCCAGTTCAGCAATGGTCTGCACCCTGCGGAAGGTTTCCGCGGCAAGCTTCTGCTGGAAGTTCACGGTGGGGGAGTGAACGCTTTCCGCCTGCGCAAGTGTTTCCTCGGCAAGTTTTTGGAGGGGAATGCGGCTCATGTCAAGCAGTACCGTGTCTTCCATGAGCAGAGTGTTGAAATGGATGGCGTTTTCCGCCTTCTCCTCCAGTTGGAAAATCCGGTCGTAGTAGACCTTCTCCTGTTCCCGAATGTCCGGGGGAAGAGCGTCGAAAGCCATGTGATATCCCGCGGCGGGAATGGACGCGGGGGGGATGTCGTCATCGGAACCGGGTTCACCGCTTCGGGCCAGAGCCTCCAGTTCCTCCGGCGGGAGTGGAGGTTCGGAAGCCAGCTCTCCCAGCAGCGCCGCAACCTGTCCGAACTCCGGGTCCATGCTTATCCGGGTCATGTCCGCCCCCTGCTCCGCCTTGCTCCACAGGGAGTCCATGAGTTCCATGGCTTTCAGGAGCTTTTCATTGTCCGGTCCCAGGCTTGACTTGTAGTTGTGCACCGTGAAACGGAACCCCTCAAGCATCTGTTCAAGCGTGCTGTCCATGGCTCACCTCCCGAAACTTCTTCTCAAGGAAAGCCATCTGCCTGTCGGTGAAGGGTATCCTGTCCCGGTAGGGCCGGTGGGTCATGATTTTTTCCCAGGACGCGTTCGGGTCTGCCTCTGTGAACTGCCTCCAGTACTCCTGGAGCAAGCCGAGGGAACGCTTTTCGTCCTGGGAACCGGTACCATCCGTACACAGGTGGAAAAGGGCTTTCACAACGGTGCCAAGGGCGCCGAGGGCCTTGTTCTCGTTCAGTCCATCCCCGTTGTTTCGCTGGAAGTCCTGGAGTTTTTCGCTGAGTTCCGCATGGGTTCGGGCAGCTTCGATCACCTTCAGCCGCTGCCTGTCTTCCTCCGCCTTCCGGTGGTGCCCCAGGCTTTCATAGACGAAAGCCCTGTTGCTGAAGGTGTCGTGCGCTTTCGCCTTCGCGGTGGACACCATGTTTCCCGTACTCTGAACCCGGGTTTTGAAAGCCCCGAGAGAACCGGATTCCTCAAGCATTCCCAGGAAGTGTTCGCAGTCACGAATCATGGCCCTGTGAAGCCCCGGCTTCACCCTGAACCGCTCAAGTTGAACGGTGAAGTACCGCTTCTGCATTTCGAAAGAGTCGATCGCCATCTCCGCCCCTCAGTGTCCCGCCGGTTGAACTCATGCTTTCCTTGATATGTCAAACATGGAACATGGTGTCCCGCCGGGCAACACGGCATGGTTCCCCCGTTTCCGGTTCGTCCGGGCTGTGAGGATGGGAGTGTTATCGCTATCTTTGCCCCATGTGCATTCCGTTTCTTCTGCTGTACGCCCTTGGATCCCTTCCCGTCCGGGTGGGATACGAGGAAAACCCTCCCATGGCGTTCACCAACTCATACGGCCATCCCGACGGCTTCTATGTCGAGCTTGTTTCCCACATCGCCCATGTGGAAGACTGGAAACTGGAACTCGTGGCCGGGGAGTGGGCCGAGTTGCTTTCATGGCTCGAAAACGGCGAAATCGACCTTCTGTTAAGCATTGCCTCCACCCCCGCCCGGCAGGAGGTGTTTCTGTTTCCGGAGAACCATGTTTACTCTGGCTGGTCAACCCTGGCCGTCCGGACCGCCGGCCGCTTCGGAACCCTCGCTGATCTGGAGGGGGCGCGAATAGCCATGCTTCCGCAGGACATTCATTCCATAACCTTTCTTGAACTTGCGGACAGGCTTGGAGTAACCGTGGAGGCGGTTTGGACGCCGAATTTCGAAGCCGCCATGAACTCGGTGGCGGAAGGTGATGCGGATGGCGCCGCGGTGCCCTGGCACGCCCTGGCGCACTACGGTCCCCGGCGGAATCTGGAGGGCTCTCCGGTGGTGTGGAACCCGACTCAGACCGGCATAGCCGGCAACAGGGAGACCGCGCCTGCTCTTGTGGAAGCGATAAACCGCCACCTCGAGGAAATGAAGGATGATCCGCTTTCAGTGTACTACAAGCTCAGGAAGAAATGGGTGTTCCCCGACATTCAAAGACCCGGCAGAATCCCTCTGTACGCGCTGGGCTTTTTAGTCTTGGGCGGCGTTGCCTTCATCATCTTCACCAACATGAAACTGAGCCGGGAAGTCAGGAAGAAGAACCGGGCACTGCTGGTGAACTCCACGCTGGCAGCCATCGCCAGCGCTGTAAACGAGGTTGAATCCCTGGACGAGTTGTACTCCAGGGTGATGGAGGCCCTGGTGGGCCTTATCGAAACATCAAACCTCTATATCGCGGTTTACATCCCCGAGCAGGATGCCTTTCGGATTCCCAGCATGCTGGACAGGTTCGATGAGAATTCGGACATAGTCGACCCCGCTTCACTGACCCACCTGGTTTTCAAGACGGATCGAGCCATCCGATGGACCAGGAGTGAGATAGCGGAACACTACGGAAGAGTCGGAGGAACCTTTGTGGGAACTCCCGCGGAACAGTGGCTGGGTGTTCCCCTGAGAGCCGGAAGAGAGCCGGTGGGAGTGGTGGCGGTGCAGAGCTACGAAAATCCGAAGCAGTTCTCCATCCACGATCAGGAGCTTCTGGAAAATGTGGGTTCTCAGATCGGAAGCGCGATTCTGCGCATGAGAGCCATGGAGAACATGAAAGCTTCCCGGCAGCGGCTGGCAAGGCTTATGCACGCCGATCCCTCGGCGATAGCCCTGTTGGATTCCAAGGGGCTGATTCTGGACTGCAACCCCCAGATGCTGGCCCTGCTGGGATGCGACAACGCCCAGCTGATCGGACGGAGTTTTTTCGGCTTTCTCCGCCAGGGAAACGAAAGACTCCGGTGTTTTCTTGCCCTGGAGTTCCCGGATGAAAGCTTCAGGTTTTCCGGAACGCTGGAAAGACCCGACGGCTCGAGGTTCCCCTTTGAAGCCAGAGGGTCGGTTTTCGAAGAGGCGGGAGGAAGGCGTTTGTTTCTGGGTATTCAGGACGCCACCAGAAAACTTGCCCTGGAAGCCGAGGTGGCCCGAAACGACAGACTGGAATCCGTCGGGGTTCTTGCCGGGGGCATCGCCCACGATTTCAACAACATCCTGACAGGAATCCTTGCCAACCTGAGCCTGCTGAAACGGGAGGCTCCCGGCTCGGGGCGTTTCAAAACACTGGCAGCCGATGCGGAGAAAGCCGCGATCAGCGCCAAACACCTCACACATCAGCTCCTCACCTTTTCCCAGGGAGGCGCTCCCATAAAGCGGGCGGTTCACACCGCGGAACTTCTGGAGCAGGGGGCCAGGTTTCTTCTCAGGGGATCCGGGGTATCATTCTCCATCGACGCGGCTCCGGATCTGTGGAATCTCGAAGCCGACCCCGAGCAGTTCTCCCAGGTTGTGAACAATATCGTATTGAATGCCAAACAAGCCATGGAAGATTCCGGAAGCCTGACCATCGTCGCGGAAAACGTCAGCCTTGAAACCGCTTCAGAAGAGGGCTTGCCATCGGGAAAGTATGTGAGGCTTCTGTTCCGGGACTCGGGCCCGGGAGTTTCGGGCGAAATCGCGGACAGAGTGTTCGATCCATACTTCACCACCCGCAGGGACGGCCACGGTCTGGGGCTTACGACAAGCCATTCCATCGTGGTCAGGCACGGAGGGCTTATCAGGCTCAGGCCATCGGAAACCGGAGCCTTTTTCGAGCTGCTGATGCCGGCATCCGCCGGGGTTGTTCCGGCGGTTTCCCGGCGCAGCAGCGCCACTCCCGGCGGACACCGGGAAAGAATACTCGTCCTCGACGACGAAGAGGTGGTCAGAACCGCCGCGAGGAACCTTCTCGAAACCCTGGGCTGCACCGTGGATGAAGCGGAAGATGGCGAGGAGGCCATTGCCATGTACCGGAAGGCGTTCATGGCCGGAGACCGCTACGACGCCGTAATAATGGATCTCACCATTCCCGGCGGAATGGGGGGAGAGAGGGCGGTCAGGGAAGTTCTGTCAATGGATTCCAACGCCCGGGTGATTGTTTCCAGCGGTTACGCGGGCAACAGCATAATGGCCAGCTTTGCCCGGTTCGGATTCCGGGGCGTTCTGAGCAAGCCCTACACCCTGTCCGAGCTTTCCGATGTACTCCTTAAGGTTATGGAGAGCTGAGCCGAACCCGCGGTTTCCACCGGCACGATGGAACACGTCCGCGTTTCCGATTGTATATTGCTCAGTGAACTTTCAGGAGGTGTGCGTGAAGAAGATGCCCATTCGCTCGGAAGGCGCCCCCGCGCCGGTAGGCCCTTACAGCCAAGCCATTTCCGCCGCTGGCCTGGTGTTCGTAAGTGGCCAGCTTGGCATTGATCCCGCTTCCGGGAAGATGCCCCCAACGGTTGAGGAGCAGGCGGAACTCGCCCTGAAGAACCTGGAATCGGTGCTGGAAGCCGGAGGCTCGTGCCTTGATTCCGTGCTGAAGACAACGGTTCTGCTGGCGGACATGAAGGATTTTTCCCGGGTCAACTCCATCTACTCCCGGTTTTTCAAAGAGCCCTTTCCCGCCCGGGCCGCGTACCAGGTGGCGGGGCTTCCACTGGGTGGTCTTGTGGAAATCGAAGCCATAGCGCTTTCCGGAAAGGACTGACATGCTTGGACAGGTGTGGTCCACGGTTCTCGCCGCGGATGGGTTCACCAAGTTCATTTTGTTTCTCATCCTGGTGCTTTCTCTGGGAGCATGGTCCGTAGCCATTTCCAAACTGAAGGAGCTTTCCCGGATCAGCGGCGCTTCCCGGATGTTCATGGAAGCCCTTCGAACCACGGGGCGGCCGCCCGGGGGCGACTTCCTGAAGAACAGCTCCGAGATGGGCCCCCTGGCCCGGATGTACTCGGAAGCCGGGAGATTCCTCAGGCGCCGAAGCGACTTGGGCCAGAACGGCCCCCTTACCAGGGAAGAACTCTCGATACTTCACGGCTCACTGGAAAGAGAGGCCAGCGAAGACCTTGCCCAGAGAAGCAGGAACATCGGCTTTCTGGCCACGGTCACCAGTGTCAGCCCGCTGTTGGGCCTGCTTGGAACGGTATGGGGTGTTCTGGCCAGCTTCATCGGCATGCGGGAGATGGGCACGGCGGATATCAGCGCCGTGGGCGCCGGAATCGCCGCCGCGCTCACAACCACCGTGGCCGGCCTTCTTGCCGCAATTCCCGCAAATGTGTTTCATAACTATGCCGTGGGCAAGGTTGACGACCTGGCCGGGGAGATAGACCGCTTTCTCTCCGAGCTGGTGGATGTATGCAGAAGGGGCAGCATTACATGATACGCCCCAGGTACCGTCAGTTTTCCACTATCAATGTGACGAATCTTGTGGATGTCACCTTCGTTCTTCTGGTGATTTTCATGCTCAGCGCCCCGGTTATCCACAGAAGCGCCGATGTGCGCCCGCCTTCCACCGACCAGGGAAGAATCATCAGTCGTCTCGATCCCGGAACAGCGCTTCTTGTGGAAATCGACGCCCTGGGAAACATGACCGTGGCCGGGGAGCAGGTATCCCCCTCCGACCTGTCGCTTCTTGCTGCGGAAGCCATCAGCCGGGGAAGAACAGAGGCCTTCGTGAGAGCCGATGGTGAAGCCCGGTATACGGTTCTCGCCTCGGCGCTTACCGAGCTTCGCAGGGGTGGCTATGAGAATGTGGGACTTGTACAGGAGTCGGTGAGTGAACAGCACTGAAGCCTTTCGCAGACCATTGAGCCCGGCGCCTGCCGTCGACCGCAAGTCCATGGCAGTTTCCCTGGGGATGCACGGCGGAATTTTCGCGCTGATGCTTCTTGCGGGTCTGTTGTTCCGCTCCGGCTCCACACCGGTTATCATGGGTGGCGGTTCCATGGTTTCGGTGGAAATGGTGGTTTTGGAACCTTTGGCTGAAGCGGGTGGTATGCCTTTGCAGACAGAAGCGGCAATACAGGTGGAAACTCATACCCCCGTTGAGGTTGAAGCGATGCATGAAGTTGTTGAGGTGCTGGAGCCCATTGAGGAGGTTGTGCCCATCGAGGTTCAGCCCGTGGAAGTTCAGCCCGTCGAGGTTCAGCCCGTGGAAAACCGGCAGCCCGTGGTGGAAACGCCACCAGCGAGCCAGTTCATCGCAGTGGGCGCTTCCGGTGAGGCCGGCGCCGGCGCACCCGGACCCGCCAGCTACGAAGGAAGGGTGTTCGCCGCGATTCGCCGGAATTTCGTAACTTCCACCGACCCTCCCCGCACCTACCGTATCCACTTCACCGTCAACACCGATGGCACCCATCGGTGGGAGGTGGTGCGCCAGAGCGGAAACCCCGCCTTCGACCGGGCGGTTGAGCATGCTCTGGAAACCGCCAACATTCCTCCAGTGCCTCCGGGCCGAACAACACCAGTAAGACTGAGCATAGAGTTTCTGGGTCCGGAATAGTCCGGAACCCTGAGGGGAGAAACCTTTGAAACTGCTTCCCGTAATCATTGCGCTGCCGGTCTGCCTTCTGGCGGCGGATTTTCTTCCAATGACCCCCATCGGCGCACAGTGCCTTCCGGTGAGTGTTCGCGTGGAAGGCTCGGGAACCGAGGCGGTACTCGTTCGGGATCAGCTGGTTTTCGACATAGACTTCTCAGGCCTTCTGATAACCGTTCCCGAGGAAGAGGCTTATGTGCGGCTGTCCGTCAGGCTCACGGGCAGAGAGGGCAACTGGAACTTCTCCGCCAGGGCCGAGGCGGATGGTGAAGGAGTGCTGGTGAAGGAGTATCAGGGCTCCTCCCTGTACGACATGGTTCATGCCCTGTCGGACGACCTGGTCTTCGCCCTGACAGGAGAGCAGGGAATCGCCTCAACCCGGATCGCCTACATTACCCGGGGCGAAGATGAGTGGAGGCTTGTTTCCAAAACACTTGATCCCAGGCAGGCGTCCACCATCATGCGGGACAACCAGGTCATAACCACACCGGACTGGAGCCCCCTTGGCGACAAAATCGCCTTCACCTCATACAGAACCGGCACCGGCGACATCTACACCTATTCCTTTTCCACAGGTTCAGCCTCACGGATCCTTTACGGAGGCGGGAACACCGCGCCTGCCTGGAGCCCCGACGGCAGATACATCGCCTTCACCCGATCCGAAAGTGGAGTTTCGGACATATGGCTTTACGACACCGGGGGCGGAGGCTCAACCCGGCTCACCGCCAGAAGCAGCATAGAAACTTCCGCCAGTTTTTCCCCGAACGGGCTTCAGATAATCTTCACCAGTGACAGGGTCGGGTATCCGCAGCTCTACTGGATGAGCGCTTCCGGTGGAAGCGCGGAGAGAGCGGGGTTTTCCCACGGTTACTGCGACAGCCCCGCCTGGTCTCCCAGGGGGGATCAGATAGCCTACTGCGCCAGGGCCGCCGGAGGCTTTCACATCTTCGTGATGAACGCCGACGGCACCAACATTCGGCAGGTGACCACAAGGGGCACCATGAACGAGGACCCGGTGTGGTCGCCCACCGGGCGTCACCTGGCCTTTTCCAGCAACATGGACGGGGTTCGAAGCATCTATATTATGGAACTTAACGGCATGAGGATTCATCGCCTTTCCCCCGGCGGGGAAAGCTATTGCCCGGCGTGGTCGCCGGTGTTCTAAGAAAGGGAAAAAATGAAAAGACTGGCGCTGATCATGGGGATGGTGTTCCTCGTGGTTGCTGCTACCGGGTGTCGCCGCAGGGTCAGGGACGAGGACACGGTGGTTGTAACCGCGGACACCCTGGTAACCGGTGTTTGGGACGATGATCCCATGGGCGACTACACGGCTCTGCTGGCAAGGCACCAGGAAGCCCTGAGGGATGTGTTCTTCGAGTACGATTCCAACGAGCTTAACAGCGCCGCCCTTGAAGCGCTGATGTTCGACGCGGGCTATCTGATGAGCAACACCGGTTTCCGCGTGCTTCTCGAAGGCCATTGCGACGAGCGCGGCACCGTGGACTACAACCTTGCACTGGGCGAGAGACGGGCACAGGCGGTTTACCAGTACCTCACCAATTACGGCATACCCTCCTCCCGGCTGCAGACAGTGAGCTACGGCAAGGAAAGGCCTTTCGTGAGAGGCTCCGACGAGTACGCCCACTCCCAGAACCGCAGGGTTCACCTGCGGGTTCTTCCGGAGTAAGGGGAATGAAGAGGGGGGCTCTCTACTCCGCCTTTCTTCTGCCGCTGTTCTGCGGGTGCTGGCTTGCCACATGGTCCAAGGCGCCGGGCAGGGTGGAAAAGCTTTCGGAGTCCCACGAGGAGCTGAGAGCTGATGTGGATTCCCTGGCGGTCGGGGTGGAGAGAAATGAGCATCTGCTTCGGAGCATTCAGGCTCAGACCGGAATGCGGGACGCAGGCGCGGTTGAGCAGCTGGCGGAACTGGCCAGGCAGCTGGAAAACACCCTGGCAAGAATGTCCCAGGCCCGGATCGGTCAGAACGAAGAAGCCGGAGCCGCGGAACCCGTCTACGAAGACGCGTTCAGGCAGTACCAGCAGGGAAGCTACGCCAGGGCAGCCGAAGGTTTTCGTCAGGTTTTCACAGAGTATCCGGGAAGCTCTCTGGCAGACGACGCGCTGTACTTCACCGCACTCTCTCACCAGGCCCTGGGATTTCCCCACAGGGCCATCGAGGAACTTGTGGCGGTGTACTTCATGTACCCCATGGGAGACAGGGCCGCATCGGCCCTTGCAAGGGCGGCGGCCATCTACGGCCTGCATTCCGCGGAAGTGGACCGGGACAGGCTTGAGGCGATTATCCTCGAGGAGTATCCCCAGAGTGACGAGGCCAGGCTGATCCGCCAGCGAACGGGAAGGTAGCGCTGCCGGAGCAAATCCGGCATATTAATGGGCCTTACCCATGTACTGCCCGGGTACGCCCGGGCAGTACCGGTCATTGAAAGCAATACTCAAGAGCGGAAATCAAATGGCTTACAAAATCACATCGGAAGAATCGAATCGGAGAACCGTCAGTTTTCACATGACCGCGGAAAGGGTAAACACACTTTTTCGCGAGGTAAGACGGGAGATTCAGAAGGATCTGGTGGTTCCAGGGTTTCGCAAAGGAAAGATACCTTCCTCGATTCTGAACCGGAGGTTCGGAAACCTGATTCTCTCCGAAGTTGCGGAGAAGGCTCACCGGGAGCTTTCCGACCCGCTTTTCGAGGAGAACGACTGGATTCTCTCCGACACCGACCCCGAACTGGACCCTGTGCTTCCCGTGGAAGGAAACGACTACGATTACACCGTTACATACACTCTTTTCGAAACTCCACCGCCCAGTGATTACAATGGTGTTTCCATAAAAGTGCCGGAGTTCGACGGAGAAAAAGCCCTGGAAGAAGCTTTGGATGAGATACGGAACCGTTTCGTGTCGTTCGATCCGGTGGAGCGCGCCGCTACCGAAGGAGACCTGGTCGTTCTGGAGTACCCCTCCCGGGACTCCTCGGAATGCAGGCGGGCCGCGGTGGTGATAGGCAGGGAGAACATGGGCCCCGGTTTTGACGAGTTGCTTCCCGGACTCTCCGCCGGGGACGGGTTCAAGGCCAGAATGGAGTTCCCCGGCGTTGAAGAAATCCCCAAAGCCACAGATTTCAGGGTGATTGAAGTTCGGGAGCCAAAGCTTCCCGAGTTAAACGACGAGTTTGCCAGAACCGCCGGCGGGTTCGAAACCATGGAGGAACTCAGAGAAAAGCTCATGGAGAACATTTCGACCAGACATGCCGCGGAACTGAAAGCTTTCAGGGAGAGCGTTGTGATTGACAGCCTTCTGTCATCCAATGTTTTCCAGCCCCCGTCCTTCATGGTGAACAACCTGGCGAAGGATTACATGCAGCGGCTGGAAGAGGAGGCCACTCCGGAAACCGAGAACTCGGTGAGGGAACTCGCGGAGCGCAAGGTTAGGGAGTTCCTGATACTGAGGCAGATAGCCATTCAGGAAAACCTCGGGGTTACGCCTGAGGAACTGGCATCAGAGGGGGGCTCGGTGTCCTCGGCGACGGACAGAATCAGGAATGAGAAGGCCCTGGAGCTGGTTCTTTCAAAGGCAGTGGAAACCCCGGCGGAACATACCCCGGAGCCCGATGCTAAGAAAGAGGAAGCCTCGTGGCGGTGGACAGCTGTTGAAGATGAGCCCGAGAAGGAGGATTCATGATGTCTTCCGTGATTCCCTTCGTAGTTGAGAGGGATGGAAACTACGAGCGTTCCTACGACATTTACTCCCGTCTTCTCAAAGATCGAATCGTCTTCATCGGGGATGTGATAAGCCCCCAGACCGCCGGCCTGGTTGTGGCGCAGCTTCTCTTTCTCGAGGGCCAGGACCCGAAGAAGGACATCAACATGTACATTCACAGCCCCGGAGGCTCGGTTTCGGCGGGATTGGCCATCTTCGACACCATGCGCTTCATCAGACCCGATATCGCAACCTTCTGCATGGGAAGCGCCGCGAGTATGGCTTCCGTTCTTCTCGCGGCGGGGGCGAAGGGAAAACGGAACATCCTTCCCCATGCCAGGATCATGATCCACCAGCCCAGCGGGGGCGTCCGGGGCCAGGCCAGCGACATCGAGATCGAAGCCCGGGAGATATTGAAGATCAGGGAGGAGATGAACCTCATCCTCGCCGAATGTACGGGGCAGCCGGTGGAGAGGGTTGCCAGGGATACGGACAGAAACTTCTGGATGAACGCCGAGGAATCGGTGGAGTACGGAATCGTCGACAATATTCTGAAAAAGAGGGTGTAGGCATGCCCAAGGAGAACAGGTGCTCGTTCTGCAACCGGTCCTCCGTGGAAGTGGTCCAGCTGATCCAGGGGCCGGGGGTTTTCATCTGCGACGACTGCGTTCGCTACTGCAGTGAGATCATTACCGACACATCGGAGAAGGCCGATGAGAGTCAGGTCTCAAGCCTTTTTCGGAAGGGGCTGCCATCGCCACGGGAAATCAAGGAGAAACTCGACGAGTACGTGGTGGGTCAGGAGAAGGCCAAGAAGGTTCTGTCCGTTGCGGTTTACAACCATTACAGAAAGCTTCTCGCCAACCGGCAGGGTTCGCCTGATGTCGAGCTTGAGAAGAGCAACATCCTTTTGCTTGGTCCCACGGGAGTGGGAAAAACCCTTCTCGCCAGAACCCTTGCCCGAATCCTCGAGGTTCCCTTTGCCATCGCCGACGCCACAACCCTTACCGAAGCCGGCTATGTTGGCGAAGATGTTGAAAACATTCTGCTCAGACTCCTCCAGGTTACGGATATGAATGTGGAGGAGGCCCAGCACGGCATCATATACATTGATGAACTGGACAAGATATCCCGCAAATCGGAAAACCCCTCGATCACCAGGGATGTTTCCGGTGAAGGGGTGCAGCAGGCTCTGCTGAAGATAGTCGAGGGAACCGTTGCGGGAGTTCCCCCCCAGGGAGGCAGAAAACACCCGTACCAGGAGAACATCCAGATCGACACTTCGGGTATTCTGTTCATCTGCGGCGGCGCGTTCCACGGCCTGGAACGGATCATCGATTCCCGTTTGAGCCGGGGTTCCATGGGTTTCGGAGCGGACATAAGGCAGGACGAACGGGAAGCCTCTCTGCTCGAGAAGGTTGAAGTTCATGACCTGGTTCGATTCGGCATCATCCCCGAGCTTGTGGGCCGCCTTCCCGTGGTGGTGACCCTTGAGGATCTTGACGAGAATGCCCTGGTTCGGGTTCTGACCGAACCGAAGAACGCCCTGACCAGGCAGTACGCCTATCTTTTCGGGCTTGAGGGCCTTGAACTCGAAATCACTCCTGACGCCCTGCTGGCCATGGCCACCGAAGCCCGGAAGGCCCGGAGCGGAGCCAGGGGTCTTCGCACCATTCTCGAGCGGATACTTCTGGAACCCATGTACTCAATCCCCGACTCAAAGACGAAGACCGGGGTACTTGTCGTGGATGAGGCGTGCGTCACAGGGTCGAAAAAACCCCGCATCGTCTCCCGAAACGGGAGGAAAGCGGTCTGATTTGGCCCGTCTTCAACTTCGGTTTCTGAGAAGCTGCCCCGGGGGTATCGGTCTTCCTGAGGACGGGTTGCCTGAAGTGGCATTTACCGGCCGGTCGAATGTGGGCAAATCGTCACTGATCAACCGGCTTGCGGGAGGGGTTTCAGTGGCCCGGACAAGTTCATCGCCGGGATGCACCAGGTTCATCAACATCTACACCACCAACGGAGGCTACTACATCGCCGATCTGCCCGGCTACGGGTATGCTAAGGCCCCGGGAGGCGAGAGGACCAAATGGCTTCAGTGGATGGAGGATTACCTGGGCGGAAGAAGACCCCTCAGGGGAACCATTCTCCTTGTGGATTGCCGGCATCCGGAGATGGAGAGCGATGTCCGTATGGCGGAGTTTTTGAGAGGCTGCGGAAAACCCTACATCGTGGCCCTCACAAAGAGCGACAAACTTGGCACCGCAAAGCTGTCTGAATCACGGAAGAAGGCCGGAGAGCTGGGGCCTGTGATCCCGGTTTCCTCGGTTCGCGGATCCGGTGTCAGAGAACTGTTCCGCTGGCTTAACCAGGTGACGGCGGATTAGGGAGAGGAATGCCGGTACGAATTGTTGTTGGGCTCCAGTGGGGAGACGAAGGAAAAGGCAAGATGGTTGACCATCTTGCGTCGGACGCTTCAGTGGTGGCACGATTCGCAGGCGGCGCCAACGCCGGCCATACCGTGGAGACCCCCTCGGGAAGATACGCCCTTCACATGTTGCCCTCAGGAGTCATTCGAAGGGGCGTCGCCGGGATGATCGGCTCCGGATGCGTGGTGGACCCGGTGGCTCTTCTGGAAGAGATGGGCGTACTGGAGAAGGCCGGGATTCCCATAGGCGACAGGCTTCTGATCAGTGGCAAGGTACATCTCGTGCATCCGGCGGCAATGGTGGCGGAAACCTTTTCCGAGAGCGGGGAGGCTGGCAGGATCGGAACAACCGGCCGCGGTATCGGCCCCACCTATGTGGAAAAGTACCGACGCCGGGGAATTCGAATGGAAGACATCTCCCTTCCCGGTCTCTTCACCGAAGCGGCTCTGAAGAAAGCCGGGGACTGCGCCATCGAGTTCGGCCTCGATTCCGGCTCGAAGGACGCCCTTTTCACCCGGACCCATGCTTTCATCAAGGCATCACTTGCCCTGGCCAGGTACACCGGAGATGTTTCCTACGCGCTGGCAAGGGTTCTGGAAGAGGGTGGAACCGTAATCGCCGAAGGCGCCCAGGGAACCCTGCTCGACCCGGATCACGGAACATATCCCTTCGTGACATGCGGCCAGTGCGTCAGTGGAGCCGCCTGCACCAGTCTGGGTTTCGGCCCCAACAAGGTCGGCGAGGTTATCGGTGTTCTCAAGGCCTACTCCACCAGGGTGGGAGAAGGCCCTTTCCCCACCGAGCAGTCCAACGAGACAGGGGAACGGATCCGGCACGCGGGTAACGAGTTCGGAACAACCACGGGCCGACCCCGAAGGTGCGGGTGGCTCGACGGGGTTCTCGCCAGGTACGCCACCCGCCTGAACGGTTGCGACTGGATAACCCTGACCCTTCTTGACGTTCTCTCCGGCTTTGAAGAGCTGAAGATATGCACCAGATACGAGCTTGACCCCGAACAGGATCTGGCGATCTTCGAAACAGGCGCCAGGCTTGGCTGCCACATTCCCGTGTACGAATCCTTCCCCGGATGGAAGGAGAACATCCGTGGAGAAACCCGCTGGGATTCACTGCCGGAGAACGCGAAAAGGTATGTGCTGACACTGGAAAAGCTGGTGGGTGTTCCCATCGCAGCCATCTCCACCGGGCCTGATCGGCGCGACCTGATCCGGCGGGATGCCTGAGGGTGAGCCGCTCCCACTGGCCGGGAGACCTTTTCGACACACACTGCCATCTTCACTTTCGTGATTTCGCGCACGATCTCTGCCAGGTTGTCAAGCAAGCCCGGGATGAGGGAGTCAGAGGGATTCTGATCCCCTCCATCGATTCGGAATCAAGCCGGCAGTCCAGCAGAATAGCCGAAGAATACATGCTGTGGAGTGCCGCGGGTTTTCACCCCAATCATCTTGAAAACGCCTCCGAGGAGACATTCGAAGAGATCAGCCACCTGAGTCTTCTGGCTCAGGCGGCGGCGGTGGGTGAGACGGGGCTGGATTACCATCGTGACCGGTTTCCCAGGGAGCGGCAGCGTTTCTGGTTTTCCCGGCACATCGAACTGGCGTCGGCGCTGGGGCTGCCCCTGGTGGTTCATTCCAGGGATGCCGGCAATGAAGTGCTGGAGATGCTTCCGGAGGAACCTGGCTTCCCGGTTGTACTTCACAGCTGGAACGGCGAGGTGGAAACCACCCGAAGGGCGGTGGACCGGGGGTACTTTCTGGGAATCACCGGGGCACTCACCTACAGGAACAGCATTTTGGCCCGGACACTTCAGCATGTTCCCCGGAAACAGGTTCTGGTGGAAACCGACGCCCCTTTTCTCACCCCGGAGCCCCACCGTGGACGGAGAAACCAGCCGTGGCTTTCCACGGTGACCGCCGGAAGAATCGCCATGGAGTGGGGGATTTCCGTCGGGGAAACCTTTCACATTCTCTGGAACAACGCACTGAGGGCTTTTCTTCTTTCCCCGGAGAACAGAAGAACCCACATTGTGTATCCCCTGGGAAAAAGCCTGTATGTGAACCTCACCGGGAAGTGCAACTCTTCCTGTGTTTTCTGCGTCAGAAAGTTTCGGGACGGCATCGGGGGATACCACCTGAGGCACCGCCGCGAACCGTCCCGGGAGGCGGTTCTTTCCACCCTGGGCGTTTCGGGCCCTTCACGGTTCGGCGAAGTTGTGTTTTGCGGATACGGCGAACCCACCATGAGGCCGGATCTGCTGATGGAAGCCGCTGAGGTCGTGGCCGAAGCCGGCGGGAGAACCAGGCTCAACACCAACGGTCTGTGTCTCGACCATCTGAAGCCGGAGGAGGCCGAAGCTCTGCTGTCCAGGTTCAACAGGGTCAGTGTGAGCCTGAACGCCTCCGGCGCCGGGGAGTACCGGAGAATCTGCCCGAACAGTTGCAGAGACGGCTGGGAAAGCCTTATGGCTTTCATAAGGATGTTGAAGAAGCTGGCGATTCCCACGGTTCTGACCTGTGTATCGGGTTCCGGCTCGGACATGCCAAAAGTGGCGGCTCTGGCGGAAAGGCTGGAGCTGCCCTTGAAGATCCGGGGGGGGGAATGAACACCACCGAAATCAGGGAGACCCTGAAGTCCCTGGGAATAGTGCCTGATCGGGGTCTTGGGCAGAACTTTCTGGCAAACCCCCTTCTGGCCCGAAGGATAGCCGCGGTTCTGGAGAAGACGGAAGGCGCAGTTCTCGAGATAGGCCCGGGGCTGGGAGCTCTGACCGGGGCTCTGGTGGAACGGGGGCTTTCAGTTACGGCACTGGAGATCTCACAGGCAATGTGCATCAGGCTCAGGGAAATCCTGCCCTCGGTCTCCGTGGTTCAGCAGGACTTTCTTAAAACCGAGCCCGGGGAACTGCCCGGGTACCCGTTTTCCGCGGTTGCCTCCAACCTTCCCTACAACATCTCAACACCCTCACTGATCAGGTTGTGCGAACCTGGCTTCAGCCATGTATCCAGGGCTGTACTGATGCTTCAGAGAGAGGTGGCGGTCAGGCTTGAATGCCTCTCAGGGGGCAGGGAGTATGGAAGGCTGTCTCTGGCCGTATGGCCCCATTTCGCCGTCAGCATTCTGTTTGAGGCCGGGCCCTGGGAGTTCTTTCCCCGGCCGGAGGTAGAGTCTACCGTGGTGCTTCTGGAACGGAAGACACAGAGTCCCCTTGCTCCGGAGTTGTACCCGGGGTTCGTGGAACTGGTGAAGGCCTCCTTCGCATCGCGGCGCAAGAAAATCGTAAACAACCTCGCCCGGGTCTATGGAAAGGCCCGGGCTTTGGCTATACTTGACTCCGCCGGGGTGAGCCCCGACCTTCGGGCGGAGAGGATTTCGCCGGAGAGCTTCGCCAGAATGGCGGAAGAGGTTGGTTCATGAAGAGAAGCCTTTCTGTCCTCATTCTGTTGGCGGGTCTGCTGGGGGCCTGGAACGCCAACTACACCGTTAGCCTCGACCAGAAAAGGCTTTCGAACACCCTGAACAACTCGCTGTCCTTTTCCCGAAATCTCACCCGTCATCTCAGCCTTAACGGGTCTACGGCTTTTGCCGGGTACAGAAACTGGGGCCAGGGCCGGTTTGAAGATTCCCGGGACATAAGGGGCTGGCTCAGTTGGAGACCCAGATCGGGCATGGAGTTCTCATCCGGTTTCACCCGGGGCGTGTCATTGAAGTATCTCGACAACATCAACTGGGACGACAGAGTTCAGAACACCGCGTCCGGCTCGATCAGATACGCTCCTTCGGACTGGCTCAACATGAACATTCAGGCGGGGATCCATTCTCTGGATTACAGAAGAGTGGTTTCAGACGACTCTCTCGATGTGGGTGAAAGCGACGGCTCCCTCTACGACATGAGCGCCACTGTGAACCGGAAGCTGTTCAGTGTCATACGAACCAGCCTGAGTGTTTCGGAATCCCGTTCCTTTGGAGACCTGGCGGATACCGGCCGTGACAACATCTCCACCCGGATCGGATACTACTTTCCAGACTCATGGAAGGGCGGCAGCTTCAACGCCGAGATCTCCGCGAACAGGAATCGGAACACAAGTTACATCACCGAGAGCGTCAGAAGGGGGAACACCTGGAGGCACTCGGAAAGCCTGGTTTTTCCAGAGCTGATCAGCGGCATCTTCATGGAGATGAGCGGCAGCTGGTCTTACAGCAGCACCACCGTAACCGACTTCTTCCCTGATACCACCATCGAGGGTAATCCAGACGACCAGGCCGTGAACTCCAGGAACATAGGCTGCACAATGGTCTGGGAAATGATGCGGGATCTGGACCTGAACATAAGCATCGCAAGAACACTGAAACTGCATGAATCCAAGCGGCAGATCTACGGCGTTCCCTATCTCTTCGACCTGTCCAGGAACGAAGACGACCGGATGATGACCTTCAGGCTTGTCTACACTCCGGGATCAAGCACCATTACGTTCATCAGGCTTGTCAACCTCTTCAGACGAGACACCTACGGCACATGGGAGGACAGCTTCGGGAACATCTACGAGGACGAGACGGATCTTGACGAACTTCGGGAAGCTCTGGGCCTCACCGCCAGGATTCCAGTAAAGCCCGGTTTTCTCATCAAGGGCGAAATGCAGGGTCAGCGACGGGAGACCATTTACATCAATGCTTCAATGTCCGGAGAAAACAGCAGAAGTTCCACCTACAGCGTCAGGCCAGGGTATGAGTATTCGGTGGGCAGCGGGTGGAAGGTGGATCATGTCGTGGCGCTCAGCGCCGATTACACCACCTACTTCTTTCCCCAGTTCACACAGAACACAAACCGTCTGAGTCGCCGTCTGGAGTCGTTTTTTACTTTCAACCGGGTCAGCCAGGACAGCACGGTTCTGGGGGTGAGCCATGTTTTCAGATTCAGGGACCAGGGCCGCTACGAGAACAGGCTCTTCTCCCGCACCGAGGAGAGTGTAACCTCTCAGATCACTTTGAACATGGGTTTTCATGTTTCCAAAAATGTGGGGATCACGCCCAGCTACGGATGGGAATACTTCTGGAGGAACCGTCTTGACCAGGGCGTAACCGCTGCGCAGCATACCCATCATTTGGGAATCAGGAGCAGTATCCGGGTGCTGGGGGGCATCCTGTCCACAAACATCACCAGGTCGTTCCTGCAATCCTCGGCGCCGAGTTACTGGCAGGCCGCTGTGAATTTCAACTATCTGCTGTGAAAAGGGGCATGACATGAAAACCCTTGCTGCCGCGCTTCTGATACTGCTCTGTTCCTGCAGCATTTTCCAGCCCAGGAATCCCGAAGACCCCGATCCCGATCCAGGCATGCAGTGGCAGGTTCCCGTTCACCCATCAATCGTGCTGTCAAATCTTCAGAACTCGATAAGAAGCCTCTCCATAAACTACTACATGGCGTGTTTCCACGAGAATTTCGTTTTTCTGGCTGACCCCCTCGACATTTCCGACCCCGCTTTCCAGGGCTACAACTTTTCCAACTGGACCAAGTCGGTGGAGATGCAGACTGCATCCTCCATCATGTATCAGGCTCTGGCATCGGGGTTTTCCCCGGACAGCCTGTCCGGAGCGATGTTTGAAAGGAACAGCTCATACCCACCAGACCCACCGGTTCCCTACGATACAGCCACCGTATACCGCGATTACATCATCGTGGCCGCGGGCACTCTGGGCTGCGGCTGGGAGAATCCCGCCAGGGGGGCCGCGGAGATTACCATGGTGGAGGAAGACGGCCTGTGGAGCATTCTGATCTGGGATGACAGCAGGGTGAAGGACTACACCGGCGAAAACTTCACTTGGGGCGTAGCCAAGGTGTTTTACAGGTGATAACCACCGACACCCTTCTTCTTGCCGGGGAGGCCAGGGCATTCGGAGGAGGCGGCCTGGCGTTCGACCTTGGAGCCGGCGAGGGTGAGGTTGCGGGGCTTGTACCCGGATACGCCTGGGTTGGCGTTGACATCTGCCTGAACTCCCTGCGCAGGGCGGCGGGAGTGCTTCTTCCGGTTCTTGCCAGGGTGGAGGATGTGCCCGGGCTTTTTCCCCGGGGAATAGCGGACCTTGTAACCGCCAATCCCCCATATTTCGTCCTGGGCACTGGAAGACAGAGCCCGGATGCCTTCAGGGAACAGGCCAGAAGAGGGAATCCCCTTCTCCTATACAGTTTTGTTTTCGCCGCCGCGCACCTTCTGAAACCAGGAGGGCAGTACCTGATGACATGCCGCCCGGGTACGGAGAAGGAAGTGCTCGTTTCGGTTAAGGCGGCGGGGATGGAGATCGGTGAATGGAGGCCCGAAGGCAAAGTGGGGCTGCTGAAAGCCCGGGTCCGGACCGGGTGATAATGCCGCTTTACGACCTTCACGCTCATATCGTTCCCGGTGTGGATGACGGGCCGGTAACCCCCGGCGAAGCGCTGAGGCTTGTGGATCGGTTTCGCGGGTCAATGCCTCCCGGATCAGTGGTTGTCGCCACGCCCCACTATTCATCGGGAATGTCAGTGTCCGCCCTGAGATCCAGAATGCGGAAAGCCCGGAGTTTCGCCGACAGGGTATCCGACCCGGATCTGGATGTCATTTGCGCCGGAGAGCTGAAACTCGGGCTGAGAAAATCCCCCGCCACCGGTTTGCTTTGTTATCCCGGTACCCGATGGGTACTTGCCGAGTTCCCTCCGGGGCTGTTCTGGTTCAGCGTTATCCGCCGGTCAATGGGTTTGATGAAAAAGGGGTTCAAGCCTCTCTTCGCCCATGTTGAAAGGTATCGATGGGCCACTCCGCCAAGGGTCAGGCTTCTGTCTTCGCTGGGAGGGGGCATAAGCATCAGCCTCCGTTCCCTTCGCTTCCCCCGGTATCGCCAGGCCGCTGAAATGCTTCTGAAATCAGGCCTTTGTCATGTAATCACCAGCGACTGCCACAGTCAGAGGGACATGATCTTCGGCGGGGAGGCGGTGGAGTTCGTCGAGGCTGTTCTACCCGGTGGTTGGGCAAGCCTGGCGGCGGAGAACCCGGGAAGAATCCTCGAAGACGATTCCCTTCCTCCGCTTCGGGAACCCGGCAATGGCTGAGATACTTGTCGCCGGCGGGCGCGGCCTTCTTGGGACGGCGCTGGTCGCCGGTTTTCAGGGCAGGGCAGTGGGTATGGACCTTCCAGAACTGGATGTAACCAGTGCTTCGTCCGTGGTGGACGCGGTTCGCAGGATCAATCCGAAGGTTATCATCAACACCGCCGCCCTCACCGATGTGGACCACTGTCAGCTCCATGCCCGCCATGCCTTTCTGGTCCACCGGGACGGCGTGAGGAATCTCGCGGAAACCGGTGTAAGACTTGTCACTTTTTCCACGGACCATGTTTTCTCCAGGGGAGAGGTTCCGATTCCGGAAAACGCGCGGGTGAATCCGGCCAATGTTTACGGCGAGAGCAAGCTGCAGGGCGAACGGGAAGCCCTGGCGGTTGATGGAAACACTGTGATACGGATATCATGGCTGTTCAGCGATCAGAGGGGAATACCCCCGTGGATTTACGCAAAACTGAGCCGGGGTGGTATCGCCAGGGCGATACGGGACCAGACCGCCTGTGTCACCTATGTTCCGCATCTTGTGGAAGCGGTGGCCGGGATTCTCGAATCCGGAGAATCGGGTCTGCTTCATTGCGTCAATCCCGGCGCCACGACACCCTGCCGTATTGCCGAAACCATTAGGGCGAAGCTTGGCCGGGGGACCATCGATACGGTTGCCTGGAAGGATCTTGGCCTTCCCGCTCCAAGACCTTCCTATTCCGCTCTCTGCACACTGAGGTCAGTACACATGCCCCCGCTTGAGGAGGCTATGGAGGAATGGATGAAAGGCTTGTGAAGGATTATGTCGAGAAAGCCGCAAGAAGCCTTGATGGCTTCGACACCGCTACCCTTGAACGGATTTCCGCTGTTCTGGCCGAATGCCTGAAGCGGGGAGGCAAAGTCCTTGTCTGCGGGAACGGTGGCAGCGCCGCGGACGCCTCTCATCTGGCCGGGGAACTGGTTGGCAGGTTTCGCCGGGAAAGGAGGGCTTTGCCCGTTGTGGCCCTCACCGCAGACTCCGCGGTACTAACCGCCCTTTCGAACGATTACGGATATGAGACTGTTTTCTCCCGGCAGATTGAGGCCCTGGGTGTGTGTGGGGATGTGCTTGTGGCCATCTCCACCAGCGGCGCTTCCAGCAATGTAATCGCCGCCGCGGAGGAAGCCGGCCGCCGGGGCATGGTGGTTGTGGCCTTCACAGCGTCGGGCAGACAGGCGCCCTGGTCGGACATTCACTGGCAGGCTCCATCACCGGTGACAAGCCACGCCCAGGAAGCGATGCTTGTGGCGTTCCATGCCCTGTGCGAGTCACTGGAGAATGCACTTGCGCTGGAGTAACCCCTGGCTGAAGACCGGTGTGGGGGCAGTAGTAGCCTTGGCAACCCTGTGGCTGACATTCAGGGAGACAGACTGGGCGGAACTTGCCAGGGTGGTCTCCGGCGCTTCCCTGCTTCCGTTGCTTCTGGTTCTGCCTCTGCTGGCGGGAAGCTACGCTTTCCGCGTCTTACGGTGGCGGGTTCTTCTGTCACACATGGAACTGATTCCCCTCCGGGTGCTTACTCCACCGGTGCTGGTGGCTTTCATGATGAACAGCGTGTTTCCCGGCCGGGTCGGAGAAGTGGTAAGGGCGGTACTTCTGGCCAGAAAAACCAATGTTCCGTTTTCTTCGGGATTTGCCACCGTGGTTGTCGCAAGGCTTTTCGACGGCCTTTCCCTGACCTTTCTTACACTCCTGGTCATGGCGTCCATGTGGGACAACCTTGCGGGACCGGTTAGAACCGGTCTGATGCTGGCGGGAGGAGGCTACATCGTGGTGCTCCTCATCCTTGCGGGGTTGAGGGCATGGCACGAAAAGGCCGCGGCGATTCTGGTGAAGCCTCTGAGAATACTGGGCGTTCACGGGCTCGCGGCAAGGGTTGAGGGGCTTCTGCTGAGCTTCGCCGCCGGGCTCAGTGTACTGAAGAGCCCCAGGGATCTGCTTAAGACCGTGGCTTTTTCCGCGGGAGTCTGGGTTTGCCTCACCGCATCTGTGATGCCGGTGTTCTGGAGCCTGGGAATCTCCTTCCAATGGTTTGTCGCTCCACTGGTTCTGGTTCTGGCGGGGCTGGGAATGCTGATTCCCACCCCCGCCGGCACCGGCACCATTCACTATCTTCTGGGTGTTGTGTTTCCGGTAATCACCGGAATCCCGGAAGCCTCGGCAAAAGCGATGGCCATTCTTTTTCACTCCTCCCAGTTTCTTCCAATCATTCTTGCGGGCCTTGTGGCCCAGGGGCGGGAACTGAAGAAGGGGCCTTGACCTCCGGCGTATATTATCATGTTACAGGAAAACCGGGCACGAACTTGAAAGCGAAGCAGACAATGCCCCATTACGATTACGAATGCGAAACATGCCTGCACCGATACGAGAAGTTTCAACAGATGAGCGACCCCCCCGACACCCTGTGCCCCGTGTGCGGAGAGCCTGTAAGAAGGCTCATCGGTACCGGAGCCGGGCTGGTGTTCAAGGGCAGCGGCTTTTACGAAACCGATTACAGAAAGAAAACCCAGCCCCCATGCCCCGCTGAGTCGGGGAAGAATTCGGCCTGTTGCGAGGGTTGCCCCAAAAAGGAAGAGTAAAAAAAGTGGGGGACGGTTTGAACCGCCCCCCGGATACCGGCAGTGCCGGTTCTAGAACATGTCGAATCCCTCATCCATGACCCAGCGACCGTTTTCGTTCACCAGCTGGATTTCGTCAGTCATGCCGTTCATGGTTACTTCGACCCAGGCTTTGTTGCCATCGATGCGCTCGGCCCCGTAAGTGATGTTCATGTTGGCGACTTCCGCGCTGAACATGTCGGACTTGAGAAGAAGGGTAATGAAGCCGGCGGCGTCAAGGTTTCTGATTTCATCCGCGGTGACTTCAAGACCCAGGAAAGCCATCATCATGGCGGATTCCTCGGGGGTTTCCTTCATCTCCTGAATCGACTCGTTGAGTTCCGCGACTGCCTCAGAAGAAAGGCACTCGAGAAGCGCTTTGCCGTCGGCGTTCTGCATGGCCTTGAAAGCCTTTTCAACAGTGGCCCTGGGCCCGGGAGCGGCGCCGCATGCGGCAAGCATGGCCAGAATGGCGGTGATTACGAAAAGCTTCTTCATTGATTCTCTCCTGTTCGATTTGGGTTCATTAAAGTGCGAAGCGCAAACCTTCGCTGCCGACTTTCCATTGGTTGTCATCCAGAACCATCTCAACGACGCCCGAGTGTGTGTCGCCTGTGAAAACAACGGTTACATCTACATATGCCCTTGGGCCGTCAATTGTGACAGCGCCGGTGGTCAGCGTGGCATCCCGCATCATGGCGGACAGCAGAGGCGAGGCCGCCAGTCTGGATAGAAGGGTTTCAGGGCTCAGGGTTCTCAGTTCATCAGGGGTTACGCTGACTCCATAGGATGCCAGCAGGGCTGCGGAACTGTCCGGTGATGCCCTCATTGCCTCGATGTCCATGCCCAACGCAAGGGCTTCCACTGCTTCCGGCGCAAGATGCGAAACTGCTCGCTCCCCCCTGCCCGCTTTCACGGCGTTAAAAAAGGAAACCAGCGATTCATCCGGCTTTCCGGGGCCACCGCAGGCCATTAAAAAAAGGAAAAGCACGGTAAAAAAAGCTCTCAAAGCCCCCCCCGGGAAAACCTCAAAACCGTAACCCCTGAAAAAAGACAGCATATTATAGAGAACCGCGGTGCGTAGTGCAAAGTACGATGAAGACATTCAACGGAGGCTTGTTTTGATAAGGTCCGCCCTTCTCGCGCTTCTTTTTACCTCGGCTGTTCACGGGGAGATCGTTTACCTCAACATTCTTCATACCAATGATATCCACGGCAGCATCCTGGATGGCGGCGCACTATTGGCCTCATTCGTGGCGGAAGCGGAGAGAAGCATCATTGAGTCCGGTGAATTCATGCTGCTTGTGGATGCCGGAGACACATGGCAGGGAACGCCGGTGGGCAACTGGGATTCCGGCGCGCTGGTGATGGAGTGGATGAACGCGGTGGGCTACGACATGATGACACCGGGAAACCACGATTTTGACCGGGGCGCGCCTGTTGCTCTGAGAAACGCGGCTCTTGCCCGGTTTCCGGTGGTTTGCGCCAACTTCGTCACACCCGAGGGGGAAACCCCCCGTGGCATTCACCGGTTCATCATTCTGGATTTCGATGGTGTGGAAGTGGCATTCACCGGTATCACCACACCGGACACCCGCACCCTCGTGGATGCCGCCGGACTTCAGGGTTACGACTTCACACATGAAGTTCAGGCCGTTGAGAGTGTTGTGGCGGAGGTGAATGACCTGGGTTGCCAGGCCATTGTACTCATTTCCCACCTGGGGCAGCCACCGAACCCGGAACCCTCCCTCAGGCGGGTGTATGCCGCTTGGGAGAGGGGGGAGGAGTACACCAGGGAGTTCGCCCTGAACAACGCGGAGCTTACAACGGTAGTCTCCGGTATCGATGTGGTGATAAGCGGCCACACACACGTGGCCCTGCTGCAGCCCTGGGTGAACCCTCTGACGGGCTCCGTGGTGGTTCAGGGGTCGGGAAACGGAACGGGAGTTGGGTGGCTCCGCCTGGCGCTGGAGAGGAAGACCGGCAGGGTAAGCGGCCACGACTTCCCCATGGGTTACGAGTTTGTAAACCTTCTGGAAGAGCATTTTCCGCCGCATTCGGAAACAGCGGTTTTGCTGGAGTCTTTTCGAGTCATGGCTGAAGCGGGGCTGGACGAGGTTGTGGGGTACAGCATGGCGGAGATACCCAGGGGCGCCGGGGAGCACCCCATGGGAAGAATGGTGTCGGATGCCATGCTGTGGAGCACCGGAGCGGATGTGGCGTTGATCAACCGTGGCGGCATAAGGGCCTCCATTCCCGAAGGTCCGGTCACCGTTGGAAGCGTGTACTCGTCTCTTCCCTTCGAGGAAGACCTTTTCGCCTTCCGGGTTACCGGCGAAACTCTTCTTTCCATAATGGAAACCGGCATGATGGGACAGAGAAGAGATACACAGGTTTCGGGTTTCACATGCTCAAGGAATCAGGCCATGCCCGAGGGGCGACGGATTCAGAACCCAATGGTTGCCGGCCTTCCTCTGGAAATGGAAGAGGAGTACCTGTTCGTAACCACCGGATACCTGGCGGGGGGCGCGGTGGGCTACGGAATTCTCACGGGCCTCGAACCCATTCACACGGGGCGAACCCTTATCGAGTCGGTTCTTGATTATATTCGTGCCCGTTCACCCCTTGAGCCGGATTACATCGCCAGAATCAGATGGCATTACTGAGAGAGGTCAGCATCAGCGGAAGAGTGATCGTTCTCGGAGCCGGGCTGTCCGGGCTCAGCGCCGGGGCTATGCTGGCCCGCAGAGGGGTTTCCGTAACCGTGATCGAGAAGGATCACAAATCCGGTGGCCTGGCCTCCACATTCTCGCAGGGCCCCTTCCTTTTCGACTACGGTCCCCATCGGTTCCACACCATGAACGAATCTCTTCTGTCTTCGGTAAAACAGCTCCTTGGAGACGATTTGTCAACCCTGCAGCGCCGCAGCAGGATCAGATTGCTGGACAGATACTTCGACTATCCGCTGGCCCTCGGCAATGTTCTGTCGTCCATGCCGTTCCGGGACGGGATCACCATGATGGCCGGTTTCACCTGGGAGAAGCTTCGGGGATTCATCAGCCCCAGAGAGCAGAAGAGCTTTGAGGGCTGGGTACTCAGCCGGTTTGGCAGGCCCCTTTACGATATGTACTTCTCTCCCTACAACCTGAAACTATGGGGGCTTCCGCCCTTCGAACTCAGCGCGGACTGGGCCAGCCAGAGAATCACTGTTCCAAGCCTCGCGGGCCTGGTGAAGGAAACACTGTTTCCTTCCGGAAAGGTGCGGAGTCTCGCCGGGGAGTTTCATTATCCCAGAGGCGGCATAGGCAGGATAGCCGAAGCAATGGAAGAAGAAATAAGAAGCCTGGGTGGAGAGCTGCTTTTCGGCTCGGCTGCGGATGCGATAACCCGCGCAGGAACAGGCTGGGAGGTTGCGGCGGGGGGCTACAGGGTTCAGGGGGAGTGGATAATCAACACTGTTCCGTTGAACGAGTTCGCCGGACTGCTGGGTTCCCTTCTGCCTGAACCGGTTCACAACGCGTCGAAGGAGTTGTCCTTCCGCTCTCTGGTGTTTCTCGCAGTTCTGCTGAACGGCGATAGCCGGGCGTCGGACCACTGGATATACACCTCGGAGGACAGATACCTGTTCAACAGGCTCTCCCTGAGCCGCAGTTTCGATCGGGAAATGCCTTCCCAGGCCATCTTCGAGTTCAGTTGCCAGAAGGGCGACAAGCTCTGGAACGCTGACAGGGAAGAGCTTCTGGGCAACGCCCTGAAAGGCGCCGAGCACTTGTCTCTCTTCACACCGG
>Ga0334884_1001464_pt1 | contig 34782 bp, 30 predicted proteins | sample GraSluR1_MG_7_FD_207215 | JGI IMG/M metagenome (GOLD analysis project Ga0334884, IMG submission 207215) | Sludge microbial communities from methane-producing bioreactor in Wageningen University, Netherlands - Granular Sludge_12_05 R1 | ecosystem: Engineered > Bioreactor > Anaerobic >... | reverse complement strand
GGTCGTGCTGATATCCGTGTGGAGACTTCGCACTTTTTGGCCGGTGATGTTGTGGACAAGAACATCGAGCAGCGGCCGCGCTTTCTCCAGCAATTCCATCCGCACCTGTTTGATGAGCGCGCGACCCTGGCCGCCGCTTTCGCTTTTTACCAGTTGCTTCTCCGCCGGCGTGAGCACGCCGCGCAGCCGGACAATAATCAGATCGTCTATAATATACGTGCGGGTTTCTTCAGGACCCCGGCCCATGTACTCGCGTTCAAACTTGATGATGGCCTCGCTCAACTCCGCTTCGATTTCGCCCCTGGTTTTCAAGCCGGGCTGCTGGCTCTGTTTTTTTGGCGGGTTTTTCATTTGCCCGCGCAGTCTATTCCTCCAAGACATGGGGCGTCAATCAATAGGATTGCCACCGTGGCGCGATACGTTGCCCATGTGTACCAGGCGCCGATCCCCAAAACACCGATAGCGACGAAAATAGGCGGGGCATAGCTCGATGTCAGATCGAAGAGATGTCCGCCGACCCACGGACCGGTGGTTCCGGCCAGTCCATACGCCAGGAATACCAGCGGGTATATGCTCGCTACAGCAGCGGCGCCGAAATGCGTGGCGACCTGCGCGGCATAAAGCACAAAGCAGGCTCCAAAACCGAGCCCGGCTAGCAGCGCGGCCGCGGAGAAGCCCCAGCCTGAACCCCGCGCAACCAGCAACAAACCCAGCGCAACACCGAGCAGGAGGAGAGACAGCGGAATGGCTCTGTAACCGATGCGATCCGCTATCCAACCCCATACGATACGGCCCAGGGTATTACCGACAGCAAAGAAGCTGATGGCCACGATCGCGACATGGGCAGGCAGTCCTCCATCCAGGCCGATGGGCTTCAGATTGCCCACGACCAGCAGTCCGGCGAACGTCCCGCAGAACATGCCGACAACCAGGGACCGAAAGAAAGGGTCGCTACGCAGACTTCGCGGCGAAGCACCGGACGAAGCGCCGGCCTCTGTCCGAGGCGGCCGGAACAGGAGCAGGGATGCGGCGCTGACGACGGCCCCGCCGGCCCATCCAATTGCGCGGAATACATTCAGCACCGAACCCCCGTCCCGCAGGAAACTGGACACGGCGGAAGAGAGGAGGATGGCGCCTGCTCCAAAGCCGGCGACCGCCACGCCGGTAACCAACCCCTTATGACGGGGGAACCATTGTACGCCGGTCGTCAGCGCCGCAACGTAACCAAAGCCGATGCTTGCGCCGGCCACCAGACCGACACCGCAGAGCAGCGCCGGATATCCCCCGTTTGCCCGGGCCGCCACCGTGTATCCGGCGGCAAACAAAAGGCCACCCAGCAAGCCGACCCAGCGCGGCCCCCATCGAATCAGAAGACGCCCGGCAAATACCATGGCGATGGTAAACGATGCGATGGTGAGACCGAACACAAGCTGTGTCTGTGCGGTAGTGAAACCCAATTCGCCCTTTAAGGCAGGCACAAACGCACTCCATGCATATACGCCACCCAGGCACATCTGGATCAGGACGGCGGCCGGCAGAACAAATGCGCGCTTCATGGTTAACCAAATACCCTTTCTCTGTGTCGCTTCTCTTGCAGTCGGGCGCTGTCTCAACTGACCGCCGTGTCTGCCTGGAGTTGACGGTCTACCGCCTCGACCTCTTCGGTCATTTCCTTCCGGTACTGTTTCAGGCGAGCCTTGAGATCATCGTCGCTCAGCGCGAGCATGGCGACCGCGAGCAAGCCCGCGTTTTTCGCGCCTGCCTTCCCGATCGCAACCGTTGCAACGGGAATTCCTCCAGGCATCTGAACCATCGAGAGGAGCGAATCCAGACCGCCGAGATCGCTCGTCGTCATGGGCACCCCGACAATCGGCAGCGTGGTGAGAGACGCGAGAACCCCGGCAAGATGAGCCGCTTTCCCCGCGCCCGCAATGATCACTCGAATGCCGCGCTCTTCGGCGGAAAGCGCGAAGGATCTGGCCGCTTCCGGCGTACGGTGCGCGGAGATGACCCGTATTTCATGCGCGATATCAAACTTTTCCAGGATGCCCGCCGCATCGCGAAGGGTTTCGAGATCCGACTGACTGCCCATAACAATCGCTACGGATGGTTTCTTCTTCATCGTTTTAGTTCCTTTGTTTAACAGGCTGTTCAACCACAACCCGACGCACGCATCAGCCTGTCGTTGATAGCCAGGCCCAATCCGACGTCGGGAAATTTCTGCGCTACAATCACATCAAGATTCTGCTGGTCCAATCTGCGCAGGGCGCTGAAGAGATGCTTGGCCGCCTCCCTCAGGTCGCCGAACTCAGAAAGCACCTCCACCGCCGCAAAGGTCTCGGAACGCGGAATGCCCTGGAAGGCCAACACGCCGATGCGGGTGGCGCCGTCCTGCGGCGGCAGGATGGATCCGGACAGAACTCGCACGGGCGTGCGTGGCGCGTAGTGCCTGGGCAACATGCCCGGTGCGAGCACCGCATTGTTTCCGGACGAAGGCGCAACAGGCAACGGGCCGATGACGGCTTCCAGTTCCTCCAAGGCGACGCCGCCCGGACGCAGCAGCGCGGGGCGGTCTGAAGCAAAGGACACGATGGTGGACTCGATGCCGACCGGGCAATCGCCGCCGTCGAGCACCATATCCACCTTGCCGCCCAGACCATCCACAACATGCTGCATCTTTGTTGGACTGGTTGAGCCGAACGGGTTTGCGCTGGGAGCGGCAATCGGTTCTCCGGTGCGACGAATCAGCTCCAGCGCAAGGGGATGCCGTGGCATTCGCACCGCCACCGTGGGCAATCCTGCCGTAACCAGATCGGGAACTCCGGGCGCTTTGGGCAATACGATCGTGAGCGGACCCGGCCAGAAACGCTCCATGAGCAGGCGCGCCGAGGGATGGATTTCTTTCACGAGCCGCGACACCTGGTCGAAACCGCCGACATGGACGATGAGGGGATCGAAACGAGGGCGCTGCTTGGCCTCGAATATCCGCGCCACGGCAGACTCGTTGAAGGCCACCGCGCCGAGTCCATACACGGTCTCGGTCGGAAAGGCCACGATTCCGCCGCTGCGCAAAATATCCGCGGCTTCCCGAACCGGTTCCTGGTGGTCTTCCCTCACTTCCTCTCCTTCATCGCCATGCAGGGGATTCATCTGCAGCCCCTGTGGGCCTACGGCATGCCGGTGAGACTTTTCAGGGCTTCCTGGTACTTCTGCGAGGTACGGGCGACAACATCGGAAGGCAGTTCCGGCGCCGGCGGACTCTTGTTCCAGCCGATACTTTCAAGCCAATCCCGCACGTACTGCTTGTCGAAGCTGGGCTGCGCTTTGCCGGGTTCATAGCCCTCCACCGGCCAGAAGCGGGATGAATCAGGCGTCAGCACTTCATCAATCAGGATCACCTCTCCATCGGCCACGCCGAACTCGAACTTGGTGTCCGCAATGATAATGCCTTTCTTGAGTGCCAGCTCCGCGGCCGTTGTGTACAACCGCAAGCTTGCGCCCCTGATCTTCCGGGCGGTCTCTTCACCCAGCAGGGGAATCGTTTCTTCGAAGGTGATGTTCTCGTCGTGCTGACCCTGTTCGGCCTTGGTGGAGGGCGTGTAGGCCGGTTCGGGCAGACGATCCGACTCGCGCATTCCGGCCGGCAACTGCAAACCGCGAAAGCTTCCGGTGGACAGATATTCCTTCCAGGCCGACCCGCTCAGGTAGCCGCGTACGATGGCTTCGACCGGCAAAGGCTTGGCCTTTCGAACAACCATGGAGCGCCCTTCCAGTTCCGCCAGCGTCTCGGGGTCCGTCATGTATTTCGAAACATCCATGCTGATGAAATGGTGAGGGATGATATCCTTCAGCGCCTCAAACCAGAACTTCGACATCTGCGTCAGCACGCGGCCCTTGCCGGGAATCGGCGTGGGCAGAACGACGTCAAAGCAGGATATTCTATCGGTAGCCACAATGAGCAAGGCGTCGCCCAGATCATACACATCCCGAACCTTGCCGCGGGATGACAGCGGGCGTTCCCGCTCCGTCGTATACATCAGCGTCTTCTCTGCCATTTCCTTGCTCCTTTTTTTATGAGTTGTTGTTTGTGTCCGTAATCCGGGGCTCTTACGTATCCGAAGTGGGAATGAAGCGCGTGTACTCGGCAACAGACGAGCCGGACAGGCAGCTCTCAATGATATCCCTGCCGAGAGGCGCCAGGTCGGGATGCAGGAATTCCCTGATCTGCGCGTGGAAGAAAGTTGTCAGTGTCCGCGCGCCCTGGTCATAGGCTTCTGTTCCGACTTCCGGTTGCGTGTCAACCTGAAGGAACCACTTGGGAATCATGGTTCCCTCAATGCGCATGCTCTGCAAGGCGAAGCCCAGCAGCGGGCATCGCGAGGGCACCACTTGGTCCGAAAGGAACCGCGCGTGTCCCCGGCGGGCAAGGTAGTCCCTGGCAAGCCACTGCGGCATAAACCCTGTCTCCCACGCGCCCACATGCTGGTTGGGCACAAGGATGTAACGGGTCTTGGTCGCCGTCGTGAACTGCTCGAGCAACAGGTTGGCCTGATCCACTTTCCTTCCTGTTGCAAAAGGCCAGTAGCTGCCAACGCCCTCACTGCTCATCCCCTCCTGATCCACAATGCTGGGATTCGCGTGGCCTCGCGGAGATACCAATCGCCACAACCACGCCAGGGCGGGGGGCAGTATGTGAAAGACCCCCAGGATCCCGTAGGTCGGATGTTCCCGGGTGCAGGGCGGTGTCCGAACGCCAAAAGAGCGGATATTGATCTGGGCCTTGTCGTTCACCACACCGGGAACAACGCTCCGCGGCATGATGACACGGGGATTCGGACACGGCGTGCCCGGCGCATCCTCGATATGCTCCCAGATCAAGGCGGTTGAGTTGGACATCGCGTCAATATTCAGAAACAGCAGGGATCGCGGGGAATGAATCGTGAGCCGCTCGAGGTCATGATCCGTTCCATATCCCGTGATGTGATTGACACGCACGAACCAGGCTTGCTCGGCGTCCATGAGATACAGGTGCTGATCGCCTTCCTGGAATTCGGTGTGACACAAGCCCATGTCGTCACAGACCGGCCGCAGTTCACAGGTACGCTGAATTTCGAGGTAGCGCTCTTCGCCACCCACCATATTTCTCCCCAGCAGGAGCCGCCCGTCCGGCAACCGGTGAGGCTGCTGCAACATCTCGCTCTTGCCGCCGCCGCTGGCGCCTTCGTGCATGAAGGTCACGACGTTGTCGTAAGGAGTAACGACTCGCACGGCCGAGCAGTGCGCGGTCACCCAGCTTTCATGCGTTCCCTTTTCGATGAGCGCGCCGTAAATGCCTTTCTTGGCGCTGGGCCCGGGGTACAGGTTGTAGGAGAAGATCTCGTGGATTTCGCCCGTTCGATTGTGCGCGACAATCTGTTTTCCTTTGAAATGCGTGTGCCGGAAGGGCGGCGCCACATACAATATCGTTTCGGGCGTGATCTGGCGGTTCATCTGGCTGACATCCACAATCCCCTGCAAGAGGGCGAGCCCGAACGCGAAAAATCCGGCGTTCGCGGGACAGATCGCCAGCGCGTCCCCACCCATCATGGGTTGCCCCATTTCGAACGCGTAGATCGCCAGATCCTGCGTAACGAGCCAGTCGAAGGTCGCCTGCCGGAGCTCGTTGAAGGGCAAACCGAAGACCTCATCGAACCGCGGCTTGTCCGATGGCATATTGTCGGCAATCACCATGCAATCCGGGTCTCTCCGCCGCATGTAGGGATCCATGTAGTTTGCACTGATCCCATTTCGCACGCGCACCACCTTTACTTCCTCCACCGTGCGACCATCCGGCAGAGGATAAGACACCATCCATTCCGAGTTTGCTTTCCCTCCGCACGCCAAGTCCTCCAAATCGGTGAGGTTGAGCGCACAGGTCACCGACTTCGCCTTCCGCAACAACTCCCTCACCTCGTCCGGAACGTTCAATTTCGCAATAAACTCACTGCTCTTCATGTCTACTCCTTTGTTTGGAAGAACACTCCCGTTCAATCGAAGAGGGGTAACGCGTCCTGCCATAAAAACCTCCAAGCCGGCTATCCCGGACTCCCGGTCCGCCATGCTTTCCCATCGCCGGCTCCATAACGGATTCGTCATGGGGAAACAAAAAAGGCCAGCACAGTCTGTGATAGACCATTGCTGACCCTGCGCCTCGAAAAGCCACCCACTCGTGCGGGCCGCCTTCAACTCACATTATCAACGTGAAATTTCTCGTCCTCTTAAAAGTCGAGCGCGGGACGATACCTCAACATTCAAAGGCTGTCAATATTCGGGATAAACAATGTCAAAACTCTTTAGAAATGTCCCCTTCTTCGTCGGGAGGGAGGCCCTTGCTCTCGCTCGATTCTATCGTAGGTTGTTTATCGGAATCAAATGGGAGAAAGAGCATGAAGGCATTTTTGACCTGTCTCTTAATAGTGGCATTCGCGATATCGGCGCGGGGTGAAGTGGAATCAATGGGCGTGGAGTATCATGACGGGGACGTGACGCTTGAAGGGTATCTCGCATGGGACGACGCGGCCGAGGGTCCGCGCCCCGGCGTGCTGGTGGTGCACCAGTGGAAAGGGTTGGGCGATTACGAGAAACGGCGCGCGCGCGCGCTGGCGGAACTGGGGTATGTCGCCTTTGCGATTGATATGTACGGGAAAGGCATCCGCCCCGAATCGGCGCAGGAGGCAGGCAAGCAGGCCGGGCTCTTCAAAAACGACCGAACGCTGACACGCACCCGCGCGAATGCGGGCCTTCGGTTCCTGCAATCCAGCGAGTTGGTTGAAGGACAACCGATTGCGGTGATGGGCTACTGTTTCGGCGGCATGGTCGCGCTGGAACTGGCGCGCAGCGGAGCGCCCGTGGTTGGCGCTGTGAGTTTTCACGGCAATTTCGATACGCCTGATCCCGCGGACGCTAAAAATATCAAGGGCAGCATTCTCGTGCTGCACGGAGCGGATGATCCTCATGTCCCGCCCGAACAGGTTGAAGCGTTTCAAAAAGAGATGCGCGACGCGGGCGTGGATTGGCAGCTTGTCGCTTACGGCGGCGCTGTGCATTCGTTCACCGATCCCGGCGCGGGCAACGATCCCTCGCGTGGCGCAGCATACAATGCCGCGGCCGATCGCCGGTCATGGAAAGCCATGAAAGCATTTTTTGCCGAGGTGTTTAAAACCGCCCGTGCCCGGGAGTGAGAAGTAGAAGCGGTCTGGAGACCGCTTGCCAAACCGCTTGGCCGCCACACCTACGCCCCCGACTTTTCCCTTGACAAAGACAGAAAGCTTGTCTATGTAGAAGCGGTCTGGAGACCGCTTCTATTCGGATTGGTCCGGTTTATGCTCGAAGACAGGTTATGCGTTACGCGGCTTTTTTCGTTCTGTGCGGAGTATTGGGTGCGGGCGCAGCCACATTCGAGGTAAGCACCAACGGGCCTTTGTACAGTATTGCCTCAGTGCCTTGGCACACACTCTCGGCAGGCGACACGGTTCTGATTCATTGGCGCAGCACGCCCTACAATGAAAAATGGGCGCTTTGCCGCCAGGGACTGAGCGACGCGCCCATCACGATCCGCGGCGTGCCCAACAAGTCGGGTGACCTGCCGGTGATTGACGGACGCGACGCGACCACCCCTGCCCCGCTGAACTTCTGGGGCGAGCAGCGCGGCGTCATAAAAATCGGCGGGGCCAACACCCCTTCCGACACAACCCCGGAGCACATCGTCATTGAAAACCTGGAAATCCGCAGCGCCCGGCCGCCGTATCAATATGTCGGCGACGACAACACGACCAATACCTACGCGAACAACGCCGCCGCGATCTATATCGAGAAGGGACGCCACATCACGATTCGCAACTGCATCTTGCAGGATTGCGGGAACGGATTTTTTGCGGGTGCGTTCGGTGGCGTGAGCAGCAATGTCCTCGTCGAAGGCTGCCGCATTTTCGGCAACGGCATCTCAAACAGCATTTACGAGCACAACATTTATACCGAGGTCAGCGGTATCACGTTTCAGCACAACGATCTCGGCCCGCTCCGGCAGGGATGCCTCGGCAACAACCTCAAGGATCGCTCCGCCGGAACCGTGATCCGTTACAACCGTATCGAAAACGGAAACCGTCAGCTTGACCTCGTGGATAGCGACACGCTTCGCCCCCTGCCGTTGTATTCAAACACGTTCGTTTACGGCAACCTGCTGATCGAGTCCACTAACGATGGCAACCGGCAGATCGTCCATTACGGCGGCGACAGCGGAATCACGGCGCAATATCGCAAAGGACGTCTCCACTTCTTCAACAACACCGTCGTCTCGAAACGCTCCGACCGTACCACGTTGTTCCGCCTGTCCACCAACGAAGAGCAAGCAGACTGCGCCGGCAACATCCTCTATGTCACGCTCGCCGGCAACACGCTCGCGATGCTGGACGACACCGGCGCGTTATTCCTGCGCGACAACTGGACCAAGCCCGGCTGTGTTGGCAGTCACGGCTCACTGGGCGGAACCATCACCGACTCGAGCGGCAATATCACCAGCTCCGCGCCCGGCTTTGTTGATGAAGCAACAGACAACTATCGTCTCACAAACGATTCATCCTGCGTGGACGCCCACACCAACGCCCCGAACGTGAAGCCCGATTACGATGGCGTACCCCGTCCGCTCGACGGGAACAACAGCGGGATTGCCGAAGTGGATATCGGCGCGTTCGAGTATGTGCATCCCGCGGCTGATACCGATGGGGATGGGTTTCTCGATTGGATGGAAATTCGCGCGGGGACCGACCCGACGAATTCGCTTTCTCTTCTCAAATGCGTCGCAAATCAATCAGCCGGCGATACACATCCCGTCGTGAGCTGGGCCAGCGAATCCAACAAGCTCTACAGCATCGAAAGAGCATCCTCGCTGTCGCTCGCCTTCACAGCCATTGCCACCAACCTCCCCGCCGCTCCCCCTCTGAACGTTCACACCGACGCCACCGCCGGCGCGGAATCAACCCTCTTCTACCGCGTCGCCGTGGAGTGAGCACGCGGATTGTCTACAGGTGATAATGTCCCGCTGCTTCGGGCTGATATAAAACATCTTCGATCTTGATGCGACGGATCCCGCCCGGGACAGGCCATTCGATCTCGTCGCCCTTTGCGTATCCGAGCAGCGCGGTGCCCACGGGTGCAAGGACCGAAATGGCTCCGCTTGAAATGTCCGCCTGGTTGGGGAAAACGAGGACATAGGCCATATCCTCGCCTGACTCCAGATCGCGGAGGCGCACGCGGGAATTCATCGTCACCACATCCGCAGGCACGTCCCTGGAGGACACCACGGTGGCCCGCCCGAGCTCCGCGGCCAATGCCGCAAGATCTTTCCGGCCATGATCACCGAAATCCTCCGCGACCTCGATCAGTTCCTCAAGCCGCTTCTTGTCGAACTCCGTGATATAGATGTTTCTCGGTGTCATGATTATCTCCCGTGCAACGCTTCCGCTTTCGTAGATTTTAGCCATAAACAAAGATATAAAGCAAGGGGTGAACGAGAAGAGAAGGCTCGCCGCTTCGCCGCGGCAATCTTCATTCGCTTTGCGAACTACGCCGGGACACGGCAGGACCCCTGCAGGAGAAGACTGGCTTGCCAGCTGTAGTCCCGAGGCGCGAAGCGCGTTCGGGACGAAGGGTGGTGGGCCCTGTAGGACTCGAACCTACGACCAGAGGATTATGAGTCCCCTGCTCTGACCAACTGAGCTAAGGGCCCGTCAGGTTGTTGCGCACTATGTGAACGATAGATTGCATCCCAGAGTCAATCATTCTTTGCTTTGTTTGACCTCCAAAACGTTGTATTCAATGAATCAACAGCGGCCATCAGGATGGAAAGATCATGAATAAAGAGCCATCAGACACTTTTGCACAGGTTCCGCTTAAATGGGTCGGCCCCATTCGAATTACGGGCGAGGAAGTTCAGGATGAGGTCTCCGTCCCTCTCGCAACCTACGAAACGCCGCTGTGGCCGTCCGTAAATCGCGGGGCAAAGGTTTCGATGATGACCGACGGCATCCGCGCCGTGATTGCCGACGACCGGATGTCCCGCTCGATCCTGCTCGAAGCGCCCAACGCGGAAGTCGCCGTGATCACGGCGGAATGCGTGCGGAATCGCATCGAAGAACTGCGAAAGGCCGTCACCGAAACCAGCCGTTTCGCCCGCCTGCTCTCCATTCACACGCAGGTTGTCGCGAACCTGATGTATATCCGGTTCGAATTGTTCACCGGCGACGCGGCGGGCCACAACATGGTGACAGCGGCGGCGGAGCAGTTGGCCAACTGGATCATAGCCCAATACTCGGATATCCGTTACGTCTCCATCTCCGGCAATTACTGCACGGACAAAAAAGCGAGCGCGGTGAACGGCATCCTCGGGCGCGGCAAGAACGTCGTAACCGAAATCACGATCCCCGGCCATGTCTGTGCGCGGGTGCTGCGGACGACTCCGCAGAAAATTGCGGACCTCAACATCAAGAAGAACCTGATCGGCACGATGCTCGCGGGCGGCATTCGGAGCGCCAACGCGCATTTCGCGAACATGCTGCTGGCGTTCTACCTCGCAACCGGACAGGACGCGGCCAACATTGTGGAGGGTTCGCAGGGCTTCGTTCACGCGGAGGCGCGGGGCGAAGACCTCTATTTTTCCGCGACCGTCCCTAACATCATCGTGGGCACGGTGGGCGCGGGAAAGAACCTCGATTTCGTTCAGGAAATTCTACGGAAGCTGGGCTGTCTTGAGCAAAGGGAGCCGGGCGAAAACGCGCGGCGACTGGCGGTGATCTGCGCCGCCACGGTTTTGTGTGGCGAACTTTCATTGCTCGCCGCCCAGACCAACCCCGGCGAGCTGATGAACGCGCATCGGAAGATGGAGAGATAGACCACAGATCAAGGTTACGCACAAGACAGAAGAATGGGCCCACAGATCACACAGATTTACACAGATAAAAGAAAGGAATATGTATTCTATGCAAGGGGATGGAGGACAAGCAATCAACGGCAAGTTTCCTCACGGACAAGAGACCTACGCGATTCTTGGCGCCTGTTTTGAGGTATATAATATAAAAGGCTGCGGATTTCACGAACCGGTCTACCATGAATGTCTTGAGCTCGAATTCCCCCTGCGCTCGATCAGCATGCAATCCCAAGCCATGGTGCCGCTGGAATACAAGGGCGTGCGGTTGCGCCAGCACTACATTCCGGATTTCATTTGTTACAACCACGTTGTTTTGGAAATCAAGGCCGTATCGAAGCTTGCGGATGAGCATCGCGCACAACTCTTGAACTATCTGAACGACACGGGTTATGAGGTTGGACTGCTTGTCAATTTCGGTCATCATCCCGGGTTGGAGTATGAACGTATGATCGTTACGAATAATCGAAAACACCATACATCAAATCTGCGTGCATCTGTCTGATCTGTGGGCACTTCCGATGACTGATCCTACAAACGAACGAAAACTGAGACACCTGCGGACGATCGAGGGCGACCCGGAGTCCGACCGGCGCCGTTTTCATTTCGATGCGATCCGGCTGAAACATCGCGCCCTGCCCGAACTGAACCTCCGCGAAGTCTCGCCCGGCATCGAGTTCATGGGTAAGAAGCTTTCCTTTCCCCTGCTGATCTCGTCCATGACCGGCGGCGACCACGATCTCGTGCGCAAGATCAATTTCAACCTGGCGAAGGCGGCAGAGGCCACCGGCGTTGCGATGGCGGTCGGCTCCCAGCGCGTGATGTTCACCAATCCGAAGGCCCGGTCCAGTTTCGAATTGCGGCGGCTCGCGCCCAACGCCCTGCTCTTCGCCAACCTCGGCGCCGTGCAATTGAACTACGGCTTCACGCTGGAACAATGCCGTGAAGCGCTGGAAGTCCTCGATGCCGACGCGCTCTACCTGCACCTGAACCCGCTGCAGGAAGCGGTACAGCCAAGCGGCGATGTAAATTTCAGCGGGCTGGCCGGAAAAATTATTGAGGTCGCGGATGCACTCGACAAACCGGTGGTCCTCAAGGAAGTGGGCGCAGGCATTTCGGCAGAGGATGTCGAACTCATTTTGAAGGGCCGCATTGAGTACATTGATGTCGCGGGCGCGGGCGGCACGTCGTGGAGCCGGATCGAGCATCACAGCCTTATGGAGAGCGACCGCCGCGATCTCGGCCTGATCTTCCAGGACTGGGGCATTCCCACCCCCGCCGCGCTGCAGGCACTGAAGCCTTATCGCGACGCCATCACGTTGATCGCATCCGGCGGCATACGGTCGGGCATGGATATGGTCAAGGCCATGATCCTCGGCGCTTCGCTCTGCGGGATGGCCGCGCCGTTCCTGAAGCCCGCAATGGAATCCACGGAAGATGTAATTGAGGTGATCGAACGGTTGCGCCGCGAATTCACGACCGCCCTGTTCCTGCTTGGCGTGTCGTGCGCGGACAAGTTGATTGGGAGAGAAGAGTTGCTACTGGAGTGCTGGAGTGATGGAGTGGTGGCGTGATGGAAGGAAAAGGACAAGAAAAGTTTCTGCGCCCTCCCCAATACTCCATTTCTCCAACACTCCACTACTCCAATTCCGCTGAGGACCTGACATGACAACTGCAGGCATAGATTTAATCAGCTTCTACACACCGCAATATTTCCTCGACCTCAAGACGCTGGCCGAGAAGCGGGGCGTGGATTACAACAAGTTCAGCGTGGGCATCGGCCAGGAGAAGATGGCGATCCCGCCGCCGGATGAGGACATCGTGACGATGGCGGCCAGCGCCGCGAAGCCAATCCTGGATCAAACCGATCCAAGCGAAATCGAACTGCTCCTCTTCGGCACGGAGAGCGGCGTGGACCAGTCCAAGGCCGCCGCGATGTTTGCGCACGGCCTGCTCAAACTCCCCACGCGCTGCCGTGCTTTCGAATTGAAAGAAGCCTGCTATGCAGGCACCGCCGCACTGCAAATGGCGATCCCGTGGGCCATCCGGAATCCCGGCAAGAAAGCGCTGGTCCTGGCGTCCGATATCGCCCGGTACGATCTGGGCAGTCCGGGCGAGCCGACCCAGGGGGCCGGTGCGATCGCGATGCTGGTGAGCGCGAATCCGCGCATCCTCGCGATTGACCCGGAAAGCGGCCTGTATGCCAGCGATGTCATGGACTTCTGGCGGCCCAATTACAGGGACGAAGCGGTCGTGGACGGTAAGTATTCCATGCGGGTTTACATAGCGGCGTTGGAGGAGGCTTGGCGCCAATATCACACCCTGTCCGGCCACGGGTTCGCGGATATGGCCCGGTTCTGCTATCACCTGCCCTTCACCAAAATGGCGGAGAAAGCGCACGCCCGCCTTGCCAAGACGGCAGGGATTAAGGATCTCACGCCTGACGACCTGGAACACCAGATCGGGGAATCGCTGCGCTACAACCGCATAACCGGAAATACGTATGCCGCATCGCTCTACGAAGGCCTATGCTCCCTGCTGGACAACTGTACAGAAGACCTTGCAGAAAAGAGACTTGCGCTTTTCAGCTATGGGTCAGGCTGCATGGGCGAATTCTTCAGCGGGGTGCTGCAATCCGACTACAAGAAGCACCTCTACAGCGCAGCCCACAAGAATTTTCTGGACAATCGGACAGAGCTGACGTACCAGCAGTATGAGGACATTTTTCAGCTTGGTTGTCCGACGGATGGGGGGGATCATACGTTTGCCCAGTACCGCACCGGTCCGTATCGTATGAAAGGGATCAGCCAGCATAAGCGGCTGTACGAAGCACTGACATGAAGGCAATTGCGCCAGGAAAACTGATTCTGACGGGCGAACACGCGGTGGTTTACGGGAAGCCGGCGATCGCGATGGCAGTGGATCGCAGCGCTCAGTCCATCATCATTCCCGGCGGCGCCCATGACGAGATTTCCTTCGAAATGCAGGATTTCAGCCAGCAGGAGTCCTTCACCATCCGCGCCCTGCGCGAACTGAAGAACCGCGTCGCCAAGAACTACCGCCTTTTTCTCGAAGGCAATCTCGGCATCCGCGAGGTACTCTACAAGCCGGTCGAATTGTTCCAGTTCGCGTTCATCACGATCCTCGACGGCCTGCACCTCAAGGTGGCGAGCGGCTTCAAGATACAACTCCACTCGAACATCCCCATCGGCTGCGGCATGGGGTCATCCGCGGCAACGGTCCTGAGCACCCTTCGCGCGATCGGCCATTATTTCCGCGTGGACTTCCGGCCCGAGTGGTACCAGGCCTACAGCCTCGAAGCGGAAAACCTTCAACACGGTCATGCCAGCGGTGTGGACACCTACATTTCCCTGCATGGTGGATGCGCGCGATTCCAGGAAGGCCGGGCGGAGAAGATTCCCCTGCCCCGCATGCCAATGCATCTCGTCAATACCGGCACGCCGATCACTAGCACCGGCGAGTGCGTCACGCACGTGCGCGAGCGATTTTCGCAGAGCCGGATATGGGAAGATTTCGAAACCATCACGCGCGCGATGGAAATCGCCCTCGCGCAGAACAACATCGAGGAAATCCAGCGGCTGATCCGCGAAAACCATCGCCTGTTGAGCGAGATCGGCGTCGTGCCCGAAAAGGTGCAGGGATTCGTCGCTGACGTGGAGAAGTGGGGCGCCGCCGCAAAGATTTGCGGCGCGGGCGCCTGCGGCGGCGACAACGCAGGCATCGTGCTCGTCTGCTCCGAGAAAGCCCCGAAGGAAGTCTGCGAGCGTTACGGCTACGACATCATTTCCGTCCGCGGCGAACCTCTCGGCGCGCGGATTGTCGGGTGAGTTTTTTCCAATCCGCCAAAGGCGGACAAGTGCCTGGAAAAACGGCCGGAATATTTTCCAATCATTGGAAAAATCTTCGCGACCGTGTATCATGACGGCATTCGATCACAGATTGTTGTACTGAGGAGATCGCATGAATACGCCCATTCGCACCTCCGCACCCGGCAGCATGATGCTGTTCGGCGAACACGCAGTGCTTCACAGCCATCACGCACTCGTCTGCGCGCTCAACCGCCGCATCCACGTTTCGCTCATGCCGCGCGAAGACCGCGAAATCCATATCACCTCATCCCTCGGCCGCTGCATGGTGATGCTGGACTCGATAGAGCCGAAAGAACCTTTTTCGTTTGTGCTGAGCGCCATCGCGCGGCGCAAAGCGGATCTGCAGACCGGCTTCGACCTCACCGTGCAATCGGAATTCACACACAAGGCCGGGCTTGGCTCCTCGGCCGCCGTCACGGTGGCCACGACCGCAACGCTGGATCTCTGGCTGGACGGGGAAGCGAAAGAGGAACACGTGCTGCGGGAAAGCATCGCGATCATCCAGGAAGTCCAGGGCCTTGGGTCCGGCGCCGATGCCGCCGCGAGCGTATATGGCGGCATCCTTCTATATCGTGCAAAGCCGCTCAAGGTGACAAAACTGGGCGCCGTGCATCCCGTTACACTGGTTTATTCCGGTAGCAAAAAACCGACGGCCGATGTGGTTCGCATCGTCGAGGCCGCGCGCGAGAAGCACCCCGAAACATACGACCGCATCTACCAGTTGATGGGACACAGCGCCGAGGAAGCCGCGGCGGCCATCGAACGCGAGGACTGGCAATCGGTCGGCGGACTGATGAACATCAACCAGGGCCTGATGGACGCTATCGGCGTCTGCGACGGAAAGATGGCCGGCATTGTTTATGCCCTGCGGAAAGATCCCGGCATCATGGGCGCGAAGATCTCCGGATCCGGCCTCGGCGATTGCGTCATCGGCCTGGGCCGCGCGCGGAACGAAGCGTTCTCCTACGACCAGTTGCCGACCGCGATGGCGTCGGAAGGTCTTGTGATCGGGGAACAGACGCCGGGAAGCCAGGAGCAAACACCAGCCACCGCTTAGCAACGGCGGCTTCACTTTCCTTTTTACTGTCGCCGCGCCTGGTAAGGCGTGGCGACTGCCGTGGGTTCAGTGTGGGCTTTTCGATTGCCTCGCATCCTCGCCTTGTGCCATAAGCGGATCATGACGAAGAAGGACATCGTATCGAACCTCTTGAGAGGACGGCCGGCAACGCCGCGCGCGGAAGCCAAAACCTTCGCGCCCGCCAACATTGCGTTGTGCAAGTACTGGGGCAAGCGCAACGAAGAGTTGAACCTTCCGGTCACATCGAGCCTTTCCCTTTCGCTCGGTGCACTTGGATCTGAAGTTGTCATCGCTCCCTGCGAAGGATCAGACCGGGTGGAATTGAACGGGCAGGTGATTTCCTCCGAAGCTTCTTTCGCCACACGCCTGTTTGAATTTCTCGACCTGTTCCGCCCCTCTCCGGAGACCCGCTTCAACGTGATCGCACGAAACACGATTCCGACCGCCGCAGGATTTGCCTCGTCCGCATCCGGCTTCGCCGCGCTCGTTACGGCGCTCAACGAGCTGTTCGGCTGGGGATTGGACAAGCGGGCGCTTTCGATCCTGGCGCGGCTCGGTAGCGGCAGCGCAAGCCGGTCGGTGTACGATGGATTTGTCGAATGGCATGCCGGCTCGCGCGAGGACGGCATGGACAGCTACGCCGAACCGCTGAATGCGCGTTGGCCGGAAATCCGCATGGGCCTGCTGACGATATCCGCGCAGACAAAAAAGACCGGATCACGGCCCGGCATGAAGCATACCGTGGAGACATCTCCTTTATACGCGGCGTGGCCTGAGAAGGCGGCGCTGGACCTGGCGGAATTGAAGAGCGCGATCGCCGCGCAGGATTTCGAGCGCCTGGGCCGGACCGCGGAATCCAACGCGCTGGCGATGCACGCCACGATGATTGCCGCATGGCCCACCCTGCTCTACTGGCTGCCCGAATCGGTGCGCATGATGCAACGCATCGGCGACCTGCGCGAAGAAGGGGTCCCGGTATTTTTCACGATGGACGCCGGCCCGAACATCAAGCTGCTGTTCCTGGAGAATAGCGAACCCGCGATCCGCGCGGCGTTCCCGGATGTGCAAATCGTCGCCCCGTTCGTGAATTGAGCGATAACGCCGCCCCGTTATTGACATCGAAGGCTTTTTTCTTAGTATGTCCCTTTCGCAAGGGGCCAGATAGCTCAGTTGGTAGAGCAACGGACTGAAAATCCGTGTGTCGTCGGTTCGATTCCGACTCTGGCCACCATTCCTCGCATGGCTTTGCCATGCTCGTCATGGCAAGCCAGACAAGATATGCCCCTGAGAAGCAGCGGCGGCTGAGACAGCCAATCGGTAGCACTCCACGACCTGCGGATTCTCGCTCACCCGCCAATCCACCATTCCACCCACTTCTTCCTCACGCTTCAAAATACTGAACCAGAAAATCGCCTTGAGTAAAGGCAGGTCCCGGTCGAGTCGCGGCTGTGTATCATCGGTGATGTTGTAGACCTGGCGAATCCACTCGCACTTGATCTCCACCTCGCTCGCTCCACCTTTTTTTGTGTCGCCAAGGTCAAAGAGCGCGGAAGTTTCCGCGATCATCATCGGCTTCCCATGCGCGGCAGCGAAGAGGTCGTGAAAATTGCCGACGGGATTGCCGAATCCGAGGGCCTGTCCCCACTTGCCTCGCGGCGGCACCTCGTTCGCACCGCGCGTTTCACCCCAGTGGTAGTAACTGATCCCCACCCAATCCACGACATCATCACCGGGATAATACGGCGTATAGGGATCGCCGGATGACAGATGCGGATTTGCAAACTTGCATCCCGGCCACGGGTAGCCCCATCCCTGGTTCGGTGTCCATGCCATCGCCGCGTCCGGCGCTTCGCGATGCAACACGGCGGCGAATTCGCGGAATCGCTCGACATATTTTTCCGGTTGCTGGCCCCAGGGATACCAGCTTCCGTTCATCTCGTGATTCCATCGCACAATCGGCGCGGTCCAACTCTCCCTGCTCACGCGTTCCGCAAACCGGGCCACCTGTCCGGCGTTGTACGAATCCAGTCCATGAAAGCATTCAACGGTGATCACGGGTATCGCCCGGACCTCGCGGCATCCTGCGAGAAAGCGCGTAAGCTTGCCGTAATGCGGCTCGCCGGGCTCGACGACTTCCGGGAAATCAACGAACGTCATGAACAGGCCGTGGCGCACGCCGGTCTGCCGGTTGAACGCCGCAAAATCCGACTGCTCCTCCAACAGGATGGCGCCGGGACAAAGGCCACGCTCCGGCAACGCCGGACCTCTTTTTACAGCCATAGGCATAAAAGAACCTTTGTTTTGGCTTTATGATACCGGTATCTCACTGGTTTTAGCAAGCCTTGTGATAAAAAACCTTTCCTGTTTCTTCCCGGCCCGTTGGGCCGGGGTGAGGGGGATCAACCCAACCGCGCTTCGACCAAGCGAATCTGCCGGTTGCGCAGGGCCTCGGCGTGCGGGGCCGGAATCACGGCGCCGCGGATATCCGCGGTATGCCCGTCGTTGAACGTCAGGCGCAGAGACCGGATAGCGGCCCCGGCGGGACCGAACGTGTCGCGGCACGGACCTTCCTGCGTGTAGATCACGGCGGTATGTCCGAGGAACATGAACGCGAATGAGCAGCGCGGCACCTCGTAGGACGTTGGCTTTCCATCTGCGCCCATCAGCTCCATGCGTCGTGGTTCCGACGTGAACAACCATGACGGAAGCGTGGGCTGCAATACGGCTTCAAGCGAACCGCCGGCGTTCACCCGGAACGGCCTTTCGCCCGCGCACATGTAGATCCACATGTGAATGAATTCGGCGGTCGCTCCGCTGAGCCGCGCCATGAACCCCTTCCCCACCTGCTTCCGGTCGGGATACACCTCGCTGACAATGAACGACGAGTTTTCCGTGGTGCTGCGTCCGTACACTTTCGGATCCAGGAACGGAATCGCGCAATGGCGGAAGTCCTCAAAAAATTCCTGCGCGAGCCCGCTGCGCAGCATTTCAAGCAGGTACTTATACTCCATATGCAGCCAGACCGACTCGTTTTCCAGCCAGCCGCGCGCAAAGGTGCGGGTGCGTCCGATGGAAATGGGTTCGCGTGACACGTCGGCGTTTACCTTGTACATGCTCAGGGTCTTGTCGAACAGGCTGCTGCGCCTGACGGATCGCACCAGCTCCGAAGCCTTTCGCGTGTTCCGCTCCAGCCGCAGGGCGTGCACTTGCCCTTCGAGAAACAGCGGCAGTCGGATCTGCCGGACCACGAGCGGCGTAAAGGTCGGATGCCCGTCCACGACGGGTCCCGGCTTCCACCGGGTAATCTCGTACCGGAAATAAGTATGATAAAGTCCGGTCTTCCGGTCGCGCGCGGCCGCGATTCCGGCTTCCACGTGCGCCAGCGCGCGATCAATGAAGTCCGCAACCGTTGCGGCGGCGATTTTCTTCTCCGCGCCCGCGAAGCCAATCCGGACGCGCGCGCGGAATTTCTCCTTCAACGTCGAAGCGGCGTCCCAGAAGCGGAACGCGCGGCGGCGCCGGTCGCCTCCGTTCCGGGCGCGCAGCAGGCGGTGCAAGCCGGCGATCAGATCGCCGAATTCCACCGGGAGGGCCCACGGGTAATTGCGCGGCGCGGCCTCCGCTGATTCGCGAAGGAGCAGGAGCAGACGCTTCAACTCCAGTGTCTCGCTCAACGACGACCCGAAGCAACCGGGCAGTCCGTTCAACGCGTCGTACCAGTTCGGGCGATCCGCCTCCATCTCGATGCCCATGCCGCAGAAGTCGAGCGAAGCGAGCTTCACGGCGGCAAGCCCGAGCAGCTTGGAGGCGAGCGTCGTGGTATAGACGCGGCCCTTCCCCTGTCGCGTCCTGACCGCATAAGGCCGCGTCTGGCGTGAACGGATCAACTGTTCTTTCGCCTCGTCCACGTCCAAGCTGTTGAGCTGGCACGGCGCGCCTTTCAGCAGCACGTATTTCTTCGAGCGGGGTTTCACCAGCACATGCGAATCGCAATAGGTGAACTCCCTGCGCCGAAACAGCAGATCGCTCACCTTCTCCGGGAAGATTCCCCGGAAGGATTCGAGCAGGTCCATGTTGTACGTCCAATGATCCGTCCAGTAGCCGTGTCCATGTAGAGAAGCCTCGACCGGCTCGGCATGCTGGAGGATATCCGCGATGACATCCTCGCGCCGGCCGCGGTCCATGCCCCGCGCCGCCATATCGGTCAACAATCGCCCAAGCTCGAACTCGCGCGTGACGTGCTTGAGGAACCAGGCCGCATGGCGGCCGGCGATCCTCTGCGCCGTTTTCCGCAGCGCGGCGGTTTCGCGGCACAACAGCTTCTTCGGCTGCACGAGCATGGGGTTGAAGCCGTCCGGCTGAATCAGGTTCATGAAGAACACGATATCCGAGGCGCCGACATCCGGGTTCATGAACACATCGTGACGGCGGTTCTGATTCACATCGCGGTAATTGCTTTCGCCCTGTGAAAAGAAGGTCGGCTCGATGATGAAGTAGTTGTAATCGCGCTCCAGGTCGCCGTGCTTGCGCGTGTAAAGCGAAAGCACGATCGGCCGGCCGTCCGCCGAACGGCCCACGGTGGTCGGGCTGCCGCCACGCATGAGATTATCGAGCAGGTTCTGCCGTGCATAAGCGTCGAGCGTGCCGTGCGAAGAAACCATCGCGCAGGGTTGCGTCAATTTCCGTATCAATGCGCTGTTCTGCCGTCTCGCTTGTTCAACGTAGGTCTCATCGCGCGCGTGGCGAACGAAATCGGCGAGTGGCGCGGGTGACGGCGCATATCCGTAGAACATGTGAAACGTCTTTTCGGCGCCGGGCTCGAGGGCAAACTCCGCGAGCAGCAGGCCGCAGGGAAGTTGATTCTCCGTCATCTGGTCGCCCGGCGCGCGGTAAGGCTCCGGCTTGAGAAACAGAACCGGGCGGCTGAGATCCGTGGCGGGACCATATACCGCTGCGGGATCCACGATCGGCTGAAGCAACCGGTCCGGCGCGCCGGCTTCGTATCCGAAACAGAAATTCACACCCGACACAGCCTCGACCACCGTGGAATCGTCGGAGGTGGCCTTGGTTCGGAATCCCGGCGTGCGCTCGGCGAGGCCGATCACTTCCGCGTGCGACTGCGCGATGTAGCGCATTTCCTTGATCGAGAAGTTATTCAAACCATAAGGAATGATCAGCGAAAGGCCATCGAGCATCTGGAGGGAAACGGGCTTGTCCGAAAGATTCCTGATCCGCACCGAGCGCACGAGTGCGCCGAGCGATTCCTGCGGGAGCGTGAAATAGCGGACCGCGGTCTCGATCCCGCTTGCAGAACCTATTTCGAGAAGCGAGAGCTCCTCCGGGCGTACTTCCATGAGTTGCGCGGATTCGCCGTTTGCGTTGCATTGCACCTGGAACGGCTCATGGTGCCGGATGCCCGCCTTGTCGAAAATTTTCAGGAAGGTCTGGAAGCCCTGGCGATAGACCAGTTGGAACGCCCAGTTGGCGGAAACGAATTCGGCGATGGGATGATCCTTGTCACGCAGGCCGAAGCTGCAGATTCCCTGCCCGCGATTCACGTAAAAAGCCCACATCGGGATACCCCAAGGCCCGGCTACACCCGGCAGAAAACTGCCGAACGGCGACGCCATGTTGTAATTCCGGATCGTGAAAGAACCGTCGGCTTCAAAACGATATTCAGGCTGCAGATCGCTCATTCAAACCTCCCAACCGGACCGTTTCCATGTACTTGGAGTATCGCGGAGAGTCAATGTCATTATGCGGAGCGCTAATAAGCGCTGGCTTTTGATCTGCGGGTCGTTTATGTATGTCCGCAGGGATGTGCCGGGAAGCCTTGCCTTGTCGGCATGCGTGAATTCAGAGGGGAAAACGCGTCGTGGAAAACTCCCAGGGTAAAAGCACGAATCGCAGAAAATCGAAAGGCGGCTCTCTTGCTTCTCCGCCCGCGGCCGACGAGTCGGTCGCAACAACTTCGCTCAAGATCCTCGTGGTGGATGACGATTCTGTTGACCGCCTGAATGTCTGCACGGCGCTCCGCTCCTGCAAGTTCAAAGCCGAAATCGAGGAAGTCGAGTCACTGGCCGCAGCGATGGAGAAGCTGCGCGCCGGCCCCTTCAGCGTCGTCATTCTCGACCATCTCCTGCCCGACGGCAAGAGCGTGGACTTCCTCCGCGAGCTGCGCAGCCGCGGGCTGCGCGTCCCCATCGTCGTCACGACGGGCTACGGCGATGAAGCGCTGGTCGTGGAACTCCTGAAGACGGGCGCGGGGGATTACCTGTCGAAGGATCGCATCACGCCGGAGTCCATGTTCCGCGCCGTATCTCACGCAATCCGCGTTTTCCGCGAACATGAAGAATCTCTGCGTAAAGATGCGCTGCTGGAAGCCAGCGCGCAGGCAGCGGCATTGCTGCACGCGCGCAGCGACCGGCTTTCCGTGCTTGGCGGCGCGCTCAGCCTGCTGGGGCGCGCGCTCGACGCCGACCGCCTCGCCGTGTTCGAAATCCTGCCTCACCCGAGAACCCATGCGCCGGCCGTTTGCCATCGCTGCGAGTGGATCGGATCCGCCGATGAAATACGACTGAACGACCCTGCACAGCAGAGCGTGCCGTTCGATCAGCTCGGATTGGCCCGCTGGCACGCCGTATTGCTTTCCGGCCATGTGGTAGCCGGGATGCCGGGCGCGCTGCCGGAAGGAGAACGCGCGCTGTTCACCAACCGCGGCATACGCTCTTTCATGGCCGTGCCGATCATGATCAGCGGCCGCTGCTGGGGCTTCGTGCAGATCGAAGCGCACAACAAGGATCGCGTATGGTCGGAGCAGGAAAAACACATTCTATTCACGCTTTCATCGGCGATCGGCGGGACACTGCTTCACCGGCGTGACGATGACGCGTTGCGCCAGAGCGACGCGCTGCATCGCGAAATTGTAAACCTGCAAACGGAGCTGATTTCGCGGTTCACACAGGATTACCGCCTAACGTTCGTCAACGAAGCTTACTGCGCCTACTGCAACCGGACGCGCGATCAATTGATCGGGGCGGATTTCCGTTCATTCATCCCCGAGGCGCAACATGCCGCTGTTGCCGAACACCTGGCCGGGCTGACCCCCGCAAATCCCGTGGGCACTCATGAAAACGATGTAAGCAACGCAGACGGCAGCGTGAAATGGATCCAGTGGACCAATCGCGCGTTTTTCGACGAGCTTGGCGTCGTGCGGGAATATCAATCCGTCGGACGCGACATCACTGCACTTCGAAATGCCGAAAAGGAAGTCTCCGCATCGCGCGATTTTCTGAACAACATTATAGATGCCATTCCGGATCCGATTTTTGTCAAGGATCACCTGCACCGCATGGTGCTCATCAACGAGGCCGAGTGCCGGCTTACAGGACATCCACGGGAAGAAGTGCTGGGGAAGACCGACGAGCTTTTCTTCCCGAAGGAGCAGGTGGAAGTCTTCATGGCAAAAGACCGGGAAGTGATGGAGTCCGGCCGGGAGAACGTCAACGAAGAGCAGATCACCACGGCCAATGGCGATACCCGCACCATTGTGACCAAGAAATCGCTATACCGGACTCCCTCGGGCGAGCCGATGGTCGTCGGAGTTATCCGCGACGTTTCGGATATGAAAAAAGTGGAGTTGGCGTTGCGGGAGCGCGAGGAGCAGTACCGCACACTGCTCGACAACCTTTCCGTCGGCGTTTTCCGCACTACCACCGACGGACGCTTGCTCCAGGTCAATACCGCGCACGCGCGCATCCTCGGATACGAGCGGACGGAAGAGATCATGAACCTGCGCGTTCCCTCGTTCTACCAAAATCCCTCGGAGCGTTCCAGCCTGATGGATTTGCTTGCGCGTGAAGGCAGTGTGCGTGAATTCACACTGCATCTGAAGAAGAAAGATGGAACCCCGATCATCGCTTCGCTCTCGGCAAAGGCCCATTACGACTCAACGGGCCGCATGGATTGGGTAGATGGCGTTATCGAAGACGTGACCGAACGCTCGCGCGTGGAATCGGAACGGCGCCGGGCCACGGAATCGCTGCAGGCCGCGCTTTCGCACCTGGAAGATCTCGAGGCCACCATCAATCGCAGTCCTCTGGTTGTCTTCGTGTGGCGCGTGGCTGAAGGCTGGCCGGTGGATTTCGTCTCCCGCAACGTGCAGCGGATGCTTGAATACACGGCGGACGATTTTCTTTCAGGCCGGGTCTCCTGGCCGGGGATCACTCATCCAGACGACGTGCCCTGGCTGGAGAAAGATGTCGCCGAAAATATCCGTAAGGGTGTGGATGAATTCGTGCAGAGATATCGGCTTATCAGCAAGTCAGGCAAAACCCGATGGATCGAGGATCATACGCGTGCGGTCCGGAACGCGGAAGGCGCCATCACGCACTTCCAGGGCATCCTGCTCGACATCACCGAGCGGCACGCGGCGGAAACCGCCCTGCAGGAAAGCGAGCTGCGTTTCCGTGAGTTCGCCGAGATGATGCCCCAGACGGTATTCGAAGTGGACATGGAAGGGCATATCACATTTATCAATAAAATCGCTCTTGAGGCGTGGGGCTACTCGCACGAGGAGGCCCATGCAAGCTCCTGCTTCGATATCGTCATTCCCGAAGAGCGTGACCGGATGCGCGAAGGGATGCGCTTGCGCTTTGAAGGCGATAAGACAGCTCACGAATACACCGCCGTGCGAAAGGACGGCACGCGATTCCCCATCCTTCTCTATGCCGTGCCGATCATGCGCAACGGGAAACCGATCGGCATAAGGGGTATCGCCATTGACATTACCGGACGGAAGAAACAGGAAGAAGCCCTGCGCGAAAGCGAAGAGCGTTACCGCACTCTTGCGGAGGGCGCGCCGGACATGATCTATTTGTGCGACCCTGAGGGCCGTGTGCTCTATGTCAACCAACAGGGCGCCCGCCAATTTCGAGCGGACCCTCAGCAACTGGTCGGCAAGAGCCAGGCAGACCTGTTTGCCCCGGATATCGCAGCGCGCCACAGTGCCTCCATCCGCCGCGTGGTCGAGACGGGCGAACTTCTTACAACGGCGGTGCCGGAACATATGCCTCATGGCGACGTCTGGATTGACACACGCCTGGTGCCGATCAAGAACCGGGAAGGCCGGGTCGTGGAGGTCCTTGGCTTCTCGCGGGATGTGACCGACCGCATGCACGCCGAGCAAGCCGTAAAACAGAGCGAAGAAAACTTCCGCGCACTGGCCAGGAATGCGCTTGATGGGATCGCGATTTTTTCCGCCGAGGCTCGGGTCGTCTATGCAAATGAAGCCATGGCGCACATTACGGACTATGAACACGAGACGTTAATGTGCAAAACGGTTGACGATCTGATCCGCCCCTCCGACAAGGAGGCTCATTACAAGCGGTTCAACCAGGTCCTGGCCGGAGACATCCCTGCGCACCGCTTTGAAGCTTACATGGTCATCCGCGATGGCTCAGCCATCCCCGTGGAAGTATCCATCACGCGAACCGACTGGCAGGGAAGTCTTGCTGTCATGGCTATCGTCCGCGACATCAGCGAACGGAAGCAGATCGAAGAGGAGCGCGCGCGTTATGCAGCCATGCTGCTCGAAGTACAGGAGCGGGAACGCCGCGACATCAGCGCAATGCTGCACGATCACCTGGGGCAGCTACTGACTCTCGCCCAGCTCGAATTGGGGTCGGTTCGCGGCGCTGAAGAAAAGTCTGCCGAATCATTGCAGCGGGCGCTACAACGGCTCAAGGATGCGCTGGATTCGGTGCGACGGTTGGCGGTCTCGTTGCGACCTCCAATCCTCGACGACCTGGGGATTGAGTCGGCCATCGAGTCGCTCACCGAGGAGTTCATGGAAAGCTCTGGAGCGGAAGTGTCTTTTTCCCGCAAGGGCAGCCCTCTGCAATTAAGCAAGAAAGAGGAAATATGCCTGTATCGTGTGCTACAGGAAGCGCTGACCAATGTGATCCGACATGCGCAAGCGACTCGCGTGGGTGTTGAGATTATCAATGACTCGTCCGGAATCACGCTTGAAGTGCGCGATAACGGCAAGGGCCTGGATGCAAGGCCGGATGGCCACGAGCATGGAATTGGCTTTATCCTGATGCGCGAGCGAATTGCAGGATGCGGAGGAAGTCTCGAATTGCGTTCGGCGGAAGAGGGCGGAACTATTCTCCACGCTCATGTCCCGGCGGAATCAAGGGGAAAGGAATGACTCCATGATCAGGCTGATGATCGCGGATGACCACGCCATGCTGCGGGATGGATTGCGCGACAAGTTTTCCGGCGAGGAAAACATAGAGGTCGTCGGTGAAGCCGGAACCGGTGAAGAACTGCTCAAAAAGCTTTCGACCATCAGCCCCTCCGTGATTGTTCTGGACCTGAAGCTCCCCGACACCAACGGCGTTACGCTGATTCCTCAAATCAAGAACTCGCTGCCCGAATGCAAAGTCGTGGTGCTGACGATGTATGACCACACCCGTTACGCCACGCACGCCATGGAAAGCGGCGCGGATGCCTTTGTGGTCAAAGGCGCTCCGTTTGAAGAATTGCTGAAGGCCGTGCGCGCCGTTTCGGAAAACGAAACGTACGTTTCTTCCTCCATGGCGTCGCGCATGGCGAAACTGCTCAGGGGGCGCAAGAAAAAGGGCTCACTGGAATGCCTGTCGGAAAGAGAGTTCCAGGTGATGATCCTTCTCGGCAGCGGCATGTCTGTCAAGGAGATCGCCTACCAGCTCAACCTGAGCGAAAAAAGCATCACCACCTACCGCGCGCGCGTGATGGAAAAGCTCGAGCTTTCCAGCAAGGCGGACCTTATCCGCTTCGTACTCGAACAGGGATTGATCGAATAGTCCCTGTCGCAATCGGTTGCATATCCCGTTTTCCTTCCTCGACGCTCTCGCAGGACATCGAGAGCTTGTAGGGATAATCCTATAGCTTCCTTCGCTTTACGGAATGGACAGAAAATCAGAGGCCTTCTATTTATTATATCAGTTCTTTGGGTCTCTATCGGTGATTCGCACTGGGGCGAGGAGAAGTATGCAGACTGGGGGCTCGGGGGAGCCTGCAAAGGGTTAGGAAAGGCGAGCACCGATTTGATGAGGAGCAGGAAGGCTTGCATGCCCCGGCATGCAGGCCTTCTTGTTTTTCCGGGTACGATGTTCGACTGGTTCCTGTCTCCCGTTGCGGGCCGCGCGGCGGCTGTGCTACAAGAAGCCATGCCGCCGATCACTTTAATCGAAGACCTGTTGAAGCGCACCGGGGAAGAAGTCACGCTGCGTGGCTGGCTGCACGGCAAGCGGTCAGGTGGGAAAATCATTTTCCTGCTGGTCCGCGACGGAACCGGCGTCTGCCAATGCGTGGTCGAAGCCGCAAACCCCGAGACTTTTGAAATCGCGAAACGACTGGGCCAGGAATCGTCGCTGACCATCACCGGAATCGTGCGCGCCGATGAAAGGGCTCCGGGCGGATGCGAACTCGCAGTCACCGCGCTCCACGAGATCCAGTGCGTGGAAGATTATCCCATCGCGCGCAAGGCGCACGGGGTGGATTTCCTGATGGACCACCGCCACCTGTGGCTGCGCTCGCCGAGGCAGACGGCGATTCTCCGCATCCGGCATTCGCTGATTCGCGCCGCGCGCGACTTCTTCGATCAAAATGGATTCACGCTGATAGACACCCCTATCCTCACCCCCGGCGCGGCCGAAGGAGCGGGTACGCTTTTCCCCGTGGACTATTTCGGCGACGAGGTTTATCTCGCGCAAACCGGGCAGCTCTACCTGGAAAGCGCCTGCATGGCGCTGGGGAAAGTGTACTGCTTCGGCCCGACGTTCCGGGCTGAAAAATCGAAAACCCGCCGCCACCTCACCGAGTTCTGGATGGTGGAACCGGAAATCGCGTTTGCGCAGGTTACGGACCTCATGGACTGGGCGGAGCAGTTGGTCTGTCACATGATCAAGGAAACGCTCGCCCGTCATTCGGAAGACCTTGCGCTGCTCGGGCGCGACACGGCCCCACTGGAGAAAGTGGTTTCCCCTTTCCCCCGCATCACCTACACGGAGGCCGTCGAGCTGCTGCACGCGCCACACGTGCATGAAAGGCTCGCGAAACAGCTCGAGGAGCGGCGCGAACAGCTCAAACAAGGCATCGCGGAACTCGGGCAGCTTGAAGAAGAGGAGCGCGCCGCACGCAAGGGCTGGCAGCAGGAGAAAATCGCCGAGCGCATTCAAGCGTTGCGCGAAAACATGCGCGACCTCGAAACGGTGATCGGCAACATGCCCCAGCACATGGCCGATGCGCGACAGTTCGAATGGGGACACGACCTCGGCGGGGACGAGGAGACAATCATCTCCACCGAATTCGACCGGCCGGTCATCATCTCGGAATATCCGAAGCGCGCGAAGGCGTTTTACATGAAACCTTCGCCGGCCAATCCCGACGTGGTGTTGAACATGGACATGATCGCGCCGGAGGGTTACGGGGAAATCATCGGCGGCAGCCAGCGCGAGGACGATCTCGCGGCGCTCGAACGGCGGCTCGCCGATGAGGGGATGGATCCCGCGCCCTACCAATGGTATCTCGATCTCCGGCGATACGGGACCGTGCCGCACGGAGGCTTCGGGTTGGGTATCGAACGCACCGTGGCATGGGTTTGCGGCCTCAAGCACATTCGCGAGACGATCCCCTTTCCGCGATTGATGGGAAGGCTCGCGCCGTAAGAACCAAGGGACTGATGGGATGTTGGGGTGATGGAGAAATGAAACTTCGAATCGCAGTGCTTGGGCCGAACAAATGTTCGAAGAGCGAGTATGAGTTGGGTGTGGCCGTCGGAAAAGAGCTGGCGCGGAAGGATTGCGTACTTATCTGTGGCGGACTCGGCGGCATGATGGAGGCTGCGGCGAAGGGCGCAAAGAGCGAGGACGGCATCACGGTCGGCATTCTGCCGAATGCAAGCGCAGACGATGCCAATGCGTATATTGATGTTCCCATCCCGACCGGACTCGGTGCGTTCCGCAACATGCTCGTCGTCCGAAGCGCCGACGCCGTGATCGCTATCGAGGGAAAATACGGCACACTCAGCGAAATTGCTTTCGCCCTGCGACTGGGCGTTCCTGTCATCGGACTTAACACATGGACAATTTCCAAGGATGGGAAACCCGATCCCGGCATTCACGTCGCAAAAACGCCCCGGGAAGCAGCTGAAATGGCTGTGCAAAAAGCGCGGGCGGCCTCGTAAGCGGATACGAGGAGGTTCGACACTTATCCGCTCCTCACGCCCTTGGAGCCGGAAGCTTCGCCCCATCCACCCCTTCGCGAACCGAAATCACGGCAAGCACTTTCGGGACATACATTCGGGTTTCCATGGGGAGCGAGCCTTCGATCGCCTCAAATGAATTTTCGCTGCTTTGCTTGAGAAGGCGCCCCACCCTTCCCTCGCCCGCATTGTAGGCGGCGATGGCAAGCGGCCATGAATTGAACTGCCTGTGGAGGATGCGAAGATACTGGGCGGCCGCGCGCGCGCTTTTGTGCGGATCGGTCCGCTGGTCCACGGGACTCGTGGACATCCCGAATCGCTGGGCCGTGGCCGGCATGAACTGGAAAAGGCCAACGGCGCCGACCGGGCTGCGCGCCTGCGGATTGAGCGACGACTCCACTTCAGCCAGCCAGACCAATTGCTCCGGCACGCCTTCCTCGCGGAAGACCTGCTTCAGGCCGGGGATCACCTCGGCCGCATTTCGCGGAGCCGGCCGTTTTTCCATCTTTGCTTCCCATGCTTTGCGATCGCTTACCACTTCCTGACGCTTTTTTGCAACGGCAGGCGGTGGCGGCGGTGGCGGCGGCGGCCGCGGCGGGACCACAACCCGTTTCGTCTGCACGGGCGGCGGGGGCGGTGGAGGCAGCGGGACAGGCCGGGGAAAAGCTTCTACGGCCTCATCGGCAACCTGAAAATAATCCAGCCTTTGCTGCAACCAATCAGCATAAGGCTGCCCGCCCGGAACGGTGCGCAAGACATCCAACCCCTGGATGACATACGGCAACACGCGATCCAATTCTTCCAGGTCCTGTGAATTCAGAGCCTCCTGGATGCCGGACCAGAAATTCTGCCAATCCGTTGCCCGCATGAATTCATATTCTTCACGGATTTCTTCAGGCAGTTTCTTCTCCAGAATATCTACTCCCCTGTCATACAATTCGCCCAACGACCATCCACCATCCTGCGCCTCGGGGACGCCCGCGCCGGATAAAAACGTGAAAAGCAGGCAGATGCAAAATCGGCTGGCGGATTTCGATTTGTAACGATCGGATCTTTTGCGCGCCGTTGTCATTGCGGCATTTTATCGCGAAGACCACCGGACGCAAACCCGATCGCATTCCTTAAACGCGATTGGAAAGGCGTGGCGTTCACCATGTAATCTTGTACTGCCGGCTGAGCGTGAAAACATTTTCGAGGTGCCTGACGATGGGTTTCGGATCGCCCTCTGCCCCAACCACCTCCACCACATCGAATCGGAAATACGGAGGCTTTGCGCGCAAGCGCCGGAGATAGCGATGCGCGGCGCGAGACAGTGCCCTGCGCTTATCCCGGTTCACCGCTTCCACCGGCCGCCCGTAATTCTCGGTGCGGCGCGTTTTGACTTCCACAAAGACCAGCACCCCGTCTTTACGCGCAACCAGATCGAGTTCATCACGTGGCGAGAGCCGAACGCAACGACCAAGGATGCGATATCCTTTCTCTCGAAGCAGCTTTTCGGCTTTCTGCTCTCCCCATCGCCCGGTGAGCTGGCGCGAAGTCAGTTTCCCCTTGCGTTTGCGGGATGAATCCCGAAGCATGCGCGCGGCAAGCGCGCGCAAATGCGTACTCAGCCTGACCGCCTCTTCACCCAGCCAGCGGATCACAGGCTGAACTCCATCTGCGACACGGGCCCGAACGTGCGCCGATGACAGGAACACGGCCCAAGTTTTCGCAAAGCCGCAAGATGTTCCTTCGTTCCATATCCCTTGTGATGGGCAAAGCCATAGCCAGGATACCGCGCATCCAGCTCAAGCATCATCCGGTCGCGTGTAACTTTCGCGATTACGCTGGCGGCCGCGATGGAAAGACTTTTGGCGTCTCCGCCGACGATGGCCGTGGATGAACAGGGCAATCCCGGAACGGGCAATCCATCCACAAGAACATGATCGGGCAACGGGGTAATGCGCACTAGCGCGCGGGACATCGCGAGATGGGTCGCGGCGAGGATATTATGCGCATCTATCTCGTCCACTTCGGCCTGGCCGATGCCGAACGCAACCGATGGACTCGCACACAGGATCTGAAAAAAGTATTCGCGGCGCGCCTCGGAGAGCTTCTTGGAATCGGTTAATCCCTTGAGCGCATGATCCGCCTCGCTCTTCAGAAAATCGGCGTCGAAACAAACAGCCGCGGACACGACCGGGCCGGCAAGCGGTCCCCGTCCGGCCTCATCCAGGCCGGCCACCCTGCGGTGTCCCCCGGCCCAAGCCTTGCGTTCGTAATCCAGCACGCGGAAGGCTCCTGCTGCTAGTCCTGGCTGGCCACCTTGGTCTTCTTGCCGGTCAGCTTCCGCAGGTAGTACAGCTTGGCGCGGCGCACCTTGCCCTGGCGCTCCACTTCAACCTTGGTCACAGCGGGCGCATGCACGGGAAATACGCGCTCGACGCCTTCGCCATAGGAAACACGGCGCACCGTGAACGTTTCCGTCGCACCGCCGCCATCCCGTGCGACGACGGTTCCGGAGAAGACCTGGACGCGCTCCTTGTCGCCTTCCTTGATCTTCACATGGACCTTCACGGAATCGCCCACTTTAAAGGAAGCAACCTCTTTCTTGATCTGTTCGCCCGCTATCTTCTCAAGGACTTTCGCGCTCATATTCAACCTCTGTTTCTTCTTTCTACTGATTCTTCTCCAAATCCGGTCTTCGCTCAAGCGTTCGTTCGCGCGCGCGCATCGCCCGCCATCGCGCGATCTCCGCGTGATCGCCCGACACCAGCACATCCGGTACTCGCATTCCGCGGAACTCGGCCGGCCGCGTGTACTGCTCATGCTCGAGGAGCCCGCCCTCAAAGGATTCCTGCTCCGCCGCGCCTTCCGCGCCCAGCACACCCGGCCGCAACCTCACTACGGCATCAATAACCACCGCCGCAGGCAGCGCGCCATTTGTCAGCACGTAATCTCCAATGGAGATTTCGTCATCCACCAGGGCCATCCGAACCCGCTCATCCACACCTTCGTAGTGGCCGCAGATAAAGATCAGGTGCTTTTCCCTGCTCAAATCCCGGGCCAGCGCCTGGTCAAACCTCCGACCCTGTGGAGTCATTAATATGACTCTCGACTCCTCGCTGCGCACCGCTTCAACAGCGGCAAAAATCGGTTCGGGCTTCATCACCATGCCCGGACCGCCGCCATAAGGCCTGTCATCCGTCGTCCGATGCACGTCGGTCGTATAGTCACGAAGATTAACGGTCCGGATGTCCACCTTGCCCATCCGAACCGCACGCTTCAACATGCTTTCGCCCAGAAAGCCACCCAACATCTGGGGGAAAATGGTGACGACATCAATTTGAAGCGGATCGCTCATGACCGACCACTTGTCCGCCTTCGGGCGACATCGCGACAACCGCGCGGATCGCACCGCAAAACGGAACTATTCCACAACCTCCAGCATGGCCCGCCGGTTCTGCCGCGCGGCCGCCGTACTGAGAAGTGTGCGAATCGCTCCAACGGTCTTTCCGCTTTTGCCGATCACCTTGCCCACATCATCGGGATGGCAGCGCAGTTCCAGCACGACAGTGCGTTCGCCATCCACCTCGGTAATACGGATATCATCGGGGTGATCCACCAGCGAGCGCACAATGTATTCAACAAGCTCCTTCATGAAACGCACCCCGCTATCACGCGCTCGCAGGTGCGGGCTTGACCGTCTCGGCCGACTTCTTCGCCGCGCGGACGCCCTTCCTGAGAAAGCTCTTTACCGTGTCCGATACAATGGCGCCGCGGCCAACCCAAAAGGCAATGCGATCCGTATCCAGGCTGAAATTTATGCCCTTCTTCTTCGGATCGTACCAACCGACGTTTTCGAGAAATGTTCCACGGTTGGACCGACGGACATCGGTCACCACCACCCGGAAAAAGGGCTGCTTATTGCTTCCCATTCTCCGCATCCTGATCTTAACAGACATGTTCTCCTCCAGCCAATACCAACCTTGAACGGTAGGTCCAAGGTGTGCGAAAGGCAGGGTACTTACATCACTTTGCCCGCCTAAGCAACCTTTTTTGCATCTGCTTCATTCGGCGGCTCATATCTTTCGCCCGCTCAAAATTCCGAAGCAAATCATTAACTTCCCTCACTTCGGTGCCGCTTCCGGCCGCTACACGGCGTTTGCGGCTGGCATTCATGAGCCCCGGACGCACCCTTTCCTCCACGGTCATGCTGCGGATTATGGCCTCCGTCCGCTTCAAATCACGGTCGGAAAGCCCCGCCATTCCCGCTTTTGCCCCGGGCGGCAAAGCGCCAACCCCCGGCATCATTTCAAGCAGGTTTTCGAGAGGCCCGAGCTTCTTCACCTGCTGCAGTTGATCCAGGAAATCGTTCAGATCGAATGAGCCTTCGAGAAGCGCTTCCTGCATCTTCTCCATTTCCTTCTCGTCGAGCGCCTGTTGCGCTTTTTCGACCAGCGTCACGACATCGCCCATGCCGAGAATGCGCGATGCCATGCGCTCAGGATGAAACGGCTCGAGGTCCGACGGCCGCTCGCCGGTTCCCACCAGGAGGATCGGACACTGGGTCACGGCTTGAACCGACAGCGCCGCACCGCCCCTTGCGTCGCCGTCGAGCTTGGTCAGGATCAGCCCCGTCAACCCGACTTCCTTCTGAAACGTCTGCGCGACATTGACGGACTCCTGCCCGATCGCGGCGTCCAGCACGAGCACGATATTTTTCGGATCGAGCTGCTCGCGCAACTCCTTCAACTCCTGGACCAGTTCCGTATCCACCTGGAATCGGCCCCCGGTATCGAACACCACGACATCGGCGTTACTTTTCACCGCCTGCCGCTGAGCCCGTCCGGCCAACTCGCGCAATTTTTCGCCACGTTGCGGCGTGACGACCTCCACGCCGACGGCCTCGGCCAATATGCGAAGCTGATCCACTGCGGCGGGCCGGCGAAGATCGCAAGCCACCAACATGACTTTCCGGCCTTCGGCTTTCCAGCGCGCGGCCAGTTTGCCTGCGGTCGTCGTCTTGCCCGCGCCATGCAAACCCAGCAGCATCACGAGCGACGGCTTGGCCGCCCAGTCAAAGTCGCGCCGCGTTCCTCCAAGCAACTCGACCATCTCGTCGTGGACATGCTTCACCACCTGCTGGCCCGGGGTAATGCTTTCGAGCACGTCTTTCCCGAGGGCCTTCTCCTTCACACGCGTGATAAAATCGCGGGCCACCTGGTAATTCACATCGGCCTCGAGCAAAGCGAGTCTCACTTCCCGCAAGCTGTCCTGCACATTGCGCTCGGACAGCCGGCCATAGCCGCGTAAGTTGCGAAATATCTTCTGAAGCGAACCGGAAATCCTGTCAAACATGGCAAATCCTATTGATTGTCGGGTTGATGGCCTGCCGAACCGTCGTGAGACGCAGCCGTTTCGACATCCATGTATGATAAAGTATCGGGGTAACGCAGCCCGGGCGAGATCTCTATCAACCCTCGTCCCGCGCAACGCATACAGCCGCGGGCGTACCCGGTGTCCACATCGTAAATACGCCCCATGCCCACGCAGGCCGGGCAGAGCAGTTCCTTCTGCTTATCCAGCTTGCGCACGTAATTTCCGCCCACGCCAAAGCATATCGGAC
>Ga0334884_1001462_pt1 | contig 34783 bp, 24 predicted proteins | sample GraSluR1_MG_7_FD_207215 | JGI IMG/M metagenome (GOLD analysis project Ga0334884, IMG submission 207215) | Sludge microbial communities from methane-producing bioreactor in Wageningen University, Netherlands - Granular Sludge_12_05 R1 | ecosystem: Engineered > Bioreactor > Anaerobic >... | reverse complement strand
CGATGATCGGAAATTCGATATCCACATCCAGATTGTCCTTGATCCATTCTTCCCATTTGATATGGGAAAATACCTGATCCACACTCATGCCGATCAGTTCGCAATTCACGGCTTTAAAGTCTTTATAAAGATTTTGAAAGGCTACGAACTCGGTCGTGCATACAGGGGTAAAATCCGCAGGATGACTGAATAACACAAACCACTTGCCGGCCATGTCGTCCGGTAAGACTTTCTTTCCACGAGTGGTTACCACTTCCATTTGGGGAAATTTATCCCCCAATAAAGGCATACCTTGATTTTCCATTTTGTTTCTCCTATTGATGTCTTTCTACTGGATATTATAGCGCGTTTTCCTTGTTTGTCAAGCGCGGATAAGAGGGGTTGTCACTAACAAGGAGTTAAATAATTGGGAATTGATAATTGACAATTGAGAATTAAGCTGCGCTACGCGGACACTGTTCGGTAAACAAAGAGGAAAGAGGAAAGAGGTCGCAAAGAGAAAAGAATTAACCACACAGAGGAAAAGAGTAAAAGAGAATCAAGGGTGGAAATGAAGCTGGGCATCGTTAAAACGTCAAATCGTCAAAACCTCAAAACTCTCTAAGATCATGCAGATCACATGGATCATGGGGATCAGTTTCCATCAAATCCGCTCAATCCGCCCAATCTGCGTTCTTTTAAACAAAGAGGAAAGAGGTAAGAGGACGCAAAGAGAAAAAGAGTTTTGAACACAGAATAAAAGAGAGAAAGAGAATCAGGGATGGACAAAAAGCTGCGTCTCGTCAAAACGTCAAATCGTCAAAACCTCAAAACCTCCAAAGATCATGCAGATCACAGTGATCATGGGGATCAGAGTTCCATAATCAATCTGTGGACAGAAAATCCGCGTACTCCGTCGAGCTACCTTTACTTTATCACCTTCCCGCTGCTGGAAGTCGAAAGCGCACATAGTCATCGGCTCCGATTCAGATATGGAAGATGAACGTAATTGGTTTGGCTCCAATGAATTGGGATAGCGCTTACGACTCCCAGGGTAGCAAGTCCGCGTTCATCCGCGTAAATCTGCGGGAAACAAAGACCCCACTCCCTTCCTCGCCTCCACTTCAGCCCTGGTTTACCTTATGTTCTCTTTATATCACGAGGACAACATAAGGTAAACCGGAGCTAAAGCAGAGACCAAACATCCTGCTTGCGATAAGGCAAGCGCTTGCTGCACCCACAATCACGGCTTGTGGAATAAAAAATGCATATTAAGTCCTTAACAGAAGATTCCCAATGGAGAAACAGTGATGAAACACGCCAGATACCTTGCCCTTTTAATCTTGATATTCTGCCTTGGCAGCCTTTTCGCAGATAGAATCTGGGATGCTTCGGCTTCCCGTAAGTATAATTACCCACTTAGCATGCCCAAATACCATGAAACCAAAGCTGACAGCGCGACGGGCTTCGACGTGCAGAAATATGAGATTACCCTGACCATCACTCAGAACCCTAACCATATTCAGGGCAATGTCTTGGCCACGGTAGTAGCCGAAGAGTATCTACCCTCCATCAGCTATGAGTTGGTGGGCCTCACCGTGAGCCAGGTATTGGTGAATGGCAGCGTCTCCACATATACCCACAGTAATGGCGTGTTGACCATCCCGGTGAATGCCAATGCCAATGAGACTTTTCAGACTCAGGTCTTTTATGGTGGCACTCCCCAGTTGTCCGGAAATGCCTATAACATCGGCATGTATTTTCAGGCAAATAGCATCTTCACCATCTCCGATCCCGATGCCGGTCGCTTTTGGTGGCCCTGCTATGACCATCCCTGGGATAAGGCTATCGTGGATTTGATCATCACCATGCGCAGCGATTGGAAAGTGGCGGCCAATGGCCTGCGCGAGAGCATTGTGGACAATGGCAATGGCACATCCACCACCACCTGGCGAGGATATCATCCGATGACCACTTATCTGGTTTGCATCACTGCCGGACCCTATGTGGAGATCAATCAAACAGCTATGGATGGCGACTTGCCCATCCAGAACTTCGTTACGCAGAATCAGTATAACAACGCCCTCTCTGATCTGGCTTCTTTGCCGGATATGATAGACTTTTACAGCAACCTCTTTGGCCCCTATCCCTTTGAAAAATATGGTAATGCCACAGTATCCATGAGCACTTTTGCCGCCATGGAGCATCAGACGATGACCACTTTGGGAAACTTTATCATCAATGGTAATGGCACGCATGAACTGACCATCGCGCATGAGCTTGTGCATCAATGGTATGGCAATGCGGTGAGTTTCCTGGATTTCAAGGATGTGTGGCTGTCCGAAGGCTTCGCCACTTATGGTGAGCACCTTTGGGTGGATCACGTGGAGGGCTGGGATGCTGCTTGTGCCTATGTGCTTTCAAGTTACCATCAATACTATACCAATTGGGAAAACTCCTACGGCCCTGCCGTGATCTATAATCCAGCTTTTTTGAACTATTTCTCCCCTCCGTCGTATGAAAAAGCGGCAAGCGTGTTGCACATGCTACGCCTGAAGATGGGTGACGCGCAGTTCTTTCAGCTTCTGCAAGAATGGTTTAGCACATATCGGGATGGCAATGTGGTCACCAGCGAGTTTCAAGCCATGGCAGAGTCCATCAGCGGTTTGGATTTAGAGCAATTCTTCCAGCAGTGGATTTATGGCAGCGGGATTCCTTCGGTGAGTTACCGGATCATGCATAAACCGGAAACTGATGAACTGAAGGTGTTTGCCATCTGCAGTTCACCCACCACCACCGGCTTTGTTGTAGATTTCCCGATCCTGCTCACAGGCAGTGCCGGCAGTGATTCATTATTAGTGATGGCCAGCATGGACGGGAATGTGAACTACTATCCCGGCATTCAGGCCTTTGAGGAAGTGAGCGGAAATCACAACAACTGGACTTTATTGCGGGGCTTGGTGGAAGAGCGTCCTGTGCTGGCCACGGCAACTGCCCTGGACGCGGAAGTGCGTCTCTTTTGGTATGCCTGGCCGGAAGCGATCAACTATAAGGTATATTATAAGCTCGAGACATCCTCAGAGTGGAGCCTGGCCAATAGTGAAGCGCTCTCTGAGACCCACTTCAGTGTTCAAAACCTGCAAAATGGACAAAGCTATGCCTTCAGGATCGTAGCGATCGACTATGAGGGCTACCACAGCCTTCCCTCAAACAGCCTGCTGGCTACCCCACAACACTTTAGCTTTCATCTGCCACTCCTGGTAGTGGATGAAACCCGGGATGGCAATGGCAATGCCATCAGTCCGGACGATGCGATGGTGGACGCTTTTTACCATGCGGCTTTGAGCCCTTATGTGTATGTGCAGTGGGATGTGGCGAGCCAGGGCTTGCCTTCAGTGACGGACTTAGCGCAATATCGCACAGTGCTCTGGCATGCCGATGATTTTTCACAGAATCTGGCCTTTGAAGTGGAAGAAGCTCTGCATAGCTACTTTTTGGCCTCAGGCAATCTGATCTTTTCCGGATGGCGCAGTGCCGGAACCTTCTCCGATCAATTCTGGCAAAGCCTTAGCGGACACAATGCCGCCATCTACTATGACAATTCGGCCTGCCTGATAGGCCTGACTTCAGACACTTATCCACCTCTTTATGTGGATCAAAGCAAGCTGGCTGCACCCTGGAATGGCATGCTGCCCATGATCAATACTTTTGAAACCCCATTGCCTGCTTTGTATTACGCAAACATGCCGGATGGCTTCAATGGTACCGGTCGTCAAGCTGCCTTGCAGATAGCTGACCACTCATATTTCTTCGGTTTCCCGCTCTATTTTATGGAAGCTGAGGGAGTGAGAGATCTCATGCAAATGTTTATGCAGCAGATCAATACATCCTCAGATGACCCTCTGATCCCGGCAATTGGCATGACTTTGGCTGCGCACCCCAATCCCTTCAATCCCAGCACCAAAATACATTTTGATGTACCAAATGCAGGAAAGACCACCCTGAAGCTGTACAATATGAAGGGACAGCTGCTGAAAGTGCTGGCAGATGAAGAGCTCAAACAAGGCAAACACACGCTAAACCTTGAGCTTGAGACTCAAGCCAGCGGCATCTATATCCTCAGTTTAGAGAACGGCGGAAAACGAATGCAGAAACGCATCACGCTGATGAAATGAGCCTTTGGGGTTGACGAAAATCCCCGGTGGCCGTCTTTGACACAAAACTGACATTGAACAAGGTGGATAAATTGAAAAAGATCATACTCATGATCCTGACCCTTTGCATCGGATTGGGCCTGTATGCCGAAAGAGGCCTGTTTAACTTGTCCTATGGCATCACTCTGGCCGAAGCGGATTCGCTCTTGGCAACGCATGGCTTCTTTGCTGAAGGCAGCGAGAAAGATGCCGTCAAATACTACAGCGATATCAACGTTTTAGTAGAAGCCATCATGGTCTTCATCGAACCCAAAAGCCAGAGAGTGGCAGGCTGGTTCGTGAAATACAATCGTGAAAATGGCGAGGATAACGACCACTTGGTGATTGATCGCATCATGTATATGCATGGCGAGACCAATCTCTTTGATGAAGAGACTCAACAGCTGATCTGGCTGCTATCCACCACACGCACTCTGCACGTGATGTATGCCGCCGATGGCAGCTTAACCGCTTTGTATTACGATTCCGTGTTCCCCGATCTCTTCCAGATGGGAGGGGATCTTTCCCGACCCCCAAGTCCTGAAGAATAGCTTAAAACTATCTTCCGGCAATGGCTCCCGGATTTGCGGTCTCACGCATGCGGGAGCGGATGCTCTCTTTCTGACGCTCAAACTCTGCCATTTGCTCGGCATTCAAGCGCTCCGCGCCTACCATCCTGAGTTGATTGGGATTGATGTATCTATTGTTTGACATCAAGCCAAAGTGTAAATGAGGCCCGGTGGATACTCCGGTGGAGCCCACTCTGCCGATGATCTGACCGCGCTTCACGGTTTGCCCATGGTTTACACCGATCGTGGAAAGGTGAGCGTATAGAGTTGTGTAGCCGCTGGGGTGTTTGATCCGGACTTCCTTGCCATAACCGCCATTCCAGCGCGCGGATGTGACCGTGCCATTGGCAACCGCGTACACCGGAGTGCCATAGCGCCCACGGTAGTCCACTCCATCGTGATGGGCCCAACGACCGCTCACCGGATGCAATCTACGGCCAAAGGTCGAGGTCACGTGGATGCTGGAGAGAGGATAGCCTACTCCGCTGACGTTGTTGCTCTTGCCATCTTTGTTGTAGAGTCCATTTAGCACCGATTTCTCGTCATCCTGTTCATAGCGAAAGAGTTCGTGCGTTCCGGTGCGACGACCGTCATAGCTGACATACAGTACTTTGGCGCGGGGTAGGGGCTTGCCTTCAAAGATGCGTTCTTCGATGAAGACCTCAAAGCTGTCGCCTTTGCGGGCATCGCTCTGAAAGTTGATCTCTCCCTCCAGACCGTTATTGATGCTCTGCTTCACTGCCGGGGCCAGACCCATCGCCAATAGCGCAGAATCCAGAGTGCTTTCCAGAGTGCCGGTCAGCATTCTGAGTCGCTTTTCAACCGGCAGGGATTCCATGGTGTAGGATAGCGAATCGTCATAAGCCACAAAGTGGTGTCGAATGGTGGGTTCCTGCACAAACATCATCCTGGCAATCTTGGTGCCTTCTTCATTGAGTAGCACGCGCAGAGTATCTCCGGGCTGGATCGTGGTGACATCGATGTAATCACCAAAACGGAAGGCAATCATGCCAATTTCAGGACCGGGCAGTTCCAGTTTGGCCAAAGCAGAAAAGATCGAGCCACCGGGCTCGATGGTCTGCACAATCCAGGGTTCTTCAGGCTTTTCCAAAGGCGCAAAGCCGCTGTCGTCGATGCTTTTATGAGTGCTGAACAAGCTGTAAAGGCTGAATCCGGCAAGGCTGAGGATGATTATGGTGAGTAGGATGTGTCTTCCGATGTTCATATTGTGCTGACTCCTTGTTCGTGTCTTTGATTTGGCACAAAGGGGTGGTAATGAATGTGCACTTTGCGCAGGCCGTTGTCAAAGTGTTCCAGCAAGCGCTGTTCCACCTTGTGCGAGATGTCATGAGCCTGGTCGATGCTCAGTTCTCCCGCTACGGCAATGGTCATACTGATCGTATAATGGGGGCCAAAGCGGTGAATACCCAATTCCTCTATGCCTCTGACCCCATGCACCTGCATGGTGAGATCACGCAGTTCGCGGGTAAACTCGTCATCCGGCAATCTGTCCATCAGCTCCGAAGAAGAATCCATGATGATCTCAATTCCGGTTTTGGCAATGTAGATGGCGACGATCGCTCCGGCTGCAGGATCCATCCAATAATAGCCCATCCGTCCCATGACTACGCCCACTATCACAGCCAGGGAAGCCATGATGTCATTCAAATGGTCATTGGCCAAAGCCCGCAAAGTGGGGTTGTGCGTCTTCTTTACCGTGCGGCGTGTGTAATAGTAAAGATAAATCTTCAGGATAAAGGTACCCAGAGCAATGACTAAGGCCCAATGCGAGGCCGATCTGCCGATCTCGGTCTGGGTGACCAACTCATAGACTTTATTGATGCTCTCCCAAAAGATGGCAATCCCGGTGGTGAGAATAAAGGCTCCCACCACGATTGCGGCAATGGATTCCAATTGCCTGTGCCCATAGGGATGTTCACTGTCAGCCGGCTTCTTGGCCTGCTTCATAAAGATCTTCACCGCGATGTAATACACCACATCAGAGGAGGAGTTGATGCCGTCTGCCAGGAGCGCGGGACTATGGCCGATGATGCCAATGCTGGTCTTGAGGGCGGCAAGCAGCACGTTGCTGAAGAGCCCTAAGTTAACTGCCAGGGACGTGAGTTTGTCCCGATCTTTATTCATGATGAAGCTCCATTATGTCGATGAACTGTTGATCCGGACAGCTTTCCCTGATCAGGGCACGAAAGCGGTTGGCATCTTGCGGGCTCTTCCCGACCGCCCAGGGATTGAGCGCGAAGAGCTTGACCCGGAAGGGAATCAGGCAATGAATCCGGCAGTGGAGCCGAAGCTGTTCCAGCTCAGCCTTAGTCAAGGCCAGACACTGGGGATGCCGGAAGATGATGTCTCCACCATAGGCTTTCAGTACCGGATACATCCTGGCATGCAGCATGCTCGTGTAGCCGGTGGGAATATAGATGGCATCGGGCTTGGTGGCCAGGATATTCCTGGTTTCATCTTCCCGATTGATCAAGCTTTCCACTTCGCTGGAGTGCCATCTGCCCCCTTTTTGATACATCAGGACATCAGACTCCTTGAGCCTGCGATACATGGATACAGACACAGGCAGAGCCGGGATACCGATCATCAGATTCAAGCGCTTTATCTCCTGCACAATCTCTTCCCCCGTGCCATAACTGGCCCCAATGCAGAGGATGATGGCCTGCACGCTGTCTTCAAAGGCGATGGACTTGCGATCCAGAGATCCGTCGATCAGCACTTTCTTTGCGCCAAGCGCTTGCATCGCTTTTGCGGTTCGGATCTGTTCTCGCACATTGGAAGGGCCGGTGATCTCGGTCTCGAGCTCTTCCTCTGCCTTCAGATACCAGAGTTTGCGTCCGCTGAAGCTCTCGCCACCAAGGATGCTGACCTTGCTGCCATGCCCTTCAAGGCAAGGAGTATCGGCACAAAAGAGTGAGTCTTGGGGTAGCAGCACCCGGGGTTTAGGTGTCTTAAACAGGCGATCCTGAGTCTCACCATCCAGTCCAGTGCTCATCACAGCCCATTTGAGCTGTGGTTTTAGCCTTAGAATGCCGTTGAGGAGCGTGGTTTTCCCCGAATTCTTGCTGATCCCCACCAGGGCAATGGTCTTGACAGCCTTGGTGGAGATCAGCCTATCTAACATATCTTTAGTGTTTGCGACGCGCGTTACGCTTGGTTTCAGCAGGCCCGATGGATACGTGCTTGCCCTTCAGCAGGCTCATCACGCCTTCATTGCTCTGACGCTCTGAGGGACAGAGATCACGATACTGGCTATCATCCAAAGCCTCAAATCCGGGCTCGGTGTAGCTGGTGATAAAGCCTTCATAGTTGCGCAGGATCACGCGTCCCGGCATCTGCGAAATGATGTATGTGGGCATCACCGGGATCTTTCCGCCACCACCGGGAGCATCCACCACAAAGGTAGGAACGCAGAGACCGCTGGTGTGTCCGCGCAGGGATTCGATGATCTCAATACCCCTGGAGATGGGTGTGCGGAAATGGCCGATACCTTCAGAGAGATCGCATTGATAGATGTAATATGGCCGCACGCGGTTACGCACAAGCTTGTGCACCAAGGCTTTCATCACGTCCACATGGTCGTTCACACCCTTCAGCAACACGGATTGATTGCCCATGGGCAGACCTGTCTCAGCTATGGAAGCCAAAGCTTTGGCAGCAGTCTCGCTGAGCTCCTGAGGATGGTTGTAATGGGTATTCAACCACACAAAGGGATACTTTTTCAGCACAGCCAGAAGGCCGGGAGTGAAGCGCATGGGCAAGACCACTGGAGTGCGGGTGCCCAAACGCACGATATCCAGATGCTCGATCTGACTCAGCTTGGCCAGAATCTCGTCCAGGCGTTCATCACCCAAAGTGAGCGGATCGCCACCGGAGAGCACCACATCGCGAATCTCGGTATGTTCGCGGATATATTCAATGGCTTTATCCACGTTTTCGCGAGGCATCGGAGCATCGTGTTCACCGGCTTTGCGGCGACGGGTGCAATGACGGCAATACATCGCGCATTGATCGGTGAGCAAGAGCAGCACGCGATCCGGATAACGATGGGTCATACCCGGAATGGGAGCGTCCCCATCTTCATGCAAGGGATCGGACATATCGGATGCTCCCATCTGACTTTCCTGGATGCGCGGAATGGATTGCAAGCGCACAGGATCCATGGGATTTGAGTGGTCTATCAGTGAGAGATAGTAAGGCGTGATCGCCATGCGGAAAGAAAAGCCCTGCTTGGCAAAGACGGCTTCTTCTTCCGGCAAAAGCTCAATGTATTTCTTCAGCTCAGTGGCATCAGTGATGCGGTTTTTGAGCTGCCAGTGCCAATCGTTCCACTGTTCGTCAGTGGCGATTGACCGGATATCGATGATGCTCATGCTATCTCCCTTTAGTCTGTATAACGTTCCAGGAAAAGCTTCATCAGCACGGGGTTTCTACGCAAAAGATCGATGGAGATGGCAGCATGGTTATGGGCATATCCATTGCCCAGGATCATATCGACGTCCGCGCCAATGCCTTCCGCGCCCAAAGCTGCTTTGGTAAAGGAAGTGGCCATGGAGAAGAAATAGACCAGACCGCGATCTTTGGCAGCCATGATGGTGGGAAGCTCGGTATCTTCGATGTTGACGACGTTGATCACCACATCAGCCATTTTGCCATCGGTGAGACGGGCTACTTCGCGCTGAATGGTGATGGCATCGGTGGCGCTGGCGATGATCACTTCGTGACAGCCGGTTTCTTTGCAAGTGGCAATATAGTTTTCATTGCGAACTACTCCGATCACCTTTCCGGATACTCCAGCACGCTCTTTGGCCACGGCATTGCAGAGGATTCCGCTCTTGCCGTTGGCACCGATGATCACCACCGTATCTCCCGGTTTTACAAGGCGTTCAGCCTGAGCAGGAGCACCGGCTACGTCGAGCACGGAGAGTGCCAGGTTTTCGTCCATATCATCTGGCAATTTGGCATATATCCCACTGGAAAAGAGGATAGCCTGACCTTCGATCTCCACCTGGTCTTTATCGAGGAGGACTTGCTTGATCTTGCTGATCTTGAGGGGTGTAAGCGAAAGCGAGACCAGGCTGGCGATCTTGTCCCCCACCTGAATCTTGTCCTTCATCTCAAAGTTCGGACCGATGGCAGCCACTCTGCCGATCAACATTCCGCCACTGCCGGTATCTTCGTTCTTATGCTTTCCGGTACGGCTGGTGAGATCGATGGCATGTTCGGCAAAAGCTTTCTCAAGATTACTATGCCCCTGGGCAATCAGTTTGTTCTTGATTTGATGAAATGAAGCGCTGTCCACATTGAGCCGGATCACATCGATCAGAAGCTCATTGTCCCAAATCTCGTTCATATCGTTGTTCAATACTCGGGCCGGTTGTGGCAATACGCCAATAGGTTCTACTACGCGATGGGTTCCATAGCGGCATCCGCCAGTTTTCATACGTTCCTCCCTAGGGATCTAATATATTGTAATTTATTGCTTTATCCAGAGCTTTCCATTATTTCTGGAGCCTCAATTATGTCAACAGTTTTGCCAACATCTTAGGTTTGGATTTTGGGGTGGAATACTGCCGCAAGTGAAAAAACTTGACAGGAAGCGCTATGTCTGCCTAATGCAATCATCAGTCTTACACTATTGAGGAGGTGAAAGATGAAATTGCTATCTAAGAGCCTGTTAGTACTGGTGGTTTTACTGTTTCTCGCTGCCTGCGAAAAGGAGAAAACTACACACAAACCCGATACCGCAGCCGCCCTGGCAAACTATTGGGATGGTCAGACAAATCTGGCAAACAGCCTCGTAAACCGTGATGCCACGATGAACTCCATCGAACAAGCCATCATGAATCTTGGCAACAGCAAAGATCCCAACCCATACGCTGAGTTGGACGCTTTGGTAAATACCTACATTCAGCAAAGTGATGCCGCAGCGGATTATTTCATTGCTATGCGCGACCTTGAAAACAACATCGTGCCCTATGGCGACGACAAAGGACTTCTAGGCGATATTGCCAGAGGCATATACAATAAATCTGCCGATGCCGTGATCTCCAGTGGGCGCATGGTGCGCAGTGGATACCGCGTGCTCAGTGGCAAACAAAGCCTGCGCCAGGTGCTGAATGATCCGGAATCCGGCATTCCCATTGTTTCATCCTTTGCCGCAGATCTACAGAGGCACAATGCCAATCGCGACGCCGCCATCCGCTATTCCATCCTGCAAAATGACACGCAAGAAGGCAATGTTCCCATCCCGGATTTACCGGGAAATACCCTGGAAGAAAAGGCAAATTACTACATCAATCTTTCGGATGAAGACCCATTGAAGCTGGAACTGCGTAGCTACGTATCCCTATGGGACGCGGACGAAAAAATCCGCACTGCCGCAACTGCAAAAAAGCTGGGTGAAACCGGTGTGAAGCTGGTTGGCGATGCTTATGGCGGAGGAATCGGCGAATGGACAAACGAAGTTCTGAATCAGCACATGACCCCTGATCAGGATCCTTCCGACAAGGGAAGCATGAAGATCAAGGTCAATAGCTCCGCTTCTGGAAATCCCCCCATCCAAGGCCCCAAGACTTTGATTATTGATCGCGTGGATACCCCTGATAATGACCCCAGAGTTACCGTTATCATCGACGCTCCGGCTGAACTCACACAGGAGTTACCCACCGGCAACTACAACGTCATCGCCATGGCTGATGAGTTTATCCGCAATGTGGAAGGCGCCGTAAGCGTGGTAAAAGAGAACCTGACAAATCAGGTCAATCAGCTGTTGAAACTGGCCGAAAATGCCATCATCATCGAGAGCATCACGCCCAATCCGGAAACGGTTACTTTGGGCAGCACTGCCCGGGTAAACCTCGTTTGTATGAGCACTCTGGGGCAAAACCTCAGTTTCAATTGGAGCATTACCGGTGGCGAATATTCAAACATGAATGGCAACACCCATGTGCTCAGCTTCAAGCCTGGCGCTGAAGGCACCTATGATATCGCCTGCGAAGTCACCGATACCTTTGGCAACATGAAACACGCGTCCACCAGCATCCAGGTGATCGATGCCAAGATCTCCCTGCAACAGGTGGAAATGACTGCGGAGCAGATCAATGACGGCATCCTGAATCCGGGTGAGCTCGCCACCTACAGGATTTACGTGACGAATGATGGCCAGACAGACCTCACAGGAACCGCAAACATGGAAGGCTTTGGTGGCGTCTTGCTTGGCTTCAATAGTGGCTATGCCGAAATCCCGGCAGGTGAAACTGCCCAATTTATGGTGAACGTCCAGGTTCCCCCCGCCTTTTCTGAGGCTAATGCCACGATGGAACTGCGCTATCTGGTGGCAGATCAAACCGGCAATCCCGTGCTGCTGACCGTTCCCATCGCCATCCCGGTGGAGTTTTACGCGGAGATCAACCCCATCACCTCACCGGTGACTGACCGCATTCTCACCATCAGCGGCAGAGTCGCCAATCCCCAATTGACGCGCGCGAATCTGATCATTGACGGCGAAGCTGATCAGGCCTATTCAGTGGAATTGAATAATGGCAGCTTCTCACAGCAAGTAGTTATCGGTGGATCATCCACGCCGGTGAACCACACTGTGGAGGTGTATGCCACTTCCGGCAGCCTCATTGCCACACACGTGCTTACTTTCACTTCACAAGTGCCACCCACTGCCTTGCGCGTGACCCTGACCTGGGATACCGGTGAAACCGACGTTGACCTCTGGGTTACAGATCCCAACGGCGAGAAATGCTACTACGCAAACCGCAATACTGCCAGTGGCTTAAGCCTGGATTTTGACGATACCAATGGCTATGGCCCGGAAAATATCACTACCACCAACATCATCCCCGGCGATTACTTCGTGCAAGTGCATTACTATAGTGATCATGACTGGGAAAACGCCATCGGCACCAATGCCACCGTGGTAATCCGCGTCGATGAAGGCAGCCCGGATGAAGTGGTGACAAACTACTATGGCTTCCTGGCCGATACCGGAGCAATGTGGAACGTGACCACCCTCACCTTCGACGGCGCCACCTGGAAGCTGAAAGAGAACAATCAATTTGGCACCAGAAGTTCAGACACTCTGCCGGCCAAGTAAAGACCTGTAATCAATAAAGATATCATGCTGAGGCGGATTTCGATCCGCCTCTTTGCTATTGCCTTCGCCTCACGCTTGCTCCTTCCTTACCTCATAATACTCTCTAAACATGAGGAGAATATGAGGTAAGGAAGGAGCAAGCGTGAGGAGAGAGCGAGGGGAAGGCAGGTGGTAGTGGCGCTCGCCTGATGCGCCATGAGGATTGGGAGAGTAAACTTTGAGGTGGCGCAATTGGGGTGGCAAGTTTTACTTGCCACAAAGGCCGGAGGCCTTTTCTTTCAGCCTCCCTCCCTGCCATATCAGAGATTAGCAGCCCCCCTCGTAGCTGAGCTTTCAGAAGCTCCGTGCGGCGTCCTCGTAGCATCGGAATGCTACGTTACGGTATACTTGATCCCCACTCGACACGAGGACGTGTCGAATCCTGCATGCTCTCTGATCTGAGAAATATTGTCCCGCTTATGTCACTTGATCAGAATCACTTTACCCAATGCCAGACTCACTCCGCGCTCACTTAAGCGTAACAGATAAATCCCCGTTGCGCAGAGCATTCCTTGATCATCACGGCCATCCCACAACACTTCTTGCAAGCTGCCGGCTTGGGGATTCAGACTCAAGCTCTTGATCATTTGACCTCTTAAGTTATACACTGCGAGTTCTGGTTTGTATTGGGCTTTGCTGTCACTGAGATTAACCCGGATGGTGGTGTGGCCTGTAAAGGGATTGGGGCCACAACTAATCACCGGAATGGGGTTTTGGATAGAATCAAGAGTAGAAGTCTGGCTAGGCAATGGCATGGCATAGAGCAGGATATCATGCATGATATATACTCGATGCGCATAGTAGTGACCAATACGCATAGAGAAAGGCAACTCCAGATGAGAGATGTACTCAGGAGCAGCCGGATCCGCGAGGCTATAGAGCACCAAGTGGTTAGCAATTCCTGTGCTTACGAGCAGCTCTCCGTCAGAACTTATCACAGGTGTGGCATTCACCGCATCGTAGCCAAAAGGTAGGATGGCTGTCCCGGCATATACAGGATTATGATGATCATTCATATCGTAGATCCGTAGTTCCTCAAAGAATCCTCCAACATACAGATAGCCATTATGATATGTCATTTGGGGGAGATAGCGTAGTGGCTTTGTCCACGAAGTCGTGCTGATGAACTCAGGATTGACCGGATCTTGGAAATCATATATTTGCAGCCCCGTGTGATGAGCAAGCCATAGAGCATTTCCCTGCAGGATAGCCGCTGAAAAACGACCAACAAGGCTCGATACCAGAATGGGAGCGGTGGGAATACTGACATCATAGATCAGAGTTTGATTGGCAGAGGAATTCTCCTCAATCAGCAAATAGTTATCAATCAGAAAGGCCTTCGCTTCAGTCGTGTTGAAACTACTTAAAAGCTGGGGATTCAGAGGATCATCCATAGACCACAGACTCCCGCCATAATTTGGAGTACTTAAACCATGCGCGTAGATGAGCTGATCATTGATGGCTAAGATGGCTTTCCCGGCCAAACCCGGGCACACCAATGGATCGCTGAAACTCCCATCCTGATTGAGCGGGATAATCGCATCCGAGCAATAGAGGATATCGTCCCGGCCTCTTAGGTTGCTAGACGCATTGCCGGCATCTACGCTATCTGTATATAGATCAAAGGAACTAAGGTCACTAATGTCAAAACAATGAGCCACCATGCCGAGTGAATAAGCATAGGGGTAGTCAATTGCAATCTCATGATCCTGCCAATTACCAATATTGCTGAACGAAGCCATCTGAACAGGTTGGAGCGGATCAAGCATATCATTCACAGTTAGCTTCATCGTAGAGACGCTTATGCTTTGGTCTCCGTGATACGCTGTAGCCCTGTGTCCATCACTCAGACTGCCCATCTGAACCGGGATATTGACTGTGTCAAAACTGAAGATCCGGGTAGCATAGTTATTGATGGAATAGCTCATGTACATATATACATCAGAGCCATCGCGATAGAAGCTGAGGTATATGGAATCATACTGATCATACCCGGGCAAAGCAATGGAGCCGGTGAAGTTTGGATAAGCCGGAAGAGTGATATCCAGAACCTTCAGCTCGGCAGATTGGGCGTCGGCATCATAGCTAAGCACCACAGCGATGTTTTCAAAAGCCCATACCCGGTCTAGCTGATTCCCGTCCACATAGCTGCCAATCTCTGTAGGGTTTTCTTCATCCGATATATCGATCACCCTGAGTCCCCCATTCTGAGTGGATACCAGCAAGTAGCCACCACTGAAGGCCATGTCACGCAAGTCATACATATAGTAAGCATACGTATAGCTTAGAATGGGATTGGCCGGATCAAGCAAGCTGTAGCAATGAAGCTGACCGGTATGGGGCAAGCCGATATACAGCATGGAGTTACGTAGTCTAGGAGCATAGCCGGATCGATAAGGAATATCCATTGTGGAGAGCAGGTCAAGATTGGCGGGATCAGTTGAATCATATACTTTCATCGTGGCACTATAAGGATCAATCTCCTGCAGAACAACCATAATCCCATTCTCTACCATTATTCTATCCTGAAAGCTCTGGGGATAAATAGCTTTTAACTTGATAGCAGCAAACAACTGAGTGCCAAAGGCAAACAAGAGCACATAGATCATGAGTTTCTTACTCATCCGGTCTCCTAATTTGGTTGGTTAGATATCCAGAGTTATACGCGCCACTGTGCAGCACATTAAGATGGAGATACATCTTTGTGTCACCAAACTATATCATTAAAACTTGTCAAGCAATTTCCCCAATACCCTGTGACTGAGTAAATTCCTATCTGCCATAGCTATCAAGCTCAAGCTTGACAAAAAGCTCCCTTTTCATAGCGTGACCCAAATAGGCATAAGATTTTCGTTTTTCCCCGATAAATAAATACACTGAGGATACAAATGCAAGAAATCATCATTGATGGCAACACCCTGAGTCTGGAAGATGTGGAGCAAGTAGCCCGCAAACATACACCGATCCGATTGGCGAAAGAGAGCATCGAAAAAGTGCTCAAATGCCGCAAATACGTAGATCAGGTGATTGCCAATGGGGACATTGTGTATGGACTCACCACCGGATTTGGCAAGTTCAGCACCGTTACCATCCCGGAAGAACACATTACGGAATTGCAGCTAAACCTGATCCGCAGCCATGCCGTGAACGTTGGCGAAGCCTATGATGAAGCCACTACCCGGGCCATCATGCTATTGCGCATTGCCGTCTTGGCCAAAGGTCACAGCGGCATCCGCCTCGAGACATTAGAAGCATTGGTGCAGATGCTCAATAGCGGTGTGCATCCCATCATTCCCAAACGCGGAAGCGTGGGCGCCAGCGGAGACCTCTCTCCACTCAGCCATCTGGCTTTGGTGCTTTTGGGCGAAGGCGAAGCCATCTATAAAGGTGAAAAAATGAGTGGCGCGGATGCCATGCAGAAAGCCGGAATCAAGCCTGTGCAGCTTGCTGCCAAAGAGGGCCTGGCTTTGAACAACGGCACTCAGGTGATGGCTGGCATCGGAGTACTGGCTCTATTGGACGCAGAAAAGCTTTGTCAACAAGCAGACATCACCGCTGCCATGGCCATCGATGCGCTGAAGGGAACACCTCGCGCTTTTGATCCTTTGATCCACAATCTGCGTCCGCATCCCGGACAGAAGGATTCTGCAGACAATATCCGTCGGCTTCTGGAAGACAGTCCTCTGCGCAATTCCCACTTCAATTGCGGCAACGTGCAGGATGCCTATTCCCTTCGTTGCACTCCACAAGTGCATGGCGCGGTGCGTGATGCCCTCAGCTATGCGCGTGGCGTGATCGAGATCGAAATCAATAGCGCTACGGACAATCCGCTGATCTTTCCTGACGAAGGCAAAGTGATCTCCGGTGGCAATTTCCATGGCGAACCCCTGGCCATCGCGCTTGACACCCTGGGCATCGCCATCAGTGAATTGGCTAATATCAGTGAGCGCAGGGTGGAGCAAATGCTCAATCCCGCTCTGTCTCGTGGTTTGTCACCCTTCCTGGCCCATCGACCGGGTTTGGATTCCGGTTTTATGATCATGCAGCTTACCGCTGCGTCTTTGATCTCTGAAAACAAGGTGCTAACGCATCCGGCTTCCGTGGATAGCATTCCCACCTCGGCCAATCAGGAAGACCACGTATCCATGGGCTCGGTATCGGCCATCAAGCTACAACAGATCATGGAAAACGTGATCAACGTGATCGCCATCGAATTGATCATTGCCTCTGTGGCTTTGGAGCAACGCGGCATCGCATCATCTCCTGCTCTGGAAAGCGCGAAAGCCTGTCTGCGCCGCGAAGTAGAGCCTTTGGAGCATGACCGGGTGATGTATCATGATATGGCTTCGGCAGCTCAGATGATCCAAAATGCGGAGATACTGTCTGCCGTGGAAACCAGCGGGATAAAAATCAATTGACAGATTTCGGGATTCCTGAGCTCGTTAATTCATGAGAAAAATCCTTGCTCTTGGTCTGCTGCTCATCATTCTGGTGGCTTGCGGAATCGACAACACCATGTACAATGCGCAGAACTATTTTAAGAGCGCTCAGGCCCGACCCCTGAACGCCAATGGCCGTCCTACGCCCCAAGCGGTTGCGGATTATACCAAGACGATCCAGAAGTGTGGGATCATTCTATCCCAAAACAGGGAAGGCCGAAGGGCGGACGACGCTCTCTATCTGATGGCCAGAGCGCTATATTACAAGGGCAATTCAGCCTTCCAGGCCAAGGACGCCTTTGAAGGATTGATCCGAGGCTATCCTAATAGCAGACATGTGCCGGATTCGCACATCTATCTGGCCAAAGTGCTGCGTGAGATCAATCAACCAAGTGAGTCCGAAGCCTTGTTGGAACGCTTTGTGCGCGATCCCAAGTTCATCAAACACCATCCTCGCGCGCTGCTGGTGCTCGCTGATTTTGAGATACAAGACAAGGACTATTATCGCGCGCAGTACTGGCTGGAACGCATTATCAAGGACTATCGCAAGACTCCCGAATTCCGTGAAGCCTTTTTCCTCTTTGGCAAAAACTACTACATGCAAAACGACTTTACCAGATCACTGGAGGAGTTTCAGAAGTATCAAAACACGCGCGGCATCGACAAAGAAATGAAGATGGAAGCGCAATACTACATCGCGCTTAATCAATTTGAATTGGGAGATTATGACTCCGCGCTGCGCAACACCCGCAGTCTGATCCGCAACGAGATTCGTCCGGATAAGCTTGCGGCTGCCAGAGTGCTCTATGGAAGGGCTCTTTTGGCTGAAGGCAGGATCGAAGATGGACTCTTTGAGCTGGATGACGTCACCAAGAAGTATCCACGCACTGAACAGGCTGCTGAAGCCTACTACCATTGGGGCGCGTATCTTTACTTCCGGGAAGGCAAGATCGATGCTGCCATCCCGCATCTAAACAAGGTGCGTACAGAATTCACCAATTCACCCTTTGCCACCAAGGGCCAACAGATCGCCACGGCTTTAGGGCAAATCAAGCCTCCGGCTAACCTCAACAGCAGAAGCAATCTGCAAGGCTTTTTGGATCATTATTATCTGAAAGCAGAGTATTTTGTGAGTCCACTGGCCTTGCCGGATAGCGCTCTGGCCAGCTATCAAAGGGTGATCGATGAGTTTGACGTTTTCAAAGTGGAAGCAGACAGTCTGGCTTTGATCATTGCAGATTTGAACGCTCAGATAGACAGCCTCAATGCCCTGCCGGAAGTGATGGATGCTGATAGCCTGAGCGCCTCTGAAGAATCTCCTGAAGAGTTCCCAAGCGAAGCTCAGGAACTCATTGAGGGCATTATGGGTGATTCTCCGCAGGTAAGCATGGGCGATAGCCTTCACCTGCCTCAGGATTTACCTGATCTATCTATTGACAAAGAACTTAGCGATAGTCTGTCCATCGCTGTGGCGGATAGCGTGAAAGAGGGTATGCCTCCGGATGAACCACTGGCAGAACCTGGCATCGAGTCTGAACTGTCCGAGCTGGAAGAGATTGAACCTGAACTGCCCGCGGAGCTTGAACTAGCCGAGGTTTATGAGGATCTATCAGAGCTCATTGAACCGGAAGATTCCACTGCTGTTGCTGATAGCCTTGCTGCTATGGAAAGCCTGCCCGAAACTCCGGAAGAGCTTTCCCTGGTGGAACTGCGTGACCGGCTGGTAGCCCAAAGGAACGATCTGCAAATCAGGCTCGATCCGATCGCTGAGATCATCGGGCGTTTCGAGCAGGAAATCCTGCCCTTCAGCTATTTCTCGATCTATAGCATTTACCATAACCTGAGGGATCGCCGGGCTGAGGCTGACAACACTCTGGCAGAGATGCAAAGCCGCTTTCCCCGCAACATGTACACAAGAGCTGCCACTGCCTTGAAAAACGGCACTACCCCACGTCTGGTAGATCCAAACCTTGAAGCTGCCGAGGATGCCTTTGACGAGGCATTGGGCTTTTATCCCGACTATCCCGATTCACTGGTGAGCAGCATGCAAGAGTTTGCGCTCTCACCATATCCCGAATTGCAGGTGAGGGCAAACTACCGCTTGGGTTGGTATTACAGCTTTGAGGCGCCTGATACCACCCTGGCCAAAGACTATCTGGAAGCTGTGCTGGCAGAATCCGATACGGGTGATTTTGGCACTACTGTGCGCAGATTCTTTGATGGCTCCCGGTTCCTTTTGCGCGATTCCGGATTACCGGACACTCTGGCCGTAACCGATTCACTAAGCGTGCTGGAAGATGTTGAATCACTGATAGTAGAAGCGGATTCACTGCTCTGGGAAATTGCTGATCCGGATTCCTTGCTGAACCTTCCTGCATTCTCTGATTCTTTGAGTAGCTCCGAAGCCGATAGCCTCAGCCAGCAGACTGTGCCAGATGAAGCCAAACCAAACCAGGAAGAAGCTCCTCCCCTTTTACCCGATGATTCTGAGCCCAAGACCCCGGAGGCCATTCCTCCCCTCAAAGAAGAGGAAATCCACCCTGAATGAGATCCCGATTGATCCGGCACCAGCATCTGGCCATGAAGCTGGGCATCTTTATCATCGGCATTGCCACCGGCTTTGAGGCCTCTGCGCGTCAACTTGCCCTGCAAGGCTTGCTCTTTCTCGTCTTCATGCTGTTTGAGCCGCAACTGTATGCCAGGCTGCTCTTTGCCTTGCGCAAGATCCTCATCTTTCTCTCTGCATACTGGCTCTTTGCCACCATCTTTGCCATGGACTTTATGGCCACCATCCTGTTCAGTGCCCGCATCCTCTATCTGCTGTTAGTGATGGTCTATGCTTGGGGAACAGTGGACAAAAAGCAGCTGATCTATCAGTCTCGCTTCTGTTTACGCTTCAGCAGCGGGCGTGCCGTCATCAGCTACATCATCTCCACCTTCTACTTCATGCGCGAGTATCTAAACGCCTACAAAGCCATTCCGCAAGGCGATAACCTGCAAAGCGTCTTCTCCCGTGCCATCGATGCCGGACAGATGGTGCACGCGCAAAGCCCGAAGATTGCCCTCAAAGTGGAAACTGATCTCGCTCTTGATAGAACTGACCATCCACCTACGACTATGGCAAACCTGCTCGCTGCAGGCTTCCTCTTCTTGCTGGTTTTGGCACATAACTTATGATCAGGGGAATTGGTGCCTTATGCGCTATCTGATCAAACTGGCCTATGATGGCACAGAGTTCATCGGCTGGCAAAAACAGAAGCAAGGACGCAGCATCCAGGTGATCATGGAAAAAGCTCTGACCAATTTTACCGAGCGGGAGACCCCGATCGTTGGCGCAGGCAGAACCGATGCCGGTGTGCACGCCCTGGGTCAGTATGCCCACTTCGACTACGAAGGCAGGATGCAGCCAGATCAGATGCTGAAGGCCTTTAGCCGCTGGTTACCGGAAGATATCAAGGTCATTGAGATTACTGAGGTTGGCTCTGAGCTATCGGCACGTTATCAAGCCTATGAACGTTGCTACAAATACATCCTCACCAAGGATCGCACACCTTTTAACCGCAATCGCAGTGGCTTCATTCCTCATCTGAGGATTGAGCTGGAACCGATGCTGAATGCAGCTCCCGCTTTTTTGGGAAAGCATGATTTCTCCACTTTCGGACGGCTAAATCCCGAAGTCACCAACCATGTCTGCGAAATCAAAGAACTCAGCATCACCGAGAATGACGAGGATTTCATCTTCATCGTGCGCGCTGATCGCTTTCTGCACAACATGGTACGCCGCATCGTGGGCACTCTGGCTAATGTCTCACACTTTGCCTTGGGCCCGGACACCATCACCCGCTTGCTGGAAGAACGCTGCTCGCGTCAACGACTGGTGCTGACAGCTCCTGCCTGCGGGCTCTACCTGATCGACGTAAAATACCCCATCGAACTGCTTGACGGCAGAATCACCTACAAATTTGATGATCTTATCAAGAGGAAAAGATGAATTATAAGATACCTAGAGGCACCTTTGACATCCTGCCTGCGGATAGCAGCAAGTGGCAACATGTAATCCGAGTCTTCCGTGAAGTAGCCTTAAGCTTCGGTTATCGGGAGATCACCACCCCCATCTTTGAGATGGCAGAGCTTTTTGAGCGCTCCAGTGGAGAAAGCTCGGATGTGGTGCAAAAAGAGATGTATCGCTTTAATGACCAAAAAGGGCGAACTTTTGCCCTGCGACCCGAGGGCACAGCTCCCGTCGTTCGTTCCTACGTGGAAAACCATCTGGAGATGCAAGGCGGCAGAACCAAGCTCTACTACATCGGCCCCATGTTCCGATACGATCGCCCTCAGGCCGGACGCTACCGTCAGTTTTACCAATATGGCATCGAGTTTATCGGTAGTAACCATCCCTTTTATGATGCTGAGGTGATTGCGCTGGAAATGGCCTTCCTAAGTGCCCTGGGCTTGCAGGGACCGCGTCTGGAGATCAACAGCGTGGGTTGCGGCAATTGCGCCAAGGACTATGATGCTGCTCTGAAAGCTTTTTATGAGCCCCATCTACCTCAGCTCTGTCCCGATTGTCAAAAACGCTTTGAGCTGAAGCCCCGCCGTCTGCTGGATTGCAAAGTTCCTTCCTGCAAGGCTTTTCGGGCTGATGCACCATCCCAGTTTGATTATCTCGACGCGCCTTGCCGTGAGCACTTTGATGCCGTCTGCCACTATCTGGATCAGATGAGCATCAGCTACACCGTCAATCCCGCCATCGTGCGTGGTTTGGACTACTACACCAATACCGCTTTTGAGTTTATCTGCGATGAGCTTGGCGCGCAAAACTCCATTGCCGGTGGTGGCAGATACAACGCTCTAATCGAGCAGATCGGAGGCAAGGATACTCCTGCCATCGGCTTTGCCGGTGGGTTTGAGCGTCTTCTGCTGGCCTTGGAAAAAGAAGATATAATCCTGCCGGAAAGCCCCAAACCCACGATCTTTCTGGTTCTGATGGGTGAAGCTGCTGTGAACTTTGCTCTGCCCATCCTGGCCGAACTGCGTAAAGCTGGAGTTTTTTGTGATTACAATCCGGACAAAGCATCCTTCAAAGCCCAGCTCAAAGCTGCTGATGCCTCCCAAGCCCGATACGCTCTGATCATCGGTGAGGAAGAAGCGGAAACATCATCTGTGATGCTCAAAGATCTCAGCACCGGTGTGCAGCAAAGCCTTTCTATCGCGGAACTCCTGACTCATCCTTTTTGCTAATCGGAACTCATTGAGCGATAGATGCTATATCAGAAGATAGCCAAGCAGCTGGAGCAATCGGACTTTTTCCAATGCCTGCTCCCTTTAAAAGATGGCACGCAGGTATCCCATCTCAGCCAAAGCGCGCGCGCACTCGTAGCTGCCCATCTTTGGGCTAAAACCGGCAAGAATATCATCCTGGTCTCGCAGGACGACATCATCGCTGAAGACCTTTGGGACGATCTGGTCACTCTGGTGGGGCGCGAAAATGCCTTCTATCTGCCTGATTACGAGATCCTTCCCTATGAGGATCGCTCTCCGCATTACTCCATCCGTGCCACGCGCATGATCACCCTGCTGAACTCTTTAAGCGATACTCCCGCAATCTATTCCCTCTCCATCCGTTCCCTGATGCGCTTGATCCCAAACAAAGATTCTCTATCACGGCACATTCTGCGTCTGAAACAGGGTGACACCATCGATCCTGACTCCTTGCTCCAGCATCTGCAAAACATGGGTTATGAGATCGAGTATCAAGTCTCCACCGTATATCAGGCAGCCAAACGCGGAGGCATCCTGGACATTTTCTCACCCCCCACGCAACATCCTGTGCGCCTTGAGTTTTGGGGCGATGAGATCATCTCCATCCGGGGCTTTTCGGCTGCCACTCAACGCTCCATCTCCTCTGATATCAAGGAAGTGACCCTGATTCCAGCCCGTGAGCTGTCGCTTGACGATATCGACAGCGGTTCGGTGATCATCTCCAAAGTGCGTGAGCATGGCTTTTTTGAAGGCATTGAGAACTACTATAGCCTTCTCACCAAAGAGCTTAGCAGCTTTGCTTATTACTTTGCTCCGGATTCCCGCGTCATCGCTTACTCCAATTTCAGCTATATCACCGAAGAGATGGAAGCCCTCATCGAGCAGACCTTCAATCAGTATCGCAAGGTCATAAAAGGCAAGAGCAAAGCAAAAACTCCCACGCCTGATCAGCTGATGTTGAATGAAGAAGCTTTTTATGCTCAGATGAACCAATGCCAGAGCATCTATCTCTCGCAAAGCGAATTCATCTTCCCACAGCTTAAGCATAGCATCCGCGCACCCTTTATGTCCCAACCCGCCTTTGAATCCGACCTCGGACTGCTGGCCGATACCCTGCGCCAAAAGCAAAGAGATGGCTGGCAATACTATCTGCTCTTTGATAATGCCTCGCAGGAGCGTCGCATGCGCCAGACCATTGCGGAGGATGCGGCCTTTTCCAGCCACATCGGGGTCTTGCACGAGGGCTTTGAGATCGAGGATATCCGTCTGGGTCTGTGGACTGATCACGAGATATATAACCGCTACAAACGCAAGCGATACGCGCCTCGTTTTGCCCCCGGGGAAAGCATCGTTGATTATGAAAACCTCAAGCCAGGTGACTATGTGGTGCATGTGGATCACGGCATCGGGGTCTTTGAAGGACTCAAGATCATCAAGCTGGATGGCCAGGAAGTAGAGTGCCTGGTGCTGCGCTATGCCAATGAAGACCGCGTTTACGTCCCCACCTTCCAGCTCTCATTGGTTTCCAAATATGTAGCTGAAGAAGGCAGCGCTCCAGCTCTGAACAAACTTGGCAGTGCCAAATGGCAAAACACCAAGCGTCGTGCCACTCAAGAAATTGAGCTCATCGCTGCGGATCTGGTGAAACTATATGCCCTGCGCAACAGCCGTCCCGGTCTGGCTCACAAGCCTGATGGGACCTGGCAGGAAGAGCTGGAGGAATCCTTCATTTACGATGACACTCCGGATCAAAAGACTGCCAGCCGTGAGATCAAGGACGACATGGAACTGCCCTCCCCCATGGAGCGTCTGCTCTGTGGTGACGTGGGATTTGGCAAGACCGAGGTCGCCATCCGCGCAGCCTTCAAAGCGGTGATGTCCGGCTTTCAGGTTGCCGTCCTGGCTCCCACTACTCTTTTGGTAGAGCAGCACTTCCGGGTGTTTAGAGAACGTTTGGCACAGTATCCCGTGCAGATAGCCATGCTTTCCCGCTTCAGATCCAAAGCGCTGATCACCAAGGATGTGCAAGACATCGCCTCCGGCAAGGTTGATATCGCCATCGGGACGCATCGCCTGCTTTCCAAAGACGTGAAGTTCCCCAAACTGGGCCTTTTGATTATTGACGAAGAACACCGCTTTGGAGTGCGGCACAAAGACCGCTTGCGCAGCATGCAAAGCAACGTGGATACGCTATATATGAGCGCCACACCCATCCCGCGTACCCTCAATATGGCTCTGGCCAAGCTCAAGGAAATCTCCCTGATGCAGACCTCCCCCAAAGAACGCCTGCCCATTCGCACCATCATCACCATGCGGGATATGGAAGTGATCAAAGATGCTATCCGTCGTGAAGTGGATCGTGGCGGTCAGGTTTTCTTTGTGCACAACCGAGTGCAAACGATTGAGACAGTTGCGCTTGAGCTTCGACGGGAAATGCCGGATGTTGCTTTCATGGTGGGGCACGCTCAAATGCCGGAGCACCATCTGGAAGAAGTGATGAAAGCCTTTGTGGAGCACGAGTTTCAGGTCTTGATCTGCACCACCATCATCGAAAATGGCATCGACATCCCCAATGCCAATACCATCCTCATCGATCGGGCTGATACCTTTGGCATCGCGCAGCTCTATCAGATGCGAGGACGCGTGGGGCGCAGTAATCGCCGTGCCTACGCCTATCTTCTGGTTCCCAAAGGCAGTACCCAAATCGCCAAGCAACGCCTGGAAGCCCTTACACAATACGACTATCTCGGTGCTGGATTTCAGGTTGCCTTGCGTGATCTGGAACTGCGCGGAGCGGGAACGATCCTGGGCACCAAACAAAGCGGTATCATCCAGGCCATCGGATTTAACTACTACAATCGCCTGTTAGGCCGTGCCATCGAAGCCGTAGAAGACGGCGATACCAGCGTGCTTTATGAAGAAGACAGCCCTGCCACCCGCCAAAGCATCAAGACCGAGATCGATCTCTATCTACCCGGTGAGTATATCGATAACGATGAAGAACGCCTGCGTATCTATCGCCGTTTGGGTGAACTGGCCACGCTGGAAGACATTGAAGAGTTTGAGACCGAGCTTTCCGATCGCTTTGGCCCCGTGCCGGAAAACGCCCGTTGGCTTTTGCTTTTCTTTAAGGTTGATCTCTTGTCCAAAGCCAAGAAACTGAAGAACTGCACCGTCAAACGCGGTATCATGACTATCGAATATGATGCCACAAATACTCCGCCCAAAGCGGAAATCCTGCGTTTCAGCGGTCATATCTCTGAACCTCTGCGCTTTGAAGCGGCAAAAAGCTTGAAACTAATCATCGAGCTTGATCCCGAACTCGATGCTCTGCAACAGTTTGAAAGGGCGATCGAGATCCTTAGTTTGTAACAATAGCATCTCTGATGGAGATTGTCCCAATGCCGATCGATGTATAGCTCAATCCCGGCTCCGATACAGATAATCACTCAGCCTTTTGTGGATGTGTAATAGCAGGTAATCCGCGGCAATCCCGATCCCTCCGATCACAGCAATATACTGTAGCATCTCTTTGTATTGCAAGAGATAACGAAAGTCCAGCAAGCGATATCCCAAGCCGGATTGCACACCCAACATCTCCGCAGCGATGATGGCCGTCCAAGCCACTGACCACAGCACGCGATATAGATTCACCAATTCCGGCAATGCCAATGGCAACTGAATATAGCGCAGGATCATGCGCCGTGAAGCTCCATCCAAAGCGGCAGTATCCAGGATGTCACGCTGCATCCCTTGAAAGATCCCTGTGCTGATGATGATCGCGTTAAAAAGCATGGAAAAGAGCAGCACGATGCCCACCGGCCATTCTCCGATACCTGCTACAAGAATGATCATGGGTAACCAGCAAAAGGGTGAGATATGCCGAAAGAAATTCACAATTGGTAAGAGGCTACGGTTCAATCCTGGTGCTGCATAACCCAGAAAACCCAGCAGCACCCCCAGGATGAAGGAGATTCCCGTCCAAACCAACACCCGTGTGCTACTGATGACGATATCCGTCAGCAGATGGCTCACTTCAGCTCCAGATAGATCTCGTGATCTTGCAGAATCCTGGACTGATAGCCATTTTCCACCGCTATTTGAGTGATTTTTCGCTCAAAATCCCTGCCTGCCGCATCCAGTCCCAGAGCAAAGTGCGTGTGGGTCAGCGCTTCTTCCAATTGCCTGTCACTCAAACCATATCTGGTCTTGGCATAATGCTTTAGCTCAGGATTATCCATGGTGATCCGGGGCAATATCTCTTCAATGCGCGTCATCAGCTTGATCACACTGTCGGTCTTGGACTTAGTCAGCTCTTTTTCGTTAACGGTTATATCGCAACAGGGGTGGTTCCGATGCGTATCACCAAACCAATGCAGAACCTGGAAACCATCCGGAAGCTTCTGTAAAACAGGAACATAAGCCACAGCCGCAGCCACATCCCCGCTCTGTAGTGCGGCCAGCATCTCATTGGGACTGCGAAAATACACAGCGTCATATTCGATGCCCAGATCCCGCGCAAGACCATCCATCAGCAATTCAACCGTGGAAGCCTTCAACACGGCGATCCTGGCCCTGTGCAAATCAGCCACGGAGCTCACATCCACACTGCTGACCAGGCCATCGCTTTCCCGCTCCAGAAAGGACACTATCTTCAGCGGGTAGCCCTTTGCTACGGCACTATGCACATAGCTGAAGGGCATGATGGCAGCGTCCAGCTTGCCAGCAATGATAGCTTCCTGCACTTCCCAGCCGGAATTGAAATAAGTGACGCGGTAGCCTTTATCCGCTTCCACTGCGGATTCCAAGGCAAAGGAAAGCGGAAGATGATTGATGGAAGGACCGATCAAACCAATCCGCAGCTCATCCCCCCGCCTTTGGCCACAGCCAAACGTGCTTATTAGCACCACGCATATCACTATCAGCATTCGCATTAGCTTCATTTTATCTCCTCTCAAAAAGAAATAGCCACCGCGACTGTCCCGGACAGTCAGGGTGGCTATTTGCCTATTTCTTTACTGTATATGGCCAAGATCCTGAAGCATGCTTTCTTGTCAAGACAGACTTCGCCCTTGATGTTCTATCTCATCTTTAGTCCTGCTTTACCTTGTGTTCTCCTCGTGGCATGAAGAGATTATGGGGTGATGTCTGGGTAAGCATGTGGTAAAGGATAGGGGAGCTTTTGGAAACTCAGTGGATTCGACACCTCTGGTATAGGATTCGACACGTCCCCGTGTCGAACAAAGCCCTAGGCCGAGAAAAGAAAACGAATCCTTCGCTTCTGCAGACGAGACGTCTGCAATCCTGTTCCGCGCATTCCTCATTGGTAGAGAAAGCAGGTTTTCTGGTAAGATCGTAGCTTCTGAAAGCTAGGTTACTACCAAATAGCGTAAGCCTTGTAAAACCTCTTGGGGATATCGCCCAGCGGAGTAGTCCAGACATTGGCAGGGGAAAAAGCCCCGCTGCCCGTCACATCGCTGTAAACTCCATCGGGGCTGTCACTTGCCAGGATAGTGTATGAAGCAGCACTCAGGACAGGAGTGATGGTCAGTTGCACATTGGAACCATTGATTGCTATACTAAGAGTAGTTTGCACCGGATCCGGGGAAGCCAGCGTCACCCGCCCCAAAGGAGAGTAGATCGAATAGCTATCGGTGGAGAATCTGGTTCTCAGTCGATAGTAGTATGTGGTTCCCGCGTCAAGGCCAGTCAGAGTTTTGTTTGTGAATGTGCCGGCGTTATAGTTACTATAGCCAGAGATGTAAGAGGCAAAAAGGCTATCGGTGGATACTTGCAGGAAATAGGCAGAGCCGGTGATGGGCACGCTCCAATTTGCGGTAAATGATGATTGGCTGACATTGGTGGCGCTTTGCGGTACCGGTGTCCAGAGGTATTGGGCAAACTGCGGATGATCAATGAAAGGATTGCGGTTGCCCTGACGCTCCCAAATGCGTTCATTACGTTGCGCTTCGCGAGCGTCCACCGGATCCTGGATGTGCCACTGAAGCAGGGTGGAGAGCTTCCCGTAGTATGGCTGTCCGGAGGGAGAGCTATTAGTATAATCTACCAATTCCAGATCGTAGGAAGTATCGGTACCTTCATAGCGCACAGCCATATACATCATCATCCGGGCCACGTCACCTTTGTCCTCATCCCGCACTTCCCAAGCATAGGTGGAAGTGTAGTTTCCCGTGTTACCGGAGTATCCCGGATAGGGCGAAGCATCCACATAGAGGCTGCCACCATTGTCAAAATCCTTGTTGCCTTTGGCGGAGTTCACCGTGGCATCACAGGGACGCATGTGATGCAAGTCTGTCCCCGCGGGTCTGTTATCGTCGAAGCCACCATGAGATTTGCTCCAGGTGTGTTCGCGATTCCACTGGGTGACTCCGCCCCCATTGTGACTTTTAGGAACGCTCCAGCCCGTGTAAATCTGGATGATGTTGTTGCTGTTATTGGGGTCTTCATCGGTGTAGCGCAGCTGTGTCCAAAGCGCGTCATAGCTGTATTCAGTAGTATGAGTCTCACGCAGGAGATCATGCAGATCGGCCTTGAGCGCTGCGCCATAACCGCTGATACCCTCGTAATATCCGGTAAACTGTGTGCCCAGGGTAGTGAAGTTTGCCGGATTTCCGGACGCGGTGCTGCTCAGATACATGGTTTCTGAGCCTCGACCATTGCCTTCAAAGACCCTGAAATGATAAGTGGTATTGGGCTGGAGGTTTTCCACCAAGACGCCGTTAAATGCCGATCCTTCGATGATTTCCGTCGCGCCGTTGTAGATCACTTGCTGTCCGGATCCGCTATAAACGGGGTTGGCAATGGGATCACTGCCATTGATGGGTGTATTGAAGAAGTTTGTGGTGTTCATGATCACTACGCGGTAAGCGCCATTGCCGGGAACCCATTCCAAAGTGATGTTGTTAGCGGTGATAGCCGCTTCCAGATGAGTGGCCTGGATGGTGGGAGTGCTGATGCTTTGGGTAAAGACCGAGATCTCGTTTGAGTCCTCACTGACGCCATAGGCGTTTTGCGCGCGCACCACATAGTAATACTGAGTATCGGGCTGGAGATTGCTAAAGGCATAGCTCTGCACATTGCCAACATTGAGGTTTTGGTAAACGTAGCTCAACGCTCGACGGCTGAGATTGTGAAAACCGAGATAGCTTGAAGTATTATTCGGATAGCTTATCCACTCTGTGCCCAAAGTAGTAAAGGCTGAAGCTCCCGTGCCGGAGGGATTCTGCGTCACTCCAGCCACAATCTCCGGTTTGCGCACGAGCGTCTGATCCATGGTGCTGATCGCTCCCGCTGTCCAGGCAGAACCGGGATCATTGCCGATCACGCCAAAGATATCCAGATAGCTATCGGTAGAGACCTTATAGAGGCCAAGCGCGTCATTCCCATTGAAGTTTATCACGCCACTGCTGTTGGTATAGTCTGCCACAGAGGTGAAGTCAGTTGCGGCATTGCTGTGCGCGAGCACATAGACATCTCCATTGTCCAGGGTTCCGCTGAGCTGTAGAGTTGAAGAAACGCTGGCAGAGCCATTGCTAAACAGATGTACCCGGTAATCGGAGAGATTCACCGTGCTGCCGGTGCCGTTGAAGATTTCCAGAGCTTTGTTATAGCTGCTGCCTTCGATGTATTCAGAGAAGAAGAGGTCTTCCGCTGCTCCGCTCGCGGTATTGACATAGAGATCAATCAGGTAGCTCGACGCGCCGGGCACGCTTTGCCAATTTGCCACAAAGCCATTGGGCGATACATCCGTAGCAGAAAGAGCCTGCGGCGCATCGGGTTCCAGAGCAGCTAACACATAGCCATTGAGACTCAGATGTTCGGAGACACTTGCGGAACTGACCACCAGGTTTTGATAATAATCCCCCACGCTGAGATTGCTCTTGAGCCGCGCGTAAACTTGCGTGGGGCTTAAGCTTCCACTGATGGGATAAAGAGTGAGAGAGCTACCGTAACCGGAGTATTCCTGGGTCGATAGCTCATAAGCGGATGGAGCTGAGATCAGGACACTTTCAGTGAGATACTGTCCACTGACACTGAATGCCTGAGCGGTGGATGGCCCTTCACCAAAGAGATAGTAAAACCCGGATAGAGCGCTTGGGGATAGCGAAAGCACCGGATCAGGTGCGGCTACGAAGCCTGTCCAGCTGAAGTCATCCACCATGATCCGTTCAGTGGCGCCATTGGCCACAAGCCGGATCTTGATGTTATCTGCTGGGCTATTGATGGTTCCGGAGAAGAGCTTCCAGGCACTGGAATTGTCCAATGCAGAATTATTGATCACCGCCACAAAGGTCCAGTTCAGCCCATCAGTGCTGTACACCAGATTGTAGTCAGGCGAGGGATCCCCATCCCAACGGCGGATCTTCATGCTAAAATCCGCAACACCACCACTGGCAATAGTGATCACCCAGTTCACATTTTGATCATTGCCCAGACGCCAGGCATAGGTGCCAAAAGCTCCGGGCTGTCCATCCTGTGCTGTTGTTGTTTGCCGCAAAGCCGGCCCACCGGTTGCGCTGAACAGACCATCACTGTAAACGTGGTTACTGGCATAACTGGTAAGGCCTGCGGATCCTGCAGTCCAGTTTGCCGCAGTGTCAAAATCTATCGTAGTCTGAGCCCAGCTCATAACTGTAATCAGTATCAGGCTCAGCATCAATAGCATCTGCTTTCGCATGTTTCTCTCCTTAATCGCATTTCGCGATACCTATAATCTATAGGGTTAGGATTAGAATACAAGATTTATTCCAAAACCACATAAGTCTGGCAAAAACAAGCGGCTTGACAGAAAAAGACTATTCCGTGCCCTTGACCCCATGAATAGCCCCAAAGATGCTCTAATCTGTGACGCGAATCACCCCTTGATCAGCCAATGCCTGCGCGAGGAAATCCTGCTGTATCACATTGATACACAAGGCGAAGCCATACTGCGAGAGAGCTTTGAGCGCTTAAGCGGCAAGAGCATCTCCACTGACCATGATCTGAGTGAGCTATCCGGTGGGCAAAAAGTGCTGTTGATGCTCTGTCTGGCACTGCTTTCACCAGCCAGAAGCATAGTGTTCAAGGACTTACGCCACTCTCTGGATGCCCATCGCTGGGAGCATGCACAACGCATGATCAGTGAATCCGACAAGGACATTACTCTGGGATGTGACGCGTGATCAAAGCCGGATACTACCAAGTGTGGCCGGACTTCGCTCTGGAAATTGGCTCTGATCTCTACTTTGAGCCTGGCAAGAGCTACCAACTGCAAGGAGCTAACGGTAGCGGCAAAAGCTCCTTCATCCAAAAGCTGCTGATCCCTGCCCTCAGAGCGAGAAAGGGTGCCTACCTCGTCTATCTTGAACAGCAGATGCACTTGCAGCTCTATGCCATCAAAGCGCACGCGGCCTTCCACGCTCCGGGCATCAGGATCAGCAGTCCAAGTGATGCCGCGATGTATCTGATGCAAGACCTGAAAAAGGCTTACACGGCCAAACCCGGAGATATTTATATCGTGTCGGACGAATGCCCTTGTCTGCACTTACTGCAAGCGCTAAAGCTTCCCCACTGCCTGATCGTGATCGACCATCATGAAGTTCTGCCGGGAGCTGAACAGCTCCGCTTTGAAGCACAAAACCAGAATCTGAGCAAGGTGAGCAGGGATGTATAGACTTAGCGTTCTCAGCCTGCTCTTTGTTGCCTATAACGTGATCTTTGGGGTCTTCCTGCTACCGGATTGGCCACTGCAACTATTAGCCTTGCTCTTGATCAGCCTGCTTTCCACGATCCGTCCGGGCTTGCCTAAGCTCTTGAGCCAGATCAATATCCTGCTCCCCTTTGTGGGAATGCTGGTTCTTATCTATACGATCTTCATCATCCTGGGCATATCTCCTGCGGGCACAGAACCTCTAAGCTATTGGCTGGCATACGGTTTACCCAGGATACTGCTGCTCATCTCTTCGATCTTGCTCCTAAGAGTCTTGATATCTTTCCTGCGCGTGGAGGATTTTTATCGCAATGGTCTGGGCATCCACCGGATCAAGTATCTGATCTTAGGCAGAATCCTGTATCGGGCCGCATGCCATTCCTATCCCAAACTCAGAGAGTGGCAGAGCCTGATCCCCAGTGAACAATGCGCCAAGCCCAGTTTGAGACAGCGCTTCCGCTCGGCCTTATGCAGCACTTTGGCTTTGGCTTTATACGTATTGGGAGAGGCAACTTTGAAGGGAGAAATGATGGACAACAGAATAGACAATTGCTATAAGGAGCTACAATGAAATGGTATCTGAACGTCGGTTTCACCGTCCTGGTGATGGTCACCACCCTGCTCATCCGCATCCCCATCCCGGGAGGTGGATACTTCAATTTTGGCGATGTAATCATCGTGTTTTGCGGACTTTACGCGGGCAAGAAAGCCGGCATGATTGCCGGAGGGATTGGATCTGCCTTAGCTGATCTGATCGGTTTTCCCATCTTCGCCCCTATCACTCTGATCGCCAAAGGCTTGCTGGGTCTCTTTGCCGGCCTGGCCAAAGATTGCCAAAGTGCCATGTGCTATGTCTATCCCGCCATAGGTGGCCTGATCATGGTCATAGTGTACTTCTTCGGCACCTGGATTTTACCGCAAATGGGCAAGGTTGCCGCCCTGGCCGATCTTCCCGCCAATCTGCTCCAAGCCACATTGGGCTATATCGGTGGCAGACTGCTGTATATAGCTTTCATGAAGATCGAGGAACTGCGGTAAAGCATACCCAGCATCTCATCAGTTGATGATATCCTTTGGGACATCAGTATTTCAGCACCTTACGTGTGCTGTACCTGCCTCCTGTCTTGAGCTGCAAGAGATATATCCCGGCCGGCAGCCTTTTGCCTTTGGCATCAAGGCCATTCCAGCTCAGATCCAGCGTTCCCTTTCCCCAGGCACGGTGTTCGTGAACGCATTGGCCTTTGATGTTGAAGACCTTAAACTCATAATCTCCGGCCTTAATCTCGGCCTTGATCGACAGCTGATCCCGGAAGGGATTGGGATAGGCATTAGATATCTGAAGCACTTCAGGGCTCTGCGATGGATCAAGATTGGCGACCGGCTCCGGAAACACGATCTCCAGTTCCGCAAACATCACCATGCAGCTATCCGGCATCACATGCGGATTCCAAATCCCAAGCGCGCCCCAGCGGTTATCATTGAGAAACATCAAGCCCAGACGGCCTACTTTCCGGTTACCCTGCATACCCATATATTGCACTGTGTTGGCAGGATACACCCACATTGGTATGAGCCCGGCCAGTTCCGGAGTATCGACATCGTTCAGATAGATAGGTTCGCTCCAGGACGCTCCATCATCTGCAGAACAAGCGATCACAATCTCGGGACTATTGGCATAAGGCAGATGCTCGGGATACTGATCCGGATAGAGACGCGCATTACGTGCCCTTTGAGAATCCTGCCAGATGGCCACCAGCATGTTCTCGGAATTCGGTTCAGAGAGCTTCAGATGATTGTAATGAAAGCACATCGCATGATCATGCTCGGTTTCATCCCAATAGGGAAAGGGGAAGATCGTCAACATCTCAGGGGTCGATTGTCCATCGATAACGGTATATGAATCCACCTCCTGCCAGGGTGGCTGAAGATCCCATGGCGTGAAATGTGGAAAAGCGCTGTTTGCCGGATCGCCCTTAGGATGCACATCCCTGATGCGCAAGCTCTGATCCGCGGGGTCATAGACGTAGGACTTAACTGTTTGCAATTCCGGTAAATATGCCCCTGATGCCGTAGTAAGCCCCCACAAACCCAAAGCCCGCACTCGGGATGAAGCATCCACCACCGCGTTGAAATGCCCGGTATTCATGATCTGCCAAAAGAGATCCTCATCGACAAAAGGCTCCCCTTCATCATCGGTGAAAAAACCAAGCGTGGAATGGGGCTCCCCCGGCGGATTCCAGGATGGCAGAGTGCTGAAGTAGCTGTGATAAACCCAGTCTCCGCTTCCATAATCCGAACAGATAAACACATCAAGGTATTCCTCGTCCAGCTCATCGTCATTAACCCAACTTTACCACTTTGAGTAGTTACATGCCTCTCCTGCAAGCACATAGATTTTTCGTGGGGACTACATTTTTGTATGTTTCAGTGCTTTGATAACAGGGTTGGGGCTCATGTTGAGAGCC
>Ga0334884_1001460_pt1 | contig 34835 bp, 26 predicted proteins | sample GraSluR1_MG_7_FD_207215 | JGI IMG/M metagenome (GOLD analysis project Ga0334884, IMG submission 207215) | Sludge microbial communities from methane-producing bioreactor in Wageningen University, Netherlands - Granular Sludge_12_05 R1 | ecosystem: Engineered > Bioreactor > Anaerobic >... | reverse complement strand
AACAATGTGTTTTAGGACAAGGCGATCTATTGTTTTCTTATCAATCCTACATGCAGGCTTAGGCCTAATGAACTGTCCAAGATTACAATAGAAAGGGTAAGAAGTTACCATTGCGAACTGTCTTTGAGGACCAATGACGGACTTTAACTTTGGCCTTACCCTTCGTCTTGTCTGTTTACTCCAAACGAAAATAATATTTTGTTGCAAACATAGGATGACGGGTTTTCTTTTTTTCGTCATCGCGAACCCGTCAGGGTTTTAAATTTGATTCTTACAACTTCCTGTTTAAGGTTAGTATTTCATTAATTGCATATAAAGGAAGATTTATTAGCCAGTCTTGCTCGCGGTAATCGGACATAGAAGTTCGGATTGATATACTGGGACTATATTTCTGATGGAATACTTTTAAGCTCTTTGCCTGCAGATTCTCCTCGGCCTTCACTTCAATTGGGAGAACACTACCACTATTTTGAACTAAAAAATCGAGCTCAGCAGTTGACCTTTCGGCCGACCAATAAAAAATTGAATTGCTATTATCGTTAACTAGTTGTTGTAGAACAAACTGCTCAGTGATTGCTCCTTTAAACTCATTAAATATTCTATTCCCTTCAAGGAGTGTTTTTGCATCAATATTTCCCATTGCAGCAAGCAAACCAATGTCGACCAGATAGAGTTTGAATGCGCTTTGATCTTCATACGCTTTTAGGGGAATGGAAGGTTTAGTGGTTCGAAACACCTTGTGAACCTGCCCACAATTAACAAGCCACTCAATGGCCAACTCAAACTCTTTAGCTCTAGCACCCTCTTTTAAAACACCATATATGAACTTTCTGTTCTCCTTGGCAAGCTGCGAGGGAATTGAGTTCCATACCATTCGTATGCGAGGGACTAATTCTGTGGGCGCATGCTTAGAGAAATCTTGCTCATAAGCGTCGAGGATATTCCTCTGAACATATCTCACCTCGTTAAAATTATAATCCTTTCGAAATACGGAGACCGCTTCGGGCATCCCCCCTACAAAATAGTAATGCCTCAACAACTCAATATACTTCAATTTGAAGGTGGTTATCAACGGCCAATCATTCGATTTCAATACTTCAAGAAGTCTCTTCTCTCCCAAGGCTTCGAGAAACTCATAGTAGGACATTGGGAAAAGATCCATAAACTCAACCTTGCCAACGGGGAATGACGTGTGTGCATGCAAAGCCACTCCTAAAAGTGATCCCGCTGCAATTATGAATAGTTCAGGGGCATCCTCAAAAAAGTACTTCAGGGCATTCAGTGCGCTAGGAGCCGATTGTATCTCATCAAAAAGAATTAGCGTATTGCTGGGTGTAATACTTATCCCTGTCTCGGTCTGCAAGGCAATCTTCACACGTTTAATATCAAAATCTAGCTCAAACAGGGACTGTAAGTGTTTGGATTTCTCGAAGTTCACATATAGAACCTTCTCAAAATACATGTGACCAAACTCTTTCATTAACCAGGTTTTGCCCACTTGTCGTGCACCTCTAACAACTAATGGTTTCCTTCCTTGCTTGTTTTTCCAAGCCACCAAATGATTCATTTTATCCCTAATCATGCTTTTTTTTTATGCAAATATACATTTTTTCAAACGTCTTTTTGTTTTTTTGTACATTTTTTCGAACGTGTTTTCGTGATGCGTGATTAGTTTGTTCGATATTCAGGATTCGTATTTCCACCCAAAAAACAAAAAGCCCCACACAATAAATGCAGAGCTGTTGACGCGTTAATGCGAGTGTGATATGTTAACAAACGTCATGGCGATCCCGACGATCGCTGTCGGGAGAAGCCATCTGTTTTGAAAGATTGCTTCTTCAAACTTCAAAAAACGAAGTTTTCATCGCAATGACGGAGGGGTGTGCGTCTTCGCGAGGAGACCGCAGGGCGACGAAGCGATCTTATATTATCCCAAAAAGAATAGCTTATTGCTTACTCCTTACCATCATTCCTTTTACCATGTTCTTTGCTTTCTGCCAAACCAACTCCTTAATCCATGGTAAAATACTGTTCGTCCAGCGCTGTGGATGAACGGTGATCATAATTCGGTTGGGTAGAGTTCCCTGCTGTGCTATTTGAATAATATCTTGTGTCGTTCTAAAAACCAAGCCCTGCTTGCTCCATTTGTCCTGCTGGGGTACTTTATCGCGAATGCTAACCCTATGCCCATCCCAACGACGGCCCGTATCGGTGAGATAGAAAACTTCGTTGAAGTCGATATCGAAGTATGGCTCACCAATAATTTCCAGATCACGGTAACTGTAAATCTTCCATATTTCCCTGCTATCGTACTTGCTACGTGGGCTGCCGTGCATGCAGATGGTTTTAACCTCAACAATCTGCCTTAGCCTCTGCAGGTTCTCCTTAAAATTTTTGAATGCCGCCTCTATATTACCGTTGCAGATGGTAAGGTTCTCGTAATGGTAACCTACCTCGTGGCCAAGAGAAACAATCACCCTAATTATCCCCTCATCCCAACTCTCGGGCACAGCCCTAAAGTAGTAGCTGCCCTTAATTTCCAACTCATGCTCAATTTTGGCGGTGGCCAGGGAGTTTTGGGGTTTTAGGTCGACATCGTGGCGAAGGATGATTATTCGTTCCGGGTTCTGGGTTGCGGGTTCCGAGTTCGGGTTTTTGATTGATTGGTTCTGGGATAGGTAATCGCGAAAGGTTATGAATTTATACCCCTTATCCTGTAAGGTTTTAAGTAGGGATTTGTATTTTGATAGGGTGAAGTCCATTACATAACGTTTACTACGGGTAAAGTTATTGAAATGTTGGAGAATGAATACATGCAAGGGTAAAATAACAAGCAGGGTTTCGGGTTTTATTCATTTCTATCGTTGAGGTTAGGACTAAAATACTATAGTTCTGGGTGACAAAGGGTTCTGCTCTCCTTTCGTCATCGCGAACCCGTCAGTGTGAAGTGATCTGCTCTTTGCGTCATCGCGATCCCGACGATCGCTGTCGAGAGAAGCGATCTGTCTGTACTAAAAAGATTGGCTTTGCCGAGCTCCGCTTCGCTCCGGTTGCTTCGCTCCATTCCATTGCGCTCGCAACGAACGGAGAAACGTGCGTCATCGCGAGGAGACCGCAGGGCGACGAAGCGATCTGTTTTGAAAAGATTGCTTCTTCAAACTTCAAAAAACGAAGTTTTCATCGCAATGACGGAAGGGGGAAAGGGGAAGACCGAAGACGGAAGACCTCGGCTTGAACTACTCAGACGGGCGGGGAGACCGAAGACCGAAGACGGGAGACGGAAGACCGAAGACCGAAGTTGGTAGACGCCAACCCCATTGACGTCAGTTAGACTAGGATGTGAAATGCAGAATGATAGGCTGGAGCCAACCTGCTGTTGGTAAACCTAAAAGAATAGCTGCGACCGAGGTAGGAGCCTCGGCTGAACAGAGCCTCAGCCGAACGGAGGAGAGGTGAACACACGCCTAACCTTTGTACGAAAGGATTGCCTCCAAACACCGCTCTGCGGTGTGTCCATCCCAAAGTTCGGGACGCACTGGGTTTCGTTTTTTTGAGATCGCCGTACGGTACTCTTCCCTGATCCTCTCCACGTTATTCCCAACTAAAACGCTGGCTCCGCCATGTTCTGTCAGGGTTATGGGTCGTTCGGTGTTCCAGCGTAGGGTAAGGCAAGGCGTTCCCAATACTGTGCACTCCTCTTGCAAACCGCCGCTATCGGTGAGCATTACCTTTGCTCCCATATTTAGACGAAGCATTTCGAGGTAGCCAAGGGGCTCGAGAAGAATTAGTTTAGGGTGATTTGCAATTTCATCGAAAAGCCCAAAGTTAATCAATTGCTTGCGCGTACGGGGATGGATTGGCCAGATCAGGGTGTAATCATTCGCAACATCTTCCGTTAAGAATCGCATTATGGGTTTTAGTATCTCTTTTGAATCGACGTTTGATGGGCGGTGCATGGTCATTACTGCGTAATGCTCGTCTTTAGGGATTGATTGGTTGGTTGAATGATTGTCTCGATTACCATCGGGAGATTGAATGATTTGATTGTTACCAATGATGTTCTGGATGAGCAAATTCTTTGCCTTGGCTCTGTTGGTTTCGAGGGTATCAATCATTATGTTGCCAACAAAAACAATGCGCTCTTCGGGTGTTCCCTCCTTTCGGAGATTCTCCGATGATAGTGTATCGGGTGTTAGAAGCAAGTCCGATAACCTGTCGGTAACCAAACGGTTTACCTCCTCGGGCATGGTGATATCCCCAGAACGCAAGCCTGCCTCAATGTGGCAACATTTAACCCACTCCTTTTTTGCTGTTACAGAACCGGCCAAAGTGGCATTTACATCACCTACAACAACAACCCAATCGGGTTTGTGCTTTTTCAGCACTTTTTCAAACTCAATCATGGTTTGACCCACCTGCTGGGCATGGGTTCCAGAACCAACTCCGAGGTTCATGCCTGCCTGTGGAATGTTAAGCTGCTCAAAGAAGGTTTGCGACATGCGGTCGTCGTAGTGTTGACCGGTGTGGACAAGGATGTGCTCAATTTTTTGCCTTCCCTGTTTGTTATGCTTCTCAATTGCATGCACAAAGGGGGCAATCTTCATAAAATTTGGTCTTGCACCAACAAGAGATATAATTTTCATTAAATAATAATTAAGTTTTATGTGTTCTTCTCAAAAAAGGTCTTCAGGATTAATCGTTAAAAACTCCTTCCAGGAAAGAGATCTGTTGTCGACTAAATATATTTTGTCGGGTTTATACTTCGATTTAAAAAAATCCATTCCCCTTTTTGGGGCAGAAGGGGTACTTTTTACTTCAATTGCAACTATAAGTCCCTTCTTTTCTAGTACAAAATCAACTTCGTTCATGCGATCACGCCAGTAAAAAACATTATAATTCTTACCGGCTGAATGATTGATTAAATGTGACCCAATTGCAGACTCAACAATTCGTCCCCATACCCCAGGATTACCCTTTATCTCGGAAAACGTTTCAATTCTTTGGGAAGACAGGAGCGCATTGTTAAAAACCTGAAACTTGGGGCTCGAAGATCTCTTTCGGATTACATCGGCTGCGAATTTTTCGATCCCTCCCAACAAGCCAGCCGTTTCAAGCAAATTTAAGTAATGTGATAGTGTTGTAGTATTCCCTGCATCCTGGAGTTGCCCCTGTATTTTTGTGAACGACAAGATTTGGCCGGAATAGCTGCACCCAAGTTCGAACAGCTTCTTCATCAAGGCTGGTTTATCGATACGTGTTAGCATCAGGATGTCTCTGGAAATACTGGTTTCAATCAGGCTGTCGCACACATAGTTTTTCCATCGTGGCTCGTCGTGGATCAATTTAGCGCTTCCGGGGTAGCCGCCAAACCATGCAAACTTCTCTTCATCCCAGCCGAAGGCTTGATTCATTTCTTTCAGCGACCAATGGGGTATATGTAATAGCTCAAACCTACCAGCCAGTGATTCGGTAAGCCCGTGCTGGAGCATTAAGCGTGAGGAGCCCAAAAGCATTACCTTAATGTTGAGTCCTTCACGGGTATCCTCATCCCAGAGTTTTTTGACCATTTCGCTCCAACCCGATATTTTTTGGACTTCATCGATAACCAGTAGGAATTCGCGGTATGAGCTGACTTTCATTTTCAGCCTAACGCCTTCCCAAAGCTGCTCTATCCATGATGAGTTACCTGCAGGCACAGCATCGGCTGATTCTATTAACCAGGGTATTTTTAATTCTTTTAGAAGTTGGTTTGCCATGGTGGTTTTGCCCACCTGCCTTGGCCCAACTAATACCTGAATATAGGAACGAGGCTCTTCGATGCGCTTCTGTAACCCGCTTATATGTTGCCGCTGAAACATGTTTATACAATTTACTCAATTGACTGAGTAAATTTACTCAACATTTTGTAAAAAACCAAAAAAATGTGGGAATTAGTTATTGGTTCTCTTCTTCTCCCCTTTCTAAAGGAGGAAGACCGAAGAGGGAAGGCGGAAGACCGAAGATCCCCACCTGAATTGCTCAGACGGGCAGGGAAATGAAATGATGAATAGCAGGTTGGAGCGAACCCACAGCGGGTAAATCTTGAAGAATAGTTGCGACTAAAGCAGGAACATCGTCCGAAAGTAATCAGGGTCGGGATCGCAATGACGGTTGAACGTTTTGGCATAAATGCGGATAAACGTATAATCTTTTTACAAAAAAAACATAAACAAAACTTACAATAACTTGTTAATAGGGATACAATTAAACTGCTTTTTAAATTTATTAAAAAGAAAATACTGTTTTTGTGAACATTATTACATCGATTTGTTAATTATATCACTTTAAGTGTTTTGGAAAATAAATAATAAAAAACATTAACTAGATTTACAGAGTTTTTTCAAAAAGCCAATAATAATTTTAAACTTAACAATAAACCTTAAAAACTTGACAATTATGAAAATGAAACATTTACTTAAACAGGGATTAGTTACCCTTTCTCTTATTGCTATAAGCATTGGCAGTTGGGGACAAGGATTAGAAACTTTCTCAAATTTATCCCTTTCAGGAACAAGTTACGCGAATGGTACTTTTTTAGGTCAAGATGGATCAACATGGACTTATGTACAATGCAGAGGTGACTATGCAATTACCGACAAGGCAATTATGATTGGAAGAAGCAGAACGCCTCAATCTAATTTTTATTCAGGTAGCATTGAAGGAGGCATTGGAATACTCAATTTTGATTATTCTCAAGCATTTACTACTAACGTAAATTTAAATGTATTAATAAATGATGTTATTGTTGGAAACGTAACATCGTCCAGCGAGCAAGGTGTTATTAAAAACTCTGGAGACATAACTGTCAATGTTTCTGGAAATTTTGTGATCAAGTTTATTAATGTGAATAATTCTGATGGACAAGTGGTTGTTGACAATGTTACATGGACAGGCTACTCCTCCGGTGGCAACCAAAACCCGGTAATTTCAAATATTTCTCAGAACCCAGCTCAGCTAATTCAATCCTCAACCACTGTATCGGTTTCTGCTAATGTTGCTGATTCTGATGGAACGGTTGACCTAGTTCAGCTACGTTGGGGAAAAGCTGCTGATGAACTTGAGAATACAATTAATATGACTTTTCAAGGCGGAGGAGTTTATACTACCGCATCAGGTATCCCCAGCCAATATAATGGCACAACAATATACTATGCAGTATATGCCGAAGATAATGATGGTGGCTCTACCACCTCAACAACTCAAAACTATATGGTAAGCCCAGTAATCTCATTAGAAACATTTGATTCTGATCTGGGTGATTTTATTACCTACAGCGTAGCTGGCGATAGCCGCGTTTGGGGTTACACCTCTGTTAGTGGCAATGGTGTTGCTCAAATGAATGGTTACGGCTCCGATACCACTGAGGTTGACTGGCTTATTATGCCCAACCTAAACCTAAGCGCTCAAGACCTTGTTCTAAGCTTTGAAACTTGGAAAAGATATGGCGTAACCGATGAGAACAATTATCTCAAACTTTATTATTCAACAAACTACCCCGGACAAGGCGACCCCACAGATTTCACTTGGGTTGAATTGGCATTTACCCAACCTGAAGAAGATCAAGTTTGGGCCTCGTCAGGATTAATTGACCTTTCAGCGATTGAAGGCGAAAACGTTTATATTGGTTTTGAATACCGCTACAGTAGTGAGTATGTACAGTGGAGGGTTGATAATGTTAAACTGGAAAAGAAAACTTATACCGTAGTCTTTGATGTGGTTGATTACACCAACCCATATTCTCCAACCCCTCTCAACAATGTAAACGTTGATTTTTACAACGTTGAAAAACTAACAAATGTAGAGGGACAAACAGTATATACATGGGTTGAAAACGGTACTAATATCCAATTTACTGCCTCAAGGGAAGGCTACCACGAATTCATTGGGTTGTTAACTGTTGATAATAAAGATTTAACCCAACAGGTGCGAATGTTGAACACAAAAGCAGCAGTTAATATCGCAGCAAATCCGAGTGCCAATACTGCATCAATAACATGGGACGGGGTAGGAGCAGAAAATTATGCTATTCATTATGTAAACAATAGCACACAAATTCCAACTTACGTTACAGCATCAGAAAGCCCTGCTAGTATTGTGGTATCACCAGAAACAACCTATACTCTGAAAGTTCGAGCGCTACTTGATGGCGTATGGACAAGATATTCTGATCCTATAGAGTTTACAACCTTGGCAGGTACTCCAATTATTGCAAGTAATATATCTGTTAATAACATTACCAGCAATTCAGCGCAGGTAAACTGGATTGGGGAAGGTGCTGAAGCTTATGCTGTGAAATACTACAATATTGAAACGCCTGCAAATTTCTCATATGTTACAGCTTCAGCCAGCCCCTTAACCATAACGGTTATGCCCGAAACAACCTACGGGGTTGTTGTTAGAACCCTTGTTAATGGGCAGTGGACGCCCTACTCTCCAGAAGTTGAGTTTACAACACTAGCAGGTACACCTGTTATAGCTTCTAATATTTCTGTTACAAATATTACAAGTGGCTCTGCTCAAGTTAACTGGGTTGGAGAGGGTGCTGATGCATACGCTCTAAAATACTATAATGTAGCAACACCAGCTAATTTTTTCTATGTAACTACTTCTTCTAGCCCAACAACAATAACGGTTATGCCCGAAACAACCTACGGGGTTGTTGTAAGAACCCTTGTTAATGGGCAGTGGACCCCATATACCAATGAAGTTCAGTTTATTACACCCGCTGGAGCACAGATAATTGCCACAAATATATCTGTTGATAACATTACCAGCGCAAGTGCGCGTGTTAGTTGGAACGGAGAGGGTGCTGATGCATATGGCATACTATACTGGGATAGGAATTCCTCCACTCAGTATTTTATAACAACCTACTCAAGCCCAACCACTATTGCTCTTCTGCCCAGCACTTCCTATGGACTTCGGATGAGAACTCTGTCTAATGGAACATGGACACCATATTCTGAAACAATTGAATTCGAATCGCCTGCTGGAGCACAGATGCTTGCGACCAATGTTATTGTTTCGGATATTACGCCTTATAGCGCAGTGGTTAGTTGGGATGGCGAAGGAGCCGAACTGTATGGAGTTTCCTTCTTTGAAGTTGGGAGTACTGCCCGCACCTATGTTACAACTACAGCCAGCTCATTACCAATAAATGTTGAACCCGGTAAAGATTATAACGTAAGGGTTAGGACTCTAATTAATGGAGCATGGTCTCGATTCACGGATTTAGTTCCTTTCTCAACACCAACCGAGCCTAAATCGGGAGAGGTAGATAAAACATTTAGCAACAATACGTTGATTGCGCCAGAAAATATTATGCTATTCCCAAATCCCGCAACCGACTATACCATAGTTAGGTTCCTCTTGAAAGAAAGCACAGATGTTACAATCAGTATAACTGACCTGAGAGGCGCACTGGTAAAACAACATAAGCTTTTCAATCAAAAGGGTGAGGTTGATTCCAGAATAGATCTTACCTCCCTTAGTGCAGGTATGTATATTGTAAAAATTTCCACTACTAATCATTTTGAATCTAGGCGACTTATTATCAGGTAACGTATTAATAAATATACTAAAACAGAAGAGGCTGCGGGTTTTCCGCAGCCTCTTCTATTTCCTACTAACTTATAGCCTATGTAAAACTCTTTACCACTCGTGCGGGAACACCTAATGCCAAACTATATGGCGGAACATCCTTTGTTACAACCGCTCCTGCCCCTATTACCGCACCCTCGCCAATGGTTACACCGGGCATTATTATAGCTCCAATACCGATATGGGCTCCATCCTTAATTATAACCTCAGCTGTAGTTAAGGGGCAGTGCATTACGGGTTTCCCTTTTTCATATTTGTTAAGATTTCTTTGGTGACAGAGAATCATCACACCTGCTGTAACCCAAACGTATTTACCTATCTTAACAAGATGTGGATAAGCATCGTCTATTTGAACCGACCTGCTTATTTTGCTACCTTTTCCTACTTTTACACCTCTTAAGCGATGTAAAAACGTTGTTATTTGAGCTGGAAATGTAAAAGGAATTATTACTGAAAGAAATCGTATCCATATTCCCTTTAAAATTCTAATCGGGTTCATTTTTTATTCGCTTTAATGACTTGTTATAAGTTCAAGGATAAACTGGTTTTGGTCAACACTCTCTTCCCAATAACTACCTATTTCGCTAAAGAATTTGCTAGAACCTACAATTTCATTTTCAAGTGATCGTATTAGTTGACTGAAATTGTTATAGTTGCGCAACCTTCTTTTATTCTCTAAATATTTAAAATTTGCCATATCGTTCTCTCCAACAAAGGAATTAAAACGATAAGATTTTAAGCCTAAAAGCGCCGATTCCGAAGCCATAGTTTGGCTATCGCCCACATAGTAATTACATGCTTTTAGTACGCTATGAACCATTGATGCGGGATAAGGACACTGGAACTCTAATAATTCTTCAGACAACTTTGCCTCAGAGCTAATAAGGATATTAAAGGAATGCTTGTGAAAAAGATTAACCAGCTCTTCTTTCTGGCTATGGGAAAAACCAAAATGTTTAAAATCGTGATTTGCCTTCCAACCAACAAAGCGAAGAAAAACTGTTTTTTGATCGGTGTTATACCCTTTCTCGCTGAGATCGATTGGTACTATTGAACTATAAAGGGGCGAAAGGTAGGAGTTTTCGAAAATACCCGGAACCCTTATATGCTTTTTCCCGAAATCCCTCTCAAAAATTTCGGGAGTAAAAACCTTGTCGGCAAACTTAACAACAACTCTATTTGTTAACCAAACCACTTCCGAATCAGGAAAAATATATGCCTTACATTTCCTTACAAATAGCTTAACAAAAACTGTGTTAATAGATGCCTTAGAAATAAAGAAATTGGCTTTGCTCTGCTTTGCTATTCTTAAAAAACGTGTAAGGTTCTTTAGGTAATAAAGGAATTTGACGAAAATATTTGAAGATTTCGAATGAGAAAATTTCATGTATTCTATTCCGTTTTCGTTTAAAAGTTTCCATAGAATCTCCTTCTCTCTTGCAATAACTATAACATTATTCGATGATTTAAGCATTTTGATAACATGCTTAAACTGATGATAATGTTTCGGGTGATTCAGCTCAAATATATAGTTCATGTTTAATCAGATTTTTCTCAGGAACAAACCGCAAAATATTTATCAAAAACATAGCACCATTCCCTAACAGCAAACTGATGTGAGTGTTTTTGTTCTATTGATATCCGTGCTTGTTTTGAAATAATTTGCATTTTATCGGTGCCATAATTACTTAGCAAATCAACAAGTTTTTCCTTATAGGTTTTCCAATCGCCATAGCTAACCAAAAAGCCATTTTCGCCATTAACAATGGTATCGGAAATATTCCCAACGTTTGTGCTTACACAAATTAGCTCGCATGCCATTGCCTGCATTAAAGCTGTTGGAAAACCCTCCGATTGAGAGGACAATAGAAAAATTTTTGATTTATTGAACCATTCCTCGGTATTATCTACAAATCCAACAAATGAAACAATATCTCCAATGGCAAGTTCTTCTGTTAACCCCTTGAGGTATTCGCTCCGTGGCCCATCGCCAGCAATACACACAGTGAACCGATAGCCCTCATTTTTTAACTCATAAAATATCTTTAGGAGATGTTCAATTCTTTTCTCTTCAGAAAGTCGCGAGAGTATAATAAAATCGAATTCCTTTTCTGAATTATTATAAGAAAACCTATTTGTATCGATGGTGCTGTGAAGGATGTTAATTTTATTGGGATCTACACCAAACTTAATCCAATAATCCTTCGACATTTGCCCTGGAACATTAATAAACAAAACTTTACGAAAAACCCATTTTACAAATGCTCCAAAAATTATGTTTTTTGATTTTCGTTGAATGTAGATTCCTGTTTGAGCACAAGCAAAGGGAATCCCAGATATTAAACTGGCAAAAAAGGCAAAAAAGGCATGTGGTACTATATGATAGCCAATAATAAAGCTGCATTTGTACCTCTTTGCATATTTTGCCAATAAAAATGGTATAAGAATTTTTAATGGCTTTAGTCTATTTATATAATTTGGAAGTACTAAATATTCCAGCTTATCAATTTTTGGGCCCACCTTATCGCGAAGAACATATATCTTTTCAACACTATCGTTTAAGGAGAGGGGGATAAACTTAGCCTCGAAGGTTCCCTGCCCCATCTTGGCAGAGCAAAGTATTCTAATTTTTTTATTGGACACCAAGCCTCATTTTTTTATAGCATTACCTTGATTTGGGGATTCCTAACGAAAAACCTTCTTTTACCCGAAGAGGTAAGAGGTATGTCGTCAACCACTTCAATTTTCAATGTAATATCAGTACCCATTACCTCAAGTACATCTTCCTTGATTTTCTTTATAAACTCTTCTTTGAAATTACTGTTTGGAACAATGTACAAAGTGAATTTATCTATCTCGTTTTGTGCCAATTGAAAAAGATCGATAAAGTTTTGGTGTTCAAAATAGCCTGCAAAAAAGTAGAAAGTAATATACTTTCCGCTTGGTGTAATCAGCACATCAGTTTCCCGGCCCTCAAGGGTTGTAACCGAAGGCATTTCTCTTCCGCAGCTACAGGGTTCATTTCGGGGCACAGCAAAATCCCTGATGTCGTATCTAATAAATGGAGTGGCATAATTTGTAATATCAGTATATACCAAACTCGCCTTGCCCTCACTTACAACCTGGCCATCCTTTAGGTATTCCACAATGGCAATTTCTGGTGATATATGGTAACATTCATGGGTTGGACATTCAAATATTATTGGTGCTCCCTCGGCTCCGTAAGAATCGAATATTTTACAATGAAATACCCTCTCTATTTTTTCCCTTAAGTAAGGGTATAATGGCTCGCTGGTTGTAATAATTGTATCGAGTTTAAAACTATTGTCCCCTTTCTCCTCAAGAAATGTGGCTAAGATAAACAGTGACCCTGGATAGCCCCTAACTATTTTTATATTTCGCCTTTTTATGGTTTCCAAAATAAAATCAATATCTTTCTGATCAATACTGCGCGAGTGAACATAATAGCTACGATTTAACCAATCCTGAATTTTTTTTGATAATCGGTTACGGGGCATTGTGGCAATTTTCATGTAAGGATCCCCAAGCCGAAAGTTAGTCCAGTACCAACCGCGTAGATTAGCGGCTCGAATCATGCTTAACGACTCCTTGGTTTTGTAGTACTGCAATGGTTGTCCCGTTGAGCCACTCGACCCCCCTATAATCATTTTTTCCCGTGGAATATTCTGAGCCACCATATTGTGTGGGAAGTTTTCGCGGATAATCTCTTTTGTAAGCAGTGGCAGCTTTACAAGATCTTTTACCGTTTTAATATCATCGGGCTTTAGTTTCCGCTGTTCGAAAACATTTTGATAGTAAGGAACATTTTTGTAAGCATGTTCTACTAATTGTCGTAACTTTTGGTTATGATATTCCTCTATTTCCTCCTTGCTCCACCACTGGCTTTGCATTAAAAAGTCGAAACTTTTTTTCATACTGCTCCCAAGCAGAATGTCTCCTATAAATAATGATTTTTCGCTAATCCAATTATAAAACGGCATGAGTAAATCTTTTCAGCGTTTCTTTTCTAGTTCACTTTTATTTCACTTACAACAGGACGATACTTGCCAGAGGGAGAGTTTTCTATATCATTTTCCTGAATAAAATCTACCACAACATGCCCCATTTTTGCTCTAATACCATTTGTTATCTCAACCTTATCTGATTCTGAAAGTGGATCTGACACTACTCTAAGTAAAACTTTGTCAAATGATTTTTGAACTAACTGAAATTTTACCAGGTTTCTGTTTAATGCGATTTTTGTATCCCACAGCAAATGAAAAATAAATCCCCAGTGAATTCCTGTTCCTTCAGTAGTGTAAATATAATCGCTTGTTCTCCCTAAGATTTTCTTTATCATCTTACTTTGCCTTCCACAACTACATTGACAATTGCTAAATTCTACCTCATCTGCGTTCCAATAACGAATATAAGGCATGACATAATTATCCAAATCTGTAATAATTAGCTCATTCTTTTCGTTAGTCTCAAGCAATACTCTTTCTTCGGTAATATGTAAGCCTTCGTGTTTACTACATTCAAATGCAATGCCCCCAACTTCTCCACACCCATACTGATCATAAACATCCGCATTAAAAACTTTTGATATTAGCACCCTGTATTCAGGCATTAAGGGCTCCGCTGTAGTCATTATTGCTTTTACATTAAAGGTTATATTCCTCTTCTCTATTTCCTTTGCTAATTCAAAAAGACTTTGGCTATAACCACGAATTAAAGGAACTCTGTGCTTAGATAGTATCGTCATCAATTTATCTGCGTTTTCTTCCGATGAATTATATGCATCTAGTCGTATTACGTTTTTAATATAATCTATTGTATTTGTCTTTATTTTTGAGGCAATGCTTTGTTTTGATATATGTCCGCCTTTAATTAAAATATTCTTGTCAGATTCGTTGATTCCCATCCAATCGTAAAACCTTTTGTATGCAGCCCAGGTTGAGCTTCTTGTTGCAGCATCTGTTCTCTTAAAAAGGACACTTCCTGTTGTTCCGCCAGTTTGTCCACCTTTAACCCCTTTTATTTTTGTGATATTTTTTGGAATAAAATCAGAATAATGAGCCTTTATTGTTTCTTTTGTAATAATTGGGAAAATTGTAATGTCTGAAAGGCTTTTTATATCATCGGGTTTAATCCCATTTTTAATCATAAACGAATTGTAAAAGGGAACATTATGGTAACAATGGTCGATAAGCCCTTGCAACTTTTTAAGCCTAAATGCATCCATTTCCTCAGGGCTATACCATTGAGTTTCTTGGTATAGCTTGTAATACTGCTGAACATTTTTGCCGGAAAGAAAATCAATAATTCTTGAAGAGTTCATTTTCTACTGATTAATTATATTCATCAATTTGGGAACAAAATCGGTTTTAATTACCTCCTCCATGCTGTACTTTATAAAACTTTCCCTTATTTTTTTTGGATTAAATGTATTAATCCTTTGGATTAGTTGGCTCAGCGCCTCAGCAAAACTCTCGGGTGTATCGTCGCAAAACACCCCATGCTCTTCTCTAATAATATTCAAACAGTATGGGTTCCTTGTTGATATAACAGGTAGCCCTGCTATTAAATACTCAAGGGTTTTGGTACTAGAATTATTGTAAAAACCGACCATTGGTAAAAAATTAATACCAACATTCGCATCGCCAATATACTCTTTTACCTGTTCGGTTGGCAAAAACCCATGATAATTTACTAATCCTCCAAGGTTCCTTTCCTCAATTTCTCTTGTCAGTAATTTTACATCATTGTCTTTGCCGCTTCCAATTATATCATACTTTAACTTTGAATAATATTCGGGTTTGCTTTTCAAAAATAATGCAATTCCCTTTATGGTTTTCCATACTTCTCTTTGGGTTATTGTGCCTATGTACAACAATTTAATAGTTGAGTAATCTTTAGGTTTAAATCCATAATCGGGCATACCCAACCCTGCTTTCAAAGCTTTCTTATCGGGTATCCCAAACTTTTTTTGGAGCCTGTTGTTGCCAACGTTTCCAACAAAGATATATTTATAGAATTTTAGGTTAACCGCCAAAATAGTGTTCAACATAAAACGTTTTAACCAACTGGTGTTTACGCTTGGAGTATATAGTTGGATATAAAATTTTTTGGAAGGAAATAGTATTCGGTATATAAAAAGGCCTGCAAGCGGAATGCTTGCCGTGGCTGAAATCCATACTAAGTCGGCTGAAGTGCTTCTAATACATTGAATATTGTTTCTATACATATAAAGAATATTAAGGAATTGTTTAGGTGGACCGGAATGCCTATATGGTAACTCCTTGAACTCTTTACTTATACTGGTTGTACCTTTGTTTTTATAGAATGAACAATAAACATTAATGTGTTTTTTTAGTATTTCAACTACCTTACCTGTTAATGACTTCTCAAATTGTCCGTCATTAAACGCAAAGTGCATTATTATTAATATAGTTTTGTTGTTTTTATTTTGCATAAAGTGGAATAAACCTTTGTTGTTGAGTTGGTTTACTAAGCGCGTGCCTATTACTAATAAATATTATGCTCAGCACAAACAGTACCGAAATGGTTCGAGCGTTAAAAATAATCCCTGAGTATGAAAACAGATCGAAAAGAAAAAAGAGAATAAAAAATATCCTGATTTTAAACTCTTTTAAGTAACGACAAATGGCTATTACCAGTAAAATAAAAAACATTACCCCAAAATATCCATTTGCTAAATAGAAACGACCTAATCCACTTACAGATGATTTACCAGCTAGGTTAAATTTCTCATGTTCAAACTCTTCATACGTAGTTGCATAAACGGTACTCAAACCATAGCCAAACATAGCTTTGATGTTAAACGGGTTTTGAAGCATTTGGTCAAAAAGTGCTTGATTGCCACCCATCCTGCCGTAACCGACATCACTTTCCTGATAGCGTTCTCCTCCTGTGTTATGAGTAATTGCATACTCAATTACGTATTCAAAATCAAAACTTCCCCATATAACCCTTTCTTTATTCAATGAAGGATTAAATCGAACTCCAAAGTAAAAAATTAAGGGTATAATAATTACAACACTGAGTATCCTTTTAACAGAAAACCTACCCCCTAAAAAATAGTAAAAATAGCCTACAAATAAAGGCATTAGAAACCATATGGCTCGTTTATTTGATGCAATCGGAATCAGCAATGTTAGCAGTATAAAAGTCCAGTCCCACTTTGAAAATTGTCTTTCATTCTGTGCCCATATTAACAAGAATGCAAAAATTGGTAATATTGCAGCCACTGAACCCCCGCTTAGATTTACTGAACCAATTACTGTTTCATTAAACCCAATTAAAAGGAGTTTTACAAACGAATAGAAAATCTGCATCTTAAAAAGCAGTAAAATAAGATTGAAGTAATAATTAATGTTAATTCCCTTTTGCACAGCATGATTGAAAGACAGCAATACTAGTACCGGTAAAAAGTACTTAAAATACTGACTAAAAGCAAAATTGAATGAAACTGGATTGTAGTAATAGGAGATAAAGAAAAAAACACTAAAAAGAAAAAAAACAAAGAGTAACAAAAAATCATTTTTTGAAATTAGATTTTTATTAAACTTTCTATAAAAGAATACTATGGCGATTAAAAAAACTATAACCTTATGCGCCTGCAGCACCAAAACACCAAAATAATTGAACAGGCCCTCGTAAAACAATAAAAACAGCAGTATTGAAAATGTATCTTTTTTGGAATTTCTAAATAAAACGATACCCGTAACTGCTACAATTATGAAAAAAAGTAAAAGATTTAACGAGGGGATTTGATCGAGCCTTGTTTTAAACTCAAACATTTTCTTCTCGCTTTTTTAGTTTAAAAAAATGTTTGCCGAAAATTGCAATAAATGACGCTGCAAAAATAAGAATAAGTGTAATTCGAAAATACCAAGCAATGCCAATAATGTTGAGTACTATGGTTCCAATTAAAAAAACTAGGAGCACCACTTCCTGATAGCTAAAAAAATTAAATTTCAGGTTTTTTTCTGTGTACCAAACAAGTTGCAAGTACTTAATAAGAGGTGGTACTGTAAACGCAAGCCCTAAACCCACTAACCCAAGCCTTGAACCAATTAATACCAACATAGCTAAGCCTAAGCCTATACCAATAAACTCGTTTAATGAAAGTAAATAAGTTTTTTTTTGAATTAAAGGGCCAAACCCCCTAAGCCTTCTTAAAATTTCAAGTACACCCGCAAGCGATAGAAACCCAATTAGCACACCACTTTCTGCATATTCTGTTGTGCCAATATACAGGGCAATTTCTGGGGCAAGTAGTGTAAGGCAAATAACGGCACTTAACGAAAGAATGCCCATCGATTTTGATATTTTATAAAGATCTTTTTTAAACGACTCCTTTTTATAGTTTTCAAAAATCATAGGGTTCCATGCAAGTTTAACGGCAAGGTTAAGCATTTGTAGCACCGACGTAATACGAATGGCAAAAGCAAATAAACCAACCTCTTTGATAGAAAAATAGTTAGCCATAATACTTCGTGAGAGGGGTTGCCAAAATCCAACAATTAATAGCCCTGGTACTATAGGGGTTGAAAACTTAATAATTCTATTGGCTTCTCTAAGATTAAAATGAAGTCCTATATATTTATACGATACTATAAAGTTTGATACACTTGCAACAAATGCCCCCGTTAAATGTCCGTATAAAACTCCAGCAATACCCAGATCAAGAACCAATATGTAAAGAATTGTAGTCCCTAGACGAACCAATAAACTGCTTACATTTATTGCCACATATACTTTAGGCCTTTTCTCATACCGAGGAATTACACCTAAATATGTATAAAAGGCTGAAAAAATCAACCAAATAAGACTTATACGATACTCTTGTTTATAGTTTCCCCCTTCTAAATAGTATGAAACAACTCTATCCTCGTATAAAAAGGCAATTGTAACCACTATTAAGGTAGCGATTACTGTTAAAAAAAGTCCTGTTGAAATTAATCCTCTCCTTTCCTCTAGGTTATTTTTCTCGTAGAAATATCGACCAATTGCCGAATAGAACTCAAGATTACATGCAAACATAAGGAAGTGAGCCAGCGTAACAAGGAGTTCAACAATCCCAAACTCATAGGCTTCAAACTGCCTAGCATAAATAGGAATTAAAATAAACCCAGCGAATTTTCCAACTACAGGAAGGATGCCATAAACGGAAACTTGTTTGAGAAAATCTTTCAAAAAATCTTGCTTAGAATTTAATAATCAACATTCCCAATATACTCCTTCCAATCGCCCACATCCTTCCACGATTTTTCAGAAACAGGGAATACGCCTACCTTCCCTCCGTTTTGCATAACATCGTGGATTAACTGGGTAATGTGGTAAAATTTATTCTTAGGGATTTTTGGTATAACATGAGGCTCTAAAATATACATGCCGCTATTAATCTTAAATGTTAGCTCTGGTTTTTCTACCAATGCCTTTAGGTTTCCATTTGCTCCTGTTTCAATAATGCCATAGGGTATTGGGTAGTGCTTTAGGGCTGCAACAATTGTTATTTCGTTATTGTTTTCTCTGTGAAATTCTAGTAATTCCGAATAATCCTGCTCAATAATAATGTCGCAATTAGTTACGAAAAAGGTGCTATTTATTTTATCGTTAAGTAAATGAAGACTACCAGCGGTACCTAGTGGTTTTTCTTCCTTTAAATAGCTGATGCTATATGGTAGGTTAAGTTCTCCAATATAATACTCAATAAGCTCGGCCTTATAATTTACCGATATATAAAAACTATTGCACCCATAAAGAGCAAACCTGCTGAAGATTTCTTCGAGCATAGTTTTTTCGCCAATGGGAATTAGCGGTTTGGGAATTACATTTGTTAGAGGCTTAAGGCGATTACCAAAACCTCCAGCCATTATAACCACAGGGAGGTTAAAGCCTTGTATGGGTTTAACCTGACATTTAGGAAACAAATCCTCCCAAAAAAAGCAACTGGATATTTCATTCGCCTCATTAACAACCGGTAATAATTCCATTTTATATCGTAGCATTAAATCCTTCGCCTCGTCGAGTGTTATTCCTGTATGCCCTATACGGGGATTTAAACGTAGTATTCCTGCAATAGTATCATTTAATGGCTGGTTACGAATAATAGCACGTTGTATGTCGCCAATGCTAAGAATTCCGATAAACTTATTTTGCTTGAGCACTATTAGGGACTTTACCCCCAACTCGTCCATAAGCTTAAGGGCTTTTAGAATGGGAGTATCTGGGGATAATGTGCGTTGTTCAACCCTTTTAGTGTTCATTTAATAACGGTATTTAAGTAAATGATTTTTATATTTTTCTATTTTGCTTGGGTTTTCAAATTCCCACTGTTTTGCCACGTTTTTGTATATTTCAATGTCATAGATTTTTTTCCCAATAAAAAAATCTTTTGTGTTTTTAGAAAAATGTAATTTGTATTTCAAAACAGGATCATCATCCTTTACTGTTGCTCCACCACCAACATGTAAATACCTGCACCCTTTTTTCTGTCCTAGTTTTATCATCGCATCATACATAATGCTGAAGGGAGAAAAACTTAAAAAATCTGTTAATGTCCCCCCCAGATGTCCATGAAGATATTCTCCGTAATGCATTGTTGTTATTGTAGAAATGTATTGCCCTTGATAAATAACAAAAAAACAGCAAACACCATCAATTTTCAGTAAATTTTTAAAATACTCTTCACTAAAATACAAGTATTTTCCTGCATTAACATTACGCATTGCTTCGGTGTATATACCATAAAAAACATCAACAACACTTTCGTCATTACAAATATTCTCTATCAATAATCCATACTTCTCGATTGTTCGCCTAATTTGCTTTTTTGTAGTGCGCTGAAAATCTGCGTATAAAGCGTTATAGTCCTGTTGTAAATCTATATAAACTGTTTTTCGATCAAAGATTACATCAAGGTGATTTTTTGAAAATCCTGCATTTCCCATTAATGGATGAAATCGAGTAAACTCTGCAATTATTTTATTTTCCGCACAAAAGGAGTTAAAACTATCATAAAACTCATTGATAAAAGCCTTTTCGTAATTGCTTGAAACCACACCGTTATACCCATAGGCACCCTGAATATCAAAGTACTCCTTATCCAAGTTGTATCCCAGCGCATTTACCGAGTTAATAAGGAAGGGATAAAGTGCAATATTCCCATCCTTCTCAAAAACAAAGCACAATGCTTTTCCATCACCATTTTTTTCGTAAAGCGAATAGTATTCAGGAGTATAGTAGATATCCTGCTGTTCAGCTGGCAGCTTAGCCAGTAGGTTATTCCATTCTTCCGAATCGTTAAGGGTAAGTATTTTAAAACTCATACTCATCTATTATTTCCAAAAAATCCTGCTTTAAAACTCCAAGAGAGATCTCGTTTACAAATTCACCTTGATTATACCTCGATTTTCTCAATATGCCCTCTTTCTTATATCCAGTTTTCTCAAGCATTTTTAATGCGCCCTCATTGCCTTCAATTACCCTAGCCCATATTCGTTCTAGGCCTCTATCGATAAAAGCATACTTAAGCATTAGCACTCTGGCATCTGTTGCATAGCCTTTGCCCCAGTGCATTTTTTCTCCCATAAAAATTGGAATATGCCCCGCGCGATTATGATAGTCAATATCGTTTAAAAAGATGCATCCAATAAACTCGTTGGTTTCCTTTAGGCATATTGCACAGCTAACGTTGTTCTTATCAAATATTTTACTTTCTACCCAGCTCTTTTCGTTTAAGGTTGATGAGAATAAAGGTATTCCACTAAAATATTTCTTTATCTCCTCATCCTGTCGCCATTGATGAATTTTTATATGGTCATCTATTTCAAGGGCACGTAGATAAACCCTAATCTGCTTTTTCATATCTTGGAGTTTTTTGTTATTGTCCACAAATTAGCACAAATTTTCTCAAATAGTAAATTCTACTTTAAATCACTAGTTATCCTTTAACAACACGCTGCTGGGTAAATTTACTAGTCTTGCCGTCAATTCCTTGGCACTTTTCAACCCATCAGTTTGGCAATCGGTAAACATTGGCAACTCGTTCATTAGTGTCCATGCAGGGCGAGTCATAACGGCATTTTTGTTGGAGTAATTTAAAAAGTTATTGAGTTGTTCTTTATTTTCGAACTTTCCAATAACCACTTTTTGTAGAGCCTACCCTTTCAATTATTCCTTCTTTTTTCAGTTTAGCAATGCTTTTCTCAATAGTACTTATGGATACATTAATTTGCTCAGCCATAATTTGTGTTGTGCATTCAGGGTTATTAACTATAATTTTTAAGATTTCTTCCGCATTTCTCCCGTATTTCTCCCGTATTTCTCCCGTATTTCTCCCGTAATTACTTAAATCAATGTTATCTTCTTTATGTATTATCTCTGTGTTCTGTTTCTCATCAGTTAGTTTAGGCTCACTTATCGAAACAGCAAAACTTGTAACCTTATGGTAATCAAAAACAGGTTCTGGGTTGCCATTTTCGGCTAGCTGTACTTTTACAAGTTCAATACCACGATTAAATCTATTTACATACCCAATAATTTTCATTGCTTCAGCAATAACTGGATTGCGATAATCATTCTCGTTAGGAAAATTTTCGGGCCTTGCTTTTCCATAGAGGCCACCTGCATTGGCAATTTTAATACTGTTGCTAAACTGATAGAACTTAATTGGTGCATTCGACTCGTAATCGCGATGCATTACCGCATTCATCATTAGCTCACGTATTGCCCAGTTCGGGTAATTCTTCTTTGTTACTTCTTGCAGCGTAGAAAACGGTACTGGCCGTTGCGTAATAATTGCATTATCGATAAAACCCTCAATCTTTTTCAAATTAGTTACAAGTGCACCCGAAAACTTCTTCTCATTTAGTATTCTATCCGAAATAGTATTTCCATCGAATTCAACATATTGAACGTATGCACCGGGTATAAAATACTCAGGATTTTTTCCAAAAAGTAAAATACCCGCATTGGTTGGTTTATCGTAAAGTAAGTTGTAAAATCGTAAGGCTGCTAATTTTTCTTTAATGTTACGGTTGTCATTTTTAAGTACATCTTTATCAATTGCTTTGGACAGGTAAATATCTAGGAATAAATCGAGGTCTAAATCTTTAAGGTTGGAATCTATGCACGGTCGCATATCAAACATACTTACATTTGTTGATCTGCGCTCAATAAGGATTCTCTCTTCCATTTCGCTTGCAATTGCTTTGCGAGAACCAATCCTAATCCAGGTTTTACCTTTGTATCGTACTGGGGGGAATGGTGACGGCGATATTTCAACCACCACCACATCGCCTTCATCAAATGTAAACGTTTTTACAGATATTATGGGTTGGGGTAAAATGTTCCCATCGGCTCGGATGCCTCCCAGGTTTTGTAACAATCTATCATCTGCCTTTAAACCCGACAACTCGCCATTGTCTTTAACACCAATTAGCAGATAGCCTTTTTTCCTATGGTTTGGGAGATCATTTGAAAATGCACAAATTGCTTGAGCAAATTTATCGGTATTGCTTATTGATATAGTCCTTTCAATAAGCTCCGATTCGAGGCTGGTAATTTTTAATCTTAGTTCGTTTTTGCTAAGCGTTGCTTCTTCCATTTTTTAGCCAAATAAATTTTATTTTATACAACATTTATGGATCACACTGCTAGGTAGGTTAACCAATCTGTCTGCAATATCATATGCATTTTTTAAATCATCGGCTTGGCAATCTGTAAACATTGGCAACTCGTTCATTAATGTCCATGCTGGGCGGGTCATAACGGCATTTTCGTTTGAGAACTTTAGGAAGGCGTCGCGTTCTTCTCTATTGCTTAATAAAATGCAGTTTAACCAGAAGTTAGAAACGGCATTTATTGGTTCATCAACGAAGAGGATTGGTTGTTTTACTAAAAGATTGGCTGATTGGTTGACCTGCCTGCCGGCAGGCAAGGTTGAATGATTGCTGTCGGGTGATTGATTGTTTGAAAAAAAGTTTTTATATGATTCTGCGATTTGGCGTTTTGACTCAAGAAATTTTGGGAGTTGTTCCAGTTGTGCTAGTCCCAATGCTGCATTTATGTTAGGCATGCGGTAGTTGTATCCAATGGCATCGTGGTTAAACTCCCAGGGGTGTGGTACTTTGGCTTGGGTGGTTAGGTGCTTTGCCCTTTTTGCCAGTTCCTCATCTTTAAAGAGTAGCATTCCACCACCGCCAGTGGTTATTACCTTATTGCCATTGAAGCTAAGTACGCCAATTTTACCAAATGTGCCAGTGTGCTTGTTTTTGTAGTATGAACCTAAGCTCTCGGCAGCATCCTCAACAACTGGGATGTTATACTCATTACAAATTTCAACTATTTCGTCGATACGGCATGGGCGGCCAAAGGTGTGCATGGGGACGCAGGCGGAAACGATTCGATTGGTTGATTGGTTGATTGAATGATTGGTGCGTGGGTCAATTTTCACATTTTGTTCTAGCCAGTTTTTTAGTGCTTGGGGTGAAAGGCCCATGGTGTCCATGTCAACATCGAGGAAAACGGGGTGGGCTCCGCAGTAGCTTATGGCATTGGCTGTTGCTACAAAAGTTAAAGGTTGGGTTATTACTTCGGTGTCGCGTTCAACTCCAACTAATTGCAATGCTAAATGAAGTGCGTTTGTGCCGTTAACGCATGATACTGCTTTAGTGGCACCTGTGTATTCGGCAATTTTCTCTTCAAAAAGATCAACAAATTTTCCAACGGATGATACAAAGGTTGTATCGATGCACTCGTTAAGGTATTTTTTTTCGTTACCGTTAAAAACGGGGGCATGGAGGGGGATAAAACCTGTGGGGGTTTTATAAAGATCTCTAATGAATTCAATTATTTCTTTGAATTTATCCACAGATTACACGAATTAACACAAAATATTTTCCACAGATTGACACAAATTATTTATCACAAATTGACACAAATTAAAGGATGACTCTTTTGTATTGTAAACTTTGAGTGCCAAAATTAATAAGCAATCCTAGTTTTTTTCCAGTAGCCTTTAAATAATTTAATACTTGTGCAATATGTTCAGGGCAAAGAGCATCCATTGCTTTAAGTTCTACGATTACCTCGTCAAAGCAAACGAAATCAGCGACATATTTCTTTTGTAATGTTTTTCCTCTAAAACTTATTTCCAAAACCTTTTCCCTAACGTATGGTATGTTCTTTTCTTCAAAAATAATTGATAGTGCTTCTTGATAGACTGGTTCTAGAAAACCACAGCCTAACTCATTATGAACTTCCATACAACAACCAATAATCCTATAGCACTCATCTTTGTAGGGGTATTCTTCCATGTTTTTTTCCACAAATTTTCACAAATTCTCTCAAATAACTTTTTGTGTTAATTTGAGTAATTTGTGGATTAAAGATTATAAATATTCGCTTTGTATTTCTTTAGGTTTTCGGGTTTTGTAAACCACTCAACCGTTTCTTTTAATCCTTGCTCAATTGAATATTGGGGTTGCCAGTTGGTTAAACTTTTTATTAATGTGTTATCGCCCCACAATCTAAAAACCTCAGAATTCTCTGGCCTCAGGCGTTGCTCTTCAGTTATAAACTTCACATCGCTTTTCATTATCTCCTTGATAATATTTAGAGTTTCGGCAATGGAAATTTCGGAGTTGGACGCAATATTTATCTCCTTTCCTATGGTATCATCGCATTTTGCAATTGCAAGAAAACCTTCACATGTATCCTTAACATAGTTAAAATCACGTGTTGGTGTTACATCACCTAATTTTATCTCCTTTGCTCCTGATGCAATTTGGGTTATAATGGTTGGAATAATTGCCCTAGCCGATTGACGGGGACCATAGGTGTTAAAAGGCCGAACGGTTGTAACAGGCAAATTAAATGCATTGAAAAAACTCATGGCCATTGCATCGGCTCCGATTTTGCTCGCGCTGTAAGGCGATTGCGGTTTCTTCGGATGTTTTTCATCGATTGGAATATATTGGGCCGTTCCGTAAACCTCTGATGTTGACGTGTTGATAACTCGAATATTCCCTGCTTCTTTTGCTGCTTGGCAAATATTTAGGGTGCCTTTTATGTTGGTGTCAACATATGAATCGGGAGCAACATATGAGTATGGAATTGCAATAAGTGCGGCCAAATGAAAAACTGTATCAACTCCCTTTACAATCTCTTTACAAAAATGGGGGTCGCGAATATCGCCAGAAATTACTTCTAGATTTTTGTGCTGGGGAATATCCTCAAGCCAACCCCAGTAGTTAAAGGAGTTGTACTGTGCAAGGGCACGCACCTTATAGCCTTGTTGTAGTAGTAGTTCGGTTAGGTGTGAACCGATAAAACCATCGGCACCGGTTATTAATATAGATTTCATTCTTTTGGAATATTTGATAATATTATAATTACCCTCAGTCTTTCAGTCTTTTCGATTTCTTTGAATATTTATATTCTAATAAGTAACAATATCTCCAAAACTATCCATGTTGTTAATCCTGATGTACTTATTCAAAATAAATAAAATATTATATAACATTAATAAAAGTGAAGCAACCTTAAAGTACTTGTTATAATCTTGGTTTTTAATAAAATAAGCCAAAGGAAAAAGAAAAAAAGCTACAAATCCAAGTTGATGTCTATTAACTGATGATCCCCATAGTATTAAAAAAATCGAAAAGTAGAAGATAATCATTGACAAAATGCTCAATTCTATCTTCTTTTTGGTGTTTTTTTGAATTATTTCAAAAGTGGGAATTAATAATAGAATAAACGGGAATCCGACCCTGTAAAACCCATATAGTAGTTTATTTATAATGATATTGCTTAGAATATTTTTATTCTGCAACATAACGTACCCATCCTGATAACTTCTACCTGAAATTATATTAAAAAGAATGTCATATTCAAAAAGATAAAAAAATGATAAGTAGAATATAAGTACTGGTAATGCAACAATGCTTAGTTTTATTATCGATTTAAATTTATAAAGAATAGCATAGGTAATAAAAAGTGGAATTATTACAATTATACCTGTAAACTTAGAAAAAAGAATAAAAACAATAGAAATACCCACAAAAATGTCCCATTTACTAAATTTATTCTCGTTATTTCGGCTTATAAAAAAAACCATCCAAGTTGTTCCAATTCCAAGAAGAAAATCGTTTTTGGGAACTTCTGCAGCAAGTAAAAAACTTGGTGTTAACAATAGCATAAATAACAAACCTATAGTATTCCTCTTGTTATTAGGATATAATGTTTTTAATAAATTAAACAAACTGATAAAAAAAAGAATTGCTACTATTTTAATCATCACTTTGTATGATCCATCAGAAGTACCAAAAATCTTTCCCCACCATCCTGTTAACAAAAACCAAAGAGGAGGATGATGGATACTGCGATTTTGATCGATTTCAATAAAACTCTGATTATTAAAGGAATTCAACTTTGTTCCATAATCTATTAGGGGTATTAATGAGTCGTACTTGTCGAATCTCTCTTTTAATATCGGAGTTTTGTTTAACTCTTTGCTTGATTGAATGTGATACTCCTTAAGGAAAACGATCGCCCCGTGATTTACTACTTTCTGTGCTGTTATAACATCACCCCTTGCATCCATCCACAATTCGGGTAATATTTGATCATAAAGAATCATTAAGCCTGATGAAGCAATAAGAAATAATAAAATGGTTACTATTCCGTTTTTCCATATTTTCTTGAAAAAGAGTATCCATATAACGAGAAGACCAAGAATCAGAAAACCAACAAATGCATAATAATTAAAGTTATGCACCACTTCCATTGTTTTATGTAATGAAATTGCTTTCATTATCATGTATATGGTGAATGGTATTAAAACACAAATATTAAGAAGAAGATACATTAAAAAAAATCGATTATTTGATTGTCGGTGCGTATTTAACATCTGATTTAACCTTGTAATCATTTTCTTATATTATTTTATATACTTAATTTATGGGTTCTTCTTTATTAATAAATTACTTGGTATACATCATCCTTCGTTGATTTGATAATAATTCTTCGTTCTGCCTTCTAATGGATTTAATTAATTCTCCGAGTATCCCTATCAAATAACTTATTATTCCCCAAAACGCTAAAATTGCTAGCAAAATCAATGAAGGCAAATAAGTTCGATCTGTATCCGGTTTGGCAACAACGAATACAAGATATAAATACCTGATTCCCAGAGCCAAACCAATGGAGTTGAAAAAGGTTCCTATTAAAAAAAAGAACCGTCCTGGTCGATATAAAATGTACATAGCAAGCATGGTTCCTGCTGACCTATAAATGTGCTCAAATATGTTTTTGAAAAGCCTAGAGTTCCGGGTTTTGGGGTTTACGCTTACATCAACAGATTGTACTCTTAAATTAGAGTTTCCCGCTTGAATTAAAGTTTCCATGGTATAAGAAAAACTCGAGTATATAAAGAACCTATAACATGCTTCCCTCGAAAAAGCCCTAAACCCCGAAGGAGCATCTTTTACTCTTGTTTTTGATATTCTACGCAACACCCAGCTACCTAAAAGTTGAAATAACTTCTTTACCGGGGAGAATTCTTTGTGTTTTAATATTGGCCTACATCCAACAACAATATCAGAATTCCCTTCAATAATTGGCTTTACAAGTTTTTCTATGTCACCTCCATAGTACTGGTTATCCCCATCTGTATTAACAACAATATCAGCTCCTACTTCTAAGGCATATTTTATCCCCGCCGAAAAGGCATAAGCTAATCCTCTATTGCTTCCAAGTTGTATTATGTGGTGAACACCTAATCCTTTTGCTGTTTCAATGGTATTATCAGTGCTGCCATCATCAATTACAAGATATTCTATCGTGTTTATTTGGGGTATCTCCTTTGGCAAATCAGCAAATACAAGAGGAAGTGTCTTTTCCTCATTAAAACAAGGTATTTGTATTATTAATTTCATCAGAATAAAATTTACAAAAGGTTAATAATTGACTTCGTCGAACTCCCAAATAACGCTCGGTTTATTCGTGTTTTTGCAAACTGACTTACATGGATGTTTCATATAAACAATTAATTATCCATAATTTTCTTACTAAAAAAAAATTTAAACAATGAAAATATTATAATATTTGAAATCTGAATAACCAAGTAATGTAAAGTTGTGGATTCAACCAAAAAAACATAAAATCCCCAATCTAAAAGTCTAAAAAAAGATATGCCAGACAGAAACTTTATATAACTTATTAACAAACGGTTCTTTTGTCCATTTACAAATACATATTTTCTAAGGAAAAAAAAATTAACTGTTACCTGAAAGAAAAGGGTAATAATGTAGGATATGGGTTTTATTAATTCAACTTTTTCAACTAGAAACCAATTGAGTGGCAAAGCAATAATAAACGATGGTAAGCCGGCAAATAGGAACTTTGATAGTTGAAGTAAGAATTTAAATAACTTACTGTTGGCTGTTTTTTTGATTATTATCAATCGTTTAAGGAGTGATGATGTTTGTTGTTGTTAAAAACTTATTCTTTAATCTTTGAGAAAAACCATTTACCTCGAAAGACTGGTTTCTTTCAAAGTCTTCTGGGTGGAACGAGTCCGCACTTGAAACATGTCTTTTCGATGATCGAGGTGCCTTCTCAATAATATCATTATCTCTAATTCCAAAAATGGTGTCATTAATCGTAATTTTCTTTTTTTCAACATCTATCTTTCTTTCAAAGGCATAATTACTCTTTCCTTTCTTAAAGATTAATGATTTTTTTAAGATGGAAATAATTCGACGACCAATAAAAAAACTTATAAGCCTTAGGATGAAATGGTAGTATGGATTGCTTAATGTTTCTATATGCAGCACCATTTTACCTCTTACAACTATTGAATTGTCTCTAATATCAAACTGATAACCATTACTCCACCAATGATGAACATACTGTTTTTTCCCTCTCTTAACAATCCAGCCAAAGTCAGTATAATAGTTATCATTGAATTTTACTGTAAATATTCCACCCTTTCTACAATTGATAAAAACTTTTAATTCACCCGAATTTATTAGTAAGAAACCCGAATTTTTAAAGAAAAAATTATTTTCGATTTTTCTTGCATGAAAAATTGTTTTACTAATTGCATTCTTTTCTCGGAATAATTGTAATATTTTTTCTGCTCTTACTATAGAGTGTCCCACATAGTGAGCCCAATATCTATCATCTATAGCATGCAAAAAATGATCAATAGAGTTAACATAATTTTCATTATAAAGAATATTGAAAATAGTATGAGCTTTTTCCTTTTCTTCAACAATATCACTATTTAAGAATCTGGATAATCCATAAGGAACAATATAGTCAGTATTCCGAGCATTATGCATTCCTAATGAACCATTGTAGAACATAACAAGCTTTGATAAAAAACAAAATGCTTTTCTTGCAGCTATTACATATTTTGTGTCTAAAGTATAATCATATAGATCCCATAAGCAATCCAGTGTTACTGAAAGATATCCCAAATCAGGACCACCATACTCAACAAACCAACCTTCTGAATCTTGTAATTCGAGGGCACTTGCAGAAAGTTTATTGTATTTTATTTCATTAATAAACTCGGGGCGAATTCTCTTAATTACAGCAAGTGCTGCTAATCCTGCTATTTGTTGATTGGCTGCTTGAGGTTCAAATCTATTTAAAAGTTTGCGTGTTGACTTTTTTAAAGCTTTATTTATTTTACGATCTTTAATTTCATACTTCTCTATAAGTTTTGCCATTGCAAGTGTTGAAAAAGCCAATGGTGGATACCCATCCTCCCATGGGTAATATTCTTCATGTGAGCCCCTTCTTAAAGTTCTTCTAGCCCAAAAGTAAACAGATGCTATAGAGATTTGATCTAATTGTTGCTTGTGATTATCAAAGTCTTTTAAATCAGATACTTGAGAAATGAAATACCCCCCCTGCTGAAGTATGATTGAAGCAAAATCTCGAATTTTATAATGCCACCAATTCCTATCAAAACAACCATAAGTTGTTGAATTAGGATCGCGGCTTACTTGTGTAAGTACCCGTGGGTATACCCTGGTAAGTATGTCTAAAAATGAAATCAACTTCGATTCTTGTTATGTATTGTAAATGCAACATTAAAGTTTCTTAATCCTTTCCTTTTCACTGGTCTTGATAATTTTTTCCAGCCTAATCTAGTCATGTTAAACAGTGGCCCCAAAAACGTCTCTGGTATAATGAAAAGAATAAAACGAAATACACGCAATCGCCCGCAAATAAAAACCGTAGAGATAACTAATTCTACAAGGTATCGGCTTAGTGGGATTTTTATTGGCCTATATCCATACTCGGGTGCATGCAAGCCAAAAAAACTTCTAAGTTTATTGCGAATATAACCTCCTCTCTTTTTAAAATCTATCATGTGCCCATGCATCGAACTGGCAACAGCCTCTTCCTCCTTATTTAGATTTATTAAGTTTTGCTCTTGCATTTCAAGTAAAATTGAATCCATTTCGATTGTTCTTGAAACAACAACAGAAAAACCTTTACCTTGCTTTTCAAATACTGGCGACCAAGCATCCCCCACCGAAAGATCTGCAAACTCATTAGTAAAATCCATGCTTTGAAGACTACTGTTTGTTATAAAAAAAGGAATCAAAAAGTTGTAGTAAACTTTCGGCGATCGTAAAATCTTACCAGAACCCGTAATAATTTCAAGGTAACCTGGCCACTCACCTGCTCGCCATTTAAGAGACTTTGTTTCATCATTTTTTTTTATTCCTTTAATTTTTTTATATGTTTCAATGGCTTGTGGGTATAAAGCAGTACCCGTATAAGGACCTAACACATATTTAATCTGCAATGCTTTCGAATAACCTAAGGTTTGTAAAATCCTAATTGCCGCTGATTGCTCTGGCAAGCAGGTAATCGCGTATGCTTTGTCGTTCTCTAAACGATTTAAAATATCTAGAATCGAAACAGGGATATATATTGATTGAGATGCACTTATTATTTCTTCTTCATTATTTGCAATAATTACTCTTGCCTTTTCTGGTGAAGGAATTCCTTGTTTTACAACAATTGCACCATCAATTTTTTTTTTATTTAAAAGATATAATAAAACCTGAGTAATTATTCCTCCCGAAGAACTGTTTTTTCTAATACTTAAATTATTTGAATAACCTGTATAAACCCCCTTTGTTTCTCCTATAAGCCAACTCTTGGGATAATTACCATAATAACTCTTATACAATTTAGGATAATCAATTAAATACCCTGCACATGAAAAAAAAATAATATTTGGTATTTTGCTTTTTGAATCTAATAATGGTCTTGGTCCTTTTGGTGTTTCAACCATATTTGACTTGCCTGACTCGTCTAATCCTACGCATAACCCGCAGCCACTGCATGTTCCCCCACGAATAATACTATTTACAAAGTCTAAAGTATTATTAAATTTTTCTGCTGATTTCTTCATTACTACATAAAATATCTCCAAATTATAACCAATTTTTTATTCTTTCTTTCCATGTTTGAGGTGGGAGGTCGTCGGTGTAGTAACCCCCGTACTTTTTGGTTTCGCCGTAGCCGTAGCCGTAGCCATAGGCATAACCGTAGCCGTATCCATAGCCATAGCCGTATCCCTGCGGTTTTTTAAAGTCGTTGAGCAGCAGTGCCATGTTTTTTACGGTTTTGTTTTTGGATAGCTCCTCTATAAGCCCCAGCACATTGCGAGATGTGTAGCGGTGGCGTATAACAAAAAGGGTGGCATCGACATGTTTATTAATCAGGATTGCATCGGTAACCACTGCCACTGGTGGCGAGTCGATAACGATATAGTCATATTCGTTCCTAATCACGTTTATCAGCTCGTTAAGTTTTTCTCCCGCCAGCATTTCGGCTGGGTTGGGAGGTATGGGTCCTGCGGGTAGTACCCACAAATTTGGCATTTGAGTGGGTGTGGTAATCTCCTCAATGGTGTTGCGCCCCACCATATAGGTGCTTAACCCCTTGGAGTTATCGATGCTAAAAAGATTATGCACCTTTGGTTTACGAAGGTCTAAGCCCAGCAGGGCTGTCTTTTTTCCCAACTGTGCCAGGCTTAGTGCTAAGTTGGAAGCCACAAATGATTTTCCCTCGCCGCTAATGGTTGACGATACCAGCACCACCTTCTTATCCTTTCCGCCCAGCAGCATATCGAGGTTGGTGCGTAGCGCCCTAAACGACTCCGTGAACGACGATTTGGACTTATCCATTACGGGAAGAAAACTTTCGTAGGGATTATTGCCAATGGTTCCAAGCAGGGGAATACCCGTTTTCTTGCCAATCTCAGCAGGATCTTTTATTGCATTGTCCATCATATCAAAAAGGAATATTAAGCCCAGAGGAATTAGCAGTCCGATAAAAAAACCTATTATATAGTTCTTCCTTTTATCTGGTTTTATAATTCTTGCCATTTCGGGACGTGCAATATCAATTATTTTATTATCCGACACGTTGGAGGCCATAGCAATACCAGCTTCAATGCGTTTTTCCATTAAATAGGTATAGAATTTCTCATGTATGCTGTACTTTCTTTCAATATTTACCAATTCTCTTTCGGTTACTGGAAGTAAACTTAATTGTTCCTCTTGCTCCGATATCCTTCTGTTTATCTCTTTTACGCGAATGTTATTAATCTGCCGCATGCCATCGAGTTTCTCGAAAAGCAGAGCGATTAAACTGCTGATGCTTTGCTCTAATTTGGTTATTTGTATATTATCTGATTTAATTGTTAAAAGCAATCCATCACGCTCTAACGAAAGTTGGTTTAATTGGGAAATAATTCTTGAAATCTCTGATTCCTCAATCCCAATAGTTGCTGGTGAAACTAAGCCCTTTAAATCCTTCTTCTCTTTTAAATAATTCTCTAAATACTTAAAATATTCAAGTTGAAATGTAAGCATATTCTTTTCGGCATATAGTGTTTCCAATCGCTCAAGAAGCGTTCTCCCCTCGGTACTTATATTTATAATACCTTTTCTTGTTCTAAAACTCTGAAGTAATAATTCCGCCTTTCGCAGCGAATCTGAAATATTGGTTAATTGATTATCTACAAATTGAATGGTGTTTACAGATGTTTGCATTTTCTCATTCAAATCGTTCCGAATATATACTTCCATTAGTTTATTCAAGTAATCGGCCTCTTGCTGAGCAACATATCCCTGCGAAGACAATGATAGAAGGCTACCTTCCTTCTCGTTTAAAGCAATATTCACTTTTCCCATATAAGTTAAAGCCAAACTATGTTCACTATTAATTATAACATAGTATTTTCCCTGTAATTTATTGGTTTCAATTTGTTCTGAATTAACTAGGTTAATAGTAAAGGAAAATCTTTCATCGGTATATTTTTCTCCAAATTTTCGTTTAATGGCATCATAACCATCCGTTAAATCTAATTGATACTCTTCTTTATTAAGAATTGTTATATTTATAGGAAAACCAGTTGGGTTATATGCTCCTGTATCCAAAAACATTTTAAATGGGGCTCTTGTATATAACTTACTCTCCGCTATTCCTCGTCGACCTACACTTACATAGGTAATTTTAAATTCGGGTAGTTCTTCAATAGCTGTTCTTGCTAATGTGTAGGATTTTAAAATGCCAATCTCGTTTTCAATCATTTTTCGGTCTGAGGCAAGATTCATTTCACGCATTAAATTTTGTACGCCTTGCCTCATTGGTGCGGTTACATTTCCAACCAAGAGCGATGCCCTTACCGAGTACACCTGCTCGGAGTAGCGGTTAACAAGGTATGCCACAAATAGCCCTGCAAATACGCTAATGGCTATGAAGTACCACTTTCCGAGGAAAAGGAAGAAGTAGCGTTTGAGGTCCAACGTTTCGTCGGGAAAACTTTGAAGGGGGGAATTTTGAGGGTCCATATTAATAAAGGGTTTATTATGTAAATGATTGGTTGATTGGTTGATTGGTTGATTGAGAAACGTACGGTTATATTTCGAAGGATGTAAACATATCCCCCGTATTTCATGGCATGCATTTAAAGATTGCTTCGCTTCATTCTATTTCGCTCGCAATGAACTGTGTTAAAAACCAAATTTAAAATGAACTTTCTTAATGTTTTTTTCCCAAACTGCCCCTTAGATTTTTGAGGGCAGCTTTGGGAAAAAAATATTAGGGCTACGCGACCAGCC
>Ga0334884_1001451_pt1 | contig 34980 bp, 15 predicted proteins | sample GraSluR1_MG_7_FD_207215 | JGI IMG/M metagenome (GOLD analysis project Ga0334884, IMG submission 207215) | Sludge microbial communities from methane-producing bioreactor in Wageningen University, Netherlands - Granular Sludge_12_05 R1 | ecosystem: Engineered > Bioreactor > Anaerobic >... | reverse complement strand
GCCGTTACCCCACACCCCGGGACGGGACCAGAGGCGCTCCCCATGCGGGGTGGCGGGGAAAGACGTGCCGTAGGGGTCAGGTGAACCTATTTTCCAGCCCGACTCGGCGAGCCCGCCTTGCGGGATCGCCGCTTGGTCGTGGCACCGACCTTGCGGAATTCGTACCGACTTAGACACTCTTCTCGCCATATCAAGCGCCTATACTTCAGCGATGTTTAGTTTGCATCATCGAAAGGAGATCGCATCATGCGCAGACGTGGTTTCACGCTCATCGAATTGCTGGTCGTCATCGCGATCATCGCCATCCTGGCCGCCATTCTGTTTCCGGTCTTCGCCAGAGCCCGCGAGAAGGCAAGACAGGCCTCGTGCCTGAGTAACCTCAAACAGCTCGGGCTGGCTATGCTCATGTACGTGCAGGACTATGACGGCGTGTTTCCGTATATCCACGACACCAACGCAACCGACGGCCGCTATTACATCAGCGACGGGAGCGTGGCCGGGTTCTTCCGCGGATGGGAAGACCTGGTCTACCCCTACACCAAGAACCATCAGCTTATGGAGTGCCCGTCGAAGTCGTGCACCGCGGGTGGGTCTCCCGCCCACTCCTACACGTACAATTACTACTTCGGCGCCTGGTCCTACCCCTGCAAGGAGGGCTCCGTCGTCCAGCCCGCCAGCAAGGGACTGATCGGGGAGCGCGGCGAGAGCGCCGTGTTCCACTACATCTACACCGGTAGCGACAACGGCGGCAACATTCACAATGATGGGGCCAACATGCTGATGGCCGACGGCCATGCCAAGTGGTACAAGAACGGCTCCGTCTACTATCGGGACTTCGACAACTGGGCCACGGACACCACGGCATACTTCCGGCCGGAGACCACCGTTCCCGAGTAGTCCCGGAGACGCGATCCGCTCAGCCACCGCCTCGTATCACGGGACCGGAGCGTCTCCGGGCGCTCCGGTCTTCGCCCCCGGTCCCCGTCGGAGCGCTTGCCGATCCCATCTGACCCGCCATCCATCCATACCAGACCGCTTCCCGCCTTGCCGTGCCCTGCGCGTGCCGCTATGTCGTCGGCTACGGCCGGAAGGCTTGAGCCCCCGGTGCGGCGAAATCCCCGCCGTCCGGCGGCGGTGTCGTCGCCGCCAGGCCGCTTTGCGCGCGATTGTCAGACGGCACAGGGGATCGGAGGCGGATGGCATGGATCGACTGCAGGGAGTGTTGGGCGCGCTGTTGGTCGCTACGGTGGCCGGACAGTGGGGATGTCGGGCGCAACCCGTGGCGCCACTGCCCGCAGGGGTCGAGGCGGTGTGGGACACGGCCAGGGCCTATCGGGAGACAACGCCGACCCGCGAGCGCATCTGCATCAACGGGCTGTGGCGCTGGCAGCCGGCGGCCGAGGGGGCCGAGGTCGTACCGGAAGAGGGCTGGGGCCATTTCAAGGTTCCCGGCTGCTGGCCGGGCATCACCGACTACATGCAGAAGGACTGTCAGACGCTCTTTGCCCATCCGGGCTGGCAGGAGGTGGACCTGGCGGGTGTGAGGGCCGCCTGGTACCAGCGGGAGATCGCCATCCCCGGGGACTGGGCCGGCCGCCGCATCGCCGTCTCCGCCGACTACATCAACTCCTATGCCGCCGTCTATCTGGACGGGACGAAAGTCGGTGACATGCGCTTCCCCGGCGGGGAGGTGGACCTCACCGCCGCCTGCCGGCCCGGCGGCAACCACGTGCTGAGCCTCCTCGTCGTGTCGATACCCCTCAGAAGTGTGATGCTGTCATTCGGGGACACCGCCTCGGCGCGGGAGGTCGAGGGGCGCGTCGCCCGCCGCGGCCTGTGCGGCGATGTGTACCTGCAAAGCACACCCACCGGGCCGCAGATCGGCGAGGTGACGGTGGGCACCTCCGTGCGCGAAGCCGACGTCACGATCACCGCCGCCCTGAGTAACCTCCCAGCCAATGGCCGCTACACGCTGTTTGGCCGCATCTATGACGGCGATCAGATGGTCAAGGAGGTCAGCGGCCCGGCGTTCGGAGCCGCCGACGTAGTAGACGGGCGTCTCAGCTTCTCAGATGAGTGGCTGCCCGACAGGCTGTGGGACCTGCACACTCCGCAGAATCAGTACACCGTTGCCGTGACGCTCCGGGATGCCGCCGGCGCGGTGCTGGACGCCGCCTACCCGCAACGCTTCGGGTTCCGCGAGTTCTGGATCGACGGCCGCGACTTCTACCTCAATGGCACCCGCCTGTACCTCAGCTCCGTGCCCGTAGACAACGCTCAGGTGGGAGCCGCCTGGGCCGGCTACGAGGGGGCCAAGGAGAGCTTCGAGCGCCTCAAGAGCTTCGGCATCAACTTCGTCTACACCCACAACTACGGCTGCGAGCCGGGCACGCACCTGGGCTTCGAGGAGATCCTGAGGGCCGCGGACGACGTAGGGATGCTGGTGGCGCTGTCTCAGCCCCACTTCGGGCAGTACGACTGGAAGGCCGAGGATGCCGAGCAGACCAACGGCTACGCGGGGCACGCCGCATTCTACGTCCGCGCGGCGGGCAACCACCCCGCGGTCGTCTTCTACTCCATGAGCCACAATGCCACCGGCTACACGGAGGACATGAACCCGGACCTTATCGACGGCATCGCCGATCCTCGGGAGAGCTGGGCGCTGAACAACTCCAGGCTCGCGCTGCGGGCGGAGGCCATCGTGGCCGGGATGGACCCGGGAAGGATCATCTACCATCACTCCTCGGGCAACCTCAGCTCGATGCACACCATGAACTTCTACACCAACTTCGCCCCCATCCAGGAGCTGTCCGACTGGTTCGAGCATTGGGCCACGGTGGGTGTCAAGCCGGTGTTCACGTGCGAGTACATGGTGCCCTGCACCTGGGACTGGACCATGTACCGCGGCTGGTACCGGGGTAGCCGGGCCTTCGGCAGCGCCGTGGTGCCGTGGGACTTCTCGCTGTCGGAGTGGAACTCCCAGTTCCTGGGAGACGCCGCCTTCAGGACCACAGAGGCGGAGAGGACCAACATCCGCTGGGAGGCCGAGCAGTTCCGGCAGGGCAAGCTGTGGCATCGCTGGGACTACCCCAATGATGTGGGCTCGCGCATCTTCGAGGAGCGCTATCCGGTGACGACGGCGTACCTGACCGACAACTGGCGCGCCTTCCGCACGTGGGGCATGTCGGCCAACTCGCCGTGGGAGTGGGGGCACTACTGGAAACCCCGCGAGGATCTGGCGGATGCCCGGGAAGAGCTGCCGGTGGACTGGGCGGCCATCCAGCGACCGGGATTCAGCCCCGACTACATCGAGGGCCGCTACAAGCGGGTCGACCTGGCCTACGAGCGCTCCGACTGGATCGCAACGCCCGCGGCCCAGTCGCTCCTGCGCAACAACATGCCGCTGCTTGCGTACATCGCCGGCAAGCCGGCGGCCTTCACCTCCAAGGACCACCTCTTCACCCCCGGTGAGACGGTGGACAAGCAACTCATCATCATCAACAACTCCCGCGTGCCGGTGACGGCCGACTGCTCGTGGAGGCTGGAGCTCCCGGAGCCGCTGTTGGGCACCGCACAGGCGGTCGTCCAGACCGGAGAGCAGGAGCGGCTGCCTATCGGTCTCAGACTGCCCGAAGACCTTCAGCCCGGCGCGTACGAGCTGACGGCCATGGTGACTTTCGACACGGGCGAGAAGCAGAGCGACAGCTTCGCCATCCGCGTGCTGCCTGAAGCAGCGGCCCTCGAGGGCTCAGGCGACGTCGCCCTGTTCGACCCCCGGGGCGAGACAACCAGACTGCTGGCCGACATGGGCGTCTCGTGCCGGAGGGTGGAGGCAGATGCCGACCTCTCGCGCTCTGACACGCTCATCATCGGCAAGGGGGCCTTGACTGCGGACGGCGCGGCGCCGGACATCGGCCGCGTGCGCGAGGGGCTCCGGGTCATCGTCCTGGAGCAGACCGCGGAGGCTCTGGAGAAGCGCCTGGGGCTCCGCGTCACGGAGTACGGCCTCAGGCACGTGTTCGCCCGGATACCGGATCACCCGCTGCTGGCCGGGCTCGATGCCGAGGCCCTCCGCGACTGGCGCGGAGAGGCGACGCTCACCCCGCCGCGGCTGAGGTACGAGGCCTCCGCGCGCTGGGGCGGCGCGCCCACGGTGGAGTGGTGCAGTCTGCAGGTGCCCCACGTCTGGCGCGCCGGCAATCGCGGCAATGTGGCCTCCGTGCTCATCGAGAAGCCCGCCTGCGGCGACTTTCTGCCCATCGTTGACGGGGGCTTCAGCCTCCAGTACAGCCCGCTTGTGGAGGTCCGGGAGGGCCGCGGGATGGTGCTGCTGTGCCAGATGGACGTCACCGGGCGCACCGAGGCCGATCCCGCGGCGGACAGGCTGCTGCGCAGTATGCTCCGCTACGCCGCGGAGTGGAAGCCGGCGCCTGTACGGCAGGCTGTGTACGTCGGTGAGCCGGAGGGCAAGGAGCACCTGCAGTGGGCGGGCATCGCCGTCGACGATTACGAGGGCGGGGAGCTGTCACCGGACCAGGTGCTCGTGGTCGGCCCGGGTGGCGGCGAGGGCCTGGCGGGCAATGCGAATGTCGCCGCCTTCCTCAAGGCGGGCGGCCATGCGCTTTGCCTCGGCCTGGACGAGGCTCAGGCCAATGCCTTCCTCCCGACGAAGATCGGGATGGCACCGGCCGAGCATATCAACGCGTTCTTCGAGCCGGCCGGCGTCGACTCGCTTCTCGCCGGTGTGAGCCCGGCCGACGTGCACTGCCGCGCCCCGCGCGAATTGCCGATAGTCACCTCCGGAGCAGAGGTCATCGGCAACGGGGTACTGGCGAAGGCTCATGACGCCAACGTGGTGCTCTGCCAGCTCGTCCCCTACCACCTCACCGCCGCCAAAGGCGCCGTGGCGTCCTTCTCCGTGGATGGCGACGAGGCGGCCGAGGGGGCGCAAAGTGCCCTGATTTCGATGGGCACCTGCACCGAGGCGGGCTGCCAGTTCGGCCAGCGGGTGGACGTCAAGCCCGAGGTAGGCAAGACCTACACCCTCGCGGCGCTGGTCAGGCCCATCGGCGCGCCGCTGACGGTGCACCTCGAGGTGGAGCGAGCCGGCAGGCCCTGGGACCGAGCGGCGAAGGCACCGGATGTCACCGTGCCCGCCGACGAGTGGACCGACGTGCATGTCTCGTTCAAGTGCGAGACGCCCTTCCCCGAAGGCTGGCAGGCGTACCTGGCCGCGGCTCAAGATGGGGCGCGGTTCCGCGTGGATGCCTTCCGGCTCTACGAGGGCGAATACGTTCCGTGGCAGGCGGGCGCCGAGGGGCCGGGAAGCCTGATGACCAACCCCGGTTTCGAGAGCGGCGACAAGCCCTGGTTCTTCACCTGCATGGAGCAGTACAACGTCCGCAAGACCTACCGGCGCTCCAGTTTCCTGGTCTCACGCCTGCTGGCCAACATGGGAGTGGCGGGATCTACCCCTCTGCTGTCCCGCTTCTCTACGCCCGTGGGCGAGGAGGGCGAGAAGGCCGGGCCCTCGGTGGTGCGCAATGGTGACCTGTCGGCAGACGCCGACGGGGACGGCATGCCCGACGAGTGGCAATTCTCCTCCGGGGTGGCGCAGGGCTCCTGCACGCGGGAGGCGGTCGTGGACGGCTGGGCTGTGCGCATGGCGCTTCCCGGCCATGGCGAGAAGAAGGAAGGCAGTGTCATGCTGGCCCAGCACGGGGTGCCGATGCAGGCGGGGCAATGGTACCGCGTGGGCTTCCGCGCCAGGGGTGAGGGCATCGAGGGCAAGCGGGTGACCTTCGCCATCCAGAACACGGAGAGCTGGACCTCGCTCATCGAGTACCAACACTTCTCACCGGGGCCAGACTGGCGCGACTACCGCTTCCTCGTACAGTCCAGCGGGACGGCGGAGGCAAAGACGCGGCTGCAGATCTGGCACGGCAACATAGGGACGCTGTGGCTTGCGGGCATCACCGTGCAGCCCATCGCGCCGCCGAGGAACGTAGGGCGCTGGAGCGAGGGCCTCTACGTGGATCAGCCCCAGGAGTGGGACGATCCGTACCGGTTCTTCCGGTGGTAGGGGCCCGTCGGTGGGGCGGGCCGCACCGCCGGCCGCCGGCCGCCGGCCGTGAGACGTTCCATCTCTCCCGGCCCCACCCTGCGGGACGACCGGGAGAGTCGGGCGGTCCGGTAGACCGCTTGCCGGCGAGCGGCCGCCCTGAGGCGGACCGGCGCCCACGTCGTCACTCGCCGGCTTTCTGCGGTCCATACCGGCACCAGACTGTCAGAACCCACGGCCTGCAAGGGCGTTGCCGCTGTTGTGCAGCGGGCGGCGGGTCACCACGCGGCGGCCCTCACCCACGGCCGCTACGGCGGCCGTGACCTCTCCCGGACGCTCGCTGGGGGAGGTGAAGGCCAACGCCCGCGAACCACACATGGAGAACCAACGCAGTGGCCCTGCTACCCATGTTCACCGCGCCCTCTGATCACCATTCGTCGTCTCCTGCCCGATGAGTAGCCCTCCGGCCCTCGCGGCGGCCCAGGCCCCTCGCCCGCGTGCGGTGACTCCGCGCGCCGTGCTGCTGGGCCTCGCCCTCATCCCCCTCAACGCGTACTGGGTCATCCAGTCCGAGCTGCGCTGGTACATGATCCTCACGCTCAATCCCCTGTTCGTCACCCCCGTGGTGTTCCTGCTGCTCCTGCTGGCTGTCAATGCCCTGCTGCGGGTGGTGCGGCGAAGCTGGGCGCTTTCCACCGCTGAGCTGCTGGTCGTCTACGTCATGCTCACGATCTCCTGCACCGTGGCGACCCACGACTTCGCCATCAACCTCATCGGCGCCCTCAGCTACGGCGTCCCCTACGCCAGGCCGGAGAACCGCTGGGAGGAGACCATCCTCCCCTACATCCCGCAATGGGCCATCGTCCGCGACCGGCACGCGCTGGAGGCCTTCATGGATGGGGGCGTGAGCCTCTACTCGCGGGAGATGTTCCTGCCGTGGCTGGTGCCGCTGGCGGTGTGGATAGGCTTCATGCTGGCCCTGTTCGGGACGCTGCTGTGCCTCAATGTGCTGGTCCGCAAGGCCTGGATCGAGGAGACGAAGCTCAGCTTCCCGGTGGTCAGGCTGCCGCTGGCCATGGTGGGTCTGGAGACGGCGGACTTCTACCGCTCCTGGCTCCTGTGGGCGGGTATCGTATTGCCGCTCCTCAGCGGGACGCTGAACGGGCTGTCCGCACTGTACCCGGCGCTGCCGCACTTCGAGACCCGAACGCGCTGGCTCAGCTTCACCACGCCACCGTGGAACCACATCAGCCTTCCGTACTCCTTCTACCCCTTCGCCATCGGCCTGTGTTACTTCGTCCCCACCGATGTGCTGTTCTCCTGCTGGTTCTTCTTCCTGTTCATCAAGGCTCAGAGCATCCTGGGGTACTATGTGGGCCTGGCGAAGGTGCCGGGCTACCCCTTCACCGACGACCAGAGCGTGGGAGCCTGGCTCACCCACGCCCTGCTGAGCCTGTACCTCGTCCGGCACCAGTGGTCGCGCCTGCTGCACAATCTGCTGGGCGGCCGGCCGCTGGGCGACGAGGGCGAGCTCCTCCCGTACCGCGCCGCCTTCTGCGGGCTTCTTGCCGGGACGGTGGCCCTGATCGTCTTCTGGATGGCGATGGGGATGACGGCCCTGCCCGCGGTGATCGCCGTCTTGCTCTACCTGCTGGTGGCTTTCTCCATCACCCGGATCCGTGCAGAGGCCGGCAGCCAGCACACGATCTGGGGCGTCGAGCCCATGGACAGCTTCACGCTGGTGGACAGCGGCCTCGTAGGCAGGCGCAATCTGATCGGCGCGGCGATGAACCATTGGTTCTGGCGCGCCAATCGCAGCCACGCCATGCCGGCCCAACTGGAGAGCCTGCGCATCTGGCATGCCGCCTCACTGCCACCCCGCAGCCTGCTGTGGCCCCTGGTGCTGGCCACCGGGCTCTCGGTCATCGCCGGCCCCTGGGCCTGCCTCCACGTGGGCTACCGCGAGGGCGTCGTGAGCAAGTGTCTGGGCTACTCGTGGTGGACGGGGACGGAGATGTACGGCTGGCTGGGCAATGTGCTCACCGCCGGGCAGTCTTTCTCCTGGCAACGGTGGATCGCCGTCATTGCCTCCTCGGGCCTGACTCTGGGCCTGTGGGCGCTGCAGATGCGGTTCACCTGGTTCCGCCTCCACCCCCTGGGCTACTGTGCGGGTCCGATGCTGGTGTGGATCTGGCTGCCCTTCTTCATCACCTGGCTGATTAAGTCCCTCGTCGTCCGCTACGGCGGGCAGCGCACCTATCGCCGCCTGATCCCGCTCTTCTTCGGGCTCATCATCGGCGACTACCTCACGGGCGCCGTATGGTCGCTGGTAAGCCAGGTCTTCCAGTTCGCCGGTTACCAGATATTCCATTGAAAGGCAGTCGGCGGGTCGCGAGTCAACGGCGGTAACGGCGTCGACGGATACGGTCCTACAAGGCGGGAACAACGGCGGCCGGAGGTCCGGCCGAGAAGCCGGTTCTGCCGTCAAGATTTCATCCTGAGCGCCCGTCTCGCGCAGCGAGATAGCGAAGAATCTCGGGGAATGCCAGGAGGTTGTTCGAGCTGTTCTTGCCGCGGGCGGACGCTCTGAGAATGACATCCTCGGCGAAGGCGGGGGCTTCGGCCGCACGCCTAGTCGTCCGCCCCACCGCCCTCTCCCATGTGCAGCACCTGCGGCTCTTGGCCGGCGTCGTGCACCAGGCGCGGCCTGGTCCACCACAGCTCGTCGGAGTTGTTGGAGCCCTTCGCGTCGGTGGAAATCGTGATGGCCACCGGCTGCCCGGCCAGATGGCCCAGGGGCACGCGCCAGCCATGGACATCCGTGTCCCACAGCGTCTCTTCCGCCGGGTCCATTCCCTCGGTGAGGTCCGGATTGGGCCGGGGCCCCAGGTCGACGGCATACGCCTCCCGCCCGTTGATATACAGCCGCGCGATCCCGCCATTGCCATAGCGCCTCTGGGAATTGCGCACGAAGACCTCCACGGAGGTCTCCTCGTCCGGCACGAGCGCCACGTAATCCAAAGTGACCTCGCACTCGCTGCCCCAGTTGAGGAACAAGAAGGTCTCCTCCCGATCGCCCGGGACCGGCCAGTTGGCGCGGAAGGGGATGACGAACTCGCCGCCCCTCTCCAGACCGCTCTCCATGGCGATATAGCGCCCGCGCTCCAGGCCGTCTCCCAGCGCCTCGCCGATCGGCACCCCCGGCGCACTCTTCTCAAAGAACGTCAGATAGGCCGGGAAGTCGACCTCGTACTTGCCAACCTCGCTGCGCCCGGCACCCTCAGGCACAGCGGGCAGGGCCGCCGGCACGTCATTGAGCAGCAGAGTGTGGAACCCGTCCTCGGTGCGCAGCGCGATCTGACCGCTGCCGGGCCCGGTCTCGTCCACGGCCTCCAACGCCAGTACGGTCCGCAGGGCATTGCTCTCGTAGCGCCTGATGCCGATGCCCTCGGGAAGGTCCACTATCTGCACCTTCGTGCGGTCATGGCCGCCGCGGCACAGGGCGTAGCGGATGGCGGGGTTCAGCCCCAGCAGCCTGCCCTCCGCCGCAGCCGGCCAGCCGGGCAGGGCAAGATGCGTCTGCACCTGGTTCACTCCGGTGACACGCTGGTAGAAGACGCCGTCGGGCGCCGTCAGCTCCTGCATGGTGGGCGACACCGTATAGCGGTACCGCCGCCCCTCACGGTCCTCGTACAGACAGGCCACACCGCTTCCCCAGCGCTCTTTGGGGAATACGGGGGTGAGCCCGCGGCCGGCGAAGAGCTGGGCCCGGGTCCGCATGTGGTAGCCCATGCCGGCAACCGCCCCCAGATCGGCCTTCGTCCCGGCGATCTGCGCCACTCCGCCGAGAGCGTCGGAGCAAGCCGCCACCACATGACGGGAGAAGTCAGACTCCGCCTGGATCACCGGCACCCAGGCTCGAGCCTGCGGCCCGTGGATGTACGCCGAGATCGGCCGCTGGTGCTCCATCCACCACACCCTGGTGGCCTCATTGCCCCACACCTGCTGGTAGCGCAGGGGCCAGCGCACGGCGAAGGCCATGTGCTCGGGCGCATACTCCGAAGCCATCGGCACCTCCGGATTGCGGGCCAGAAGCTCGCGGAACTGCTGGGTGCCGCCCTGCGCCCCGGATAGCCCGTCGATCACCCCATTGCCGAAGTCGCCCGCCGTGCCTCCCACATCCTCGTAGTTGGCGTCACAGCCGGTCTCCTCGCGCCATTTGAGCATCATGTCCGTGTGGTAACGGCGCCAGCCCGCGGACAGTGGGTCCAGGTAGAGAAGCTGGTCCTGCCTGACGTCCTCCCATCTCAGAGGCTGCTCTCGGTACTCAGAGATGCTCCCGCGGCTGCGGAGCAGGGCGAAGTCCTGCACCCCGTCGCGAATGAACACAGGGGACCGATAGTTGATGCAGTAGGTGTTGACATACGCCATGGTGCGGAAGCCGTGGCGGTGGGCGAGCTTCACGCTGCCCGCGAAGCCTTCTCGCGGCGTCCAGTCGGGAAGCTCGCTATCGAACTCGGGGGCCCGGGCGTTCCAGTTGTGCAGGAGCACCGTCTCCGGGTCGAAGTTCGCGGCCAGCTCGCGATAGGCTTCCTCCCCGCCGGACATGTGGTCCACAATGACGCTGATCTTGTCGGCCCAGGTGGTGGCGGCGCGGATCGCCATCTCGGGTGCGAAAGCCTCCGCATACCAGTCCTTGTAGGGCGTCATGGCATCCACCCAGCCGCCGGGGAAGACGTCCAGGTGCCAGGTCACCGATTCGGTGCCCGTGTGCGACTCGTACGGCATCAGGTTCAGATGCTCGATGGCGGCGGAGAAACTCCGCCCCGACCAGTTGAGGAAGCAGAAGCTCGGCCGGAATGTGGGGTCCTCCACCCACACACAGAGGCTGCCCTCCCTGCCCTCCGCCGCGATAACGGAGGCCTCCCAAAACGGGGCGCCGCCCAGGGTGATGAGACCGGGCCGGTTGGTGTTGTCATACATCACCCCACCGAAGGAGGCCACGTAGAAGGCGTGCTCGGGGTGCAGATTGGCCAGCGGGACCTGCACGCCGTAGACGCCCTGTTCCTCGCTCTTCGCCCCGGCCCGGTAGAGCAGTTGCCCGCCCTCGTCCACCCGGCACTCCACCGTCAGGCTCTCCTCCGGGAACTGCTGCTCACCATTGGTGAGCCCCGTCCAAGTCGCCTTCACCCCGCCCGGAATCTGCTCGCACGAGAACGTGCCCTCCGGCGAGGGGAAGTGCATGGTGGGAAAGGCCTGGCCCGGCGGAATGTCCTGCCCCAGTTGGGCGTTGCCCCAGGGGCAATGCAGGGCCTGCATGGCAGCCGCATTGCCGGCCATGTGCCCCACCCCCCGGGGCATGCTCGGATCGTCCGTGGCGCGGTCGGCATGGACCTCACCCGTCTGCGAGTTGCTCAGGCCCACGATGACCCCATCGACGACCGTTGCGCTCAGGCGCGGGGTGGAGATCTCAAAGCCGCGATCGATGACGGTCACCGACTGCGTCTGTGCGCTGCAGACGCCGAGCGCCAACGCCATGACGGCCAGATGTGCGGTCAGGCTGATTCTGGGCACGGATGCCTCCTGTGAGAGCAATGGCGGCCGGGTGCGTCGGTTACCCGGCCGGGCGCCATTTCAGATTGCGGAACCTCGCCCCCGTACTCCCCCATGAGTACAGCGCGAAACCGCCCGCCGACAATGTCTGGTCCACGATATCGAACTCCGGCTCTCCATCCACGAACACCGCCAGCCGCGCCCCCTGCAGGACGATGCGCACATCATACCACCTGCCGGGAGCGAAGCCCTTCGCATTGCGGGCCAGGACCTTGTACTGATCCCCGCTCTTGCGGGCGAGGATGCGGAACGATCTCTGGCTATCCATCGCCCACAGATAGTGACGCTGCGGATCGGAGAAGCGCACGGCCATCCCCAGGCCGTCATCGTCATCGGAGGCGATCTCAAAGCTCAGCTCGCCGTCCGAGGCCCCAGCGGCCGGGAGATACTCCCTGTACGTACCGGGACGGTCGGTGTCCGGGCTCTCGTCGGCGGCCTCGCCCTTGTAGTGATTGGACATCTCCGCCACAATGCCGGCGCTCACCACCCACCTGCTCTGAGGAGGGCCGGCGCCCGGGGTGTCGTGCACTCGCCAGGCGGGGCCATCCAGCGTCAGGATGTCTGGGTCCACCGTGAAGTGGCCGGTAGTGATCGGCCCGGGAATGCCGTCGTGGATCACCCGGGCATTGACCGTTGCCGAGACGGAGATCGTCAGCGGGCCGTCGCAGATCGGCGAAGACGCCTGCGGCGAAGACCCGTCCAGCGTGTAGTGCACCCGGTGGGTGGGATCGTCGGGGACAAGCTGCACCGCTATGGGCGTGCTTGAGGAGGCCGAGGAGGGCTGGATGCGTGGCGCCCGCACCCCGTAGGGCTGCAGGGCGCAGGTGGCCTTGATCAGATAGCTGCAGATGCAGCGCTGCGAGGCCTCGGGCAGCAGGAGCAGGCCGCCCACAGGCAGAGCGTTGATCCAGCAGCCGGGCCGGATGCCGCCGTAGTTCTCTGTCCCCAGGTCCCGGGTCAGGTCCCGGTAGCCCAGGGTGGCCGACCGATACGCCAGCAGGTGCCGGGAGCCGGCAATCGTCCCGCAGCCGTAGGAGCGGCTGAAGTTGAAATCCAGGCGCGCTCCGGTGAGCAGGTCCCACGCGCCGGGCTGGGCGTAGATCGTGCGGTCATTGATCAGCGGCCGCGAGACGTATGCGGCCTGAATGTCCCACAGCGGGGTTCCGTCCGATGCCCTGAAGGCCGCCAGACGCCCGCCCAACTCCGAGGACAGGCGGAAGTTGGTGTGCTGGTAACTCATGAGCAGGACGTCGTGCTTTTCGCTCAGAGCCAGCATCGTGCCGTAGATGCCCTCCGCCACCGACCAGAGCTCCTCTCCAGTGGCGGCATTCAGGCAGTGCAGCGTCCCCGGCGGATGCTCGGTATCGTCGCCCTTCCTGCGGTCCCTAACCGCGATCGGACGGTCAATGAAGAACACCCGTCCGGCCCCTACCGCAAGGGTGTTGTTGCGCACCGAGGCCTTCGGCGTGTGAGTCCAGCGCAGCTCGCCGCTCTCAGCGTCCATCGCGAACAAAAGCAGCGATTCGCTGAACAGCCCGCTCATGTCGGACGTGCCATAGGCGAACTGCACCTGATGCTCCTCGTTGTACAGCGACCCGAACAAGAGCCCGCCCGCGCACGCGATGTAGCCCCAGTCGTGGGTCTCGCCATCCGGCCCCGCAGGAGCGACGAAGGTCGAGACCGGCTCGCCTGTCGCCGCATCCAGCCTCAGGCAGCGGTTGTCCACGCGGGCATACAGAGAGCCATCGGAAATGCAGATGTTGCTCCCCGTGATCGCCACGCCGTTGAGATGCTCCTGGTCGTAGGCCTTCAGGACGCCGGGGATCGGATAGTCCCACAGGATCGTGCCGTTGTAGGCGTCGATGGCGCGCAGGCCGTGGATCCCCTCGACGAAGAGCCTCCCGTCCGCAAACAGCGGCGACGGGCCGCGGCCGTGGCGAGAGGGCATCTCGAAAGTGTTGTCGGCGAACCACAGCACCCCCAGCGGACCGCGAATCACCTCATCCTCGGACGCCCCCGGATTGCCGGGCGCGGCGTACTGGTGCGTCCACTCTCCCGCGCCCGGCGGCGGACCGCTGAGGGCAACGGACATCTCCCCCGGCTTCCCCAGACAGATGGCCCCACCATAGGGGCGCTGCAGCCGCCGGGGCTCATCGCCGACAAGAGCACGACCGGAGAGGACGCTTTCCCCCGACACGATGAGGTTCGCCAGGCTGTTGGGCAGGCGGGTGTCGGCCGGGTCTCGTTGCAGCACCGTCACTCGGGTGCCGTAGAGCCCCCGGGCGGTGAGCGTCTCCCGGGCGGCCGCCACCGACGCGGCGTCGCCGGACAGGGCGATCACCCGCAACTGGGAACGCAGGGCGATCTCTCGGGCCAGGCCGCCGTCGCCGCAGTCTACATCGACACAGTAGCCCTTCTCCACACCCGTGGTGCGGAGAATCTCCTCGGCGGCCCGGGCGTAGACGGTGCCGGTCGCCGGGTCTGGTCGAGGCGGAGCACCACCCAGGACCGCCTCAGGAGCGCCACCACCCATTCCGAAGCACTGGATGACGCCCCGGTCGGTGCTCACATAGAGCCGTCCGTCTGCCGCCGCAAGACCAAGCGGCACCCCCTCCACCTCGAGCGAGCCCGTCACCTTTCGCGAGCCGATGTCGATGGACACCACGCGGTCGGGGCCGGCGGCGGCGTCGCCGGGAATCCCGACGACGGCGGTGTCACCCGCCGCGATCAGGCAGCGGCCCCGGGGGCCGGGGCAGTCCACCGTCCAGTCGGGCCTGCCCGGCACGAACTTCGGCATCGGGTTGCCGCGGCGGTCCACCCCCTCCTCCTCGACGAAGATCCGCGTCGGAGCGATCCCGGCCAGGCCTCCTGCGGCGGCATAGACAATCGTCCCCGGAGCGGCCGCCATCGCCTCCGCAGGAATGCCCCGCGAGAAGCGTTGGCCGTCCCGGACTCGGAAAGCATCCAGCTCGCTGAAGTACCACTCCCCCACCGCCGAGATGTACGGTCCCGCCCCGCGACCGCTGTACTCCTGGAGGCGGAAGTACCGCAGCGCGCCGTCGCTGCGACTGAGCGAGGCCGGCGTTGCCCGCCCGGTGGGGATCAGCAGTGCGTCTCGCGCCACGGTCAGATACCCCTGTGCCGAGATTCCGCTCCTGGCTCGGGCCGTGGGGTGCGGCTGGTCCATCTCGATATAGCCGGCGGCGTCGTTCTCCCACAGGACATCGCCCGTCGCCGCGTCCAGGGCCTGGACGACGATACCCTCCGAGGGCCAGATGCCGGCGGCGACGTAGAGGATGCCGTCGTGGATCACCGGGCCGCCCCTGGCCGGCCACCGCGAGATCAGCCGCCCGTTCCCCAGGACCCAGTCATCGCCGGGGGCGATGCGCTTGCGCCACAGCACACTGCCGTCGCCGAGGTTCAGGCAGTGCAGCATCCCGTCATCTCCGGCGGCGAACACCCGCCTCTCCCAGACGACGGGGGCGAACCTGAACGGCGCGTCGGAGAACACCCGCCAGCGCTCCTCACCGGTGCCGGCGTCCAGGGCCCGCAGGCAGCAGTCGGCCGAGGAGCCGAAGAGTACCAGGCCTCCGGCCACCACCACCTGCGGGGCGTGGTCGAAGGGCAGCCGGGTGTCGTGTCCGCGCCAGGCAGGATCAGGGGGCTGGGCGGGCCGGTAGGTCCACTGTGGCGAGAGCCCTGCGGCCAGGGGTTCGGGGGTGTACCCGGAGCGGGCGGAATCGCAGCGGAACTGGGGCCAGTCTGCGGCCCGGAGGGCCGTGCTGCATAGGAGGAAGGCGGTGCAGAGGGCAAGGCATCGCGCACGGCTCATCAACATCGCCTCCGGTGGCCGGATGGGCAGGCGGCGCCCGGTGCCGGCGGGGCACCGGTGAACTTCGGCACGGCAAGTATAGCCGCAAAGGCGAGAGTCTGTCGACCTGGGTGGGAAGACCGGCAGGGACAGAGCAGGCAGAGGTAAGGCTACGTGCGAACGCGAACCGGCAGCGCAAGTGGGAGCGCGTCTGCGCCGGGCACACGCCCGTCTTCCCTTCCGGAGTCTCTCTCCGAGATGACACACACACCGCTCTTGCTCGCGCTGTTCCTGGCTCCGCTCGCCGGCTTCTCACAACCCGCCGGAGACGACCGTGGCCTCAGCCTTGCCGGCTGGGGCATCGACGAGAAGGACCTCGACGCCTTCGCCCGGCAGGCCGCGGAGGCGGGCTTTGACGAGCTCATCACGTGGAACACGGACCCCGCCGCTCTGGCCGGATTCGTGGCCGCCTGCGCCCGGCACAGGATCGGCGTCTACTCCTGCATCGCCCCCATGAGCGGACTGGCCGGCCTGTGGAGGAAGCGCTACCCCGACCGACCCGTGCCCTGGCAGGTGATGACCGGGGACGAAGAAGCGGCACTGAAGTTCGTCACCGCCGGGGAGAACCAGTACCTCATCGGCTACCAGTTCGGCGGCGAGCCCAGGCTCACCCACGAGGTGCTGACGACGAGGATCATCTGCCCAGGTGACGCCAACGCCCGCGAGCTGCTCGAGTCGCAGATCCAGGCCATCGCCGCAGTGCCGGGAATCAGGGGCCTGGCCTTCGACGGCTTCGGCTACCAGAACTACCGCCGCTGCCACTGCGAGCGCTGCGAAGGCCTCCTGGCCGACTACCGCGAAGCGCACCCCGACATGCCCGGGCAGCAGGCGGAGGTCGTCTTCTTCCGCGACATGCTTGTGGAGACCCTCAACGAGTTGGCCCGGTATGCGCGCGCACAGAAGCCCGACCTGCGAACCTGCGTCCACATCTGGCCGGTGTTCGCCCCCGAACCATTGTACGGCAACCGCCTCGATGTGGACCTCTGCGGTCAGACCGCGGCGTGGTACACGCTGTGGCCGGTGGAGAGGATCGCCGCGTACAGCCGGGCAATCTCGGCCGATGCGACGGAGTTCCACCCCAGGCAGCAGGGCGTGGGGATGCTGGGGTACTACGACCGACCGGGTCGGTTTCCCGAGAAGGACGCCGCACGGGTGAATCTGGAGATTGAGACGATGGTTCAAAACGGCTGCCGCAGCATCCAGGTCTGCGGGAGCATCGACGCGGTGCGGAACGCCGAGATCGCGGCGGTGTTCCGGAAGTGGTTTGGCGATTAGGTAGGCGGCCGAAGAGCCGGTTCTGCCGTCAAGATGTCATCCTGAGCGTCAGTATCGCAAAGCGAGACAGCGCAGGATCTCGCGATGTCTCAGGAGATTCCTCGAGCTGCTCTTTCCGGGAGGGGACGCTCTCGGGATGACGCTCCCATGCGAGTGCAGACCCCTCGGCCAGGCTTCTAGCCGCCCGCGGCCGCTTCCTCACGCGCCCTCTCGGCCCCCGCGGCCCCGGCGACGCTCGCCGCGGCGGCGATGCTGCGCATCAGGCCGGGCATTGTCCAGGCCACGACCGCGGCGATGGCCACGAAGCCAAGCCCGACCACGAGAAACGGCATCGCCATCCCGAACCGGGCGGCCAGAGCGCCGCCGGCCAGGGGGCCGAACCCCCAGCCGAGGCAGGACAGCGTCTGGGTGAGGCCGAAGGCCTTCCCGCAGGCGTGGCGGGGGATGATGTGACGGATCAGGGCATTGGTCGCCGGAATCGTGCCCGCACCGGTGAACGAGGACAGCAGGCGCCAGAACAGCAACTGTGAGGGGGTGTGCACGTAGGCATGGGGGATGAGCGTGAGCCCGGTGAGCAGCGTGCAGATGGCCAGCACCCGTCCATAGCCCAGGCGGTCGCCCAACCGTCCCAGGATCGTCGCGGAGATCGCCGCCGCCAGGCCACCGAGAGCGAGGATGTTGCCCGTCAGCTTCGTGGCCGCTCCGGGCGCGCCGCCCGCCAACTGCTCGACGTACAAAGGCAGGATGGGGCCGACGAAGGAGCCGGAGAACATCACCGCGAACAGCAGGCCGGCCATGACAAGGAACCCTTTGAGCTGCAGCACCTGCCGGACTGTCCCGGCCTGCCCGCCACAGGCCCGCAGCTCGCCGGGATCGAAGTCCTCCCTGACGAACAGCGCAGTCACCATTCCCCCGACCAGCAGGGCACAGGCGGCGCACAGAAACGGCACCCGCAGGCCGTAGGCATAGGCCAGGTGTCCGCCGATGCCCGGTCCGAAGGAGTGCCCAACATAGGTGGCCGTGTGCATGAGCCCCAGCGCGAAGCCCGCGCGATGGGTGGGGACGACGCTGCTGACCAGCGCCACCGAGGCGGCCACCGTGCCGCTGAGGAAGCCCTGCAGCATGCGGAGTGCCAGTAGCTCGTGCACGCTGTGCACGTAGGCCATGCCACCGAGGACCAGCACGCTGCCGAACATCGAGCGCATCACCATGAGTTTGCGCCCGTGACGATCGGCCAGCGTCCCCCACATCGGAGCCGTGAGCGCCATCACCAGACCGGCGGCCGTGGACAGCCAGCCCGACCAGACCAGCACGGCGCTCTCATCGCGCACGCCCAGCTCGCGGACGAACGGGGGCAGGAAGGGGATGCACATGGCAAAGCCGACGGTGGAGCACACCTGAGCCAGCCACGAGGCGACGAGCGTCGAACGCCATCGAGACACTGCGAGGACCACACTTTGTGGGAATTGGTGTGGGAGCGGACGACAACCGCCGGGCCACAAGCGTTCAGTCTACTCCTCCTGGTCGGTTTGTCAATGCGTGAGCATGCGTGCGTGCATGCGTGAGCAGACGATCAGACGATGCGTGACCGAAGGCTGCGCCGCGTTTTACGGGCCGTTGCCCGGCGCCCCAGCGGCGGTGACGGGGCTGTGGGCGGCCGCCCGAGGCCCCGGCAGGGGCGAGGTCTGCACGAGCCGGGCCGGACAGATTGTGCGACATGCGCAAAGGTGGCGGTGCCCGCATTGGCGAACTGCCCAGCGTTTTGGCGGGCCCATCCTCGGCCGCCCGGCGCCATCCCCGCCGGCAACGGCCGTCTGCGGGATGCCACAGCCCCTGCGGGCATGGTGTCGGGCCACAACTCGCCATCAACTGGAGTGCACCAATGACCGAGCAACTGCAACAGATCGCCACTCGCATCCGTGAACTGCGCGAGATCTCCGGGCTTTCGCAGGAGACCGTGGCCCGCGAGCTTGAGCTGACGCTGGAAGACTATCTGCGCTATGAGAGCGGCGACGAGGACCTCCCGGTCAGCCTGCTGTACCGCCTGGCTTCTCGCTTCGGTGTGGAGCTCAGTACTCTGCTCACCGGCGAGGAGCCCCGGCTCCACTCGTATTGCCTGGTGCGCAGGGGCAAGGGCGTACCGGTCGGGCGCCGGAGCATGTATGGGTATGAGAACCTGGCCAGCAACTTTGTCCAGAAGCGTGCCGAGCCTTTCCTGGTCACGGTGGAGCCCGAGCAGGACGACACCATCCATCTGAACTCACACCACGGCCAGGAGTTCAACTACGTCCTGGAGGGGACGCTGAAGCTGTTCATCGACGGCCATGAGCTGGTGCTGCAGGCCGGCGACTCGCTGTACTTCGATTCCAGCCTGCCCCACGGGATGAAGGCCGTCGGTGATAGCCCCGCCCGGTTCCTGGCAATCGTCCTGTAGTCCTAACAGCGCGCTGAGCGCGGGAGAGTTAGCGATATGCTTCAGAGGTTTCTCACCCAGACGAGTTTCACCTCATACGAGGACTTCCGGGACAACTGCCGGCTGAAGACCCCGGAAGCGTTCAACTTCGCCTTCGACGTGGTGGATGAATGGGCCGCCACCGATCCGGACAAGGTCGCCCTGGTCTGGGCCGATGAGCATGGGCACCAAGCCACCTTCACCTTTGCCGAGCTCAAGCGCGCCAGCAACCAGGTGGCCAACGTCCTGCAGGAGATGGGCATCGGCAAGGGCGATCGGGTGCTGTTGATCCTCAAGCGCCGCTACCAGTTCTGGTTCACCCTCCTGGCGCTGCACAAGCTCGGCGCCGTGGCCGTGCCCGCCACTCACCTGCTCACCGCCCACGACATCGTCTACCGCTGCCAGGCGGCGGACCTGAAGATGGTCATCGCGGTCGAGGAGGAGCGCGTCTTCACCAACCTCGAGGCCGCCGAGCCCAATTGCCCGACGCTGCAACTCAAGGCCATGGTGGGCGGATCGCGCGAGGGTTGGGTGGATCTGGACGCGGCTCAGGCGGCGGCCTCTGCGGATTTCGCCCGGCCGGAGGGCAACGCGGCCACAAGCAATGACGACATGATGCTCATCTACTTCACCTCCGGCACCACCGGGATGCCGAAGATGGTGCATCATGACTTCACCTACCCGCTGGGCCACATCCTCACCGCCGCCTTCTGGCAGTGCGTGCGCCCCGACGGCCTGCACCTGACGGTCTCGGAGACCGGCTGGGCCAAGGCGGCGTGGGGGAAAATCTACGGTCAGTGGCTGGCCGGCGCGACGGTGTTTGCCTACGAGTTCGAGAAGTTCGACCCCGCCGAGCTGCTGCAGGTGCTCCAGGACTACCGCATCAAGACCTTCTGCGCCCCTCCCACCATCTACCGCTTCCTCATCAAAGAGGACTTCTCCCAGTACGATCTGAGCCATCTGGAATACTGCGTGGTCGCCGGCGAGCCCTTGAACCCCGAGGTCTTCGACAGCTTCCTGGCCAAGACCGGGAAGAAGATCATGGAGGGCTACGGCCAGACGGAGATGGTTGTCGCTCTGGCCACGTACCCGTGGGTGGAGCCGCGCCCCGGATCGATGGGCAAGCCCAGCCCCGGGTACGACATCGACCTGCTGGGCGAGGGAGATGTGCCTTGCGAGGTCGGCGAGGAGGGCGAGATCGTGGTGCGGACCGGCAATGGCCGCCCGCCGGGCATGTTCGTGGGCTACTACCGCGACCCGGAGCTGACCCAGGCCATGTGGAGCAACGGTGTGTACCGCACGGGAGACATGGCCTGGCGCGACGAGGACGGCTACTACTGGTTCGTGGGCCGCGCCGACGACGTCATCAAGAGCTCCGGCTACCGCATTGGCCCGTTCGAGGTGGAAAGCGCCCTGGTGGAACACCCGGCGGTGATGGAATGTGCCGTCACCGGCGCCCCGGACCCGGATCGCGGCCAAGTGGTCAAGGCCACCATTATCCTGGCCAAGGGCTACACGGCCGGCGACGACCTGGCCCGCGAGCTGCAAGAGCACGTCAAGCAGGTTACCGCGCCGTACAAGTACCCACGGATCATCGAGTTCGTCACCGAGCTACCCAAGACGATCAGCGGCAAGATCCGCCGCGCGGCGATCCGCAACGAGGACGCAGGCGAGGTGGAGTAGGGCTTCGGTGCGGCATGGAGTATGGCCGAGCCCGCGCCCCCCGTCCGAGGTGACCGCGGCGCGGGCTCGCCGTGCGAGTCGGCCTCAGTCCAGGGTCACCGCCAGCCGCGGGATGTCGCCGTAGCCGGGATGCGCCTCGGTATCCAGCCAGGGGACCTCGACGGCGCTGCGGGAACCCTGCACGAGAATCTCGTAGTCTCCCGCCTGCTCGAAGACCAGCCAAGCGGTGCCCTGAGGATCGGTGACCGCGCCCCTCGGCGCGGGTATTCCCTCGGAGCGCGGCGCGGCCAGCACCGCGGCGCCCGGCACCGGCTCGCCTCCCCGAGTGACCTCCACGATCAGCTCCGGGGCACGCCGGCTCTCCAGCGCCGGCATCCGGTCCCACTCCTGTGCCAACGTCTCATATGCCCGATTCGACGTGAAGGCCGGACGCTCGGGGTCAAACCAGTTGATCAGCGAGCGGTTGCCCGTGCCCGTCACGAGCCGCTCGCACTTGATCCCCGGTCCCGACAGGCTGGGCCACTGTACCGGCACGGTGGCGCTCACACTAATGCTCCCGGCCATCCAGCCCTCACCGATGGCCTCCTGCGACGCGGGATCCGGTAGCAGATCACCCCACGGGCCCATCAGCGAACGGTCGGACGTGCACACCAGCCCGGTGATGTACGGCAGGAAGAAGAGGGCTCCGGAAAGCTCGATCTCCCGGTAATACGCGGTCCAGCCCCGGATGTAGTCGCACATCCTGTCGGTGGCGCCAGACGCCTCCCCGGGATCGGGGGCCGACATGGCAAACAGGACCGGGTAGTTCTGAAACTCACCGTTCATCGTTGCCCTGCCTCCCCAGCGCTCCCGCCAGCCCCGTATCTGCGCGTCGGAGGGATAGTGCAGGTTCACGATGCCGATGTCCTGTCTGCGCGTGCAGTAGCCACCGTTCTCGATCCCGTGGAAGGTGATGGGGCGCGTGGGGTCCTCTTCACTCAGCGCGGCACCGAAGGCGACGAAGCGGTCCACCATCTCCGCCGGACGGTCGGTGGCGCAGAATGTCTCGTTCTCCACGGACCACAGCGCGACACTGGGGTGATTGCCGTGCTTCCACGCCCAGCGGCGATAGTGCGCCGTGACATTGTCCACCCAGACAGGATCGTCCCAGTCGGTGAAGCCCTGGATATCGGGGATGCCGGAGACCCCCCAGTACGGGCCTTCGGGCTCTGCCAGCATGCCCGTCTCGTCACCCAGTTCCAGGAACTCACGGGCCACGTCCCCGTGTCGGTGCCAGCGATGGATGTTCACGTTCATCCCGCGGTCCGCCCGGTACATGTGCCGGGCGAACCAGCGATTGCCGTGGGGCGCCTTGCCCTCCTGCAGGTACCAGTTGCCGCCGCCCTGCAAAGGCAGTCTCACGCCGTTGAGGATGAACTGCCCGTCGGCGACGTACAGCTCCCGGAACCCGAACCGTTGGTAGTGCTCGTCCAGCTCCACCTCGCCTTCGGCCATACCCACGCTTGAGCGCAGATGGTACAGGTTCCTGGGGTCCCCCCACCGCCCGCCGATGCCCCACAGCTTCGGGTCGGGCCAGTCGGCCGACAGTTGGACCAGCACCTCACCGTGTGCCGGCACCGTCACCTGCCGCCGGCCGATGTCATGCACCGGCTGTCCCGCATCCAGCACGTCCTGAGCCAGCGTCACAGTCGCCGCTTCGGCGGCATCGTTGACAAGGCGCGTCTTGACGGTGATGGTTCGGGCGCGCCACGAGGTCTGCACCAGTACATCGCCCACCCGCACAGCGGGAAGGTTGAGCAGGGCGACATCCTGCCAGATGCAGCCAAACCGCGCACCCCACAGATCGGAGATGATGTAGTGATTGGGGCCCGAGGAGCAGCCCTGCGGCTCGCCGTCACGGGTGGACTTGTCCAGTGCGGTGACGGAGGTGTCCTGCACCAGGACCAGTAACTCGGCCTGCTCGCCGGGCCGGGCCGCACCGGTGACGTCCAGCTCGAAAGACTCGAAGCCACCGATGTGGCGCCCACAGTAGCGGCCGTTGACGTAGACCTCCGCCAGGTGGATGACGGCCTCGAAGCGCAGGCGCAGCCGGCCCGCGGTCCAGTCGGAGGGAACGGTGAACCGGGTGCGGTACCACGCCCAGCTCTGTCCGGGGGGCCACTTGCGGTCCAGTGCCATGAACTGGCCCACCGTCTCGTGCCAGGGCCCGTGGGGCACGCGAATGGGGAACCAGTCGCCGTCGGCGGGCGCCTCGGACGTGCCGGCCCAGGTCATCTCCCACACCCCATTGAGGAGCACTTCGCCGCGGGGGCAGCCCTCGGCCGCGCCCACAGTCGGAGCGGCCAAGTCATGCTCCGCACCGATCCGCCCGCTCTGTTCCTCGGCCTTCTCCACAAACTGCCGCGCCCGCCAGGTGTACGTCGCCAGCCGCCGCAGCGACTCCAGGGCCGGGGCGGCACTCCCTTGCTCCCGGGCCGCCGAGATGTACCGGGTGGCGACCTCGGCCAGGTACCCGCAGTGGCGGCGGTGGTAACTGGTGGTCTTTGCCACCTGAAGAAGCGGCCGCGCCCGGCCTTCGATGCCCGGCCCAAGCTCCCGCAGCGGCGGCGCCAGGCGCTCGTGAAGGCTCCGCTCGCCGTCCTCGAGCCCCCGCGCCGTGTCATCCGCCCGACGCTTGAGGGCCTCGAGGTCCACACCCTGCCCGGCCTCGATCTGCTTCGTCGCGGCGGCGATGTTGTCCTGGAGTGCTTCGAAGGCCGCTCGCACCGTGCGCAGATGCTCAGAGGAGGCCGCGCAGGCTCTCTGCACCTCCTCGGCGGCGAACACCTCGCCGACGCGCGCGATCAACTCGTCCGCCTGAGCCAGGCGCTCCTGCGCCCGAGTGCAGCGCGCGACCAGCCCGGCCAGCTCATGGGCGGCCGGATTGACCAGCAGGCAGGAGGTCACGAAGGCGTACTCCTGCGTGCAGCCGATCGTGATCGCGTCCTCGTCCCGAAGCGTCACCATTTCGCGACTGCGGATCCAGCTCATGTCATGGCCCCAGCCGGCGTCGCTGTGGTAGGTGCGCACGGCGGCGACCTCAAGCACCGCCTCGAGGGCCAGCGGCTCGCCGTTGACATCGGCGACGTACGCCATGTCAGGCAGGACGTACTCATAGCCCTGCTGGTGGCCCGTGCGGCACAGGAAGTACAGGTAGAACTCGTCTCCCGGCGGCGTCCTCTGCAGTCGCCAGCGCAGGCTCTGGGAGGGAGACACGGCCACGCTCTGCCGGCCGCCGGTGTCCTCGAAGGTACCGGGGTCGTCGTCTTTGACACCCACGGGGCGCTGGGCGCCCTGCGCATCCACCGTCAGGCCCTCGGTGGCGGGGAGCGGAAAGCCGATCATGTCCGGAGGCCGCGCACCCGGGGTCTTGATGAGCGTCTGAGGCACGGGCCGACATTGGGCAGGGATGGCGATCAGGATCGTCAGTACCAATGCGTCTCTCATGCGTTGCCTCCGTTCGCGCGATCAAGAGGAGGATTCGTGCGTTCAGAGCCCCGTCCAGTCGAACACCACACCCACGGTCTCTCCGCGGTCCTGCAGGAGCATCGGGTATACCTCAGCCGCATCCAGTGGGCTGAAACGATGGGTGATGAGGCTATCTGCGTCCATCCGGCCGCGGCGCAGGTAGTCGAAGTACAGCAGCGCCATGTTCCGCCGCGTCCAGAAATGGTGGTCCGTCGCCTCCGGTGGCGGGTCACCGCTGAAGGCGCCGATGATGCGTAGCCCTCGCCACAGGAAGTCGTTGACCAGATGCTGTCGCGACGGAGTGCCGGTGTCGCCCAGCAGGACCAGGCGGCCGAAGCGCCGTGCAAGCCGCTGGGCGGAGGCGAACACCTGCGGATTGCCGGTGACATCGTACACCACGTCCGCCAGCCGCCCCTCGGTGAGCTCCGCAAGCGGCTCGCGGGCCTCCTCGGCGTCCATGCACAGGGTCGCGGTGGCCCCGTGCTCGGCGGCCACCGCCAGGCGCCTTGAGCTCAAGTCTACCGCGATGACCTCGCGCGCCCCGCACAGCCGGGCGTACTGCACCACAAGCTGTCCCAGCACCCCCAGGCCGATCACCACCACCGTGTCGCCCAGCTCATGCTCCGCCTTGCGGATGGCGTTCTGCACCACGGTCGTGAGCGCATAGAAGGCCCCCGCCTCGTCCGAAACACCATCCGGGATGCGCAGAAAGCCCTCGGCCGGGCCGCAGGCGAACTGCCGATGGTTGTGGAAGCTCGCCACGCGATCCCCGAGGCCCGGTTCCGACACGCCGTCGCCGACGGCCTCCACCACGCCCGCGTGACTGTAGCCCGCGGCGAAGGGGTACCGCACCATGCGCTCCCAGTTGGTACCGGGCTCGATCAGGTGCGCGTAGCAGATGCACTCGGTGCCGGTGCTGATGAGGGTCTTGGTCGTGCGCACGAGGACCTCCCCCGGCCCGGGGCCAACAACAGGAACGCTCCGCAGCTCCAGCGCTTCAGGGCCGGTGAAGGTGATCGTCAACGATTGCATGGGGCGTCTCTCCTTCGGTGTGCGGCAGAGGGGGCCTTCCCGTGCGCGGCCGGGCTGCGAGGTCGGGGGCCGAGCCCCGTCTGCCTCACGCGGCGCCTGCGGTTCCCTGTCGTTCTCCCGCCGTCCTCCGCGTCTCTGTGTCTCTGTGGTGAGCCGTCCCGCCCTCCCCGCGCCCCTACTCCAGCACCAGGTCGCCGGCGGCATCCACCTCATACAGCGCCCCACCCGTCGCGACCCAGGCGATCCAGCGGTCGCCGGACTGACAACGGTAGCCGATGTTGAGCAAGAGGCGCTTGTGCCGGGCCGGGTCGATTCCCAGTTCCTTGAGCGGGATGCGCCACTCCGAGGTCCAGGCGCCCGGAGCCACATTGGCACGGTGTAGCGTACTCTTCTCCAGCACAGCGATGCTCTGCGGCGGCGCGCCGCCCTGAGGCGAGGTGCCGATGGAGCCGTCCACGGTGCCCCAGAGGATGAAGATCGGGGTGCGCGTCTCCCCCTCCGCCAGGCGGAAGGACACTTCCACCCCGTCACCGTCCCAGTCCTTGCCGGCCACCGGCTCGTAGCCCTCGGGGAGGGCGCACCGGATCGCCAGGTAGAGGTGCTCTGCGTCATGTGCGGCGCAGGCGGCGCCCTCAAGCCCGGCAATGGTCTCACCCGCCGGGCCGAGCCGGAGGCCGACGGCCCTGGTCGAGTCGTCCAGCGGCCATTCGGCGAGGTCTCCATCCACCTGGATCGGTGCGGCGACGGCGGGCGCCCGCAGCACCGGCCTGGGCCCCGGCCGGGCGGCCTCGGCGATTCGCGGGAGCGGCGCCGCCGCAAGCTCATCGCCACAGAATCGGGTCAGGTTGCCTTCGGGCGAAGAAGCGTCCCACAGGCCGGGGGCCGCCTCCCTTACGGCCTGAGCACACCGCTCAATGATGTTGTCGCGGATGACGGCTCCGGGCGGGTTGCCCAGTTTGTCTGGGCACAGGTACAGCGCGGCGGCCTCGGGCTCGTCGAAGCCGACCACATGGTTGCCCAGGAGGGCAAACCGGCTGTGGGTCTCGACGGCCTGCTTCACTCCCGTGGCCTGTCCCCGCGACACGGTGTTGTGGCGAAACAGCGCGGTCTCCCCACCGTAGCTGTCGAGGACCACCGGGAGCAGGCAGCCGGTGATGGTGTTGTCGTGGATGTCCCAGTCGGGGCCCGCGGGGGCGAAGAGGTCAAAGGTATCGCCGACCTTCATCTCCCGCGGTTCGCGCAGGTAGAACCGACAGCTCTCGGCGTCCAAGCTGTCCACGACGGAGAGCTCCAGCGGCCTGCCGCCCGCTACCCACACCAGGTTCCAGCCCCGATAGAGATGTGAATCCTTCCACTCCAGCGGGATGCCGGACTGCTCGAAGGTCCTGTCATCGATCACCTGCGTCACGCGCCCCGAGGCCCGGCCCGTTACCAGCCCCCGGTTGCAGTGACGCACCAAGTTGTCGCTCACGCGCACGTTCAGCGCCGGCTCGGAGACCGCAATACCCGTCACCAGCGGGTCCGCGGCACCGCGCACGTAGACTTGATTGCCTGCAGCAATCACATTCGAGGCGCTGATGCGGATGCCCGTGCGCGCCGCGGGATTCTCGCCCTGGTACGTCAGGTCAATGATGTTGTCGCGGATGGTGATGTTCTGCGAGGGGAATGAGGTGGGCACCGTGTAGCTGGAAGCATGGATGGCGGTGCCGTTGTAGTTGATGAACAGATTGCCCGCGATGACCACCTGTCCTGAGCCGTGGTTCACCGCGATCCCGCCACACTTGCCGGTGCCCTCGAACACATTGCCCTCGACGATCGCCTGTCCGCAGCCCAGGCGGTGCAGATCGTCGGTGCGGTGGCTCATGTCGCCCACCGTCACGGGGCCGGAGTTGCGCACGTAGTTGCCGATGAAGCGGAAGAACTTGGCGGGCATCTCGGCCGCGTGCCAGTTGGCGCCATCGATGCGGCAGTACAGGACGCTGGTGTTCTCGCCGGTATCGTTGTTGTTGAAGGCGTTGGCGGCACAATCGGTCACGGAGCAGCGCAGGTAGGTGAGCGACTTCTGGTACTGCTGGGGCTCGCCGGTGCTTGTCCGGCAGGCGGCCTGGGCGTAGAAGGCCTCGCTGGCCATGCGGGAGACGTGCACGTTCTCGACCAGCACGCGCTCGGTGCCCGACATCGTGATGGCATTGCAGCCCTTGAGCGCACAGGCCCAGAAGCCGTGACCGCTGGAGGTCCGGAACGATCCGGCGGCCTCGGCCATGCCGGTGTGGCCGACCATGCTCAGGTTCCGCACGGTGACCTCGGTCCCGCCCTGGAGCGCCAGACACGAGCCGCTGCCATCACGGATGTCCAGCAGCGTGCTCTGCGGGCTTGCGCCCTCGATGGCGATGGCCCCATTGGGCACCCGCACGGTGCCCGCGAGCCGATAGTGCCCGGGCGGGATGAACAGGTTGCGCTTCTGCTGCAGCGCCTCATCCACCGCCGCCTGCAGGGCGGCCTGATCGTTGTGGACGATGACGGCGTCCTCCGCGGACCGATTGGCCTCCTCGGCAAGCGTCAGCACGTTGCCCTCGATCTTCTCGATGCGGCTGACGAGTTGGTCGCGGAGGCTGAAGGTGAGCATGTGCCCCAGTTGCAGGTCCCGGGCGTTGACCTTGACCTCGATGCCATGGCTCAGGGGCTGCCAGTCGTGGCTCACCGGGACCTTCGTGGCCGTCCAGGTGCGCGCCAGATCGTCGGACCAGCGGAAGGTCAGAGGCCCTTGTCCGTCGACCTCGAGGATGTACACCAGCCAGCTTCCCGCGCCGCCATCGTAACCCCGGATCTCCGCGGTCTCGCCCAGGTCCTTGCGCGAGCTGTACGGCGACTGTGGCCCCCAGAGAGAGCCCGTCACCCGTATGTTGCAGCGCGAGATCATGACGCCCTGGCCCACGCGGAAGTCGCCGGCTTCCGCCACGGTGACCTCGCGAGAGCCCGCCACCGTCGTTGCGGTGCTCTGATGCTCGGAGCCGGAGGCCCCCAGGTCGGCCGCATTGACCCCACCCTCGGGCCCCTGCGCATGGGCGGTGGGAAGCAGGAGAAGGGTGAGAGGAAGCGCGGTGGAAAGACGCCACAGGCCAGTCATGCCGGACCCTCCCGTCAACGGTTGTACTGTCGGAGGGTTCTCTGCCGGGCGCCTGATCCCTCCGGGGGTGCAGGCGGGGGCACTTGGGGCATGGCACGGAGCACGACAACGCCTCGCCTCGGGGCCGAGCCGTGAGGAGAGGCCGCTCGTTTCTGATTGACGCGAACCTGAGACGGGAATACTCTCTTTATCGTCGCCCATCGGCGACAGCCTGTCCGGATAGCGAGCTGATGACGCGCCCGGCCCTCGTAGCCACAGAGCCGCCATCGCGGCTGTCCCGAAGGTAGAGACCCGACGACCCCGACGCCGGGCAGACGCCTGCCAACGCCGCGGCTGCGTCTTGCCCCCTCCGCGCCCGAGTCGGCGCTGTCGCCGGACGCAGGCACACTCAAGATCGCCGAAGGTCCCCCCACATCGCGCAGTACCGGTTCACCCCGTCGACAGGCTGGCAAGTAGTGGTTGCCGTGGCCGCTTCGGACCCATATTTCGGTCATGAGGTGTGCGAGATGATGCGCTCAACGCGATGGTCTCTGTTCCCTGTGGTCGTCACCCTCCTGGTCGTTCCCGTGTTGTGTTGCGCCGCGCCGCCGCGAATCGACAAGACGGTCAGGCCCTCCGCCGCCGCCCGCGTCTCTCCCAACGCCCTCCGAACCAGTCTCGACAAGGCACTGCAGAGCCACAGGATCCCGGCGCCCGCCCGCCGGCAGCTTGCCGCGGGCTGTGAGAAGCTCCCGGCCGAGGTGCAGCAAGTAGCCACAGCCGTCCTCGACCCCGGCGTGGCAGAGATCATAGGCCGGCCCGAACTGACCCTCAAGCGCGACAGGATCAGAGACATCCTGTCGCGATGGGACCCCGAGAAGCTCGTGGCGCTGCTCAAGCCGCGGCTGGAGGAGGTCGGGCCCGCCGGTGGCGTGACGCCCGGCGAGCTGGGCATCGTCATCGGCGGCAACTTCACCACCGACTGCGAGGTGCTCCTGGACGGCACGCCGGCAACCGACTCATATTACTGGGTCGACACCATCATGCTGTTCCGGATGCCGGCTACGGCGGCGTTGGGCTCGACGCGCAATGTCTCAGTCCACGACAAGTCCCGCGAGCTCAGCAGCTCGTCGCTCCCGATCAAGGTGGTCGCCCCGCGCGGCTATCGCGGCGTGCACGGTCTGAGCTTCGCCAACTTCGGCGATCCGGTCATCGGCTGGAACGTCTACAGCGCCTGCTTTGGGCAAAGCAACGTGGAGTTCAGCGACGGCACCCACCGCCCCAGCGCGCAGGCGTGGTATGACGGCACGTACAAGACCGTGGGCGCTGCGGGCAACTGCTTCGGCATGTCCCAGCTCGCCCTGAGGCTGCGGGAGTTCACCCACTACGGCAACACCACCGCCCTGAGCAGGGTGATGCACGGGGCCTGGGTGGGCAGTACCGTGACGTGGGGCGCGTGGACGTTGCCGTGGGGCACGAACTCCAAGGAGGCCGTGGAGTCGCTGCAGGGCACGCAACTGGTCCAGCCCATGGCAACGCACATCGCCTACCAGCGCGCCAATCAGGACAACAAGAGCGCCTGGACCTACGCCGACAACATGCTGGACACCCAGTCGCGCCCGGTGCAGAACACCCTCTACGGGCACGCGGTGGTGACCTTCGACACCGCCAGCAGCGGTTCCACCCGGACCTTCTTCTTCTACGACAACAACCACCCATACTCGGAGACAGAGACCGGGCCGTTGAACCCCCAGCAGGGCACGACCAACTGGAACACCGGCACCTTCAGCTACGGGGGGTACACCAAGACCCGCTGCTATGACCCGCACGAGCTCACCGGCCAGCCGCTGCTCCCGGCGGGAGTAGGCCCGGCGGACAGCGCCGCCGAGGGCTCGCTGGTGCGTTTCGAGGTACCGCGAGTGGAGGGGATCGCCGTCACCGATGAGGCGGGCCGGGGCGGCCCGGACGGGACGGGTGTTCCGGGTCTGGCCGAACTGACACCGGACATGGGCCTGGGTCCCATTCCCGAGACCTTCCCGCGCATCTTCCTCCTGCAGCAGGCGGCGGGCAGGACGCTCAGCTTCACCATCCCCAACGCCGCCCGCCAGACGAGACAGGTCACCTGCTTCACTCGCGGCGGGATGCTACAGCTCGAGCTCAACGGCGCCACGATGCGGGCAAGCTTCAGCCGGCTCGATGGCGCCAACGCTCAGGTCACTCTGCCCGATCCCGCGGGGTCGGGGCTGCAGCAGATCCGCATCCTCGCCCCTGTGGGTCAGAACGAGGAGCGCCAGTTCCTGGGTGACGGCTTCAGCGGCCTGGGAGCGACGGCCCTGGGCATGTCGCTGAGCCCCGACCGCACTGCCATCGAGCTGCTCAATGCCCCGGGCGCGCAGGCGGTGCAATTGCGCCTGCAACTGCAGCGGTTCCGCCCCGGTGGCGCCGACGCCCGGCCGGCAATCCAGCAGACGCTCACCGCGGGACAACTGCATCGCGTGGGGCCACAAAGCTGGAATGCCGTGAGCGGCCAGTTGCTCCAGGAGCAGCTCAACCTGCCGGCCAACCGCCTGCGGATGAGATAGCGGCCGACAGCCCCGGCCCACCACAGACCGACCGATGACGCCCCCCGACGCCCGCACAGGCCTCCGGGGGGCGTCGGTTCTGTCCGCCGGGCTCCCGGAGCAGGTCATCGGAGGCGCCGTGGAGAACCTGCCGCCGATCTCCGACTTCCTACCGGTGCTGCCGCGTGCCCCTCGCCTCTGCACCAGCGCCGGATCACCTATCGGGAGATGACCGATGCCTGAGCGCAACTTCCAGTTCCGACAGCGACTGAATGTGGTGCACCGCGACGATCGCCGAGACCCGGCGCAGCGGCCGGAGGCCCAAGAGACCGTCATCGAGGACGGCTGGAGCATCGTCATCGCCCCCGAGGCCTCCAGGTACCTGGTTCAAGTCGCCCAAGACTTCCAGGACTATCTGTTCACCAGCATGGGGGTCTCAGTGCTGCTGGTGCGAGGAGATGCCGCGGCGTGCCGAAGAGGCGTCATCCGCCTCACCACCCGTGCCCAATCGCCGGACATAGGTGCGGACCTGGCCAAGGCGCGCAGCTACCGTCTCCTCGTCGAGCCCGACTCCATCGCCATCTGCGGCTACGACGAGCGTGGTATCGGCCAGGGCTGCTACTATCTGGAAGACCTCATGAACCTGCGCGAGGCGCCCTTCCTGGCGCCTCGGGACGAAGTACGTTCTCCGCTCTTCTCTCCCCGCATGGTGCACTCGGGCTGGGGCATCGACCAGTTCCCCGATCCGCACCTGAACGCCATCGCCCATGCAGGGATGGACGCGATCCTGGTCTTCGTCAAGGGCCCGGACATGACCACCACGGGCTATCTGGACATCAACAACCTCATCGACCGCGCCGCCCTGTACGGTGTGGACGTGTACCTGTACAGCTACCTGACGAGCCGCAAGCACCCGGAGGACCCCGAGGCGGAGGCGTACTACGAGAGCACCTACGGTGAGCTGATGCGCTCCTGTCCGCGGGCCAGGGGCATCGTCTTCGTTGGCGAATCGTGTGAGTTTCCCAGCAAGGACCCCAGGACCACAGGCCGCCTGCGCCTGGACCCGGCCCCGGACGGGAAGAAGGACACCCGCCCCAGCCCCGGCTGGTGGCCCTGCACCGACTATCCGCAGTGGCTGGACCTGCTCAAGCGCATCCTGCGCAAGTACAACCCGGAGCTGGACATCGTCTTCTGGACGTACAACTGGGGCTGGGCGCCGGAGGAGGACCGCCTCGCCCTGATCCGCTCGCTCCCCACCGATATCTCGTTGCAGGCCACCTTCGAGATGTTCGAGGATGTCGAAAAGGACGGCATCACCACCCGCTGCGTGGACTACACGGCCTCCTTCGAGGGTCCGGGCAAGTACTTCCGCACCGAGGCGCAGACGGCCCACGAGCGGGGGATCCCGCTTTATACCATGAGCAATACGGCGGGACTGTCGTGGGACATCGGCGTCATCCCCTACGAGCCCATCCCCTTCCAGTGGGCCCGGCGGTACCGGGGGCTGCTGCAGGCCCGCGAGGAATGGGGCCTGGTGGGTCTGATGGAGTCACACCACTACGGCTGGTGGCCGTCGTTCGTCAATGAGCTGGCCAAGTGGGCCTACTGGGAGCCGTCGACAACCACCGAGGAGATGGCGAAGAGGCTGGCCTGCCGTGACTTTGGCACCGAGGGTGGCCCTCTTGCCGTGGAGGCCTGGCGGCTGTGGAGCGAGGCGTTCCGGAACTACGTCCCCACCAATGAGGACCAGTACGGTCCGTTCCGGGTGGGTCCGGCGTACCCGCTGCTCTTCCTGGAGGAGCGGGAGGCCTTTCCCTCGGCCCCGTACGCGCACTTTGGCAACCGCATCCTGACCACACACTACAAGCCTCACAGACCCGAAGACCTCGACACTGAGATCGGGCTGATCCAGCGCATGTGCGCGGGCTGGGACGAGGGCCTCGGCCGCCTGGAGCAGGCCGTGGCGCTGGCTTTCGAGCGCAAGAAGCCCGAGGCTCTGCGGATGCTGGGGTTGGGCCGCTTCATTCGCCACTGCTTCCAGACGACGTTGCACACCAAGCGCTGGTGGCAGCTCAAGGAGGCCCTCCTGGCCGAGAAGGCCCCGGCCGCGGCGCGGGCGATTGCCGAGGAGCTCAGGCTCCTGGGGGAGGCGGAGATCGCCAATGCCCGGGAGAGCATCCCACTGGTGGAGGCCGATTCGCGTCTGGGCTGGGAGCCGAGCATGGAGTACATGGCAGACCGGGCGCATCTGGAATGGAAGATCGCGCAACTGCGCCAGGTGCTGGACGAGGAGCTGCCGGCGTATCTGGAGGGACTGGGGGACGGGTAGGCCCCCGGGCAGCGTCGGGGCGATCATGCGCGGGGCCGCCGGCCCCCACGAACGGCGAGCCACAGCCAACCCGGGCCTGCACCTGCAGGCCCCGAACCGCGACAGAGGGGAAACCACCGAAATGCTTCTCGGCACGGCGTCCATCGACATCACACCTCCCGTCGGCACGCTGATGGCCGGCGCCCTGCGCCCGCGAGTCTCCGTGGGCGTCGACGACCCGCTGCTGTGCAAGGCTATGGTCCTGGATGACGGCAACACCCCTCTCGCCCTGGTGACGCTGGACCTCATCGCGTGGACGAGGCAGCGGTCAGACGGGCCCCGGACCGCGATCTGCGAGAAGGTCGGCATACCGCCCCAGAACGTACTGGTCAACTGCTCCCACACTCATTCGGGGCCGTACACCGATGAATCTCTGGACCTGGGAGGCAACCTGGATCAGGCCTACCTGTCCCGTGTCCAGGAGGCCATCGTCGAGGCCGTGGTCTTGGCGGCCGAGAAGCCCGCGCCGGTGAGCGTGGGAGTGGTGAGGACGAGCTGCCCAGGGGTGGGACGCAACCGGCGCCTCCTGCGCCCGAGCGGCTCGGCGATCAACGCTTGGCTGGCCACGGACGAGGAGCGAGAGAGCCTGCCCCTGGCCGGGCCCAATGACGACGACCTCATGGCCTGGGTGTTCTTCCGCGACGACGCGCCCATCGCGACGCTGTGGAACTACACCATGCACGTGAACGCCCACTTCGGCACCAGTTTCTCGGCGGACTATCCCGGCCGGGTGGCGGTCGCCCTTGAAGAGACCTTCGGCCCCGGCTTCTTCACGGTGTTTCTGCCGGGCGCCTGCGGCGATATCAACACCATCATCGGCTTCGACAAAGCCCACCGACGGCTGTCGGAGGCCATGTGTCAGGTGGTGGCGGGGGCAAGACCGGGGCGGGGCGACGGGCTCGGCGTGTCGTGGCGCGAGGTGCGTCTGGGCGTGCGCGACCGCGAGCCCTTCCAGGAGGCCGAGGTTACGGAGAAGTGGCCGGACTGCGTGGACGTTTTCGAGAACGAGGACAGGCTACTGAAAGCCGACCCACAAGACGAGTTGGTCACGGTCGTACAGGCGCTGCGCATCGGGGAGGGGGCCATCGCGGCCACGCCGGGCGAGACCTTCGCGGGGCTTGGCCTGGACATCAAGCGGCGCTCCGCCTACCCGATCACGGCGGTGGCGGAGTTGTGCAACGACATCATCGGCTACATCCCGACGCTGGAGGCGTTCGAGCAGGGCGGGTACGAGACGTTCCGCTCGCGCTGGGCGCGGGTGAAGCCGGGCTCGGGGGAGGCGCTGGTCGACGAGCTGGCAGGCATGCTGCAGGGGCTGTGAGTCAGGGCGACCGGCGAATAGCCAAACCCGCCCTTGGTGGGGCGGCTTCTCCGGCCCGCAGTCTTTGGCCGAGCACGCCTCAGGCCTTTGGCAGCACGCCCCGGAGAACCACCGTGCCCGCGGTCTTCCA
>Ga0334884_1001450_pt1 | contig 34996 bp, 32 predicted proteins | sample GraSluR1_MG_7_FD_207215 | JGI IMG/M metagenome (GOLD analysis project Ga0334884, IMG submission 207215) | Sludge microbial communities from methane-producing bioreactor in Wageningen University, Netherlands - Granular Sludge_12_05 R1 | ecosystem: Engineered > Bioreactor > Anaerobic >... | reverse complement strand
GCTGATACGAACGTTCGATGAGACGGGCCTGTTCTCCGATATGACGTACAATGACATCATGAGCCGGCTCGCCTCCGCCAAGAAGGTGAACACCAACGGCGACGGGCAATGGGAGTACGTCAAAACTACGAGAGCAACCGAGGAAACCCTGCAAAGGCTCGGCCTGCTTCCCAAGATGGAAGAGCCTGCCAAGAAGAAAAGGGGAAGACCCAAGAAGGAAGTGGACCCTAATGCACTGAAAAGGAAACGTGGAAGGCCTAGGAAGAATCCTTCTTAGGCGTATATAGTGTTGAAATTTGGGAAATCGTTATTTAAATGCCAGCGTTGATTGTGGCTGATATTCTGCAAAAATTACGGCGTGCAATGATGAGCCAAACAGAAGGATCAGGACGAGGATGGATTTTCGCATATATCTATGCTACAGAAAAAAGGTTGGTAGACAAGTAATACAGATTACTAATAAGTACAATTCAAATTCAGTGTAGCACTAGATATAGTCGGATGGGGTTATGGTGATAGTCACCGTATCTGAATACGGACCTTGTGGTGCAGATTGCACAATGAACTCACTGATGCCTGTCACCAATATCTCCCGCTCATAAATACCTGTGGACATACCATTCCATGGTATGGGCTTGCCTTTCTCGACTACAGTGGTGCCAAACACCAGAGAGTACTCTATTGCTGCTTGCAAAGGATTTCCATCAAGAAACACATAAAATTTTTCTGATGCATCAGTGTTTGTAAATGTGACATTGACTCCATACAAACGGCCTGGAACAGCGTGTGTAAGTGTCACTTGCGCCGTAGCGATTCGAACTGGAGGCAATCCAGTATATGCATCCTCTATGAGAAAATCTTGCTGATTTATAAGCGATAGGGCGAACTGCATGGGTTGGTCTGGATCACCGTAAGGAACAAGTGGCGGAATGGCTGTACTACCACCCTGGAGGATTTCCGTAGGTTCGGTTGCAGATCCTGTGCCTATAACTGGAAGGAGAGTGACTCCGTTGCTGTGTCCAGCGGAAGAGTTCGCGATGGCTACGGTAAACGCCCCGAAATCGCCGCTGGTGTGATCATAGACTGCATTCTCAATATACACAGAGGCAGGTTGGTCACTGACAAGATAAAGGTATGCAATGAATCGGGTTTGCGTTATGGCCATGCTAGTTGTTGCCAAACTATCGCCCCCAGTTCCCCAATCAAGCATTTTCATCGTTGTGTTTGACCCAATGGTGGAAACACGTGCCATTCTGAAGGCAGTAGGATCACCTGTTGTTGGGTTCCAAATCGTAGGTCCATAAAACCAGAAATGTGTACTGTTGTCACTCAGATATATCGTAGGATCATAGTAAGGTTCATCCGAGTCAAATGTCAGGGTGCCTATTGGCAAGACAAATTGGTTGTTACTGAATGCCTCAGCGCCTGGTGAACCTCCTTTCATGAACAAAAAAGTATTCACCGGTGTATACGTTACGGTGATCGTGGCCGACACTGAGCCAGTCATGAGAACCAGTATGATGATAAGGCACATTCTTTTGAAGTGCATATTATTATAATAAATGGAAATGATTCGGCGATGCAAGGAAAAATCGCTGAATAGTACAAAGATTGTACAAATATATGCAGAATCAAAACATTGTCTATTAGCTATGAGGTATTTGTCAGACCCTATAGTGTATCAAGGGGAATAATGACCACCGTAACGGTATCGGAGTAAGTTCCTTCCGGCGCTCCGCTAAGCTCGGTGCCTTCTTTTACCGCTACCGTTATCGAGCGCTCAATCGTTATGGAGCCAGTACTGAGAACATAGATGCCATCCCATAACGTGAACACATTCTTCGGCATATATTCGCCATTGAGGTACAGATAATAGGGGAGAGCATACTGGCTTGGATCCCCATTGAGATGCATCTCAAAGTCCAATCCAGGAGCAGTGGTGGTGAAGGCAATCTGCACCCCATACTGTTTGGTAGGATCCCCCAGACTAACCTTTAGTTGCGCGGTTGCGATCGTAGCTTTTCTTCCTCCAATGGCATCATACAAGTCGAATGAGTCGAAATTATTTTGGATGGTGAATTCGAACTCATGGGTATAGGGATATCCATCACCATCCCCTTGAAATGGGATATCGGGAGTGGTATCCTCCCCAACACTGACAATGGGAGCTGTAGTTGTCACTTGCCCATCCACGAGAATGGGCACAGGTGTAGTGGTATTGCCTCCTCCCTGCGGAATTACAGATACCCCAAAGGACCCTAGACCGGTGTTAAGCGAATAAACCATCCCTGGAATGAAATATCCAAGTCCCTTATTGGTGTTGATAAGAACGATATAGCTAGTCATGGTATTCTCGCCAGGGAGGAAATTGCCCGTATTTGGAGCGAGGTTGGTAGTTCCTGTTTGAAGCTGAACAACCGATGCGACAGAATTTCCGACTATCGTAACGGCCCATACTTGTACGGGCGTACTAGCCAGAATGTACTGGCCATTGCTATACACATAGCCGGTTATGGTGATATTCGTATCGAAGCTAATTGCATACAGACTGGGATCTTTGAGGTTTTTACCATCAGTGGTAATCGTCAGAACTCCCAGAAGTGCGGTAAAATGCGTGTCTTGGATGGTTGAGGCAGTTCCGTATTGCCGGAGCATCAACGGGGCTCCATACTGAAAATTTAAATTCGTTACCTGTTCATAGGTCGTAGTTACCGTAGGATTCGGAGGATCTGCATACAAAAACTGCATGCATGCGAGGAGTAATAAGATGGGAAACAACCTTATTCTCATAGTAGCAGTCTAGGCATGCACTTCCCACCTGTCAAGAATTTGGCTTGATTATCAGTGCTGATAGACAATATATTTAGCTTACACCGTATATACCGTATGACTCTATCTACTCGATTGCAGTAATCTCAACGAGGATGGTATCAGAGTAGTATCCGCTTGGGGCAGCTTCAGCGATCGATTCGGAGATGTTGGTCACAAAGATATCTTCGCTGGTGAAGGGAATCCCCAAAGGACTCCATGCAATTGCTTGCCCTTTGTTCACTTTCTGTCCCAGGAATTTCAGCTCATACGGAATGAAAGGATAGGTAGGCTCACCTTGCAGATGCAACTGGAATTCCGGTCCTCCTTGGTTGCTGGAAAAGGTGATATTTACTCCATAGATACCCCCTTGGACAGCGTTCTGCATGGTGATTTGGGCTTTTCCGACACGTATTTGTTTGGATGGTCCATAGGCATCATGTATGGGAAAGGGGTCATCTTGGATGATGGTGAACAGGTGGATCAATTCAGGAGGGTCAACCCCATAGGGGACCGTGGGGATGGGAACCCCAGATCCTCCAACGGGAATCGGAATGGGATCAGCAGGAGGGCTGCCATCTGTGGGTATTTCCTGATTGTTGACAGGAACGTAGAAATAATTCCAAGAATTGCTCGGCTTCAACTTCACATTGAAAGCGCCCAGTGAACCGTCTACCATTACATAGTTCTCTCCGAGGATGTAAAGGCTCGAAGGTTGTATACCACGGAAAAACAGTTCCACCACATAGGGATTGGCATTGACGGTTCCCGATTCGAGGATGAATTCAGCATCACCCCCATTGCCGGATTCAAACCATACGCCAAACGGAGTTCGTCTTGTGGTTGTTACCCCATAAATCTGGAACTCTGTATCATGGTTTCCTCCACCCCAGCCTGTAAGAGGACCATTAAACATAAAACCGTTGGTGGTTCCAAACCCCTCGAGAATGGGCCGGATGATTGGTTCTCCTTCAGTTGCCGTGATGGTTATGGTTCCAATATGGGCTACAATCCTGTTCTGATTGAACCCGGTTGGGGAGAACGAGGAAGTGGGAACGTCGTTGCCTTTTCGGAAAATAAGATAGTACTCGGGCTCGTACTGAACCCTTATTTCTGCATGAAGTGCAAATAACGAGATGAGAAGCATGATGATGAGTAGTGTCATATGCCGTTTCATAGGATTACTATGCTAGGTATTCCACGAATAATCAATCACAAAGGCCTTGTTTGGACTAAATTATACTAGATTACTAGGATAATACGGATTTTCCTATTCTGCTTTCTCTCATCCTCAATTTGTCTGGCGTAGGGCAAGCCGCTCCCGAAGCAGCCTCAGCTTATCGACCACTTCGTCACTGGAGAGCTGCTTGGTGGGGTCTTCTTCATCAAAGAGAGCTTTGGGTATTTCTTCCAGAAAGCGGGAGGGCTGTGAGGGTGTATCCCTGCGCTTCTCACAGCTGCTGATCACCAGCTCCCTTCTCGCACGGGTGATCGCCACATAGAAGAGCCTTCTCTCCTCATCTATGCTGGCAGGATTCTCCTCTATCGCCCTTGCATGGGGAATGTACTGGTCTTCCACTCCTGCAAGATAGACGGTATCAAACTCCAGCCCTTTGGATGCATGAATGGTCATGAGGGCAATCTTTCCTGCGTTCTCGTCATCCGGATCTTCCTTTCCTGCAAGACTCACCCTGTTCAGGAAGTCGAAAATGGAGGACTTTGCATTATCCGGATTTCTTTCCCACTTGGAGAGTCGGTCACACAAGAAGTCGATTCCTTTCATCTTGAATGCAACAATCGCCTCATGTTCGGGATGTTCTCCTTCCAGGTAAGCTTTGTAACCGATTTCCTGCACCAGGTTGCGCAAAACAAAGTTGCGTTTTGTCCCGGCATGAAAAAGATCATAGTGGTACGACTCGATCATATCGTAGAAACGTTTGAGGGCTTTTTGCATCCCTTCCTTGATCTGTCCGTCGGTTGCGACAGCCATCAGGGAGAGAGCACTGTAGAGGGAACACTTGTGATCATCAGCGACTTTGCGCATTTTTTCCAAGGTAGTTCTCCCAATACCCCTGCGCGGAGTATTGATGACCCTCAGAAGGTTCACATCATCATCCTGGTTGGCCATGACCTTTAAATAACTGAGAATATCGCGAATCTCCTTACGGTCGAAGAAGCTCTGCCCTCCGGTTACCTGGGTAGGGATGCCTCGTTCGACAAACTTGGTCTCCAGGGTGGCAAGCAGGCTGTTGGTGCGCACCAGCACACCGAACTCTGAAAAGGGCAGGTCGTTCTTCTTATGCTTGAGCAGAATCTCATCAGCGATGACAGAAGCTTCTTCCTCATCATGGGCGGGGTGAATGAGCCTGATCGAGGAGCCCTTACCGCTGTCTGTCCAGAGTTTTTTCTCCTTTCGCATCTGATTGTTGACGATGAGGCTGTTTGCCGCCTCAAGTATGGTGCCACTGGAACGATAATTGCGTTCGAGCTTGATCTCAAGACGCTCCGGGAAATCCCGTTCAAACATCACCAGATTCTCATAGTTTGCACCACGCCAACTATAGATGCTCTGATCATCATCACCGACCACGCAAAGATTGCGGCTCTTGCTGGCAAGTTGTTCGACCATCCGGTACTGTGAAAGAGAAGTGTCCTGGAACTCATCCACAAGGATATGGGTGAAGCGGCTTCGCAGTGCTTCCAAAACCTCAGGTCTCTTCTCAAACAGATCCAAGGGTTTCATGATCAGGTCATCAAAGTCCACTGCGTTGTACGCCTTCAGATGTTTCTCATACTCAAGGTAAAGCCCACGGATCTTGTCTGAAGCATTTGGGCCAAAAACCTTGCGTTTGGTCTTGATGTCACTGAATAAGGCTGAAAGTTCATACAAATCAAAGCTTTCCACCACATAATCGAGGTTTTGGATCACTTCCTTGATGAGCGCTGTCCTGTCATTCGTATCGTAGATGGTAAAGTTGTTTTTGAAGCCAAGGTATTGGATATACTGTTTCAATACACCCATTCCAAAGGAGTGGAACGTAGTGGTGGTGAGTTTTTTCAGCTTCAGTCCGGTGAGACTGCGGATACGCTCTCCCATCTCTGCCGCTGCTTTATTGGTAAACGTGAGGGCAAGGATTGACTCTTCCTTGATCCCGCACTCCAGCATATGGGCGATCCGATAGGTAAGCATACGGGTTTTCCCGCTGCCTGCCCCTGCAATGACGAGCAGTGGGCCATGAAGAAGCGATGCAGCTTTGCACTGCTCAGGATTGAGTTCCTTTTCCAAATTGAAATGCATGGTACCTCAGATTCGTTTGATGAAGACCGAATCGATCCCGACCCCCAATGCTACGAGGCTGGTGACAATCAGGCCGGAGACGATGACTCCGCCGAATACTGCCATCATGGTCTTCCGCTTGTCAAGGCCTAGAATCCATGAGCCCAGCGTTCCTGTCCAGGCACCGGTCACTGGAAGGGGAATTGCCACAAAGAGCAGTATTCCCCAGTAGCCGTACTTGTTCACCTTTGGGACGACACGAGCTTGGGCACGAGCGACAAAGCGATCGAAGAAGGAGGCATACCACAGCCAATGCTTGTGAAAAATCTTGTGGAAGGTAGCCAAGAAGGTATAGGCGATGGGGGCAACCAAGGCATTGGTGATGATGCAAAGCGGTGCGGCAACGGCAAGGGAAACACCATTGAAGAAAGCGTAGGGTATGCCACCCCTCAACTCACTGATCGGGAGTAGGGAGAGCAGGATACTGAACAAGAGAGTCGATACTTCCATGGTGGTTCCTCAGCTGGGGATAGGCTCATCAACAAGAATGGCGGAGGCCGGACAGACCTCATGGCAGCAATAGCAACGGATGCAGGCCTTCTCGTCGATGATGATGCGTTTGTCTTTCATCGTCAAGGCGTGAGCAGGACAGATCTCTATGCATTTGCGGCAGCGAATGCAGGGATCGACCAGAAAAACCGGAGCCTTTCGATCCTTCTTCACCTTCCAGCGAATGAGCTTGCTGAAAAGGAAGGGAATGATCAGAGCGTTGACAAACTTCGTTCGCTTCTGTACCTCGATTCTGAGAAAATCCGGGAGTACCAGATCCTTTGCATCCAGCACCGGGTACGCGGAGGGAATGGCTCCGATACCCCGTTTCAATCCTTCTGCAATAATGGGAACTTGCTCACTCGCATACCCCATGATCTGGGCTTGGGCGTAGTCGAGGGCAAGGGCATCGGTGCTGGCAAGCAAGAGGCCAAGATGTCTCGGCCTCCCATTTGCGGGGCCCGGGCCTTCCATGCCGATGACCCCGTCCATGAGGCTGAAAGAAGGTTTCACCACTTCTGCAATGCCAACCATCAGGCTGGCAAACTGTTCACGGGTGGGAAACAGGACATGGCAAGGGCTCTTGGAGAGATTTGGGACCAGCCCGAAGAGGTTTTTAACCGCTCCTGTTGCATACATCAGCTGATGAGTCTTGAACTTGGGAAGCGAGAAGACCATATCCACCTCAGCGAGGACCGAGGCCAGCAAGAGTTGTTTGTTGGAGGTGTAGGGGATGGTATGCAACCTCGGTTGCTTGGTAAAGTCCACCCATTCGGCTCCTTCCTCCAGGCACACCTGATGGATACCAGAGAGCTTGGGAAGAAAGTTGGGTACTTGCAGGCCTGGAGAGTCGCCCACCAAAATCTGCTTTGCCCCGCTCTCATTGAGCAATCTGATCATTGAGCGAACCACCATGGGATGGGTGGTGATGTTGCGTTCAGGCTTTGCGTCACTGAGGATATTCGGCTTGAGCAGAATTCGCATCCCTTCAACGGAGGGCATGGATGCTTGCATGCATGCTTGCCTTACCGCCTCATCGACTTCTGCTTGTTCATATGCTGAACACCTAACAATGGCTACCTTGCTCATAAGAGCCTCCTCAGATGGCAAAAATACAGCGGGCCTTTCCCTTCGTCAACGTCGGGCATCATGATCGAACCATAGCTTCTCTGCTCTCCATACTTTGCATCGGTGGGAATGCAGGCTACTCGCCCTTTGCGGCGTGAGAACAACTTCTCGATGACCGCCTCATTCTCCATGGGATTGATCGAGCAGGTGCTATAGAGAATATGGCCACCCAACTTTACGGCCTCCAGAGCGCTTGCAAGCATTGCAAATTGGGTGATCGCAAGATGCTTTGGGCGTGCTGCACTCCAGAGAGAGAGTGCCTTTGGGTCACAGAGGACGTGACGTTCGCTCGAACACGGTGCATCGAGCAGAATACGGTCATACGCTTCCGTCTCATGAAGCGACCACCTGGTTGCATCATGGGCTGTGACGGTGATGCGCTGTTGCACATCTTCTTTCAGATGTTGCGCTATGACCAGCTTCAGGCGTCTGCGTCGGTCTGCCGATCGGTCGTTGGACACCAACGTTCCACCTTCCTTGAGAAAGGAAGCGAGTACCAGTGTCTTGCCCCCCGGGGCTGCACACATGTCCAGGACCCTCTCGTTGCTCTCGACTCCCAATGCTGCAGCAGCTATGACAGACGCCTCATCAAGGTAGTAGGGTTTGACCAGATTCTCGCTGAAGGCTATCGGTTGCTTCTCAACGAGGAGGGCTTGTTTGAGGGATTCCCACCGTTCTTGGTATATCTGAGAGTAGTAGGTATCAAAAAGCACCGCTCCCTCTACCTTATTCTTGCGTTTTGCCATGGTGTGACTGTACCAACTTTTGGGTCTCTTGTGAACCTGCTTGGCATATGCTATGCTCAGCCATGGCATATCTTACTGCTTTCCTAGAAGGGATCATCAGTTTTATCAGTCCCTGCATTCTGCCCATCCTGCCGCTGTACTTTTCGTACCTTGCAGGCGGGGTTGCTGATCGACAGGAACGAAGAGGAGTGTTGCTGAAGAACAGCATCGCTTTCGTCATCGGTTTCACCGTTTTGTTTGTTGCCCTCGGAGCGGCCAGCACTTCGGTCGGAAAATTCCTCAGCAGTCATCTTGATCTGCTGAATAGGATCGGTGGTGTCCTGGTTATCCTTTTTGCCATCAACAATCTTGGGTTTGTCCTTATTCCCGCTCTGAACAGCAACCATAGGCTGCAGATGAAGGGTTTGCAGAATATGAACATCCCCAAGTCAATGCTCTTCGGCTTGGTATTTGCTGTAGGGTGGACTCCATGTGTAGGACCTCTGCTCGGCTCTGCCCTGATGATGGCAGCCAATGCAGAGCTGCTGTACAAGGGAATGCTTACCCTGTTCTTCTATGCCATGGGATTGGGCATTCCTTTCCTGTTTTCCGCTCTGTTGCTTGACCAGGCAGAGGGCGCTTTCACTGCAATCAAGAAGCACTCAAAGCTCATCACCATACTCAGCGCTCTGTTCCTTCTGGCCTTCGGCGTTGCCTTGGTCCTGGGATTCAATCCAGCCGCACTCTTTCTCTAGGAGCCGTTCATGAACAAAAAAACACGTACCCTACTCATAACTGTCATCTCTTTCGTCGTCCTCATTGTCGTAGCCTCTGTGGCGTACAATGCACTCAGGGAGAATACCCCGTCAGTAGCGTTTACACCGCAGGTTGCTGCACTTCCCCCACAGCCTGCACAGGCACCGAGTACCACAAATCAGCCCGGCACCGAGCCTTCCGCTGGGCAAGAGACTGCAGCGCCCGAGCAAAGCGGGAGCGCTGAACCAGCTGAAACGGGAAGTGAGGAGCCCAAGATGCCCAATCTTCCGTTCTATACTCTTGATGGGAAGGAGATACTCTTTGAGGATATCCGCGAGGGCAAGCCCGTGGTGATCAACTACTTCGCCTCATGGTGTCCGCCGTGCAGAGAGGAGTTGCCGCATTTCCAGCGAGCCTTTGATGCGTATGGGGACAGGATCAGTTTCATCTTCCTCAACGCCATGGATGGACAGCGTGAGACCAAGGCTACCTTGGAGACATTCGTGAAGCAGACGAACTTCACCGGTCCGATTTACACCGATGAAGGGCTGTTCGGCTATGTCTTCCAGACCAACAGCCTGCCTACCACCGTATTCGTCAATGCTGACGGTACGTTGGCAAACGGCTATCTTGGGTATGTGAGTGAGTCGGTCCTGATTGAGAATCTGGAGGCTCTGCTTACACAAGAGTAAACAGGTAGCCGAAGAAGAAGAGCGCGCTTCCCCCGATGCAGAAGAAGTGCCAGATGGCATGGTAGTGGGGGATGCGCTTGCTTGCGTAAAAGATTACCCCGATGCTGTAGGTGAGCCCTGCTGCAATGACCCAGCCGATGAGGCCTTCGGGCAGATAGGGAACCACGTCTTTCCAGAAGAAGACGATCAGCCATCCCATCAGCAAGTACAGCCCAACATGCACTGCCTTCAGCTTGCCCCAAAAAATCAGGGTGAAGACGATGCCCATCAGTGCAATCGCCCATACCAAGATGATGATGCGGGTGGTCAAGGGTGTGCCTATGTAGAGCATCAGCGGGGTGTACGTGCCTGCAATCAGAAAATAGATGTTGCTGTGGTCGAGAATTCTGCAGATACGCTTTGCATTGCCGTAGGGGAGGCTGTGGTACAGCGCTGATGCTCCATACAGAAGGATCATGGTAAGGCCCCAGATGACCGTCCCGACCTTCAGCTGATAGGTAGCCATGTCCGGCAGGCGAATGAGAATGACCACCAAGGCCACAACACTCAAAATGGTCCCCAAGATGTGCGTCCAGGCATTCTCCCATTCAGATCTCGGGTCATCATAGGTATGCAGGGTAATATGGTTCTCCAACCAGTTGGTGAACTTATGCTGTTTCATTACACGCCCTCCTTGCGGACAAACATAGCGAAATACGCCACAGCAAAGCAATGGTAGATTTGTGTTTTTTTTCACTAGTAGAAATCTATCATTGATCGATGAAGGGATTGGTTATCGGGGTGCAAGCCCCTCAGCTACGGGTTTTGCAGACATACTGAAGTGGTGACGATTGTTGAAGATGGCAACCCCAAGGAGAATCGTCATGCCTCCCCAGATGGTTCCGGTGTCGGGAAACTCCCCTATCAGCAGGATAGCCAACAGCGTTGAGAGCAGGGGGGTGACAAACATGAAATTGGTGACATCCCCAATCTGGGTCGCCAGCGAAAGGGCTTTGGTCCAAAGCAAAAATCCGATGGCCGAAGGGAATATCCCCATGAACAGGACAGCAAGCAAAGAGGAAAGCGGAGCGGTCGCAAGCTCTTCGATTGCTTGGGGTAGGAAGACCAGGAACATGAGGCAAGAAGAGGTGATGGTGTATACCGTCGACTGAAGGGACGTGTATCGGGTCTTGGCAAAGCGTTGTATCAGATTGTAAGCGGCAAAAAAGAGTGCAGCTGCAAGCATCCACACAAGCCCAAAGCCCACGGATATTTCGCGCTTAGCAAAGGTGAGGATGAGAATTCCCAAAAACTCAATGGCAACTGCAATCCAACCGATCTTGCCGAGTTGCTCTTTGAAAAAGAGGGAGGCAAAAAGGGCTGTGAGCACAGGAACGGTGGCAGTAACCACACTGGCTGTGGCTGCAGAGATGGTGGTCATGGCAATATTGAAGAGAATCTGGTACAAGAAGAAGCCAAACGCCCCAAGTACCAGGAACAAGGGAATGTCACGCCTGCTTGGCAGTCCGATGCGTTTGAAAAACCCGATGGCAAGCAAGAGCAGGGCGGCTGATCCGTAGCGCAGCAAACCGAGAGGGAATGGGCTGATATCCCGCACCGCGATGCGAGTGAAAACAAATCCTGTCGACCAGAGGACAACCGTGCAAAAAGCTAGGATCAAGGAACGTGTTCGCAGTTTCATAGGCACCAAGGTAGGCCACAGGCCATCAGTAAATCAAGAGAAAGACAATGGGGCCCGGAGGCCCCAGATTTAGAGGATATGCTCCAAGAAGAGCTTGGTCCGCTCATTTTTGGGATTGGTGAACATTTGGTCCGGAGTGCCTACCTCCACGATGCGTCCTTCGTCCATGAAGACGACCTTGTCAGCCGCAGCCTTGGCAAATCCCATCTCATGGGTTACCAGCAGCATGGTCATACCACTCTTTGCAAGCTTGAGCATGACATCAAGCACTTCCTTGATCATCTCAGGGTCGAGGGCGCTGGTCGGCTCATCAAAGAGCATCACCTTCGGGTTCATCGCAAGCGCCCGGGCGATGGCAACACGCTGTTGCTGGCCGCCGGAGAGCTGGGGAGGATATACCTGGGCCTTCTCTTCAAGACCTACAAGCTTGAGCAAATCAGTAGCCTCTTTCTCAGCCTCAGCCTTGCTTTTTTTCTTGACCTTGATCGGGGCAAGGGTGATGTTCTCCATAACCGACAGGTGAGGGAAGAGATTGAAGGATTGGAATACCATGCCAACCTCCTCGCGGATCTTGCGAAGATCGACACGCACATCAGTCACCTCATCCTCGTCGATGAAGATCTTGCCACCAGTGGGATGCTCAAGCTTGTTGACACTGCGGAGCAAGGTGGATTTCCCACTTCCAGACGGCCCGATGATGACCACCACCTCACCCTTTTTTACCGTGAGGTTGGCTTCTTTGACAGCTTTCACGGTCATATGATTCGTCGTTATGTAATCCTTGGAAAGATTCTCAATACGTATTCTATCCATTTTCGTGCAACCTTTCCTCCAGTATGCCTACCAGACGGGAGAGCAGGAGGGTAATGATCAAGTAGATGAGCGCAACCACCAGCATGGTTTCCAGTGAAAGGAAGGTTCGGCTGATGTACTCCCTGCCTTTGCGCAGGATGTCGCTGAGCGCAATGGTCGATACCAAGGAGGAGTCCTTCAGCATGGAAATGAACTCATTTCCGATGGCAGGCAACACCACCTTGATGGTTTGTGGCAGGATTACATAGCGGAACGCTTGGCCTCTGCTCAAGCCGAGTGCGATAGCGGCTTCCATCTGCCCCCGGGGTATCGCTTGGATACCGGCACGGACGATTTCACCCATATAGGCACCGAAACAGATGGAGAGGGCGACCACTGCAGCGATCATCCCTTCAATCTTGAAGAAACGGCCCATGGCATAGTAGATGAAAATGAGCTGTACAAGAAGCGGGATGCCTCTGATCAGTTCCACATACACTCCGCTTACCATATTCACCCAACGGCGTTTGCTTACCGACCCAAGACCGGTGACCGTTCCGATTACCAAGGCACCAAGAATGGCGAAGATGGTGGCCTGAAAGGTAACAGGAGCTCCCTTGATGGTGACCAAAAAGATATCCAAATACGGTTTGGGCTTGATGATCATCAGAAGACCAAGGAGTGCGATTGCACTGAAAAAGGTAATCCTCCAGGAGTTGAGGATATGCCCTTCATCCTTGCGAGGAATCAATACTCCATCAGTCATCTGGATGGTGACGGGCTTTTTCTTTGGGGCATTGGGGTCAACTGAGACGACTTTCTTGCGTACAGCCTGCAGTTTGATCTCATCAATATCGTTTGGTTTATTGTCCATACTTACTCACACAGAAAAGATTTGGTATACAGGGAAGTACTACATAATTATGCATGCAAAGTCAAGGTCTCATGCATAATTATTCACAAAATCCCCTCTTTGTAGAGCTAAGCAAGAAGCAAGCCGCCCGAAGGCGGCTTGTATCCAGCAAAAGGGGAACCAGGGTCAGAGGATATTCCACTTCTTCTTCAGCTCATCCATCTTGCCACTCTTCTGGATTTGCTCCAGACCATTGTTCACCAGATCGAGCACTTCTTTGTTTCCCTTGAGCATGGCGATGGCAATCGGCTCAGGATCGCCGAGGTCGCTTGCACTGCCAGCCACCTTGAGCTTGGTTGCATAGTTGGGATTCGAGAGCACGAAGTCACTCGCAATTACCGAATCGGTGACCACTGCCTGCAGGTTGCCGTTGAGCATGTCCTCGATGGCAAAGCCAATCTCGTCATAGGCCTTGATGGTTGCCTTGAACGAGGGATTCTTCTTCATGAAATCATCAAGGAAGATGTGTCCTGTCGTCCCGAGCTGTACACCCACGGTCTTGCCGTTGAGGCTTGCAGTGTTGGAGAGGCTGGTATCGCTCATGGGAGCAAGAATGGCCTGGGTGATCACCATGATGGGAGTGGAGAAGTCCATGGTGGCCTTGCGCTCTTCAGTGACGGAGACACCGCTGGCGACGGCATCATAGGCTCCATTGGCAAGACCAGCGAAGATTCCTTCCCAAGCTACGTTGCGAATGGTGATCTTCACATTATTCACTTTGGCGATTTCGTTGACCAAATCAATTTCAAAGCCAACGATATCACCTTTCTCATCAACGAATTCAAGTGGCGGCCAAGCGCAGTTCGCAGCAAAGACATACGATTTCCCACTCTCCTTCTGGGCTTGTGCAAACAAGAGGGTAGAGGACAGTACCAAAAGAATCATGAACAGGGCGGCTAGTTTTTTCATAGGTGATCTCCTTCATCGATATGCGAATAGTGCATACTTATACAGGATATGTCAACTATTGAAGAATAAATATGCAGAAAAATTTGAAAATTTGCATAAAAATAGGGGGCCGAAGCCCCCCTAAATAAATCTGATGCCCTGATTACAGCAGATTCCACTTTTTCTTCAGCTGATCAAATGATCCGTCTTTCTTGGCCAGCTCAAGGCCGTTGTTCACCAGATCAAGCAACTCCTTGTTGCCCTTCTTCACCGCAATGGCGATGTCTTCCTCAGTGAAGGGCTCGCCAGCGACGGAAAGTTTGGACTTGTAGTTCTCGTTTGCGAGAACAAAGTCACTTGCAATGAGCGAATCGCAGACCGCTGCATCCACGTTGCCATTGAGCAGGTCCTCGATGGCCAGACCGATATCATCATACGCCCTGCGGGTGACAGGATAGTTCTCAAGGGCGAAATCACCGGTGGTACCGATCTGTACCCCGATTCTCTTTCCCGAAAGATCTTCAATTCCCTTGACCTTGGCCGCATCAGACGTGCGGATGATCACCACCTGTCCTGCTTTGAGGATGGGGGTGGAGAAATCCATGGTGGCCTTTCTCTCTTCGGTCACGGTAACGCCGCTGGCCACTCCGTCATACGCACCATTTGCCAGACCTGCGAAGATGGTATCCCAGGGGATATTCTTCACCGTCATGGTGACTCCGACTTTCTCACCGATGAGGGGCATCAATTCGACCTCAAAACCGGTCAGCTGCCCATTTTCGACAAACTCAAGTGGGGGCCAGGTTGCATCAGAAGCAAAAACAAAACCATCTTTGCTCTCCTTCTTGCCTTGTGCGAAAAGCAGGCTGCTGATCAGAAGCAGGACGGACAACAGAACGAGTATCTTGTGTTTCATGAAAGACTCCTTGCATTACAATACGTAGGCCCATCATGCAAAGAGCGTGAAAGAAAGTCAAGCAAGTGCATAATCATGCACCTAAATCTGCTTAGAGCCCTATTATCCGATTGGTGACCAAAAGGCCGATGATCAGGCCGAGCAAGGTTCCCCCGAGCACTTGGCTGAATGAGTGGCCGAGCATTGTCTTCAGGTTCTCTGGGGTGAACTGGCCCTCGCGGTGAATGTCACTGAGGATCCTGCTCCACTCATTGATGACCTCTGCCTGTTTTCCCGCTGCACGTCGGATTCCCATGGCATCATGAAGCACAATTGCGGCTAACGTAGCACTGATGGCAAAGTAGACAGTGCCTACACCTTGGGTGAACGCAACGCTGGTGGTCAGCGAGATTACTCCGGCGGCGTGGCTGGAAGGCATGCCGCCGGTGCTGACAAGCAGCTTCCAATCAAAAACACGCTCAAAGATTGCATTGACAAATGGTTTCAGGAACTGGGCAATTATGAATGCCAGTGCAGCAGAGAGAAACGGTGCATTTGAAAACAAGTCTTGGTTCATACTTCATAAGGTAGCGGTTTTCCCCCGCTTGCGCAAGAATCACTTGTGAATTACAGTTGCAATCATCAAAGCATCGGAGCAATCATGCAACCTACCGCACATACGACCGAAACCATCCAGTTCTGGGTTCTCAATATCGCTTCGTTTCTTGCCCAGCTGACCATCGCCATGATCAATCTGGCTTTGGTCTATCACTTGCGCTCGTTCTACCAGCTTGGGGCAGACCAAATCGGAATTGCGGCTTCACTCAGCCCTGCAACCTACTTGCTTTTCTGCATTCTGGGCTCAAGCTTTACGGTGCACTTCAGGCCTCGTCACCTTGTGGAACTCTCCATTGCTGGAATGGCCCTTTCGGTGTTGCTTTTCATGCTTACCAGCACCTTGGCCGTCGCCTACGGTGCCCTTGCCCTGTATGGGGCCTTCATGAGCTTGTTGTGGCCGCAAATAGAAGGGTGGTTCTCCCGTGGTAAGGAAGGGGCTGCCCTGAACAAGGTGACCAATGCCTTCAACTTTTCCTGGTCTTTCGGTGTAGGCATCTCCTCCTTTATCGCAGGCCTTCTGGTGGAAGTTTCCACCACCACTCCATTTGTGGTTTCGCTGGGCCTCTTTGTCCTTGTGTTCCTGCTGATTTACCTGGCCAGTGCGCTCGTTCCAGGGATTCGCGCGGTCTCCAGCGAGCATGAGGACAAGCAGGCAAATGGAAAGGTGGATGCAAGCACTCCTCTTCGATTCTACGCATGGGCAGGCATTATTGCCCTGTACAGCGGAATGAGTGTCATTCTCACCATTTTTCCGCTCTATGCGAAAGAAGTGCTTCATATCAGTGAGAGCCGAACAGGGCTTTTGCTCTTGGTCCGCGGGGTCTCCACCTGCCTCAGCTTCCTCATTTTGGGCAAGCTTGAGTTTTGGCACTTCAAGCGCCGCTATATCTTCTTGGTTCAACTGGTGTTCGGTTTCTCCTGCTTGGTGGCGATGACCTTCACCTCGGTGATCCCGTACGCATTCTTTTTCTTCCTCTTCGGCATCCTGTTTGCATTCGCCTACGACCAGAGCATGTTCCATGGGGCGAGCGGTAGTGTGAATCGTTCACAGAGAATGATCATCCATGAGGTGCTCTTGACGGTAGGTACCATATTGGGGGCGGTGGGAGGCGGATATATGTATGAGCAGCTCTCCTTCTCTTTGCTCTTGCGTCTCATCGGTACTTCTGCTGTGCTATTGGTATGTATTGAGATGCTGCTCGCCCTTGTGCTCGAGACAAGGAAAACTGGAAGAGGGTAAGGTTTTACACACCAGCCTCGAATCGTATACACTGGAAGCAATCTTGCATATTGAGGAGACAGGTATGGGAAAGACATTGACCGAGAAGATTCTCTCATCCCACTTACGGGAAGGAGTTCTGGAAACAGGGAAGCCGATTGGGATTCTGATCGACCAGACGTTGACCCAAGATGCCACCGGAACGATGGCCTATCTGCAATTTGAGGCCATGGGCCTCCCACGCGTGCAGAATGAGCTTGCAGTCAGTTACGTCGACCATAACACCATCCAGGTCGGTTTTGAGAATGCCGATGACCACCGCTACCTGCAGACGGTAGCCGCTGCAAAAGGAGTCATCTTCTCCCGTCCTGGAAATGGGATTTGCCACCAAGTCCACCTTGAACGTTTCGGCAAACCGGGCAAGACCTTGCTGGGTAGTGACAGCCACACGCCTACCGGCGGTGGACTTGGCATGATCGCCATCGGCGCAGGAGGCCTGGACGTGGCGGTTGCCATGGCAGGAGGGCCTTTCCATCTCATCGCCCCGAAGGTCATTGAGATCCGCTTGCATGGGAAATTACGCAACTGGGTGAGTGCCAAGGATGTGATTCTCACCGTGCTTGAACGGTACGGGGTGAAGGGCAATGTAAACTGCATCTTTGAGTATACTGGCGAAGGAGTGGCATCACTGGAAGTTCCCGAGCGTTCCACCATCTGCAATATGGGAGCGGAGTGCGGGGTGACAACCAGCCTCTTCCCTTCCGATGAGAAGACTCGACTCTTTCTGAAAGCACAGGGAAGGGAGGCAGATTGGACTGAGCTGGCAGCTGATGCAGATGCCACCTATGACGGGCTGTTTGAGATTGACCTCTCAACGCTTGAGCCCAAGATGGCCTGTCCTCACTCTCCTGGCAACATAGCATCCGTCTCGTCGTTGGCAGGCAAATCAGTTGATCAGGTTCTTATTGGGTCTTGCACTAACTCCAGCTATGCGGATATGAAAAAGGTTGCTGATATTCTTGACGGCCACACCGCAGCACCGAATGTGAGCCTTGGCATAGCGCCGGGAAGCAGGGAAGTGCTGTTGATGCTCAGTCAGGATGGCTCTTTGGGCAAGCTCATCCAAAGCGGTGCCCGCATTTTGGAAAGTGCCTGTGGCTTTTGCATCGGCAACCATCAGAGCCCGGGAACCGAGGGCGTCTCACTGAGAACCAGCAACCGGAACTTCGAAGGCAGGAGTGGCACCAAAACCGGCCAGGTGTACTTGGTCAGCCCCGAGACAGCGGCCCTTGCTGCCATCACCGGTCGTTTCACCGATCCTCTTTCCGACCATGGCATCAGCTATCCCAAGGTAGTCCACCCCACCCAGTTCCTCATCGATGACTCGATGTTCGTATTCCCTCCCGAAGATGGTGCTGAGGTACAGATCTTCCGGGGTCCGAATATCGGCGACCCTCCGAAGAACACCCCGCTTAAGGAGTCGTTGGAAGGGTATGTAACCATCAAGGTGGGCGATAAGATCACCACCGACCATATCATGCCTGCCGGTGCACGCCTGAAGTACCGATCGAACATCCCCGTTTACTCGAAGTATGTGTTCGAGCCTGTGGATGAGCACTTCAGCGAGCGATGCACTGAGAACCAGGATAGGGGAAAGGACAACTTCATCGTTGCCGGCGCTTCCTATGGCCAGGGTTCAAGCCGGGAACATGCGGCCATTTGCCCGATGTACCTGGGCGTGAAGGCGGTAATCGCTCTTTCCATTGAACGCATCCACCAGAACAATCTCTGCAACTTCGGCATCATACCGCTGACTTTTGTTGATGAGGCTGACTACCTGAAGCTTGACCAGAACGATGAGTTGGTGCTTGAAAACGTGAAGCAGCAGATTGAAGGCAAGGAAGTGGTGTTGAAGAACAAGACAAAGAGCTTGGAGATCAGGCTGCTGTGTGATATCACCGACGAACAGCGCTCCATGCTGATCGGTGGTGGGTTGCTCAACATCCTCAAGGAGAGAAACTGATGGAAGGTAGGATAACCAAGGAGAGCGGAAAGCTGGTGGTCCCCGACCAGGTGATCATTCCCTTCATAGAAGGGGATGGGGTGGGGCCGGAGATTACCGCAGTCATGCACAAGGTTGTAAACCAGGCAGTCAGGAAAGCCTATTCAGGCAAGCGGACTATTCTGTGGAAGGAAGTGCTCGCAGGGCAAAAGGCGAAGGATAGGGTGGGAACGTACCTCCCAGACGAGACCATTGAAGCCATCGACACCTACAAGGTGGCGATCAAAGGTCCCTTGACCACTCCTGTGGGTAAGGGCATTCGTTCGCTGAACGTGACACTTCGCCAGACACTGGATCTGTACGTCTGTCTTCGGCCGGTGGAGTACTATCCGGGGGTGCCTTCTCCGGTCAAGCATCCTGAAAAGGTCGATATGGTTGTCTTCAGGGAGAATACCGAGGATATCTATGCCGGCATCGAGTGGGAAGCGGGAAGCAATGAAGTGCAACGTGTCATAACCTTTCTGGAAGAAGAGATGGGTGTGAAGAAGATTCGCTTTCCCAATACCAGTGCGGTGGGGATAAAGCCCGTTTCGGTGGAGGGTAGCGAGCGTCTTATCCGCAGTGCCATCACCTATGCGTTGGAGAACCATCGCAGAAGTGTCACGTTGGTGCATAAGGGCAATATCATGAAGTTCACCGAAGGTGGATTCAGAGCTTGGGGATATGCGCTGGCTAAGCGGGAATTCGGTGCACTCGAGGATGAGAAAGGTACGGTGTATATTCCTCGTGATGGGGAGACCCCGCTCTATCTCAATGATTGCATCTGCGATGCTTTCCTCCAGAACATCCTGCTCAAACCTGAGGCATACGACGTCATCGCCACGCTGAATCTCAACGGTGATTATGTCTCGGATGCTTTGGCAGCAGAGGTTGGTGGCATCGGAATCGCCCCGGGTGCAAACATCAACTTTGACAGTGGTTTTGCGATCTTCGAGGCTACGCATGGCACCGCCCCAGATATTGCAGGAAAGAAGTTGGTAAATCCACTCTCCTTGGTGCTCTCTGCACAGATGATGCTCGAGTACCTTGGCTGGACTGAAGCTGCCACCTTGATGCGCCTTGCTGTGCGCAAGGCAATTTCTGAAGGTATGGTTACCAGTGATTTCCATCGGCTCATGGTTCAGGAAGGACGTGCGGCTACGCTCTTGGATACTGAGGCTTTCGGCAGCTATCTGGTCAGTTTACTCTAGGCGATACGCTGAGAAATCGGAGATGAGGGCATGGACACCATCCATGCCCTTGATTGTCTGGGTATCAGAGCCGGGACTTGCCACAGCGATGATGCAGCCGATTTGTGCTCGATAGGCGGACTGGATTCCGGCGCGAGTGTCCTCGAAGACCGTGCAAAACCGGGCTTCCATGCCCAGGGCATTGCAGGCGTCAAGATAGATGTCAGGCTCAGGTTTTCCCTTTCGCTTCCCATTGTCGAAAATGATCGCCGACTCATCAAAGAGCGAAAGGAGATTGAACCACTTTTTGTATCGCTTGATGTTGTCCTCACCCGCACTGGTTGCAATCGCCACAGGGATGCCCCTTTCCTTGGCTGTCTTGATCAACTCTACAGCACCTGGTGCCAGCTTGAGAGGAAGGTTGGCAAGGCAGATCTGCTCATACAAACCCTCCTTCTCCTCACTGATTGCATGAATCTCAGATGGTGTTGGAGTACGTCCAAGAAGGTAGGCAATGGTCTCTGCATTGGTCCTGCCGTTGAGGTGATGGCTCTCAGCCCGACTCACCTCAACACCGCGATACCGGTTGCTGATGGCACTCCACGCTGCCTTGTGATACTCGGTATCCCAAAACAGCGTACCATTGAAGTCAAAGATCAGCGCCTTATCGGTCCTCAAGCGGTACCACCTTACGCACGTGTGGTCCACTGTATACCTGTCTGGGCCGTCCGATCTTCTGATAGGGGTCATGTCTCCACTCAAGCCAGTGAGCGATCCAGCCGGGAAGCCTGCCCATGGCAAAGAGGACCGTGAACATCGATTCAGGGATACCCATGGCGTGGAAGATGATTCCGGTATAGAAGTCCACATTGGGGTAGAGATTGCGCTCAACGAAGTACGGATCCTTCAGCGCTGCCTGCTCGAGCTCCATGGCAATCTGCAGCAGCGGGTCGGTCTGGCTGTCCGCACCGAGAATCTGCTGGCACAGGCGCTTTGCAATCTTCGCTCGCGGGTCATACGTCTTGTAAATCCTGTGACCGAAACCTGAGAGTCGGAAACTGGACTCTTTGTCCTTTGCCATCTCAATGACTTTCTCTACACTCAAGCCCTCCGCGTGGATTTGCATAAGCATCTGCATGACCGCCTGGTTGGCCCCACCGTGCTTGCTCCCCCATAGGGCGCAACAGCCTGCTGCAACCGATGCATAGAGGTTTGCCTCGCTGCTTGCCACCAGTCGTACCGCACTGGTAGAGCAGTTCTGCTCGTGGTCTGCATGGAGGATGAGCAGGATGTTCAAAGCCTTGACGTGCAAGGGATCGGGAACGTAGGCGTTCACCGGGGTGTGGAAAAGCATGTTCAAGAAGTTTTCGCAATAGGAGTACTTGTAGGAAGGATCGACGAAATCAAGTCCGTTCATCTGCCGGTAACTGAAGGCCGCGATGGTTCTCATTTTGGAGAGCAGGCGGCTGACGGTGAGGTCAACGTTCTCTTCAGGATCGACATCCTCGAGTTCAGGGTAGAAAGCCGAAAGTGATGCCACCATTGCCGAGAGAATGGACATGGGATGGGCTTCCTGCGGATAGTCGCGGAAAAAGTTTCTCATGTCCACGTGCAAGAGAGAGTGGCGGTTGAGCATCTCTGCATAGGTATGGCGTTGAGCAAGATTGGGCAGGTCCCCCTTGATCAGAAGATGTGCAACTTCGACAAAGTCGCAGTTTTCAACCAAATCCTCGATGTCATAGCCACGATAGCGAAGGATTCCCCGTTCACCATCGACGAAGCAGATTGAGCTCATGCATGATCCGGTATTGACGAAGCCTGGGTCATAGGTGATGAACCCCGTCTGTTTGCGCAGGGCGGTAATGTCGATTGACTTACCTCCCATGTTGTCCGTGATAACCGTAAGGTCGACTTCCTTTCCATCGAGAATCAGTTTCGCTGCATCTTTCTTAATGTCCATATCTTGTGCCTCCTAGGGGGGTCTTGTGCAATGTGGGCGAGCGATGCATCCCACCCCATACGGGTCAGGATAGCTGAAATGTATCGTAAAAATCGGTGTTTGGAAATACAGGGGGCCTCTTTCTTCCAGCCTTTCTATTTTGGGACAGTATTGGTATACTTATCACATACAAGGGGTGCATTGCCATGAGTGATCATATGTTGCCGTTGGAAGAAGAGATTGTGGACATTGCCGATTTTTTCAAGGTGTTCGGAGATCCAACCCGGCTGAAAATCCTGTTCCTCCTGGAAGGAGGGGAGCGGGGTGTCAATGCCATCAGTGATGAGCTTGGCATGCAGCAATCCACCATCAGCCAGCAGTTGAAATTGTTGCGGGCCCGTCGCTTGGTCCGTTTCAGAAAGGACGGACGCAACGTGCTCTACCGACTCAATGACGAACATATCCATGCCATTCTCGCGTTGGGTACCGAACATTACCAAGAGCTTCAGTAAATCTCCTTTTGCAGTGCTGAATACTCAGCAAACAGTTGCAGGCAGGCTTCCCGGTCGCTCGGAAGGAGCTCCAGGATTTGTTCATCGGTACATCCTCCTTGGATGTACCGGTAGATGAAATCATCCCGGAATCCGATGGCTTCTGCATCCTGGGGTGTACAGCCGTAGTACACCGTTTTGATGTTGGCCCAGATGCACGCACCAAGACACATGGGGCAGGGGTAGCAGGTGGTGAAGAGAATGGAACCGGTCAGGTCGTGGCTCTTGTTCGCCTCGCAGGCCTGCCTGATGACATTCACTTCAGCGTGGCTGGTGGGATCATGGCTGCCCAGTACGGTATTTGAGCCCACATAAACGGTTCCCTGGGCATCCACAAGGGCAGCACCAAACGGACCGCCGAGATTTTCTTTCATGGTCTTGCGGGCTTGTTCCACCGCCATGACCAGATATGCTTTCTCATCCATAACGCGTCTCCCGTCCCCCAGTATACCATGGCAGATTCACAAAGGGGATAAGAAAGCCTTCCCGAAGGAAGGCCCAAGGTCATCAGTCGCGCTTTGCGCTTGCCATCAAGCGTATCGCATTGATGTTGATGAACCCCTTGCAATCCACCGGCTGGTAACCACCTGCCTTGTCCATGGAGCCTAGAGCCTCATTGTAGAGCGAATCCGGACTGCTGACACCGGCAAAGATCACATTGCCTTTATAGAGAGCCACCTTTGAGGTACCGGTTACGTGCTTCTGGCTCTGCTCAAACGCAGCGGTGAGCATCGCAAATTCCGGAGCCCCCCAATACCCGTTGTAGATGAGTGTTGCATAGTGGGGCATGAGGCTGTCGCGAAGATGCATCACTTCCTTGTCCATGGTGATGCCTTCGAGGTTGTGGTGCGCCTTCCAAAGGATCTCACAGCCCGGAGTCTCATAGACACCCCTGCTCTTGATGCCGATGTAGCGGTTTTCCACCATATCCACCCGCCCGATTGCATTGTCATGACCGATTTTGTTCAGATAGAGAATCATCTCAAGCGGATCGGTGACCACACTCTTGTCCTGTTCGTTGGTAACGGAGACAGGAATGCCATCCTTGAAATCGAATGTGAGCAATGTCTCCTCATCCTTTGCTTGCTTGGGGCTGAGCGTCAGACTGTATACATCATCATCGCAACGTTTGGAAGGATCTTCAAGGATGCCGGCCTCATGGCTTATATGGATCAGGTTCTCATCCTCGCTGTAGGGCTTTTTGGTGGAAGCCTTGATGGGGATGCCATACTTCTGGGCATAGGCGATCATATCGCTTCTTCCCTCGAATTGGCTCAACCATTCAGGATCTTTCCAAGGGCTGATGATCTTCACTTCAGGCATATGCATGTAGTAGCCGAACTCAAAGCGGACCTGGTCATTTCCTTTTCCCGTAGCACCATGAGCTACATAGACGGTGCCTTCCTCGCGTGCGATCTCTATTTGGCGCTTTGCGATGACCGGCCTTGCCAGACTGGTTCCCAGCATATAGGTCCCTTCATAGATGGTATTGGCTTTCAGTGCAGGGAAAATGTAGTCGGTGACCAGCTCCTTGCGAAGATCCTCCACATAGACTTTGGAGGCACCGGTTGCCAGGGCCTTCTTCTCGATTGCGGCGAAATCCTCGTTCTGTCCGACGTTTGCGACGTAGGCGATGACATCAAAGCCTTTGTTTGCAAGCCATTTGAGAATGACTGAGGTGTCCAGTCCACCACTGTACGCCAAAATGATTTTTTCCTTGTTCATATGCTTCTCCCTGCTCGGTGTGGTATTGCTGGAATCAGTGTAGTGAAGACAGCAAGAAATGACAAGATGGTTTTGCATAAATATTCCAAAATTATGAATAATATACACGATTGAACAGAATATTGGGGAGAAAGGGTGAATTTATATTCACTCAAACTAATTCGAAAAAATTCGAAATAGAACTTGTCAAAGGAGGATTTCCCTTCTATACTATGTGCGGAGAATGAGAATGCTACACATATCACACCTTAGAAAACGCTATGCACATGCGAAACGCAATGCCGTTGATGATCTGAACTTGGCTATTGAAAGCGGCCAGATCTTCGGGTTCCTTGGCCCTAACGGGGCAGGGAAAAGCACCACCATCAAGATGCTGGTCGGCTTGTTGAAAAGTGATGAGGGAACCATTACGTTTGAGGGCGAGGAGGTACAAAGCTTGGCCTATAAGCGCCTGATAGGGTATGTTGCCGATGAGCCGTACTTCTATGAGAAGATAAGTGGTGCCGAACACCTGCACTTTATCGCAGACCTCTACGGAATTGACCAGAAAAACAGGGAAGAACGGATTGATTCTTTGTCCCGGACGCTTTTGCTGAAGGAAAAGCTGGGCGACGAGATCTCCTCCTACTCACATGGGATGAAGCAAAAGCTTGCCATCATAGCAGCCTTGCTGCCACAACCCAAATTGTTGGTGTTGGATGAGCCGATGGTGGGACTTGATCCAAAAGCTGCCTATCTGCTGAAGAGTTTGCTCGGTGATTATGCAAAAGCGGGCAATACGGTGTTCTTCTCCACCCACGTGCTGGAGGTTGCACAATCCCTGTGTGATACCCTTGGCATCATCAAAGAGGGTACCTTGCTTGCCTGTGGTTCCTTTTCTGAGCTCAGAGGCAATGGGAAGGCCAAGGATGCCACCCTTGAACAACTCTTTTTGGAGTTGACCGAAGAGGGTTCTGCACAATGAGAAGTGCTCTTGTCTTAACCCTCCTGAAGGCGTATTGGGTGGGAAACAAGCCGGTTCGGACTGCCTTGGAACGACTCTCTTTTGTGAGAAGGGATTCCAGGAAAGGGAAGGTGGCTCATGCTCTGATGATCCTGCTGTTGCTGGCAGTCTTTGTATATTTTCTTCTCTTTTTGGGAATGAATTACTACGCCTATCAGACCCTTGGGTATCTTCTCGACCTTCCGCATCTTGGATTGTTCATGGCGTGTCTTGTCTCCTTTCTCTCCCTGTTTTTGTTGAGCTTCACCTCAGTGACATCACTGGTGTATGAGAGCAAGGATATCGCTCTGCTTCGCCCTCTCTGCCTTGAGGGAGGAGAGGTGGCAGTAAGCCGCTTGTTGCTCGTCTACGCATACCATCTTCCCTTGCATCTGTTTCTCTTTTTCCCTGCCTTGGTGGTAGCACTTTTTGGGAATGGGTTCAGTGTGGTGTATCTGTTGGGAAGCCTTGCACTTCTGTTTGCGTTTCCCCTGTTCCCGCTGGCACTTTCAACGCTGCTTGCAATGGGGCTTGCTTTGGTGGCCAAGCATCGGCGCACTTCCCTTTTCCAGCAGGTGATTCCCATGATCCTGTTTTTTGTCCTGATCATCATGGCCAGCACAACCATGACACGATTCATGGTGGATGAGTCAGTGCTCTCTGTGGACTATCAGGCGATGCAGGCATCCTTGGGAACACTCTTCAGTCGCATGGAGTCCCAATTGGCACTTTTTTCCCTTGCAGCCAGAGTTACCTCGAACGTGGGTGTGCTGCTTTTGTTCCTCCTTGCGTCTGTACTGACTTGCTTGGCAGTAGGGTTTCTTGTTGCCCGAAGTTATGACTCCTTGTACTTTGCAATTGCTTCGGGCTCTTCGACGCATGCGAAGAAACGCCGAAATAATGCAGTGGGAGCAAGAGGCCTGCATGGTGCGCTGATGAAGCGTGAATTGATTATTATCCGATCCCACTCTGCGTTTATTTTTGAGGTGGTGGGGGAGATGTTCATCCCTCTGGTCCTGCTCATCGTCTACGCACTTACCGGGGTCTTGGATGAGCTTTCAAAAGCGATGATCAATGTCAGAAGCTTTGTCTTTCTGCCCGAATTGCTCTTTCTCGTCCTGCTGATGATGGCTTCCCTTGGCATGCTCAGCTCAACCAGTGTCTCCCGCCAGGGAAAGATGTTCAACCTTGATCGGCTCTACCCACTTCAGGCGAAGCACTTTGTCCAGGCAAAACTTGCCTTGCATCTGCTCTTGTTCGGTCTGCCGAATCTCATCTACCTCATCATCAGTCTGCTTGCCCTCCAGCTCTCCCTCTTCCATCTTGGCTGGATGGCCCCCCTGTCACTTCTTTCCCTTGCAGTAATCTCAACACTGCACCTTGCGCTGGACTATCATCACCCCAACCTTGCTTGGACAACTGCCCAACAAGCGATGAAGAGCAATCTCAACGGACTGTTGGGAATGCTGATCGCTTTGGCATGGGTGGTGGTTGTTGCAGCCTTGCTCTTGCTGCCTCATTTTCTCCCCATCCCCTCATTGTTGGGATGGGTACTGCTTGCACTTATCGGCCCACTTGCGCTTCTCTGTTCCTACCGTTTGGCTGTAGGGGAGGCTTCCTTGGCTTTGACGAGGTGAGCGACACAGCAAGAGCAGAGCTCCCACAGTGAGGTGAAGGTGGGGAATGGATACGTTTTTGCGTTGGTTGCCCAATTCATGACAAGGCCAAGATCGGCAGCTTTGAGCATGGGCAGGTCGGTTGGCCCATCCCCTACGGCAATGATGGTGGAGTAGGTGGAGCGCAAAGCGTTGGTTTCCTTTGCTTTTGCATCCGGACCATCAATATGCACCTCCATACGGGTATTTTTCTGTGCATCCCAGTACAAGCATTTGGCCCTGATGAAGGCGAAATGTTGCAGAAGACCCGCCTCTTGGAGGAAGGCCTCGATGATGTTCTCTGTTCCGCAGCTGAGAATCCCCAAATCCGCATGTTCCGCCAAATTCAGCAGGGCTGCTCTGTCCTCGTTATTCAGATGGATTGCCAGCGTACGTCCGATGCGCTCAACCATAGCCTTGTCAGCATGCTTCAGCAAGCTTGCATAGCGATGATGGAAAGCCCTGCCTGCCAGCTGGCCCTTCATGTCCTGGCTGACAAGGCGGTGAGCACGCAGACGGAACCACAGGTTGTTGTCCTGAGCCATTGCAAGCAACAGTGCCTGTTCGCTGTCATAGGGGTCGATGGGATAGAGGGTTCCATCGAAATCGAAGATAACCAGTGCATCCTTGTTCATGGGCAGAGTGTAACAGGCAGGCAAAAAAAGAGGAAGGGCATTTTGCCCTTCCCCGATTGTACTCAGAAGTGTCAGTCTTTCACGGTTTTGCCGTAGATCAGGTCGAAGTACTCCATGTCGGTACTCAGGACCTTGTTCAGCCCAGGAATCGTTTTCCGATACGATTCCAAGGTTCTCCACAGCTCGAAGAACTCAGGATCGGCAGAGTACGATTTGGCATAAATCTCTGCCGCACTTGCATCCGCAACACCCTTGATTCGTTCACTCTGTGAATACGCTGCGCTGAGTATCTGCTTCTCCTCACTCTCAGTCTGGCCTTGCCACTGGGCGAGCTGTCCACGACCATAGGAGCGGTATGCTTCAGCGATCTGGTTTCTCTCCTTGATCATCCTCTGATAGACACTCTCGGTCAGGTCATCGCTGTAGCGGATCTGTCGGATGACGATATCGATCAACTCGATGCCAAACCCTGCAGTGAACTGCTTGGCCTGGTCAAACATCATGTTGCTCAACCCGTCACGACCGATGGTGATGGTTTCCTGTCTCGACTGTGTCACCGTGAGGTTTCTCAGTGTCTCGGCGTCCTCATTGCTCTCCACACTCTGTACCTGCTCTTCAATTTTGATATTGTTGATCTGGTTGGAGTTTCGTACCGCTTCATTGAGAAAGTTCTCACTGATGATGGTGCGGATGGAAGAGTCAAGCACGTCGTTGAGGCGGGAAATACCGTTATTCACCGTATTGACTGTCTCATAGTACTTGGCAGGATCAGCAATTCTCCAGCGGGCAGTGGTGTCGACCCAGATGAACTGGTTCTCTTTGGTCGGGATTCGCTGGGCAGCTCCGTCCCAAGAGAGGATTTTCTTGGGGTACACTACCACGGTATCGATAAGCGGCATCTTGAACTTCAAGCCGGAATCCTGTTCGAAATTTACAATCTTTCCGAACCGGGTCACTACTGATTGCTGACCCTCATAGAGGATGTAGAAGGGGCCCAAAAGGACAAAGATGACAAGAAAGACTACTACCACAATCAGTGTGGTTATCAGCTTTTTATTCGTTGCAGTACTCATTTGGCACCCCCTTCGAGCATCTGGATCGGCAAGAAGTTGGCAAGCGTCTTGTCTATCAGGGTGACAGAACCCTCACTGCTCGGATTGATGATCGATTCCATAGTCTCGATATACAATCGTGTGCGGGTGATATCCTTGCTTTGTTCATACACTTCACGGACGCTGTTGAAGCGAGCCACATCACCGGTAGCCTGGTTGACGCGCTCTGAAGCATAGCCCTGTGCCTGTTGGATGAGCTTATTCGCTTCACCACGGGCCGAGGGTATGATCTTATTGTAGTTCTGTTTTCCTTCGTTGATCAGGCGGTTCATGTCCTGGATGGCTTTGTTGACATCCTCGAATGCATCCTGAACAGCTCCGATCGGCGGGACGATATTCTGGAGCTTGACCGTAACGATCCTCACGCCCAGCCCATAGTTGTCGAAAACCTTTTGCATGTTGTCCTGGGCCTCGACTTCAATCCTGGTTCGTTCACTGGTCATAACCGAGAGGATGGGAAGGTCTCCCACCAGCTTGTTCATGACACTCTGGCTGATGTCGCGCAGCGTGGTCTCACGTGATTCTACGTTGAACATCCACTTCACAGGATCTTCGATCTTGTACTGGACAATCCACTGTACATCGATGATGTTCAGATCTCCCGTGAGCATTAATGACTCATTGTCATAATCTGTCCTTCCAAAAAGCGATGAGGCGTTATTGGCTGCCCTATAGCCGAAGGTCATCGTTTGGACAACCTGTGTCGGTACATTGTAGCTTGCCTCGATTCCCAGGGGAATCTTGGTCTGCAGACCAGGACCGACGGTACGGTTGTACTTGCCGAGGCGAAGGACTACGGACTGCTCGGTCTGGTCAACAACGAAGAAACTGCTGAGAACCAACATGACGAGCACGACGGCGACAATAATCCAGATTACCAGTTTTGGGCTGATGTTCTGTACCTTTCGCGCAGGCCTCGGTGGTTGCTGCATGGTATCCATGGTATCTCCTTGATGTGCCGTGGCACTCTTTCAATGTACTTACTCAAGAGCGTATCGTCAAGGATGCAATCTTGGATACTATCATCGCTTTGCCATTGAAATAAACGCATCAGCAGTCTATTATGTCCCCTATGAAAAAGAGACTTGTTACCAGTGCACTTCCCTATGTGAACAATATTCCGCATCTGGGCAACCTTACCCAGGTGCTTTCTGCAGATGTCTTTGCCCGTTTCTGCCGTTCAAAAGGGTATGAGACACTCTATATATGCGGTACTGATGAGTACGGCACGGCAACTGAGACCAGAGCGCTGAAAGAGGGGGTCTCTCCCCGGGAACTGTGCGATCGCTATCATGCAATCCATCGTGACATTTATGCGTGGTTCAATATCAGCTTCGACTATTTCGGCCGTACCAGCACCGAAGAGCAGACCGCCATCGTGCAGGACATCTTCAAAAAGGTCGATGCGGCGGGGTATATCAGTGAGCATGAGCTTGAGCAGCTCTACTGCCCCAGCTGTGAGCGGTTCCTTGCAGACCGATTTGTGGAAGGGACATGCCCTCATTGCCACAGTGAAGGCGCAAGAGGCGATCAGTGTGACAGCTGTCAGACCCTGCTTGATCCTGTGGAGCTCATCAACCCCCGTTGTGGAGTCTGCGGTACCAAGCCGGTTCCGAAAAAGACCAAGCACCTCTATATAGACCTTCCCAAGGCGCTCCCTTTGTTGGAAAGCTGGATGGAGAAGGCGAGCAAAGAGGGTTTCTGGGCCAACAACGCAGTACAGGTAACAAAATCATGGATTCGTGACGGACTGAAGGAACGGTGCATCACCCGCGATTTGAAATGGGGCATCCCCGTACCCAAGCCAGGATATGAGGACAAGGTTTTCTATGTCTGGTTTGACGCACCCATCGGGTACGTCTCCATCAGTGCAAATGCCACCAAGGATTGGAAGAAGTGGTGGCATGATCCAGATAACGTTGAGCTTTTCCAATTCATAGGCAAGGACAATATCCCGTTCCATACGGTCATTTTCCCCTCATGCCAGCTTGCGAGCGGCGAAGCGTGGACGATGCTGCACCATATGAGCAGTACCGAGTACCTCAACTATGAAGGGGGAAAGTTCAGCAAGAGCCTAGGCATCGGGATCTTTGGAAATGATGTCCAGGATACCGGTATTCCTGCCGACGTCTGGCGCTTCTACATGTTCTACAATCGCCCTGAGAAGAGCGATGTCACTTTCACCTGGGCAGATTTCCAGGAGAAAGTGAATGGCGAGTTGATCGGCAATCTTTCGAACCTGGTCAATCGCACCCTGACATTCATCAAGCGCTTCTACCCAGACAATGCTTTGCTGTCCGCCCCGATCGATGAGCAGTTGCATGCTCAGATCAGGGCCAAGGAAGCAGAGATAGAGGCGTTGATGGAGCGCTCTGAGGAGCGAGATAGCCTCAGGCAAATCCTTGCGCTCTCCTCCATCGGCAACAAGGCTTTCCAGGATGGGGAACCTTGGAAAATGCGCAATCAAGATCCACAAAAGGCTATGAGCCTGCTGAAGACCTTGGTCTATCTGATCAGGGACCTGGCAGTGATGGTAGAACCCTTTATGCCAACCACCAGTGCGCGGATGCTCACATTCCTTGGATGCAAGGATGTCCGGTGGAACGTGGTGGGAAGTACAACCGGGATCACCGGATTTGGGGAACCCGAGTTGCTCTTCACCAAACTGGAGGATGCACAGATCGAAGAACTGCGCACCCGCTTCAGTGGATCACAGGAAGAGCGTAAGCAAAAAGAACAAAACAATACCAAGGAAGTACAGAATACCATGGAACAACAAGTCGACCAGGTGAGCCTGGCAGAACAGTTCGCAAAGCGAGTCATCCTGAAGGTGGCAAAGATCATTAATGTAGAGAAGCATCCCCAGGGAGACAAGCTTTACATTCTTACCCTTGATGTGAAGGAAGAGGAGACGAGGACAATCGTCAGCTCAATTGTTCCTTACTATACCGCAGAGGAGCTTCAGGATCAGCAGATAGTGCTGGTCAGCAACCTTAAGCCGGCCAATTTCCGTGGAGTGAAGAGCTATGGTATGTTGCTTGCTGCCAGTGACCCAAATGCTGAGGAGCATACCACCTGTGAGGTGCTGTTCGTTCCTCAGTTCGAGGTTGGCACGGTCTTGCTTCCTGAAGGGCACGAGGGCTCTCAGGAGGCTTTGCCCTATGTCAAGGCCGACCACTTCTTCTCCATGCCCATCGTCGCCGAAGATGGTGTGGTGAAGATTGAAGGAAAGCCCCTTGGCAAGGATGGGCTGTATGTGACCTCCAAGAAGTATCTGAACGGACCGGTTGGCTGATACATCGGTTTGACAGTGAACGCGAGGGGGCCAAATAGGCCCCTTTTTGCTTCTTTGGGAAAGGAAAAAAGGATGGTAGTTCGGCCGATCGATTACAAGAAGTTCGTGTGCACCGGGCCAGCCATGCAGAGCAGTTTTTGGGCTGCGCTCAAGCATGGTTCGCTATGGAAACCTTACGCCTTTGAGGTGGAGTGGGAGGAGCATACGCACAGCGTTTTGGTCCTGGTGAAACAGGTCCTCTTGGTGTGGAATCTTGCATACATCCCCTTCGGCCCGGACCTGCAAGCGCTTGGGGTTAATCAGACCAATGAGTTTATTCGCCAGCTTGCCAAACAGATCAAACCTTTCTTGCCTCCCTTTGTGTTTGCCCTTCGCTTCGATCTTCCCTTCGATGAAGTCAATGATGAAAATGTCAGTCATCTGTACGGTCCTCGCCTGAGAACGCTATCAGAGAGTGTGCAGCCCGAGGCAACCGTACGCATAAACCTGAAATGGGGATATCAGGCGGTAAAGCTTGGGTATCGTGATCGGGCAAAGCGTGCACTGCGCAAAGCGAGCCAGAGTGTTGGGGTAGGGATCTGGGGAGGGGATGAGTCCTCCTTCAGACGTTGGTATGACATCTATCTTGAGACAGCTAGACGCGATGGGTTCTCTCCCAGGTCTGCCAGGTACTTGAAGGCTCTGCTCACCTTGGATGGAAAAGTGCAGGGTGATGTTTCCTCAAAGTTGTTCTTGGCTATTCTGAACCGAAAGATTGTCGGTGGCATCATTGTGGTGTTTTCCCCCTCTGAAGCAACCTATCTCTACGGCGCATCCCTACGGTTGGACGGGGTTACCAGTTCCCACCCGTTGCAGGACTATGCCATCAAGATGGCTTGTGACCGAGGCTGTTCTTTCTATGATCTGTATGGTATCGCCGGCCCGAAGGGCAGGGGAAGCCATCTTGCTGGCTTGGAGGTGTTCAAGCTCTCTTTTGGGGGACAGTGTTGCTACAGGACGCCCTCAACCGACTATGTCTATCGGTTCATTCCTTGGAAGGTCTACACAATTTCCGAATGGATTCGGTATCGGCTGAAGCGGAGGATCAAGCCTCAAGAAGGAGTCCAACCAAATTCTTGAACTGGTTGCCCCTATCAAACTCATTGGCAAAGAGCTCAAAGGAGGCACTTCCCGGGCTGAGCAGGATTGCCTGCGGTAGGTCCGGGAGGTCCTTCTGCTTTGCCAAAGCGGCTTCCAAGCTTGCCTCAAGTGCGTCACCCATGGATTTGAACGGTCCCAGATAGGCTATCTTGTGTGCCTTGAGCAGGGGTATGAGCTTGTTCTGGGTGAAGCTTCCGTCAAGAAGAGAGATGCTGCTGGCGTGGCTGACTTCCTCAAGCATCGCATCACTTTTCAGGTTCTTGTCCGTACCGCCGCAGATCAGGTGGACTGCCATCGATCGGAATTTGGCGTAGGAGAAGTGCACAGCCTCAGGGATGGTGGCTGCACTGTCGTTGACAAACAGGATATTGCCGAGTGTCCCGACCTGCTCAATGCGATGCGGGACCCCCTGAAAACTTTCCAGTGCCTTGAGGATGGACTTGTATTTGAGTCCTAGGGCCAGAAGAATGGTGTAGGCGCTCTTGAGGTGTGGTTGCTGCTCAAGCTCTTTCGGACAGGAACGGTCGATGCCCCGGATATGACGGCGGTCAAGTTTAGTCTGTTTCCTGATCCTCTGGATCATGACATCGGGGACAACAGCCATCCGAACCTGTTCGGTAAACAGCTCAAGCTTATCCTCCAGATACCGTTCAATGGATTCGTAGGAGTTGAGATGGTCGGGATAGAAGTTGGTCAACGCACAGATTTCCATGGGAGGAAATTGGTTGTGCATGGCTTGTACCGTATCACGGATCTGCCAGGAAGAGAACTCACACACCAAATAATCGGGAAGAGTCCGTCCGCTCTCATGCCGGCGTTCCCATTCACGCAACACGCTGAAGGCACTGATGCCCATATTGCCGCACTGCATCGCTTCGTAGCCAAGTTGCTGCAGTACATGGGCGACTGCTGCGCTGGTAGTGGTTTTTCCTTTTGTCCCTGTTATTCCTATTATCTTCACTTGCTCGCACCAAGGGCTGGAAAAGAGCCAGGCAAAGTCATTCACAATCATTCGGGCATGGCTGAGCATGGGGTGGTTGGGGGGAATGGCAGGATTCTTGACCACGATGTCTGCCCACAGAAAATCCTCAGATCGATGAGTGCCGGAAATACACACCGCACCTCGAAGCGCAAGTGCTTCCATCTCTGAACCTAGGTCACAGGCCCCCTTCAGGTCTGTTATGCGAACTTCATCTCCATGATCAAGGAAATAGGAAGCAGCGGCAAAGCCACCCCCATGCATTCCCAAGCCGAAGATCAGAACCTTCATACATGCTCCCCCTGCCTACCTCTATAGTAGAAAGAAAGTGAAATCAGAGCAAGTCGAATCGTAGGTAAATTCATGGAGAGAAATAAGAATAAAGTTTCTGTGTCCTCTTGACCAGCGTTTGGCATACTCGCATAATGGTACGGTAATTACAAAACCACCCGGATTCGGCATTGCCGAAAAAAAGAACCGGCTGGTAAGGAGCTCTACAGTGCCTTGTGGAAGAAAAAGAAAAAAGCATAAGATTGCTACTCATAAGAGAAAGAAAAAGCTCAGAAAGAATAGACACAAGAACAAGTAGTTTTTTCTGGTAATCTTTAGCTTGGTACCAAAGCGGAAACCGCCGGTCGCTCCGGCGGTTTTTCATGTCCAAGCTGTTATGGCATTGTAGGATATACCGCCCTTTTGTGTAGCCCGTAAATGATTTTTTCCTCCCCCTAGAATCTGCAATAGCCAGCTTTCTGGGCCTTGAGGGCCTCCTTTTCCCAGGCCCGGAGTACGTCGGACGAGGCCTGCTCAAGCT
>Ga0334884_1001449_pt1 | contig 35025 bp, 24 predicted proteins | sample GraSluR1_MG_7_FD_207215 | JGI IMG/M metagenome (GOLD analysis project Ga0334884, IMG submission 207215) | Sludge microbial communities from methane-producing bioreactor in Wageningen University, Netherlands - Granular Sludge_12_05 R1 | ecosystem: Engineered > Bioreactor > Anaerobic >... | reverse complement strand
ACGGCTAACGTCTCACCACGGAGACACGGAGAGCACGGAGTCTCACGGAGAACGGCTGAACACAGATGGGAGAGCGGCTGAGAACGGCGAACGGCTAACGTCTCACCACGGAGACACGGAGAGCACGGAGTCTCACGGAGAACGGCTGAACACAGATGGGAGAACGGCTGAGAGCGGCGGGAACGGCTAACGTCTCACCACGGAGACACGGAGAGCACGGAGTTTCACGGAGAACGGCTGAACACAGATGGGAGAACGGCTGAGTACGGCTGAGAAAGGCTGGATATCGCCAGGAGGATAGGTGGCCCGCGATTGTCGCACGGTGCGTGCGACAATCGCGGGCCAATTGCGGGGTCTGGGGCCTGTGGCCCCAGCGGGGTTTGGGGCAGAGCCCCAAGGTGCTACGCCGTTTGCCGTTCCGTCGTTCGCCGTTACTCCGGTATGCCGTAGATCCAGCGATGCTCGGTGGTCGCGGTCGTGGTGAAGACGAGAGCATCAGCCTCTCGATGGGACGGAATGGCTTCGCCGCGACTGCCCGGGGTGGGACCTTCGGCGACGAGGCTGAGGCGCTCGGGCAGGCCGGTGCCGGGGATCATCACGGTGCCCTGGCCCTGGATGCGGATTTGCAGGACGGCGCCGCCGGGGACGCGTCTTTGCTCGGGGACCGGCGCCCAGGCCACCAGCGAGAGCGGTTTCTCGGCGAAGACGGTCTCCCTGCCGTCGATGGTGATGCGGTCCGACCAGCTTCCGACGAAGGCGATGATGTTCCCGTGCTCGTCCAGGCGGAAGGCAAGGGGGGAGACGCCTTTGTAGGTGATGGTGTGGGCGTTGGCGGGGAAGTCATTGAGGCTGAGGTCGATGGAGGGCGGGGGGCAGCGATCGAGGTACTCCTGGTCCTCTTCCTGTCTACGTGCGAAGCCTCCGGGCCAATCCTCCTCAAGATGCCGCAGGTGAGTGCACAGGGCCGTGGTTCCGTTGGGGAACCGGCAGACGAGGAACTCACCGGTGCGGGAGAGCACCTCGGTATTGTCGTTGATGTCGGTGAAGGCGCCGGTGGGCGGGTAGGCACCCAGGGCGAGGAGAATCTCGAACCAGTTTCTCACATCGTGGCCCAGGCTCATGGACTGGTCGTCCCGGGGCCTGTAGCCCAGGAAGGTGGCGGTGCCGCCGCCGGCCAGGCTGAGATGCGTGCCGACGGTGTGGCCGTGCACGGTTGCCACGGGCTCGGATTCCGGACGCGGGGCCACGGGGTAGGTGCGGTCGGGGAGGAGGTCGGTGAGGATCGTCTGGGGCGCGACAGCGGCCAGTGGGCCGCTGAAGGTGACTCGGCGGCCGGGGGAGAGCCGGCCCTCGTCGGGGCCGGGCTCGTAGTCGACGCCGAAGAGGTCCTGCCACGCGGCGAGCGCGTCGTCGCCCTCGGCGGTGAGCACCGGAGGGGGGCCGGACCAGATGAGACGCCCACCGGCCCGGACGAACTGCTCCATGAGCTGCAGCAGTCCATGGGAGGGGAAGGGCTCGAAGGTGGCCACCAGGGTGGTGAAGCGGCGCCCGGCGAGCTCGATGGCTCCGTCTGTGACCCGGCCGCGCTGCAGGAGCTTGTCGGCGGTGATGAGGTTGGCGTAGCCGTACTGGGCCATCCAGCTCCCGAAGCGCTCGTCCACGGCCACCAGGTCGATGGGGTAGAGCATGAGGACTTCCACATCGCGGTGCTGCATCTCCTGGACCATGCCCATGTAGCCGCGGGAGGTGCCGTAGACGGCCGCCAGCAGCGCGCGCCGGTGGCCGATCGGTCCGGGCATGCCCCAGTGGGCGCCGTAGGAGTAGGGCACCTCATTGGTGATCCCCGTGGAGCAGGCCAGGGACAGCCCCAGATAGTTGCGGTCGAGCCAGCCACCCTCGGCGTGGTCGTTACCGTTGCCGGTGAGGAAGTCGCCCCACTTGAAGTAGTCATAGCAGGCCGATGCGGCCTGATGCACGGTGTTGGACCAGACGAAGTTTGAGGTGTACTCGTAGGCATTACGGTACATGTTCTCGCGGCCGGTCTCCCACTTGTCGATCGTGGGGCTCTGGGCCCAAGTGGCATGGGCGCGTGATTGGAGCTTGTGGCCCATGCGGGCTTCGGCATGTCTCTTGGCGGCGGTGAAGAGGTCCACCACGCCATCCTGCAGGAGGTGATAGTAGCGGGCGCGGAAGAGGGCCGTGCGGCGGATGTCGGCGGGGCTGTGGCCGAACACGTGCATCACGCCCTGCTTGGCCGTCAGGTCGGGGGCCCAGTCCTCCTGGCCGCGCACGAAGTAGAGCAGGTATCTGGCGAAGTCGGAAAACTGCTCTCCGTACAGCTCGGCGTAGCGCCGGGCCAGTCCGTCGCTGACATAGCGCATGCAAAACTCGCCATTGTCGTGATGGCCGAAGTAGTTCCAGTCCTGCTGGATGTGCATTTCATCGGAGTACAGGCCGTTGAGTTTGACGCCGGCGGCCGCGTACTTGTCCACCAAGTCCTTGAGAAACGGCAGGGCCCGGGGGCTGAAGTAGTCCATCTCCGGTGTGCGGTATTGCAGTACAACCAGAACGCGATCCAGTTGACCCACGTCCGGATGTCCCTCGCCAAAGACTCTCACCCGCCGCGCCGACTTGCCCTGGGAGTCCCAGCGCTGGATCTGCACGCCCTCGGTGACCTCGCGGATGGATTCGGGGTCCACAACCCGGTAGGGCGTGCCATGCAGGCGGGTCTCGCTGAAGGCGAAGACCCGGATCCCCGCGGGCTGCAGCTCGATGACGCCCTTGTTGTTGGCCCACTTGAGCTGCTCCCACAACTGCACGCTGAAGGCGCCGGTCCGCGGGTCGCGCAGCCCCTTGCGGTATTGCATCCAGGTGCCGGCTTCGCCGGTGGACGCCGTATAAGCCGGTCCGATCTCCAGAGGGGATAGCAGGCTGAGCTCGAGCCCGAGGCCGTAGCCCTCGGCGAACTTGCCGATCGCCGCGATGCGCTCGACGTACTGATCCATGTCCGGGGTCAGGGTGCGTGGCCTGTCCTGGCCCGGGCGGTACTGGCCGAAGAAGTGGTCGAAGGCGATGACCAGGGTGCGCTGTCCGGCGGCCCGGGCCTGCTCGCAGATCTGGCGCAGGCTGGACTCGTGCTTGTCATATGTGAGGCTGAGGTCCAGGACACGGTCGGGATCGGCGAGGGCCTCCAGCTCCTGGTCGCTGACGAGGATGATATGGGCCCGGTCGATCTCGAAGGCCCATGGCCCGGGGAAAGTGACGAGCTCGCCGCGGTAGAGGTTCTCCGGTACGTCAGACATGGCGGCCTCCTGTTGGGCGAAAACGGTCGGTGCGAGGGTGGCGCAGATCAGAAGAAGCGCGGAGCGCGACATGTCGTGGCTCCTGTGCAGGAGGGATGGGCGGGCGAAGGATCTGCGGGCTGTGGCGGGAGGTTCTCGCAGCGGTGGCCGAGGACCTGCAGCCCTTCCCTTACAGGCTTGGGCGCCGGGCACGTCCCGGGCCGGCGGCCGCAGCCCGCTCAGCGGCGCTTCGGGCCGGGACTTGCCGTCACGATTCCGCGTCCGTCCAGTTGGCCGTACTGCTCCTGGGCGCACACGAGGCACAGCCCGCGGTTGATGCCTTCGGCGACGGTCCGGGTACTCATCACCGGCTCACCACAACGGGGACAGACGGCGCCCGGAACCATGGCGGCCCTGTCGGGGAGCTCCGGGCGGACGGTCTCCACGATCAGCAGGTCGTCGAAGGGCAGCCGGACCATGGCGAAGGCGGCGTCGCGCCCCTGGACCTTGTACTGTGTCACGTCGTCCCGGCCGGCGCCGTCCCGTCCGACGACGCGGGCCACGATCTGGGAGAAGCGCGATCCTTCCTGCTCCAGATGGCTGCGGAAGTCCGGCCGCACTCTCACTCGGACCGCCGGCTCGCGGTCACGTCTGGCGAAGGTGACGGCCATGCGCCCGAGGTCGCGGTAGACCAGGGCGTTATTGCCCAGCGTGCAGCCGGACACCGCCTGCACGCCGTCAGAGAAGCAGTTGTTCGTCTCTACCACGGCCATCAGGTCCTCCATGCCGTCGGAGTGGAGGCCGCCGATCTCCGGGCGCCGCAGGCCACAGAGCGATGCCATCACGCCCAGCGCGAGTCCGGGACAATAGTGCCCATGGATCTCGGCGGCCTTCATCAGGCAGCGCGTGGCGTCATTGCTCTGGATGGCGTCGGTGAAATCCCGTCTTGGTCGGAGCGCGGCCTCCTCACTTGTCGATGGGCCGGTCCCACGGCCGTCCAGTGCAGGCACGAAGGGCTTGATGTCGTAGACGGGGCTCCCGCTCATGGCGTCAAGACCCCGCACGTGCAGCACCGTTCCATCCATCCTCAGCAGCTCCACCGTGGTCAGCCCGATGGGTGAGGGCCGCCGCGGACTGCGGGTGGCGAACACCCCTTTGTCTTCGCCCAGCCTGTTGCGGGTGCGCAGGTCGTAGCCGCGGGCCAGGTGGAGGCCGAACAGCACCTGGATGTGTGTGCAGCGGTCCAGGTCATACAGTCCGGCGGCGAAGTCCGGGTATATGATGATGCGACTGTCCTTCTCGCGCATCTCGAAGGGGTCGGCCGGGGTGTCGTACCGGCTTTCCACGGTGCCGATCTGAGTGAGCTGCAAGACGATACCTCTTCTCCTGCCGCGGCATGCCCCGCCGGGCGCCGCGTCGATGTCTGCATCGCTGCACCCGGTACCTTCGCGCCCAAGGGCCGGTGGCCCTTCGCCCGATGTGCGTGCCTTCTGGGATGGACGCGGGCCCGGCAGCCGACGCCATCCGGGCCCCGCTCGCCGTCACGGGTGCGAGAGGTTCCGGTGCACGGCCTGCCGAAGAGAGCGCTATTGGCCCGCATCGCCGTGAGGTGACCCTCCCATGTCCTGCCCGCGACTGCTCATCGCCATCGCCCTGCTTCTGACGGCTCCCCTGCTCGCCGCCCCACGCGAGCTGTCGCCGACCCTCGGCAACCTGGAGGGCGAATGGCTTTTCCGGACCGATGTTCACGATGCCGGGCTGACGGAGGGCTGGAGCGCGCGGGAGTATGCCGACGGAGACTGGCGGACGCTGGTGGTCCCCGGGTCCTGGGAGGCCCAGGGGATCACCGACCCGCGGCCCGGCCAGGAGCCGAAGCCCACAAACGGCATGCCCTACACGGACTACGACGGCGTGGCTTGGTACCGCCTGCACTTCACCGCGCCTGCGGCCTGGGATGGACAGGACCTGGAGCTCTTGCTGGGCAGCGTGGACGATCAGGACATGACCCATGTCAACGGTGCCCTGGTGGGGCAGGTGGGGGACGAGGTGGAGCGTTCCGTGCTGGTGTGGCGCAGGTACACCGTTCCCGCCGGGCTGCTTAGGCCGGGCGAGGACAACGTGCTGGCCCTACGCGTGGTGGATGGCGGCGGTCCCGGCGGGATCATGGGGCCCTCGCTGTCATTGCTCCCCGAGGAGGTGCTCTCTGAGATGACAAGGCTTCCTGATTCGGGCCGGCCGCTGGCGGACCGGTTCTCGTGGCCCTCGGGCGAGGCGCGAATCCTCAAGATCATCCACTCCTGGCCCGATGACCCGGGCTCGCAGGACGCCATGATCCAGGGGCTTCTCGCCCAGGGGTTCGGTGGAGTGGTGTGCAATGTGTCCTTCGATGAGTACCTTCAGAGCCCGCAGCACTGGCGGCAGTTCCGTCGCGCGGTTGCGGAGGCCAAAGCGGCGGGGATGGCCCTGTGGCTGTATGACGAGCGGGGCTACCCCTCGGGGACGGCCGGCGGGCTGACGATGGAGGGCAAGCTGGTGCCCCGCTGGCGCGAAGAGGGGGGTCCGCCGCCGCCGGCGGAGCACCCGGAGTGGGAGGCCCGCGGCCTGCTCATCGCCGATGCCGTGACCGAGGGTGGAGAGGTGACGCTGGATGTGCCGCCGGGCGACGTGATCCTGGCCGCCGCCTATCCGCGGCAGGAGGGCGCCCTGTCTCTTGAGGGAGCCGTGGATCTCTCTCCATGTCTGTTGAGAGCTCGGCTCACCTGGGACGCGCCCCCGGGCTCGTGGCAGGTGCTGGCGATCACCGAGAGCCGGCTGTATGAGGGTACCCACGCGGCGGTGAGCCTGGCCGACAAGCTGCCGTACATCAACCTGCTCATGCCCGAGCCCACCGCACGGTTCCTGGAGGTCACTCACGCCCGCTATGCCCGGCACCTGGGCGACGATCTGGGGGATAGCTTCGTGGCGACCTTCACCGACGAGCCCTCGCTAATGGGGCAGTTCATGAGGGCCATGCCCTACCGGGTCTTGCCGTGGGCGCCCAATCTGCCGACGGAGTTCGCCGCGCGCCGCGGCCGCGAGCTGGCGCCGCTCGTTCCGCTCATCGTCGCCGACTCAGGCGCGGAGGGCCAGCGGGCCCGGTATGAGTTCTGGCAGACCGTGGGCGAGCTGGTCTCCGACTGCTTTTTCGGGCAGATACAGCAGTGGTGCTCGCGGCACAACATCCCCTCCGGGGGGCATCTGCTGGCCGAGGAGAGCATTCTCGACCACGTCTCGTACTACGGCGATTTCTTCGGCTGTGTGCGCCGCCTCGACGCCCCCAGTATCGACTGCCTGACCAGCACGCCGCCCACGGTCCCGTGGACCATCGCCCGCCTGGTGAGCAGCGCCGGAGAGCTGGAGGGCAAGACGATCACCATGTGCGAGACCTCGGACTTCGCCCAGATCTACCGCCCGGGGGGGGATGATCGCCCGGCTCGGTCGGTGACCGAGGCCGAGATCCGCGGCACCTGCAACCGGTTGATGCTGGGCGGGATCAACACCATCACCAGCTACTACAGCTTCCGCGACCTGCAGGCCCGGCAACTGCGGCGGCTCAACGAGTGGGTGGGCCGCTGCTGCACGGCACTTGCCGGTGGCGATCAGGTGGCCGACATCGCGGTGCTGTACCCCATCGAAAGTCTCTGGCCGCGTTTCACCCCGTCCCGCAGGGGGCCCACAGATTCCCCCGAGGCTCACGACGTGCAGGGAGCCTATCGTGCCGCCGGCGATGGTCTGTACGCCGCCTGCCGTGACTTCGGCTACATCGACAGCCGCGCCGTGATCCAGTCCCGTGTGGACGGGGGAGTGTTGTGCTACGACAAGCCCCGCGCGGCGGGGAGCCTGGCGTGGCGGGTCTTGGTGCTGCCGGGGGTGGACACTCTTCCGCTGGAGGCCTGGGAGCGGCTGGGGCAGTTCGTGCGCTCCGGAGGCGCGATCGTGGCGCTGGGAGCCTTGCCGGCCAATAGCGAGGATCGGTTCCCCGATCCGCGGGTGGAGGCGCTGGCCGAGGAGTTGTTCGGCCGCCCGGACGGCGCGCGGGTGTGTGCCAACGCCGCCGGCGGAGCCGCGGTGTTCCTCCCCAGGGGTGCCGAGGCCCTGCTGGCCACCGTCATCGACGGTCTCCTGGGCCGCGATGTCACCGTGCCCGTGGGCTCCCCGATTCGGGCCACGCACCGAAGAATCGAGGATGCCGAGGTGTACTTCGTCATCAACGACAGTCCGGAGGCCTGGAGCGGCCGGCTCAGCGTCGCCGCCGCCGGGCCCGGTGAGCGCTGGGACCCGGCCACCGGCGAGCGCCGGCCGCTGTCGGGGCCTGAGGGCATATCCCTCGAGCTGGAACCGTATGGGGCAACGCTGCTGCGTTTCGCCGCTGCGGCTCTCCCGGCCAGATTCCCCGCCCAGTCCGGGGGCCTGCCCGGATTGGCCCTGCGCCCGCTGCCGGAGGTCATTCCGACCCTGGGGAAGGGCGAGTTCGTGCAGAGCTCCGCGGTGGAGGATGAGGAGCTCAGCACGCCAAAGGCCCCGGTCTGGCGGATGACCGGGACGCTGACGAAGTCGGATGTGGACACCTTCCTCTTCGCCACCTTCAGTTACCCCGAGGGTCTTGACCTGAGCGATGCCCACTGCCTGCGAGTGGAATCCTGGGTCCCTGAAGGCCAGCAGACCCCGGCGGACCTGCTGGTCATCGTGCGCGACCGCGACGGCGGCGACTACCTGGCGTCCACGAACCGTCGACTGGGGGCCTCGGGGAGGTCCGAGGTCTTCCTGCCGCTGTCCCGTCTGGCGCCGGCGGGCTGGTCCAGAGACCCGGACGGGACGCTGAACACGGCCGACATCGGGAGCATCAGCGTGGGCTGGGGAGGGTACTTTGGCCGCGAGGGCGAGAGGGTGCAGTTCTCGCTGTCCACGCCGCAGGCGGGCGTCCTGCGGCGGTAGCGCCGCGCGTGCGGGTTCCGGCCATCCACACGAACCGAGGCCGGCGCCAATGGCCGCAGGAGGACCGCCGGCCGCCGCTTGTGTCCCCGTGCCTCGATGCGTCCGCATTCCCGCCGGTCCGCGCTGCACCTCGCGGACCGGCGGCCCAAGTCGTTTCCGCCGCTCAACGCATGGACGTACCCTCCCCTTCCCCCGGAGACCGGCGCCACCACTCCTCGCCTGAAACGTTACGCCGCGCCACCGGGATTCCCGCCTCCGCCGCCTTGACAGAGAATTAGCTTCGCCTTATAGTTTGTTAGGCGACACAAACTTTGTGCCTGCATCTCTCCCGACCAACGCCATGCCGCCGGGCATGCGGGAGACGCCGGCAGGCCCCGAGTATGGAGGCCGAGAGCACATGGCGACGATGACACTGACGGACCTTGCGCCCGGTGAGAGGGCACGAGTGGTGAAGGTAGAGCCCGCGGGCGACACCGGGAGGCGTGTGGCGGAGATGGGGGTGACGGTAGGGGTGGTTGTAGAGGTGGAGCGCATCGCTCCGCTGGGCGACCCGATCGAGGTCAAGGTCAAGGGCTACCATCTGGGTCTGCGGCGCGAGGAAGCCCGGCGAGTCGTGGTCGAGAGGGTGCAGTGATGAGCACAGCGACGCAGAGGAGGGTCGGGATGCCACTGAGCATTGTGCAGGCGGGAAGGGTCGTTCGGCTGGTCGCCATCGGCGCCGGTCGGGGGCTGCAGGCGCGGCTGGAGGCCATGGGGCTTGTGCCTGGGGTGGAGATCGAGGTTCTGTACAACCACCCGTGGGGGCCGTTCCTGGTTTCCGTGAAGGGCAGCCGGGTCATGCTGGGGCGCGAGATGGCCAACAAGATCAGCGTGGTGTGATGGGCGATCGTGTCGCCCCTTTTTTGCGCTCCTAGGTTAGAAGACTCTAAGAATATGCGGCCAATCGAACAATGCGTCGGCCGACGGATGGGATGGAGGAGTGACAGCATGAGACCCAGGATCGTGGTGGCCCTTGCGGGCAATCCAAACTCCGGCAAGACGACGATCTTCAACGAGTTGACCGGGGCGCGACAGCATGTGGGGAACTACCCGGGGGTCACTGTGGAACGCAAGGAGGGCTTTCGCCGCCATGGCGACGTGGAGTTGCAGATCGTGGACCTTCCGGGGACCTACAGCCTCACCGCGTACTCGGCGGATGAGGTCGTCGCTCGGGACTACATCATCAGGCAGCGCCCGGACGTGGTGGTGGACGTCATCGATGCCACCAACCTGGAGCGCAACCTGTACCTGGCCGTGCAACTCATGGAGCTCGGGGTTCCGCTTATCCTCGTCCTGAACATGAGCGATACCGCCCGGGCGCAGGGCCAGAGCGTGGAGGCTCAGGGTCTGGGCGCGGCCTTTGGAGCCCGAGTGGTGTCCACCGTCGGACACAGGGGGGAGGGACTGACCGAACTTCTGGACACCGTGGTGGCCGTGGCCGGCGATGGCGCGACGGGGTCCGGCCGCGACGAGAAGGAGGAGGCCGCGGACGGCGCCGCGGTGGCGGCGCTGGACTACGGACCGCCGATCGAGAGCGAGATTGGGGTGGTCCAGGGCCTGCTGGGAGCCAACGGGGCCGCGACGGACCGCTATGACAAGCGGTGGCTGGCGGTGAAGCTGCTGGAGAACGATGGGGACGTGCGGTCGGCAGTCGCGGACCGGGAGTTACTCAGCCGGGTCGAGGAGAGCGCGGCGCGCCTGGAGGCGAAGATGGGGGAGCGCCCGGAGACGGCTCTGGCGGGGCGTCGCTACGAGTTCATCTCCCGGGTCTGCCATGATACCGTGTCCTTTGGCGGTCGTGGGCGGCGGACCGTGTCGGACAGGATCGACGCCGTCGTCACCCATCGTGCCCTGGGCATCCCCCTGTTCCTGGGACTGATGTACCTCGTGTTCCAGTTGACATTCACGCTGGGGTCGCCGCCGATGGACTGGATCGAGGCGGGGTTCGGGTGGTTGGGGCAGGCGATCGCGGGCCTGTGGCCCGGAGGGTCCGGGGGTGCTCTGCAGTCCCTGCTCATCGACGGGGTGATCGGCGGAGTCGGCGGAGTGGTGGTGTTTTTGCCCAACATCCTGCTGTTGTTTCTCGCCATTGCGGTGCTCGAGGATACCGGCTACATGGCCCGCGCGGCCTTCATCATGGACCGCGTGATGAGCAGGATCGGCCTGGATGGCAAGAGCTTCATCCCACTGCTCATCGGGTTTGGTTGCTCGGTTCCGGCGATCATGGCCACTCGCACCATCGAGAACCGGCGCGCTCGGCTGACCACGATGCTCGTGGCACCGCTGATGAGCTGTGGCGCTCGGCTACCGATCTACGCGCTCATTATCCCGGCGTTCTTCGCTCCCGCTCTGCGCGCGCCGATGCTGTGGGGCATCTACATCGTCGGCGTTCTCCTGGCCGTGGCCGGCGCCAGGCTCCTGCGCAGCACGATCCTGAGGGGCGAGACCGTGCCCTTCGTGATGGAGTTGCCCCCGTACCGGGTACCCACGGTCAAGGGCGTCCTGATCCACATGTGGGAGCGCGGTTGGCTATACCTTCAGAAGGCCGGAACCATCATCCTGGGCATCTCGATCCTGCTTTGGGCACTGACCAGCTTCCCCGGCCTGCCCGAGGGGCGGGCCGCGGAGTTCGAGGCCAGACGCGCGGGCCTCCAGAGCGCGTCGGTCGCGGACGAGGACGAACTGCTGGCCCAGGTCGATAGCGACGAGGCCGAGGCCTCCCTGCGGCACAGCGTTGCCGGGCGGATCGGCACGGCAATGGCGCCGGTCATCGCCCCCATGGGCTTCGACTGGCGGATCGGGACCGCACTTATCGGAGCTTTCGCGGCCAAGGAAGTCTTCGTCGCCCAGATGGGGATCGTCTACTCAGTCGGCGAGGCGGACGAAGAGTCCGCACCGCTACGCGACAAGCTCCGCGCCAATTACAGCCCACTGGTGGGCCTGTGCATCATGCTGTTTTGCCTGGTCAGCGCTCCGTGCATGGCCACCATCGCCGTCACCCGGCGCGAGAGCGGTTCCTGGGGCTGGGCGCTGCTACAACTGGGGGGACTGACCCTGCTGGCCTATGTGCTGACTGTCATCGTGTATCAGGCAGGGACGGTGCTGGGCATCGGCATCCGGTAGGAGGACGAAGATGCTTGAGACGATCGCGGTCATCTGCGTCGTGGCTGTTGCAGTGTTCCTCGTGGGCCGCGCGCTGCATCGCACGCTGGCGGGCAAGGACGCCGGCTGTGGCTGCACGGGAAGCTGCGCCACCTGCCGGGCCGGAAAGCAGAGCGGTTGTGCACCGGGGGATGACCGTTGACTCTCCGGGGCTGCGAGCGGTCACGTGGACGGCAGGGGGCGGCGTCACCCCCGCACGAGGCGAGGGGAGGTGACACGTGGGCTCCGGCGCCGGGAGGCCAGACCGTTGAGTTCGGGCCCCGGGGGATCCGGCCGCCGGCGACCTTCCTGTACAGGCTAACTCACCAGGAGTGAACCTCAGATGAACCTGGCCATGCATGTTGCGCTGTCTGTCATTCTTGCGGTCCGGGGGCTGTCGGCGGGAGTGGAAGCCGCCGACATCGGGGCGGACCCGGGGGGCTTCGTCCAGGAGAGCGAGAAGCAGTCCGTCGACGAGGCCCCCGCGCCGTGGCACTCGCGGATCGAGGTCGCGGTGGGGGCAACCGCGGTCCTGCAGGGGTCGACGGGTGCCGCGGGCTCCCACGCCCTGGACGGCTCGCTGTCCTTCGACCTGGAGCTCACCGCTCCCGTGGGCGATGCGGGGCTGTTTTACTCTCTGTTGGAGACCGGGACAGGGGACGGCATCGGCTCGGGGATAGCGACGCTCTCGGGGTTCAACGCCGCTGCGGACGATGGCTTCGTCGTGCGGCTCACGGAGGCCTGGTACCAAAGGACATGGCCGGCCCAGAACCTGTGGCTGAGGGTGGGGAAGGTGGACCTGAGTACCGACTTCGACACGAACGCCGTGGCCAACAGCGAGACCGAGCAGTTCCTCTCGGGCGGGTTCGTCAACAACCTGGCCCTCGAGTTCCCGGAGGACAGCGGACCGGGGGTGATGCTGTGGGTCACACCGTCAGATCGCTGGGCGCTGGGGGCGGGGGTTGCAGACGCCGATGCCGACGGCGACGACCTGTTCGGCAGCCCATTCGCGATGGCGGAGATCAGCTACCGCAGCGGGCCTGCGGCCCGGGAGGGCAACTGGCGCCTGTACGGGTGGGTCCATGGCGGTGAGCACGGGGCCTTGCTCGATCCGGAGCGGGCCGCCGAGACCAACCGTGGCCTGGGGCTCTCGCTGGATCAGCAGGTGAGTGACGCCACCACGCTGTTTGCCCGGTGGGGCCGACAGCGCGGCGATCTGCAGCAGATCGAGACGGCGTGGAGCCTGGGGCTGCAGCACTCCTGCGGCGAGCACGGCGTCTTTGGCCTGGCGTACGGCAGGGCCGTTCTCGGTGACGACTGGAAGCGGTCGCAGGGCTCCGGCGTGGGCTCTGCAGATGACGAGAGCCACCTGGAGCTGTACTACAGCCACCGCGTCGACGACAACCTGACGCTGACGCCCGACATCCAGTGGGTCGGCGCGCCCGGTGGGGATGGGCAGAGTGGCGACGTCTGGGCCTTCGGGGTGCGGGCTCAGCTCGCGTTCTGACGGGTGGACTGCTGCTCCTGCCGGGACCGTGCCGGCAGGCCGGGGGCCTGTGTGAGGGGCGGGCCCCCGGGTCTTACCCCGCGTACCCAATGCCGTAGACCTCGGCCGCCGTCCCCCAGAGAATCCGAGCGCGGTCCTCGTCGCTGAGATCTCCGAGCAGGACGCGGCTGAGGTTCGCCCGGGGATCGACCCAGGGAAAGTCCGAGGCGAACAGCACCCGCCCGGCCGTAACGGCTGCGACGAGGCTTTCCACCAGTCGGCGGCAGAAGATGTCGCCGGCGAAGTCCACGTAGACATTGGGGTGCTCTCGAACCATGCGGAGGGCCTGGGCGCGCCCGGAGCCGCGCCCTCCGGCGTGGCCCAGGACGAACCGTACCCGGCCGAACTGGGCCACATAGCGCTCGAAGCGCTCCGGCGTCGACAACGCCTGGGTCGCGTTATGCGGCGACACGCTCCAACTGTGGGCCAGTACGGCGAGGTTCGCCTCCGTCGCGAAGCGCCACGCATCGACATAGCGGGGGTCTTCGGCCGGCACCCCGTGGAAAGAGGGGTGCAGCTTGAGACCCACCAGGCCCGGGCGCCCGAGGGCTCTTTCCATCGCCGCCAGGCACTCTCGGGACCGGTTCGGGTGATAGACCGCCAGATAGTGCAGGCGCCCCTCCGAGCGCTCGTACACCCGGGCGAGGCGGTCCAACGTGCCTCCGCAACCCTCGACCACCGACCTGTGGTCGCACAGCACGGCGGCCCCGATGCCGACTTTGTCCATCACCTCCAGGAACTGCTCCGGCGTGCTCTGAGGGACGAGGAAGGTACCCGGCTCGCCGATGTGGGCGTGGGCGTCCACGATTGGGTGCGCGGTCATGCCCGCACCCCCTGCAGCAACCTGCGGAGGTTGCCGCCGGCGATCATCGTCTTGCGCTCCCACGGGAGGTCGGCATCGAGGATCAGGCCGATGGGGACCAGTGGGTCGTTCACGGGCCAGAACGAGCCGAAGATCAGCCGCTCCGGCCCCACCTGCGCCACCGCGTGCTCCAGCAGGCCCTGCGCCGCGAAGTTGGAGAGCTCGACGTGCACGTTGGGGCACTCGTGCAGGAGGGCGAACAGTGTCCGGGTGTGGTAGAGGAGCTTGCGGGTCTGGCTCTCGAGGATGATCGGCAGTTCGGCAAAGGTGCGGGCCAGTTGATATAGGTCCGGCCAGTCGATCTCGGTGTGCCGGACGAGGAGGGGCATTGCGCGCTGTGTCAACCAGCGGCACAGGCCGCCCAGGCACCAGTCGACTGCAACGAAGTTGTGACTGTGCGGGAAGACCCGGACGGCGCGGACGTATGGGGGGACGGTGTCTTGCCCGGGTAGCGGTCCGTTCTGGCCGGGCCCCGTGGGCAGCCCGGTCCAGACCGCGTGGAGGTGCTCGTCCCAGGCGATCTGGGCTTGGGCGACACTCTCGTTGCCCGCCTGTGCCGATTCGGTAACGCCGCGCCAGTGGGACACCAGCCCACCTCGGAGGCCGTAGGCCGTCATGTCCGCGCGCAGGCTCTCGGGCGTGGCCTCCGCGGCCAGTGGGAAGCCCGCCGGCGCGCCCAGCCACAGGCCTGCGTCCAGCAGCTCCAGGGCTTCCATCTGCGCCCGGCGCTCGGCGGCCATTCGTCTCAGTAGCTCCAGGCTCATGCTCGGGACTCCGACGCCGTGATTGGGTGAGCGGAAGCCGTGATGAGAGACCGACCGGGCCCGCCCGGAGGGGCAATACCTCGGCATCCACCCGCGGTGCGGTCATTATAGACCACCCGGACGCGGGCGCAAGTGGGAGGCGGATTGCTCGGATGTCCCTCGTCCGGCGGCTGCGGGGCGCCTGACACCGGCACCGTATGCCGGTCCCCGCTGCTCAGCGTCACCTGGTCTTCCATGGGTGACACTATCGCAGGACCATTGGCCCTGACGGAATCGCAGACCCAAAGCAAAAGGGTCAAAATGGTATTGACAGGGCAAGGCGATGTGCCTATACTAACTACTCCGTAATCGCGGGGTGAGCCGGTGCGCGTCGGCGCAGACTCGCTGATTGGGCACGGTTTCGATGGGCAGGTGTGGCTGTAGGCGGACCTTGACGGGTACCAAGCCCTCGCCTATACTGAGCATGGAGTCCCTGTCGGGGCGTGGCGCAGCTTGGCTAGCGCGTCTGGTTTGGGACCAGAAGGTCGCCGGTTCAAATCCGGCCGCCCCGACCAGCGCGTGCCGCAGCGGATGCGGGAGTAGCTCAGTTGGTAGAGCGTCAGCCTTCCAAGCTGAATGTCGCGAGTTCGAACCTCGTCTCCCGCTCCACGCGACCCTCGCCCGGCCGGCATCCGAGCACTGCGCGCCCGTAGCTCAGGGGACAGAGCAGCGGCCTTCTAAGCCGCGGGTCGCCCGTTCGAATCGGGCCGGGCGTGCCAGGTCCTGTTCAACCATTGACAACACAGGCCTCCTCTTGATGGTGGGCGTAGCTCAATTGGCAGAGCACCGGACTGTGGCTCCGGCGGTCGTGGGTTCAAATCCCATCGCCCACCCCAACCAAGATTGCCGGGACGGGTCGCCGGGACGCAGAAAGTGCGCCCGTAGCTCAGTGGAATAGAGCAACGGACTTCGGATCCGTGGGTCGGGGGTTCAAATCCTCCCGGGCGCGCCACGTCATCTTCCGCGGTGCTCTCGGGGAGCGTCGGACAAGTATAGTGGGTCGTTAGCTCAGCTGGCAGAGCAGGGGACTCTTAATCCCAAGGTCGGAGGTTCGAATCCTCCACGACCCACCAGTTCCTTCTCAACAGCCGTCGCCTCGGCATGGCGGGCGCTGGGCGCGTGATGGAATCGGCAGACATGCATGATTTAGGATCATGTGGGGAGACCCGTGCGAGTTCAAGTCTCGCCGCGCCCACCAAGACCATGCTGCGCCGTGCCGGGCGCGCCCGAGCGGCCCCGACGTCTGCCGCAGCGCGTTGCGGCCTGCGCTGTGTTTTCGCGCCTTCAGACCTAATGCAGGACCTTCGCGTCGTCCGGTGCATACCGGGCGACGCTTCTGTGTGAGCCCAGGCACGGCGCGCCTCTGGAGGTCCGGCCGGAATCCTCGCCTTCGCCGGGAATGCCATTGCCGGAGCGTGCGCTCCCGGAGGGAACAGCTCGAGGAATGTCCGGGCATTCAGCGAGATTCCTCGCTATCTCGCTGCGCGAGATGGACGCTCAGAATGACAGGAGTCGGGCCGGCCGCACTTCTCTTCCGGGCTTCCAGGCGATGCCACGGCCGGGCGGCGATCGCGCCGGGCGGAGCGTGGCCGGCGGCGTTGGCTGCGGTCCCAAGACCTGTTTCAGACGTCTGCAAGTGCGCCCATTCGGGCATCCATGGGCGCGGCCGAAAAGTCCACACTCCTATGGGAATGTCACTTTGGGAGCGTGGGCTTCCGGAGCGAGCAGCTCGAGGGATCTCTCGTGACATCGCGGGGCCCTTGGCTACCTCGCTGGGCGAGATTGACGCTCCGGATGACATCTGCACGGCAGAACCGGCTTCTCGGCCGGACCTCCAGCTCGCCGGGCCAACGGTGGCGGCGCGAATCGCACAAGTGGGGGGCCATGCCCTCAGGGAGAGATATCTGTGAAGCACACAATAGAAGATGCTCCAGGCTGTCAGGCGAAGGTCCGGCTGTCCTTCGATGCCACCGAAGTCGATCGGGCTTTCGACAAGGTCTACCAGGAGCTCAACACCCGCGGACAGGTGCGGGGATTCCGGCCCGGGCGGGTGCCTCGCGCCCTGCTGCTGCGGCATTTCGGCGCCGACTCGATTGCCGAATCCGTGTGGTATGACCTGCTCAAGGACAATCTCGAGGCGGCCCTGGGGGATCTTGAGACCGTGGGCGAGCCGGACTTCGGCGAGCCCTCCGAGAGCGGGATCGAGGAGGGCAAGCCCCTGGATGTGGAGTTCACCGTTACGTTGGCGTCACGGGTGGAGACCGGTGACGTCTCCGGCGTGACCATCTACCGTCCCGCAACTGAGCCCACCGAGGACGAGATCCAGGGCGTGCTGCGGGAGCTGGCCGAGAGCAATGCCGTGGAGACCGACACGGACCGGAGCACCGTGGCCGCCGGCGATGCGGTGACCGTGAGTATCGCGGTGTCCGTCGAGGGCGAGGACAAAGCGGCGGAGGCCGCGGAGCAGTCGGTGGTTGCCGGCCGCGAGGGGCTCGTTCCACCCATCGGTGAGAAGCTGCCGGGTCGCATGCTGGAGCAGTCTTTCGAGCTGGAGTTCACCTACCCTGAGGACTATCCGGACGGAGGAGTGGCGGGGAAGGCGGCCAAGGCCGAGGTGGTCGTGAAGGAGATCCGCGACCGCAGGGTACCCGCCATCGACGACGAGCTCGCCCAGTTGGTGGATGCCGAGAAGTTCCCGGCCTTGGCCGATCTGGAGGCGGAGATCAGGCGGCAGACGCAGGCCGAGCGCGCCGAGTACTCGCGCCATGAGATGGAGCTGCAGATGATCAAGGCTCTCCAGGACGTCAGCACCGTGGAAGTGGCCGAGGAGCTCGTGCTGCACCTGGCGGTGGAGAACGTCCAGGACACGATACGTAGCTTTGCCGATGGAAATGTGGCGGCGGAGGACATCGAGTCCGTACTGGGTATCGAGGCCGGGCAACTGCACCAGTTCGAGTTGTTCCGGGCCAGGCAGACGCTCGAGGTGGACGCGCTGCTGGCCGGCGTGGCCAAGAAGCACGAGTTGGAGGTTACCGAGGAGGAGACCGAGGCCGCGGTGCAGCTCTATGCAGAGGAGAACGGTCTCGACGTGGACACGGTCCGGCAGGCCCAGGTGCTGCAGCCCGAGTTCGAGGATCGGCTGCTGCAGAACTTGAGGCGCAAGAAGACCTTTGACACCCTGTTTACAGCCGTGGACTTGCAAGATATCGCGGTCGAGGAGTATCGTAAGATACGCGACGATCTCCTGCGACCGAAGCCGAAAGAGGAGCCCGAGACACCGTCGGAGACGGCCGCTGCGGAGCCGGAAACGCAGAACGAGGCCGCTGCCGATGCCGGCCGGCCGGCAGAGGCAGTTCAGACGGAGGCGGAGGGCGAGACAGAGGCGGAGGCCGAGCAGGAGGACCAGACGACCGCCCCGTAACCGGGCAAGCCCCGGCAGCGGAAGAGCCCCGCCGCCCAGGTGGGTGGCGGCGCACGGACCGGGTCGGAGCAGATCGGTGGAAGTCGGGACAATCGCAGCTATCTATCGGCCGATGGGGCCGGGCCACCAGGAGCGGGCAGGCATATGGTTTACGTACCCTTTGTCACCGATCACACCCCCCGCGGAGAACGGCGAGATGACATCTACTCCCGGCTGCTGCGGGAGCGGATCATCTTCATCGGCACGCCCATCGACGACCTCGTAGCCAGCGTGACGGTGGCGCAGCTTCTGTACCTGCAGGGCGATGATCCGACGGAGCCGGTCTCGCTGTACATCAACTCACCGGGTGGATCGATCACGGCCGGACTCGCCATCTACGACACCATGCAGTTCATCTCCCCGGATGTGCACACCTGGTGCATCGGCCAGGCGGCGAGCATGGCCGCCGTCCTGCTGGCGGCGGGCACCAAGGGCCATCGCCACGCACTCCCGTTCTCGCGGATCCTCATCCATCAGCCGTGGGGAGGCGCTCAGGGACAGGCGGCGGACATCCAGATCCAGGCCGAGGAGATCCTGCGCATGCGCAGTTGGCTCAACGACATTCTGGCTCAGCACACCGGTCAACCCCTGGCGCGCATCGAGAAGGACACCGATCGCGACAAGTACATGACCGCCGTTGAGGCAGTGGAGTACGGTATCGTCGACACCGTCGCGGAGAAGGGGTCGGAGCAGTCGGGCCCCGACGGCCGGTGATCTATCGGGCGGGCCAGTACCGCCCGACCGCCCACCGCCGTGCACCGGGCACTCGCGAAATGCGGTGAGGCCGCGGCGACTCGGAGCACCGCCTCGTCCGGAGATCCGGAGAGGCGCCGAGAAGCAGACAGCCGGGGATGGCACGTTTCCGCGCTGTCTGGCTCAGGCATCGGGAGCCGAGGACGTCCGGCACTCAGGAACAGGAGACGATGTCTAGTGGATGGAGTCAAGGACGGAGGCGAGCGGCGTCTGCGGTGTAGCTTCTGCGGGCGTGAGAAGCCCACCCAGGTGAAGGAACTCATCGCCGGCCCGAGCGTGTATATCTGCGTCGATTGCGTCGGGCTGTGCAACCAGGTGATCCGCAACAAGGCACTGCAGGCCACCCAGGACAAGCTCAGCGACGGAGCGGTCCCGGTTCCGCAGGACATCAAAGACCATCTTGACACCTATATCGTCGGCCAGGAGCACGCCAAGCGTGTGCTCTCGGTGGCGGTCTACAACCACTACAAGCGCATCAACCTGTGCGACGCCGAAGACGACATCGAACTGGAGAAGACCAACGTCTTGCTCGTGGGGCCGACCGGCTCGGGCAAGACCCTGCTGGCCCAGACCCTGGCCAAGCTCCTGGACGTCCCCTTCACCATCGCCGACGCCACCTCAGTCACCGAGGCGGGTTATGTGGGCGAGGACGTGGAGAACATCCTGCTGCAGCTCCTGATCGCGGCGGACCACGATATAGCCCGGGCCGAGCGTGGCATCGTCTACATTGACGAGATTGACAAGATCGCCGCCCGGCAGGACAACCCCTCGATCACCCGGGACGTCTCCGGTGAGGGGGTGCAGCAGGCGCTGCTGAAGATCCTTGAGGGGACCGTGGCCAATGTGCCCCCCCAGGGCGGTCGCAAGCATCCGCAGCAAGAGTACATCCAGATCAACACCCGCAATATTCTCTTCATCTGCGGCGGCGTGTTCAACGGCATCGCGGATATCATCCGTCGCCGCACGCAGAATCGGTCCATCGGGTTCGGCGCCGCGGCCCGTGCGGCCGACAAGGCCGACGACGATGCGCTGCTGTCCGGCGTGATGCCCCACGACCTCGTGGAGTTCGGCATGATCCCCGAGTTCATCGGGCGCCTGCCGGTCGTGGCGCCGCTGCACTCGCTGACCGAGGACATGCTCAGGCAGATCCTCACCGAGCCCCGCAACGCGCTGGTTCGGCAATACGCCAAGACCATGCAGCTTCTGGACGGGGTGGAGCTGGAGTTCACCGAGGGGGCGCTGGCGGCCATCGCCCGCGAGGCCCTGGAGCGCAAGACGGGGGCGCGTGCTCTACGCACCATCATCGAGGAGTGCATGCTCGACGTGATGTTCACCGTGCCCTCGGACCGCGACGTGGTGCGCTGCACCATCACCGAGGAGTGCATCACCCAGAAGACGCAGCCGATCCTCGAGCGGAACGCCGACAGCGAGCGCCGACCGGCCTAGAGGTCCGGCCGAAAAGTCCGGCCGGCCCGGTTTCTGTCACTCTGAGCGTCTATCTCGCGCAGCGAGATAGCGAAGAATCTCGCTGAACGCCAGGAGATTCTTCGAGCTGCTCCCTCCGGGAGCGGACGCTCTCAGAATGACACTCTTGGCGAAGGCGGGGTTTTGGGCCGCGCTTCTAGACCGCCATTTGGAGCCGACCGGCGTCCATGGGGCCCGAGGCCGACCGCGCTGTGGAGAGCCACGGCGCTGCGCAAGCCGATACCATCTATCAGAAGCAGCAGGCAGACGCCGCCCCTCTTCGCACGTGGGCGGCGTCTGCCGCAATTGTGAGTGTACCTTTGCCCATGACCGAGCCTGCCGAAGTGCAACAGACGCATGACGAAGACGAGCCGATCTTCAAGATCGATGACGGCCCCGTGGACGTTCCGGTGCTCCCCCTCCGGGATGTGGTTGTGTTCCCGTTCATGGTTGTGCCGCTGGGCGTCGTGCGCGATCAGAGCGTGAGGGCGATCCAGGCCGCCAAGATGGACGGCACGCAGATCCTGGCCCTGACACAGATCGACGCCGACGACGAGACCCCGGAGGCCGGAGGGTTGTACGCCATGGGGACCCTCTGCCGGGCCGTTCAGGTGCTCGAGCTGCCCGACGGGACGCTGCGGGTGGTGCTCGAGGGTGTGCAGCGGGCGCGGGTCGTCCGGTTCAGCCAGCAGAGCCCATTCCTCAAGGCCCTGTGCCTTCCCCTGCTGGGCATCGAGCGTAGCTCGGACGAGCTCAAGGCCATGATGCGCAATGTGGTGGCCCAGTTCGAGGAGGCCACGAACCTCAGCCGCAATATCCCGCCGGAAGCCCTGGTCATGTCGCTGAATGTCGAGGACCCCGGCCGTCTGGCGGATGTGGTTGCTCCGTACCTGGGCATTCGCGTCGAGGACAAGCAGAGGCTCCTGGAGACCCTCGAGGTGGATGAGAGACTGCGCCTGCTGGACAGGTATCTCGCGTCCGAGCTGGATATCCTCATGCTGGAGCGCGATATCCACAATCGGGTCCACAACGAGCTGGAGGACAGCCAGCGCGAGCACTATCTTAGGGAACAGCTTCGGGCCATTCAGGACGAGTTGGGCGAGGTCAGCGGAGCGGCGGCCGACGCCGATGAGTACCGGGACAGGATCGTGGCCGCCTGCATGTCCGACGAGGCCACCGAGAAGGCGCTGCGGGAGCTGGAGCGCCTGGAGCAGATGCCCGCCGCCTCTCCCGAGGTTTCCGTGGTCCGTACGTACCTGGACTGGCTGCTGGACCTGCCCTGGACCACCGAGACTCTGGACGAGCTGGATGTCTCGGCGGCGCAGAGCGTGCTGGACCACGACCACTACGGGCTGCAGAAGGTCAAGGAGCGGGTGCTGGAGTTCCTGGCCGTGCGTCAGCTCGTGACCCACACGCGCGGGCCGATCCTGTGCTTCGTCGGGCCCCCCGGTGTGGGGAAGACCTCCATCGGGCGGTCCATCGCCCGGGCCATGGGGCGCGAGTTCATCCGCATCTCCCTGGGCGGCGTGCACGATGAGGCCGAGATCCGCGGGCATCGGCGGACCTACGTCGGCGCCCTGCCCGGCCGCATCATCCAGGCCCTGCGCAGGATCCGCGGCAATAACCCCGTGTTCATGATCGACGAGATCGACAAGATCGGCACCGACTTCCGCGGCGATCCCAGCTCCGCCCTCCTGGAAGTGCTTGACCCGGAGCAAAACGACTCCTTCCGCGACCACTATCTGGAGGTCGCCTTCGATCTATCCAAGATCATGTTCATCGCCACCGGGAACATGCTGGACCCGATCCCGCCGGCGCTGCGCGACCGCATGGAGATCATCGACTTCGCCGGGTACACCGAAGACGAGAAGCTGCAGATCGCCAAGCGCTTTCTAGTGCCCAAGCAGCGCCGCGAGAACGGTGTGTCGGGCAAGCATATCAAGTTCACTACCGCCGGTCTGCGCTTCCTCACCGTTCACTACACCTACGAGGCGGGGGTACGCGATCTGGACCGACAGATCGGGACGCTGTGCCGCAAGACGGCGCGGCTGGTGGCCTCCGGGGAGGAGCCCACCGTCACGGTGCAGCCCAAGACCGTGGCCGAGATGCTGGGGCCGGAGCCCCATCGCCACGACCGCCGCAACGACCGCGACCGCGTCGGTGTGGCCACCGGACTGTCCTACACCCCCCAGGGCGGAGACATCATCAACATCGAGGTCTCGGTGGTGCCCGGCAAGGGTGAGATGATGCTCACAGGATACCTGGGTGAGGTGATGAGAGAGTCGGCCCAGGCTGCGTTGGGTTACGCCCGTCTGCTCAGTGGCGAGCTCGAGCTGCCCGACGACTATTTCGGCACCCACGATATTCACGTGCACGTGCCCGCCGGAGCCATCCCTAAGGAGGGGCCCTCGGCAGGCATCGCCATCTGCACGGCGCTGGTCTCCGCCATCAGGAACGTCCCGGTGCGCAGCAACCTGGCCATGACCGGCGAGGTCACCCTGCACGGGCGTGTGCTGCCCATCGGCGGGGTCCGCGAGAAGGTGCTTGCCGCTCATCGCGCGGGAGTGACGAAGGTCATGCTCCCCAAGGAGAACGCCAAGAACGTGCTGGACGACGACGCACTGCCCAAGCAGGTGCATCGCGATGTGGAGTTCGCCTATGTGGAGAGTATGCGCGATGTGCTGGCGCATGCTCTCGTCGAGCCCGGCAAGAAGGACGCGAAGACCGGGGCCAGGCGCAAGCCCGGCGCGAAGTCGTAGACGCCCGGCCGCAGATCTCGCCTTCGCCTGGAGTGTCGGTCTGAGAGCGTCCGCCCTCGCAAGGAGCGGCTCGAAGAGTCTCCTGGGATATGGCGCGGTCCTTCGCTATCTCGCTCCGCGAGATGGACGCTCAGGATGACAGGAGCCGGGCCGGCCAGATTCCTCGGCCGCGCCTCTACAGGTGCGGCCGAGAAGCCGTAGTGTTGTACCTAATCGCCCGGAGCCTCCGCGCCGGGCCCCACCTTGAACCTCGAGACCCCCAGCCCGCCACAGGGATGGGGGTCTTTTGCTGCGGGGCCGTGCCCCGGCCAACGAGGGAGAATCGACAATGCGCGTGCTGGTAACCGGTGCCGCCGGACGTGTGGGATCGAGGGTCTGTGCCACTCTTCGCGCCGAGCACGAGACCGTCGGGGTCGATGTACGCCCTACAGGGCACCCGGCGGACCTGTGTCTGGATATCCTCGACGTTCCCGCGGTTCGGGAGGCCGTGGCGGGCGTGGAGGCGGTCATCCATCTGGCCATCGTTGACGGGCCGGCCTTCGGGCGCGCAGACAGCCTGCAGTACGACGACGCCAGCCTCAAGGTGCATGTCATCGGCACCCACAATCTGCTGCGGGCCGCGGCCGACTGCGGAGTGGAGAGGTTCCTGTACGCCAGCAGTGTGTCGGCGGTGGATGCCTACGGGCCCGACGTGATGGTGACCTCGGAGCATCGGCACCTGGGCGGAGGGATCTACGGGGTGACCAAGGGTTTCGGCGAGGAATTGTGCCGCATGTTCGGGGCCCGCAAGCGCGGCGGCATCGCGGTGCTGCGCCTGGGCAATGTGTACATCCCGGAACTGGCCTCAGGCGACCGGCGCCCCTACCACCGGTCACGGGTGCATATCGACGACGTCGCGAGGGCCTTCTCGCTGGGCCTCACCGCGGAGTTGCCACCGTTTGGTGTGGTGCACATCGTGGGCGACAACTCCGGGCGCCGCTGGGACCTCACCGCTGCCGCCGAGCTGCTGGGTTGGCGGCCCACCTGCCGCTTCGGCGAGGACGGCAGGCCGGAGCCGTAGAGGGTGTCCGGCTGTCGGTGCGGCCCCGTGCCTCCGCCCTGCACGCCCTGCTCACGTGGTCGCCGCCGTGGTCGTCGCAGGCTCCCAGCGCTGCGTTGCTCTCGACCGGCCGGTCCTTCCGTCCTCGCTACCCACCGCCGGTCTCGCCTGCCCCCTGTGCGGTCCGTTCCCCGGGTCGCCGCGGCTATCGACCGCCGCGGCCCTGCCCAAACACCTTGCCAGCGGCCCACCGGCGGCGTATCCTGTGGCGGTGGTGGCTGCCCGGGGGACTTGAAGATACTCGAGGTGTAGCGCATGCGATACGATGTGATCGTCTGTGGTGGCGGCACGGCCGGCTCGACGGCCGCCATCGCCGCCGCCCGCCGCGGGGCCAAGACCCTCATCGTGGAGCAGTTCGGGTTCCTCGGCGGCAGTCAGACCGCGGCTCTCGTGGTGCCGATGATGGCCTTCTCCACGGGGGGACAGCAACTGGTGAACGGCCTGAACGAGGAGATCATCCAGCGCTGCAATGCCCTCCCCGGCGACAACGAGGGGATCTTCTTCAACTTCGAGCTGCTCAAGTACGTGCTGGAGGACATGGCACTGGAGGCCGGGTGTGACCTGCTCTACCACTCCTTTGTCTCCGGGGCACTGCTGGAGGGCGGCCGCATCGTCGGCATCGAGCTGGTCAACAAGTCCGGCCGGCGTCAGATCGCCGGGACTCAGGTCGTGGACTGCACCGGAGACGCGGACGTGGCCGTGCTGAGCGGGGTACGCTTCGAGAGCGGCAGGCCTGAAGATGGGCTGAACCAGTCGGCCAGCCTGCGTTTCGTGATGGGTGGCGTGGACCTGGAAGCCCTGGCGCAGTTCATCGAGGATCGCGGCCAGCCGGTGGGAGACCGTGTCCGCTTCAGCCTCGGGTTTGCGCGAGGTGTGCCGGAGAACGCGCTGACGGCCCTGATGGCGCAGGCCGAGGAAGACGGCGTGTTCACCGCGGAGGAGGGCGGGTACATCCAGTTCTTCACCGTCCCCGGTCGTCCGGGCGAACTGGCCTTCAACTGTCCGCGGGTGACGCACGTCAACGGTGCCGCCGCCGAGGACCTCACGAGGGTCCAGGTGCAGGGGCGGCGAACGATCCCCAAGATCATGGAGTTCTGTCATCGCTACCTGGCGGGCTTCGACAACGCCTACCTGGCCTTCACCGCTCCGATGGTGGGGGTGCGCGAGAGTCGGCGTATCGTGGGCGAATATGTGCTCTCCGCCGAGGACTTCCGCCTGGCCCGCAAGTTCGAGGACGGCATCGCCAAGTCCTGCTACCCCATCGACATCCACAACCCGTCCGGGGTGGGAGTGTCCCTGGAGAAGCTCCCGCCGGGGGAGTACCACGAGGTTCCGTACCGCTGCCTGGTGCCGTTGGGCGTGGACAACCTCCTGGTGGCCGGGCGCTGCATCTCGGCGACTTTTGAGGCCCAGGCCGCCATTCGCATCGAGGCCACCTGCCGGGCGATGGGGGAGGCCGCGGGCGCGGCGGCGGCGCTGTGCGTCTCCAGCCAGACCACCCCGCGGCAATTGGACGCGAGCGTGCTGATGGACGATCTGCGCGCCGCGGGCGCCAATGTGCACGGAGTCTGACCGCCTCGGGCGGCGCCGTGACCCGGTGACCCCGACCGGCGTCAGAGGCGATCCACCAGCGCCGCACCCTTCTGCGCCCTCGTGCGGCCCCGGAGGTGCTGTGATGATTGAGGTCGGCGTCTTTGCCGATGAGATTGCCGCGGACTTCGAGGAGCAGATCGACCTTGCGGGACGTGCCGGCGCCTCGTGTATCGAGCTGCGCGGCGGGATCTGGGGCCGCAATGTGCAGAGCTGCACCGATGCCGACGTGGCGCGGATCCAGGAGGTCCTGGCCCGCCATGAAGCGAGGGTCGCCGTGATCGGCTCTCCGGTGGGCAAGTGCACGCTGCATGATGAGGAGGAGTTGGCCACCCACATTGAGTGGTTCGACCGCATGTGTGAGCTGGCCCACGTCTTCGAGACCAGGATCATCCGTGGCTTCGCTTTCTGGACCCCGAGCCGCAGAGCCATGCCCCGCCCGAACCTGGACGAGATTCTCCCCGACATCGCCTCGCGCCTGGAGCCCATCGCCCGCCGGGCCATCGAGCAGGACGTGTACTTCTGCCTCGAGTGCGAAAACGCCACGTGTTCCGGTTCCTGCGCCGAGATCGCCCGGATCATCGACGCCATCGCGCCCAATGACAACCTCATGGTGGCCTGGGACTGCAATAACGCCGCCGCGGTGGGCGAGCACCCGCTGCGCGAGGGCTACCCCCTGGTGCGGGAACGCATCAAGCACGTGCATGTCAAACCTAACAGGTACAAGAACATCGACACCGTGGGGCAGACGGACGCCACCTACAAGGAAGTGTTCGAGGCCCTGCTGGCCGACGGGTACGAGGGTGTGGCCACCGTGGAGCACTGGGGCTCGCGCTGGCTGATGCTGGAGGGCGTCAGGCAGACGGCGGCCCTGCTGGAGCACCTGCAGTAGCTGAGGTGCTCCGCCGTCGGTCCCTGGAGACGAGCCATCTGCGGGTACCGGGCCACGCCACGAGCAGAAGGAGACTTTGGTACTCAATGAGATCCGCTGCGATCGCCTTCTCACTGCTATGCATCGCCGGGGCCGCCCCGGCCGAACCTGAGGTGAGCGTGGAGTTGCGCGCCCAGCAACCCACCTACGCCCTGGGCAAGCCCGTCGAGATGACGGCCGTGCTGAGCAACCGCACCGAGCGGCCGATCGAGGTGGCTCAGTACCCCAAGCCGTGGGGCGTGGTGGCCGTCAGGCTGAGCGCCACGGACACCAGGGGTCGGCCCCTGGCAGACGCCCGCATGCCGATTCGCGGGAAGGTGACGCCCACGATGCTCTCGATCCGGCCGGGCTCGTACCTGGCCGTGCCCGTTTGCCTCAACCACCACTGCTATCCTCTCGTGCCGGGGGAGCTCGATGTGCGGGCCGGCTACGTCGCCTCAGGCGTGCCTGCAAAGGCAGAGCAGGGCGCCCCCGCGTCGCTGCCGGTCCGCATACAGCTTGTGGAGATCTCGGATGACGAGCTGACAGCGGAGGCCTCGCGTCTGAACGCGGCACTGTTGGCGACGCCGGCCAACGGCAGCCCCCACTACACCATCTTCCGGCTGAGCTGGACGGGCACGCCGCTTGCCCTCGCCACCCTGGTGGATTGGCTTGCGCGCAGGGCGATGCCGTGGGACAGCTGGTATGTGGAGGACGCACTGAGATGCCTGCGGGACGACGCCGGGGTGTCGGAGGCCCTGGTCGGGGGCGGCGAGACGCTGGGGACCTCACGCGCCCTGGCCAACGCCCTGCGGTCCTTCTCCGTCGGTCTGTCACAGGCCATGCCCGCCATCGTCGGCAGTCTCAAGCGCCCCGAGCAGGAGTACCAGCGCGGCGCCCTGTGGCTCTTGCGTTGGTACGGGGAGAGCCACGATTACACGGCGGCCGAGCGCAAGGTGCTGTACCCGCTGGTGCGCAGGGCCGTGGACGCGCGCGACCCACTGGTGAGGCCCTCGGCGGTGCCTGTGTTGAAGCTGCTCGAGCCACCGGCGTCGTAGACACGCCAAAGCGCGGTTCTGCGTGGGGCCAAGGCCGGCCTGGCCGTTGGGCCGCGGTCGAGCTTCGGATGGCCCGGACGGGATGGGGGAGAGCCGCGGCGCGCCTGGGCCCCAGTCTCTCCCCTGCCCGCTTCGAAGGCTGCCCCGCGACCTAAGGGCTGTCCGCCACGCGACGCGTCCACGGGTTCGCACCTCCCCGGCCAGACCTCCGTGATGGTGAAGTCGGCCGCACAGCACGTCTCGGCCTGTCCGCTCTGGCCGACCCGGCCGCCGGCTCTGCCTTCCGGCATGGAGGTCCTGCGCCTGTTCGCGTCCAAATGAACGGCTACGGATGCCGGTCGTGAGACCTGCATAGCTCGGCGCTGAGCCAAGTGAGGAGTTGCCCATGCGAAACGTTCTGGCGGTCACCATAGGCATAGGGGTCCTGCTCATGACCAGCATTGCTCCGGCCCAGGAGGCCACGCTGAGTCTCAGCAGCGGCCGGCCCGGCAACCTGTACCCGGTGGACGGTGCGGTTCAAGTCACGGTTACGGCCGCCCCCGCCGCTGAGTGCGACTGGTCGCTGCGCGATTACGACGAGAAGCAGGTGGCCGTCGGCCGGGTGGCCGCCGGGCCGGAGGGAGCGGTCCTGGACCTGGGGCGACTGCCCCACGGGTACTATGAGCTGACCTGCAACGCCGGCGAGCTGTCCGGCACGCTGGCTTTCGGCGTCGTCACGGACCACTCGGCCACGGCGCCGTCGTCGACGCGGCTAAATGTGGATGGCGCCACGGCCTGGCTGTCGCCCCGGGAGCGGTTCGACGACCTGGCCAAGATCCTGCGAACCGTGGGGATGGGGTGGGTTCGCGAGCGGTTCTCCTGGGGCGGCACCGAGCCGGAACCGGGGAAGGTGAACTGGCAGCAGTACGACGCCGTCGCCGAGGCCTACAGCGCTCAGGGGGTGCGGGTCTATCAGATCTGGCACGATTCCCCGGGCTGGACCCGTCCGGGCAAGGAGGGGTCTAGGAACCCGGACGACCTGCGGGACGTGTACCGCTTCGCCAGGCGGGTGGCGGAGCGCTACAAGGGCAGTGTGGATGCCTGGGAGGTCTGGAACGAGCCGGACATCGGCTTCTGGCCCGATCTGGGAGACACCTTCGCCGGGCTGCAGAAGGCCGCCTACCTCGGCTTCAAGGGGGCAGACCCCGATCTCCCCGTCCTGCAGGGGTCTTTCTGCCGTGGCTACTGCGCCTTCGACGAGCACCTCTTCGAGGCCGGGCTTGCCGACTACTTCGACATCTTCAACTGGCACATCTACGCCCCCCCCAGCGCGTACGCCGGTGTGCTAGGGCCCTACATGGAGATGCTGGAGCGCTACGACTGTGCCGATCGCCCGGTGTGGTTGACCGAGGCGGGCATTCGTCTGGTCGCCAACGAGCCCGAGGGCGAGCTGAGCGCCGACCTGGAGCGTCTGCAGGCCGAGTTCGTGCCCAAGTCCTTCGCGGCCTCTCTGGCGGCCGGTGTGGACCGCCACTTCTTCTTCGTCTACCCCTGGTACCTGGAGAACGGCGTGCAGTTCGGCTCCCTGCGTAAGGACCTGTCCCCACGGCCGGGCTTCATCGCCATCGCCGCCTCCCTGGACCTCCTGGGCGAGGCCCGCTATCTAGGGAGGTATGACACCGGTGATGAGGGGGCGACCATCGAGGCCTTCGACAGCGGAGACAGCGTGGTGCTGGTGGCCTGGGCCTCCGAGGCGACCGAGGTGGAGCTGGACCTGGGAACCGAGAGCTTCGTGCTCGCCGATGAGATCGGCAGGCGGAGCCGGGTGGAGGCGCCGGAAGGCAAGCACACGCTTGAGCTGGGCGCAGCGCCGGTGTACATCGCCGGCCTGCCCGCCGGGATAGCATCGCGCCTGACGGGCGCTGTCCGGCCGGAGGGCCAGTTGCCCACAAACGTGCCCAGCCCGGTGGTGGTTCGCGGCCAGGCTCAGGTGGCCGAGCTCGACAAGGGTGCAGACTGCTACCTCGTGGGCAGCGCGGCCTTCGACTACAACGTTGAGGTCTACAACTTCAGTGAAGACAAGGCCGCCCGGGGCTCGGTGCGCCTGGAGGTTCCCGCCGGCTGGTCGTGCGAGCCCTCTGCTTTCGAGGCGAGTCTCGAGCCGATGGGTCGCATCGTGCAGAGTGTCAGGATCACCCCCGGGCACGCGCACGGCGAGGCGGTGAAGGTGCGGGCGGTGCCCAGCTTCGAGGGCACCGAAGCGATGCCCTGCGTGTCGGCCTTCCGCTTCGACGTCAGCCGCATCGAGCCCACCCGCGCGTTGGACCTCGGCCTGGAGGACCCTGCGAAGTGGCACACCAACATCTCCGGCAACGGCACGATGGAGACGGTCGTGGGAGCCGAGGGCGGCGTGAGGTTCAACGTGCGTTTCACCGCCCCAGGGGATCGCTGGTGCTACCCGAGGGTGGATTTCGACCCTCCGGCGGACTTCTCGGCCTACGACGGGATCAGCTTTGAGTACCGCTGCGGACCGGACCCGGCCAACGTCACCCCCCGCATCCAGGTCACGGAGAGTCCCGGCTCAAACTACCTTACCGACGCTTTCGCCGGCAGCGGGGAGTGGCGGAAGCAGGCGTACCTGTTCCGCAACATGTCCTGGGGTAGCTTCTCGCCGCCGGACCCCAATGGCAGGCTGGACACCGACGCCATCCTCCACCTGCTGGTAGGGCTGAACACCTCAGCGGATGATGTCTGGCTGGAGGTACGGAACGTGAAAACGGTGCGGTACTTCGAGTAGGGGAACGGCGGACGGCGGGAACGGCCGTGGCGCGTGGTTCGTGGTGCGTGGCGGGGAACGTCGAGGGCGCGAACGGACAACGGCCGCCTCACCCCCCGGCCCTGCGGGCCGTCCCCCTCTCCCTTACTGCGCCAAACGACGGCGCAGACGGGAGGAGGGGGAAAGGCGAACGGCCGTGACGGCGTCCTCACCCCCGCCCCTCTCCTTCACGCGCCCATACGGCGGGCGCAGACGGGAGGAGGGGGGAACGGCGGACGGCGGAACGGCTGTGGCGCGTGGTTCGTGGCGCGTGGCGCGTGGCGAGGAACGGCGGCGACGGACGACGCGCCCCACCACTCCTGCTCTGGCCTCTCCTGGTCGTGCTCTGCCGTTCTCCGTCTTCAGCCGCTCTCTGAGCTCTCCGGCTCTCTGTGTCTAGCCGTTCTCCGTGGAACTCCGTGCTCTCCGTGTCTCTGTGGTCTGCCGTTTGCCCTGCCCTCCACTGGAGGTTATGTGCCCCAATGGGCGAACTGCTCATCGGAGGTTCTTCCTCATGTACCACGTTCCCTGGTTCTGGGCCACGCTGGCCGCCCTGCTCGCTCTGACAACCGCTCCCGCGAGGTGTGCTGAGATGACCTGGCAAGTCGGCATCGCGAAACGCGTCATCACGCCCCAGACCGGGGTCTGGCTGGCCGGATACGGCATGAGACGGGCCCCGGAAGGCAAGATTCACGACCTGTGGGTCAAGGTCCTCGCCCTGCAGGACGCCGGGGGCGGGCGCGTTGTGATGGCCACCACCGACCACATGGGTATGTCTCGCACCGTCTACGACGCCCTGTATGCCCGGATCGAGGAGACCTTCGGGCTCGAGGCGTCTCGCTTCATGCTGACATTCTCGCACAACCACTGCGGCCCGATCCTGAAGGACGACCTGGTCGACTATTACCCTCTGGATGACGAGCAGCGCCGCCTGGTGGACGAGTATTCCGACTGGATGTCCGGGCAGATCGTGGAGGCCGTCGGGGAGGCGCTGGACAACCTGGAGCCCTCCGATCTGTACATGGGGGAGGGCAAGTGCACCTTTGCCGTGAACCGCCGGGAGAACACGGAGGAAGAGGTGCCGCGGCTGCTGGCCGAGGGCAAGCCGCTGCGGGGCGCCGTGGACCACTACGTCCCCGTGCTGGCGATCAGGGGCGAGGACGGTGGTCTGCGGGCCGTGCTGTTCGGCTACGCCTGCCACCCCACCACGCTGGTGGGGACGATGTGGTGTGGCGACTACCCCGGCTTTGCACAGGTGGACCTGGAGGAGGAGCTTCCGGGGACGATGGCGCTGTTCTTCAACGCCTGCGGTGCGGACGCCAACCCCATTCCGCGCCGAGACCTTGACCTGTGCGTCAGGTACGGCCGGATGCTGGCCGATTCGGTACAGGATGTCCTGGCCGGAGAGATGAAGCCCCTCTCGGTGGGCCTCGCGGCAGACCTGGAGTGGATCGACCTGGCCTACGACGAGCTGGTGACCCGCGAGACTCTGCTGCCCGTGGCCAATGGGCCCAGCGAGCTGCACGCCCGCTGGGCCAACAGGATGCTGAAGATGATCGACGAGGGCGTGCAGCTCCCGACGTCGTACTCATATCCGGTGCAGGCCTGGCGGATCGGGCAGGAACTGCTGTTCATCGGCCTGGGGGGCGAAGCCGTGGTGGATTACTCATTGCGCTTCAAGCGGGAGTTTGGGCCGGGCACATGGGTCTGCGGGTATGTCAACGACATGGCCGCCTACATCCCCTCGCGGCGGGTGTGGGAGGAGGGCGGCTACGAAGGCGGCCCTCACCTGGACGAGTACGGACGTCCCGCCTGGCGCTGGGCCGGGGACGTCGAGGACCGCATCGCGGCGGCGGTGCACCGAGTTGTGGGGAAGGTGCAGGGGCGGTAGAGGTATGGGCAGAGAAGCCGGGGCGACGGCACTGATGAGGCCTCACCCCCGTCCCCTCTCCTTCGCAGACACCGCTCAGGAGAGGGGTGAACGGCACGGCGACGGCGAACGGCTCCGGGCCTGGAGCCCCGCGGGCACGGTGGTCTCCCGTGGTGTGTTGCCAAAGGGCTGGCACGTGCCCGGCCAACGGCGACGGCGACGGCACTGATGAGGCCTCGCCCCCGTCCCCTCTCCTTCGCAAACACCGCTCAGGAGAGGGGTGAACGGCACGGCGACGGCGAACGGCTGCGGGCCTGGAGCCCCGCGGGCACGGTGGTTTCCCGTGGTGTGTTGCCAAAGGCCTGGCACGTGCCCGGCCAACGGCGGCGGCCTGGATCGGCGGTCGCGAGGACCGGACCATCCCGTCCGCCAAGATTCCACGAGGTGATCCACCGTGAAGACCGTACTTTGCTTCGGAGATTCCAATACGTGGGGCTACAGCCCCGTGGATGCCGGACGCTACCCGTATGAGGTACGCTGGCCGGGCGTGCTGGCCGCCGAGCTGGGGAGCGAGCACCGCGTCATCGAAGAGGGCCTCAACGGTCGGACCACCATCTTCGACGACCCTATGGGCGATCACTGGAACGGGCGCGAGTACTTCATCCCCTGCCTCGATACCCACCGGCCCCTGGACCTGGTTATCCTCATGCTGGGTACCAATGACCTCAAGCACCGGTTCTCGCTGACGCCTTTTGACATCGCCTTCTCCGCCGGTGTGCTGGTGGACATCTGCCAAAGGAGCGTCGCCGGTCCGGGAGGCGGGCCGCCGCCGGTCTTGCTCATCTCGCCGGCGGAGGTGGTCGAGACCGGGCCATGGGCCGAGACCTTCCGCGGCGCCCAGGAGAAGTGCACGACCCTCGGGGAGCGGTTCTCCGAAGTGGCCGAGCAATATGGCTGCGCCTTCATGGATGCAGCGCAGATCGTGACCCCCAGCCCACTGGACGGCATCCACTGGGACCCTGCGGGGCACAGGGCGCTGGGCAAGGCGGTAGCCCAGAGAGTGCGGCGCATCGTTGGGTGACGTTGGCGGCCAGGCGTGCCGCAGTCCAGCATGGGAGGAGTGACCATGAACGCTGCTCTGCTCTTGCCTCTGGTGGTGGTTTCGGTCTCCTGGGCCGATACGCAGACCCTCGGTCTGCTCCCGGCCAACCCCCACTACTTCTCTGCCCCCGACGGCAGCCCGCTGCTTCTGGTCGGCGACTACACGTGGGGAACGTTCTCGGACCGCGAGCCGGAGTACGACTACGCCGCGATGTTCGAGACCCTCCAGAACCATGGGCTCAACTTCGCCCGTGTGTGGGTCTGGTGGGGCTGCGAGTTCTTCAGCGACGAGATCGGGCGGCGCAACTTCATCCCCTGCCCTCGCCCCGGTCCCGGAACCGCTCGAGACGCACTGCCAAAGTGGGACCTGGACTCCTTCGAGGACGGCTTCTTCACCCGACTGGCAGAGGTCTGCTCGGCGGCCCGGGAGCGCGGGATCGTCCTGCAACTCACGCTCTTCGACGCCTGGAACATCAAGCATGCCGAACTGTGGGCGGCCCACCCCTTCCACCGCGACAACAACGTCAACGGTGTTGACGGCGACCCGCGGGACACAGGAAACGGCACCGACGGCGAGCAGGGGTTCTGCTCCCTGGGCAACCCGGCGGTCATGGACGCCCAGCGTCGCTTCATCGAGCGCGTCGTGCGGGCCGTCAACGGCTTTGACAACATCCTGCTGGAGATCGCCAACGAGAACTACTACAGCGCCGAGTGGGAACTGGAGCTGTGTCGGTACATCCACGAGCTGGAAGCGGAACTGCCTCGTCAACACCTGGTGATGCCACTGGACCTTCCGAACCACGACTACGGGGGCATCAAGACCTGGGACATCGACAAGCTGCACGTCGGTCTGCTGAAGGCGCGCGAGCTGGGGCAGCCGCTGATTCTGGACACCGACGGCATTGGCACGCCTGATTCGGACCGGGGCCGCCGGGCCTTCTGGACGGCCTTCACAAGCGGTGGCCACGTGTCGTACCTCGACGAGAGTCTCCAGACGGGGAGCGAGTGGAAGGGCGATACGCGGGGGAGCAGGTGGGAAGCACAGCGTGCTGAGCTGGGAGTGCTGGCTCGCTTCAGCCGTCTGGTGAGGTTCTGGGAGATGACGCCGGATGACGCTCTGGTGCGTGCGGGGCGGGCTTTCGCGATGGGTTCAGACCGCGAATTGGTGGCCTACCTCCCGGACGGGGGAGAGGTGACGCTCGATCTCTCTCGCCTGCCGGAGCAAGCGCGGGGCACTTGGGTGGACCCGCGGACGGGTGAGATGACCGGCGCAGAGGTGACCGCGGGAAATCAGAGCGTGGCGCGGCCGCCCGGGGGCGGAGACTGGGTGCTGTGGGTGCGCGCGCAGTAGCCTCCGCGTCGCGAGAGAACCGTTGTCACGGCGGATCTTCGGCCGGTGGCCCTGTGTGCCCCGCCGGTGCCTTAGTCCTCGTGGCGCGGGCCCCGCGCCCTCCAGGCAGCGGCATGGCGCGGTACGGGCCCGCGCCGTACAGACAGCGGCATGGCGCGGTACAGGCCCGC